>Ga0209181_10001173_pt1 | contig 46522 bp, 6 predicted proteins | sample MAT05_FD_187208 | JGI IMG/M metagenome (GOLD analysis project Ga0209181, IMG submission 187208) | Freshwater microbial communities from Lake Fryxell liftoff mats and glacier meltwater in Antarctica - MAT-05 (SPAdes) (version 2) | ecosystem: Environmental > Aquatic > Freshwater > Ice > Liftoff... | reverse complement strand
GTTAATAAAAGATAATAACCTTTTCTGGGGTTATCATGGTGAGTTTTGGAAGCAAAGTCAAACCAATATGTGGAACCATGTAGATGCAAACACTGGCTTGTTTGTAGGCCAGTTTGGAGCCCTCACCACAGACTATCCAGATATAGAAGCTTTTCCGGGGGGAGCGGGCAATGTACTATCGGGTACTGTAGTAGAGGTGAACGGTATAATGTATTTGTATCATAACGACGAAAGTGTACACGCTGGTGTGCATCGTTGGAAAATAACAGGTTTAAACACTATTGACATTAGGACTGCCGCATTTACCAATGATGCTGTCATAACTGAAGGGATCGATCTTTTAGAAGGACTTCAAAGAGGGATTGTTTTGGGTAATCAAAATGGATGGTACCGCGGTACAGAGCCCAATGAAAATGCGGTCAATAAGTGGAACATCCAAACCGGGGTTAAAACATATAATCCCTTTAAATCCCCCGACGTAAATATTGAAGTTTCCTTAAAAGCTGATCAGCGAATATTAAAAAGGGACTTGGGTAATAATATAGGGTTAACCAGTTGGAAACTAATAGGAAAAATGAATTTTGAGAGGAGTGCACCAACTGAGGCAAGGTTTAACAGAACCGGCTTTATAGAAGTTTTAGATAAAAATGACCGGATCATCTCAAGATTTGATTTTCGCCAGGATTTTGTATCGGGACAAAATGTTATATTCAACGATAAAATAATATTTAAAGGTGGCGATATTGAATTAGATAAAATAAAAAGTCGTAACCAGCCTTTGGAAATATCAGCCATAAATGGTATTGTCAGTTGTAGCTATGCCGGCATGAACGCTGTTGCCACAGATAGGTTAATTGATCCAAATTCAAATTGGCAGGATCCTAAATGGCTGCGCTTTTACTTTAATAACAAACCAGGATCCGACGATTATATCCGCTACTTTAATGTTTCGGAAATGAGGTTTGTTGCTAAACGTAACGACACCCCAACCCCGGCACCCGTGCCTGTTGCGCCAGTTACCCAATGTTCCGGCACGGGCCTCATTACGTGGGAGTATTGGAAGAATGTGCCATTTAGGTCCATTTCCAATATACCATTAACAATACCTGCTGCCGAAAAGAGGTTACAGCAAAGTTTCAGTGCTCCGCAAAATATAGGCGATTATTTTGGTGCCCGAATGAGGGGATATATTTGTGCGCCGGCTTCGGGAAACTATATTTTTTATATTTCGGGCGACGATAAAGGAGAGTTATGGCTTAGCAACGGAAGCGACCCCAACGCTAAAAAGAAGATTGCTTTTTTTGATGAATGGACTGGTTACCTCCAAAATGGAAAATATCCCTCACAAAAATCACAACCCATTTACCTGCAGGTGGGCCAAAAATATTATGTTGAGGCATTGTACCTTGAGTCTCATAGTGGTGATCATTGCAACGTATCGTGGGTTTTGCCAGATGGTAAAAGCGAGGCACCTATTGCGGGCAAATGGCTGATGCCATTTGATAATAATCAAGTTAACCCACCAACTCCGCCAGTTGTAACACCACCTAATGCGCCAGTTAAAGTGCCAAATGCACTACCTGTTGTTTCAATTACCTCGCCGGTTACCAACGCCGGTTTTGTTATTCCTAATTCAATTATCATTGCTGCCAATGCCTCAGATGCTGATGGAACTATTACCAAAGTTGAATTTTATGCAGGGTCGGATAAAATAGGTGAAGATAATACCGTGCCATATACTATTGAATGGACACCAGCGCTGCCAGGTAATTACAATCTTACATTAAAAGCTACAGATAACGAGGGTGCAACTCAAATCTCGCAGGGGGTTAACATAGTGATATCTCCGAAACCCGTTGGCGCTGCTCCTTCCTGTTCATCAGCCGGAAGTATAATATGGGAATATTGGAGTAAAGTTCCTTTTGGAAACATTAAAAATATACCAGTTGCTCAACCTCCAACGCTCACCAGATCTCTAACATCGTTTAGCACACCTGTTGACTTTGCCGATTATTTTGGGGCAAGAGTGAGAGGCTTTATCTGTCCTCCTCAAACCGGGTATTATACGTTTTATGTTTCAGGCGATGATATGGGTGAGTTATGGTTAAGTGAAAATGACGATCCTACAAAAAAAGTTCGCATTGCCAATTTTAACGATTGGACAGGACTGCGGGAAAATAATAAATATTCATCTCAAAAATCTAAATCAATCTACCTTAAAGAGGGGCAAAAATATTATGTTGAAGCTTTGCACCTGGAGGCCCATAGTGGAGATAATATTTCGGTAAGCTGGTTGTTACCAAATGGAATAGTGCAGGCGCCCATTCCGGGAAACAGGTTGGTGCCGTTTATAGTGTCAGAAAGCGTACAAGTTCAGCTTCCAGCTTTAAACATAGCCCCTAATGTTAGTATTTCAGATCCTACCGCTAACACAAGTATAATAGTAAATGTTCCGTTAACAATTACAGCAAATGCAACGGATGTAGACGGGAGTATTGCAAAAGTTGAATTTTATGTTGGCGGAGCAAAAATTGGTGAAAACCAGGCAAGCCCCTATTCTTTTGTATGGTTGCCTACACAAGCTGGAAACTATTCAATTTCTGTAAAGGCAACCGATAACCAGGGAGCCCAAAAAACCTCCGAAAAGGTAAATATTGAGATAACAGAACCTGTTACGCAAACCTGCACGGGCAAAGGAAATTTGACATGGGAATATTGGGCCAAAATAAAAGGTTGGTCAATTTCAGCAATACCTACAAATAAAACTCCGGACGAAGTAAGAAATATTGACAAATTTGACACTCCAATTGACGTTAAAGACTTTTATGGAGCACGGGTAAGGGGCTATTTCTGTCCGCCAATAACAGGTAATTATACTTTTTATTTAGCTGGCGATGACATGGGTGAATTGTGGCTAAGTAACTCTGAAAATCCGTCTGCAAAAAAAAGAATAGCATTTTTTAACAGTTGGACGAGTTATAAGGAATTCAATAAATTTTCCACCCAAAAAACCACACCGGTTTTCTTAAACGCTGGTCAAAAATATTATATAGAGGCCTTACATCTTGAAACGCACGGTTCGGATCATTTAACCGTTGCTATGCTGCTTCCTAACAACACCTTTCAAAATCCAATACAAGGATCCAATTTAATACCTTTCGAACAAATTCAATTCAAAACAGCTGGAAGGCCGGTAAATAAGCAGGAAGAAAAAAACTCAGAAAAGCCAGATCCTTTAAGTGTTGTGGAATTGGTTTTAAAAACCTATCCAAATCCATTTAGCACAGCGCTTAATATTGAATGCAATATGCCGCAAGCGGCCACTGGCAAATTGCAGCTATATAACATTCAGGGTGTGTTATTAAAAACATTGGTAAATGGACACATTCCGGCAGGAAGGTCTAAGTACCTGTTAAGTGCCGCCGGTTTACCTAACGGACAATATATATTAAAGCTAATTACGGGAAAGCAGATTGTAAACAAACAATTGATCCTGATAAAATAATATAAGCTTCAACCAACCGTTTAGCAAAGTATTAACACCAAAGCAGATATCCGTATCTCCTTTGGTGTTTTTTTTTGGGAGAAAGTCACTCTTCTAACTATTTTAGGAGCAAAACTCAACTAATGATAAGTGTTTTTTATTCTAACGTTGCACAAAAGTTACCGGTGCCGGTTTATAATTACTGGTTTGCTCAACTTACTCCTGCAATGCAGCAAACCATTGGTAGCTTCAGGTTTTGGCAAGATGCACAACGAGCGCTCATTGGTAAGGCCCTGTTAGTCCAGGGATTTGAGCAATTAGCAATTTCCTCATTCCATCTAAGCCAATTGCAATACACAGCTTTTAATAAACCTTTTGTGCCAGGAAGCCCGTGGCAGTTTAATATTTCTCATTCAGGAAATATTGTTGTTTGTGTGTTTGTTAATGATCTTGAAATTGGTATTGATGTAGAAGAGATAAAACCCATTCCGCTCCTTGACTTTTCAGGGCTTTTTTCGGCCAGGGAACTAACGCTCATTTTTGCAAAACCGGACGATTTTAAACCTTTTTATACCTTATGGACACAAAAGGAGGCATTTGTTAAAGCTGTCGGCCACGGCTTAAGCATACCTTTAAATGAGGTCATCATAAGTAAAAACAAGGTTTTACATAATAATGAAACATGGTACTTACATCTGCTGCCTTTAAATGGCCAGTATATTTGCCATATAGCTTGTAACAAACCAAATCAACAAACATGTGTTGATAAAATTAAATTTGTTTAAACACTAACGGCCAAAAGTATTACTCGGTAATTTTTAAATGTACTTTATCAAATTCCTACAGTTGTTCAACCAATTGCTCAATTTTTTCGTCTTGTTGGTTGAAAGTTTATTGTGTGGAAAATATAATAGTAAAAAGTTTGATGGGTTTAATTTTAAACATGTATAGGTTGCCGCAAACCGATTGCCTGAAATGGCAGTTAGTATTATATTTTAAATGGTAATCTATAACAAGTTTAATTACCTCTAAACCAGTTTAATACAATAAGAAATAGAAGGATTACAGGGAGTTTATGAAACAAAAAATAACACTTTTTTGCCTGCATTTTGCAGGTGGTAATAAATACTCATATAGGGCATTATTTCAAAACCTGCCATCGTTTATAACGCAGGTACCCATTGAGGCGCCGGGTAGAGGCAGCAGGTTACGGGAAGATTTAATAGACGATATTGAAAAAATGACCGAGGATTTTTATCAACAAATAAAATTGCGGTTGGGTATTACGCCATACGCCATTTACGGTCATAGCATGGGTGCATTGTTAGCTTATTTGCTAACGCATAAAATAAAGAACAATAATCACAGCTTACCCGTTCAATTGTTTTTATCAGGTACACCTGGTCCATCATCAGCAAAACGACAAGAAAAGATGCGCCATTTAATGGATAAGGAAGGCTTTTTAAACGAAATAAGGGCGTTGGGCGGAATGCCGATGGAAATACTGGATGACAAGGAAATGCTGGAATATTTTGAGCCTATATTAAGAAAAGATTTTAAGGTGAGTGAAAACTACACACATGTTGAAAATGCACCTTTGCCAATTCCTTTTACCGTATTAACAGGCACTAACGAAGATATGGAGGAAGATGATATTTCATTGTGGCAAAAGGAAAGCGGGGAACCGGTGGACTTTATTAAGTTTGAAGGCGACCATTTTTTTATATACAACCATACTAACGAAATTGTAAAGATCATATCAAATAAATTAAATTTTTACGCTAAAGCATTGAATTATGAATAATAAGCAAGTATACCTAAAACCGAATGTGGTATTGGAGCCGTTGGTTGATAAATGGTACGCATGGAGCCACCTTATTTCGCCGGCTACGGCAGCAATGAATATTGTAAACCGGCACCTTACTATAATGGAGTCTTACCTGGCGGCGCCACAAATACACGCCGAGGCAGTGTTAAACCCAAAAATGAGGGGCGGTCCTTTTATGGACTTTGGTGGTAAGCGTGTGGACGAAATTGAGGCTATCCAAAAAGAAACATTAGAAGAAAACGATATCGTGGTACAATTTGCCAGGGCTATTAAGGAACTTGACAAAATGCTGGCTGCCGAGGCTAAAGGTTTTGGCCTTGAAACGTTATACGAAAAAGTGCCGGAAATTTTAAAAGGATATGTAGAGTTGTTTTATGATAGGGCCAATGTGCCTAATTTCAGGTTTTTTGAGTCGTTGTTGTACAACAGCCCTTTGTATAAAAAAGATATGCAAAGTATTTCTATGTGGCTGACCAATAACGATGAGCGTCCTTTTTGCCTAAGCACACCCCGTTTGGAGGAGGAGGAAGTAATAAACCTTCCACTAACCTTTGATAATCCTATTATTGACGAGCTGTCTAAAATGAAAAGAAAACCGCAGTCGTTGGGTTACATTAAAGCTATGTTGGGCATTCCATCGTCAAAAGAGGCTTTGTTTGACTCGTTTTTTACCGAAACACCGCCGCCGCCTTATAAAAAATATACCGGCGATAAAATCAGGATGCGTTATTTTGGCCACGCCTGCATATTGGTTGAAACCAAAGAGCTCAGCATTTTGGTTGATCCCCTGATAAGCTACTATGGTTATCATAGCGATGTGCAGCATTTTAGCGACAGCGACCTGCCCGACGAAATAGATTATGTGTTAATTACGCACAATCACCAGGACCATATTTTGTTTGAAACCCTGTTACCCTTGAGGCATAAAATCAAAAACCTGATAGTGCCCCGCACCAATAGCGGCAACCTTGAAGATCCTGACCTAAAACTCATGTTTACAAACATTGGCTTCAATAACGTGTTTGCTATGGACGAAATGGAGACAATTACCTTTAGCGACGCCATCATAACCGGGCTTCCTTTTATTGGCGAACATAGCGATTTGAACATTTTGACAAAGTCGTGCTACCTGGTTAAGATTGGCGATTTTAAACTACTATTCCTGGCCGATAGCCGAATTGTTGAGTCAAAACTTTACGATCACATTCGTAAACAAATTGGCGATGTGGACGTGATGTTTATTGGAATGGAATGCGATGGTGCGCCACTAACATGGCTGTACGGTCCGCTGCTTACCAAAAAACTGGCCCGCGATATGGACGGAAGCCGCCGCCTTGCCGGCAGCGATTGCGATAAAGGGTTGTCGTTGGTTAACATATTTAATCCCAAGGAATTGTATGTATATGCAATGGGACAGGAACCCTGGGTGGAATTTATCAGCAGTATAAAATACACCGACGAATCAAACCCAATAGTACAATCGGATAGGTTGGTAAAAATTTGTCGCAACCGTGGAATGATAGCCGAGCGTTTATTTGGTGAAAAGGAACTGTTGTATGATAAGCAGGCGGGAGCCATGGAAACCATTACTATATAAACCTGGAAGCTGATTTCCGGTGCCTGGTACCGCAGATTAGCGTAGAGGTTGTTAGTAAAATAAGCCTAAAGATAATTGCCTGATTTACGGTAGCTAAAGCCCTAAAATGTGAGAGAGATACATGGAAATGAAACCTATTCCACTGCATCCTGCGCAGCACGATGTATATACCGAACAGCTAATACATGCCACCAGCCCACTATATAACATAGGGGGCTTTATACGTTTAACGGGTTCGCTTAATACAATTTTTTTTGATAAGGCTGTGCAGCAGGCCGCCAAGTATTTTGATAGTTTTAGCCTTCGCTACCAACTAAATGCCGATCAGTTTAATGGGTATATCGCCCAACCGGTTCCCACCGCTAATCTGCTACATCAACTGGATTTTAGCAACCACGCTTTGCCAGAAGAAGCAGCTACCAGGTGGATGCAAAATGATTTCAACCAGGCATTTGCAATTAATACCTCTACGCCACTTTTTTGCTATGCACTTTTAAAAATATCAGGCAACGAATATTGGTTTTATGGAAAATATCACCACCTGGTTACCGATGGGTATGGCTTTATTGTTTGGTTGCGGTACCTGGCCGATTGCTATCGCCACCACCTAAATGGTGATGTTTTGATTGCCACCGTTGGCAGCTATACCGAGCAGGTACAAAAAGCAAACTTATTATATCAGGATCAACATTTTAAAAGCGATACCAACTATTGGCTACAAAAATTTCCCTCATTTCCCGAAGCCCTTTTTCATAAAAAAGTACAAACCAATCATATTTACCCATATGTAAGCGAAATGCTGCAAGTAGAAGTCTCGGCACGCCAGCAACAAATACTGCAACAGGCTGGGTTGGCTACAAAGGCCGGTATGCTGGAGTTAACCATTGCTGCAGTACTTATTTACGTCGGCAATAGTCTTGACCGAACCGGGGTGGCAATTGGCATACCCATACATAAAAGATCGGGCAGGGTACTGAAAAATATTGTAGGTATGTTTAGCGGTATTCTTCCTTTTACCGCCGCATACAATCGCACTCAAACGGTGGCTCAGCTATTGGCTTATTTACGGGCAACACTTAAAGAAGACTTTAAACATCAGCAATTTATATTGGGCGATGTTGTAAGGTCGTTGCATGCACAGGAAGCCGCCGACAGGTTGTTTGATGTAATAGTTAATTACGAGCCTTTTCATTTCGATCTTCAGTTTGGACCAGGTGTACAAACAGCCGTTTACCAATTGTCGCCCAATGTGTCGCGCAGTGTATTGCAAATAACCTGGCAAGAACACGGCGAAAAGCAACCAATGCTATTGCAGCTTGATTATGCTACCAATTATTTAAACCGGCAGGAAGCTGGTTATATAGCTGATAGTTTGTTTTACATTTTTGAGCAATTAACCAATGTTGACCGGCTTGTTGGAGAGGTGTCAGTTATTGCTGCTAAAGAACAATCTTTATTAGACAGCTTTAACCCGCCGGCAGTCCCAAATACTTTTCAAAATATTGTGCAGCAATTTCAGCAACAGGCTGCGGCTACACCCGCCAGTACTTCCCTGTTGGTTAATAACCAAGTATTTACTTTTCAACAGCTCAACCTGCGTAGCAATCAAATAGCGCATCTACTATTGGCGCAGGGCGTAACCACCGAAACGTTGGTGCCCGTTTGTATTGAAAGGGGGATGGAAATGGTGGCAGCAATATTGGCGATATTGAAAACAGGTGCGGCTTATGTACCTATGGACCCATCATATCCGCCCCAGCGTATTGCCTATATGCTTAACGATACAAAGGCACGGTTGGTGGTAAGTAGTACAAGTGCAAAAAAGTGCCTGCCGCCCCACGCCAAACTGCAAATTATCGAAGTTGATCTACTGCCACCTAGTGATGTTTTTACCGATATCACCGTATCCATTCGGCCAAATCAGTTGGCTTACATTATTTATACCAGCGGTTCTACCGGCCAACCTAAAGGGGTTATGATAGAACATCATAATGTATCGGCCTTTATTGATTGGTGCAGGCAGGAGTTTGATAAAAGTAAATTCGATGTTGCATATGCCTCTACCTCCATTTGTTTTGACCTTTCAGTGTTCGAGCTGTTTTACCCGCTTGGTATTGGTAAATGTATCAGGATAGTGGAAAATGGGATACTTGCCCGTCAATTTCTCGGGGTTGATAAAAATGTGCTACTGAATACAGTGCCCGTTGTAGTAGATAGCCTTTTAAAAGAAAATGTTGATTTAAAAAATATTTCGGTTTTAAATATGGCCGGCGAGCCGGTGCCCACCCATGTATTGCAACAGTTAGATACCGATAGGATAGAAGTGAGAAACCTATATGGCCCGTCGGAAGATACAACGTATAGTTCGGTGTATAGAATGTACCGCGATAAGCCAATATTAATTGGAAAGCCTTTGCCCGGTACTGGCCTTCATGTATTAAACGATCAGCATCGCCAAATACCATTGTGTTTTCCCGGAAAAATTAGCCTCGATGGGGCTGGTTTGGCAAGGGGGTATTTAAACAAACCCGAGCTTACTGCCCAAAAGTTTATCCGGCATCCGTTTGCCAAGCACCTGTCACACAGGTTATACCTTACCGGCGATCTTGGCAGGTGGCAAACCGACGGAAATATGGAATACCTGGGTCGAAGGGATAACCAGGTAAAAATAAGAGGACACCGTATTGAGCTGGATGAAATTGAGCACACTTTGTTACAAAGCGGCATGGTACAGAGGGTAGTGGTAATGGTTCATGCCAGCGAAACCGGCCAAAAGTTTTTAGCAGGTTATTTTATTGCAAAAGACGAGGTAGTTGTCAATGAGCTTAATAATGTGCTTCGGTTAACATTGCCCTCGTATATGTTGCCATCTGCATGGTTGCAATTAACCGCGCTGCCGCTTACACCCAATGGTAAAATTGATCGTAAGGCATTGCCTGTTCCACGTTTTACCACAAATGGTACTAAAGAAGTTAAACCCGCAGCCAATGAGATGGAGGCCGGTCTGGTAAACATTTGGAAGGAGGTATTGCAGCTAAACAACATTGGTGTTGACGATCATTTTTTTGAAATGGGTGGTCACAGTATTGCAGCCTTGCAGGTTGCCCTAAGGGTTCAGCGCACCTTTCACCTAAAGGCCGACTTTGGCCTGTTGGTCAGTCATCCTACCATTAAAACATTTGCCCGGGCGCTGCAAAACCTACAGTCTACAAGGCACATTCCGCTTCAACCTGTAGCGCTACAGCCTTATTACGAATTATCGCATGCGCAACTGCGTACCTGGGTGTTGTGCAAGTTGCCCGGTGGCTCGCTTAGCTTTAACAGCCCCGCTGCTTTTAGCATAAAGGGAAAAGTAAGTGCAAGCTTATTACAAACAGCCTTAACCACCCTGGTAAAACGCCATGAAAGTTTGCGTACCTCATTTGTAGAAATAGAAGGCAAACCTTACCAGGTAATTGTGCCAGCCAACGACTGCCATGTTATTATTGCAATCGAAGATATTTTGCTGGCTACCGATGCCGGCGAACGGATAAAGGCGCTGACAGACAAAGAAACCACCGCACCATTCAACCTTGAAAAGGCGCCTTTATTGAGGGCAACATTAATAAAAAAAGATAAGGGCGACTTTCTATTGCTGTTCAACATTCACCACATTGTTGGCGATGGATGGAGCAAGGGCATACTGGTAAACGAATTTGTAGCCATACTGGAAGCCTTGATGAAAAGTGACAAAGTGCAGAAAGAAGGACCTCTACTGCAGTACAAAGATTATGCAGGCTGGCAGCAACAAGTGATCAATTTGCAACAGCCCTATTGGCAAAAAATGCTTTCGGGTCCATTGCCGGTTGCGTCATTTCCGTTGGATGCACCGAGGCCGCGGGTAACCGGCTTTTCGGGCTATACGCTACAGGCTACCATTTCTTCCACAACTACCGGGTTATTGTCAACATTGGCTACTGAAAATAATTTGACCGTTAACCACCTGTTGTTTTCGTTGTATGGCTTGCTGGTAGCACATTACAGTAATCAATCAAAAGTGGTCATCGGTTCGCTGGCCTCTGGTCGCAGCCACATCGACCTCGAAAATATGGTTGGGCTGTTCATTAATTTTCTCCCGGTTTGTCTCGAAATAAAAAAAGAAGCGCCTTTGACTAACTGGCTAAAAAACATGAGCGGGGTACTAATCGGAGCTTACGATAACCAGGATTACCCGTTTAACCTGATGGTAGAAAAATATTTGACAGAAAGGGATTTTTCGCGAAATCCATTTTTCGATACCATGCTAAACTTTCATTCGGAAGACCGGTTACAAAACACCTATCATGTTGAAGGTTTAGATGGAAAGGTAGAAATAGCGCCGCTTCCTCTTTTCAAGGGAAATAATTTTCAATCGAACCTGGATTTTAAATTGGATGTAGAAAAGGTTGAAGATGAATGGCTGTTGAACCTTACGTATAACGACCAACTTTTTACCCGGGAAAAGATGGAGCTTTTTTTAAACAGGTATACAGAAATGCTACAGCAGGTTGCCGCCGATGCCAGTTTATTGGTAAGTTCCTATACTCCATGGCAGGCAACGGCGGGTGATGTAGACCACGTTGCAATTTCTGCTACAGTCAACAAAGAAAAAAATTTTCCGGTACTGATTTGTGCCTCATTTGTAGCCGAACCTTTAAAAGAATATCTTGAATACTGGAGCGAAGAATATGGTTTAGACCTAGCTGTAAATTTTGCGCCTTACAACCAGGTATTTCAGCAGTTGCTCAATCCCACAAGCGAATTCAATTTAAATGAAGGGATAAACATCTTATTGATCAATATTGCAGACTGGCTTCGCGATAAACAGCACCTTGCAGATTCTGAAGCCATATTTTTTCTGAACGAAACATTTGAGCAGTTGCTACAGGCACTGTCATTTTCCGGCTCGGTACAGCACGTGCCCGTTTTGGCGGCAGTTGTTTTAAACGGTAATGGACAAATCAACGATGCAGTTAATAGTCACATTAACCACCTATCGGGTCAGTTAACTGATAATTTGGCAAAGCAACCTCAGTTTAATATTATTAATCTTGCTAATGTAGCAGAGTTATACCCGGTAGAAGCTGTTTTTGATGTCGCAAGTGATCAAATGGGTCATATTCCCTTTACACAGGAGTTTTTTGCGGGCCTTGGAACATATTTGGCCAGGAAAATTCGTTCGTATAAAGGAAAGATTTTTAAAGTGTTAGCCTTAGACTGCGATAACACGCTTTGGAAAGGCATTTGTGGAGAGGCGGGCAGGGAAGGAGTGGTTATTAATGAACATTTTAAAACCTGGCAACAGTTTTTGCTAAAAAAGTATAATGAAGGTTTTTTATTAGTGCTTTGTAGTAAAAACAACGAAGCCGACGTTTGGGAGGTTTTTGATAAACATCCTGAAATGGTGCTTGCAAAGGAGCACGTTGCAGCACATAGGATAAATTGGAATAATAAGCCTGACAATGTACAGGCGCTGGCCCACGAACTGAATGTTGGCGTGGACAGTTTTATTTTTATTGACGACAGTGCGTTTGAAATAGAACAAATGCAAGGCGCACAACCCGGTGTTTGTTGTTTGCAACTGCCCACCGATGATAATGATCTGAACGATTTTGCCAAACATACCTGGGAGTTTGACGTGTATAAAACTACCGGCGAAGATGCATTGCGAAACAGCTTGTACCGAACCGAAAAGGCAAGGAAGACAGAGGAAGAGAAGCATACTTCGTACAACGAATTTTTGCAGTCGTTACAAATAAAAGTAACCTGCCGAAACCTTCAGGAAAGCGATATTGACAGGGCGTTGCAACTAAGTATTCGTACCAACCAGTTTAATATGAACGGTGTACCAAAAAGCAGGGAGGAGATTGTACGAACCATATGCAACAGCCAATACCTGGGATGGGTGATAGAGGTGACAGATCGTTTTGGCGATTATGGAACGGTGGGCCTGGTGTTAGGCAACCTAAATGGGCCTACATTGTACCTCGATAGCTTTCTGTTAAGTTGCCGGGTATTAGGTAGGGGAGTTGAAAAAACGGTTTGGGACTAACTAAATCAATACTGTGTTGAACAAAACCTACACCATATGGCAATAAGTTTTGTTATAACCGAAAAAAATAAGCCGTTTGAACAATTTGTGAACCTGCTGGGTGCACAGGCAAATGATAATGGCACTGAGTGGGTTGTTAAAGTAAAATATTCTATAGAAGAAATTGGAAGTAATTCATGAGCGATCCTACAAATAAGAAACAGTTTGGAAGAACGGGTAAAGATATTTTTAACCTTGTCCGGTTAAAGCAAACCGGCGCTGCGATAGATAAATCGCCAGTGCCGGTAGGCATAGTGCAAACTGCATTGGTAACAATGTGGCAGGCTGTCTTGGGGCATACCAATTTTTCTACCACCGACGATTTTTTTAAGATTGGCGGAAACAGCATCAAGGCCGTACAACTGGCTGGCAGGTTGGCAAAACATTTTTCAATAAATGTTGAGCTGACCGACATTTTTTTGAACCCGTCTATTACGTTACTTGAACTTATTGTTCAACAAAGGCTGGAGACCGGGGTATACAATCCCATTGTGGCATTGGTACCGCGGCCTGAGCGTTTACCACTATCGTTTAACCAGCAGCGGTTATGGTTTATACACCAACTGGAAGGTAGTGTTCAATATCACCTACCGCTACTATTTTCACTAACAGGCAATGTGTCTATTGATGCGTTACAGCAGGCATTATTGAAAATGGTAGATAAGCATCAAAGCCTGCGTACGGTTGTAGCTGGCGATGGTGGCGAGCCCTTGCAGCAACTACTACCTGCCGATAACTGGCAGTTACAGGTGTTAGAATCTGTTCCCGGCGGCATCACATTTGCCGGGGCACATATAGACGAATTGGTGAATAAACCATTTGACCTCGCCGGCGATTTTATGATTCGTGGCCATCTCACCAGGATATCGGAAAATGAATATTGGCTACTGCTGGTAATCCATCACATAGCAGCCGATGGGTGGTCGATGTCGGTTTTGGCAAATGAACTGCTTGAAGGTTATTCGGCCATAATACAAAACAAGCCAGTAGCGGAAAAGCCACTTTCGCTGCAATATGCTGATTATGCCCAGTGGCAAAAAATGCTTTTCGATAACAATTACCTACAGCCAAAACTTGATTTTTGGAAGGTGCTGTTAAAGGATACTGAAACGCTTACCATTGCCACCGACTATCAACGACCACCGGTGCAAAGTAGCAGGGGAGATGTTGTAGATTTTGTTATACCGTCGCAATTAATTCAATCGTTAAAGCAATTTAGCGACAGCCAAAATACAACCCTGTTCAATACCCTGTTAGCAGCCTTTAATGTTTTGCTTTACTACTATACCGGCCAACGCGATGTATGCGTGGGTACTGTTGTAGCCAACCGGCCGGTGGCTGAGTTGGAAAAGATCATAGGGTTTTTTGCCAATTCAATTCCTCTCCGCAATAACATAAAAGAACACCAGTCGTTTGAGGCGTTTTTGCAAAAGGTAAAGGGAAGTGCTATGGAAGCCATTAAAAACCAGGATGTTCCTTTTGAAAAAATTATTGAAGCAGTAGTACTGGAGCGTGATATTAGCCGCCAGCCATTGTTTCAGGTAATGTTTGTGTTGCAAAATACGCCCAGCTTGCCTGAGTGGAAAATGACTGATGTTAAGCTTACACAGGTGCCACTTCATCAGCATACATCTAAATTCGATATCACCTTTAACCTTTCCGAAACAGCCAATGGTTTAGTCGGCGAGATTGAATATTGCACAGATCTTTTTAGGGAAGATACTATTGCGCAAATGGCTGCGCATTACATCAACTTACTAGGGTCAATTGCAACCAACCCCGGTGTTCCAATAGATGAATTAAATATGCTGTCGGATGCTCAAACGGATAAGCTGCTTCATGCGTTCAACGATACAAAAAGTGATATTACCAACGATAGATCGTTGATCAAAATATTTGAACAGCAGGCAGAAGAAAAGTCGGAATCCATTGCATTGATTTTTGAAGAGGAGGAAATAACTTTTGGCGGGTTAAACAAGCTTGCCAACCAACTGGCTCATTTATTAAAAAGTAAGGGCATCGTAAGTGGTTCAATGGTACCCGTTTGTTTTAATAATTCAATACAAATGATGGTGGCCATTTTTGGCGTATTGAAAGCAGGCGGCGCATACGTGCCCCTTAAGCCCGATATGCCAATGGACAGGCTTTGCTTTATGATCGGTGATGTAAAAGCTAAGGTTGTGTTGGCTGATGAAAAATATGTTGAAAAGCTATCAGGTAAAGGCGATTGGGAAGTTGTTGCGTTAACCAATCATTTTAATGAATTGGCTAAGTTCGATGATAGCAATCCCGGGGTAAAGATAGAAGCAGAAAACCCCGCTTATGTTTTGTACACTTCGGGCTCAACAGGCCAACCGAAAGGTGTGCTGATACAGCATGGAAGTTTATTAAATTACCTGCTAAATAGCAATACCAACTATACTGGTAATGCCGAAGCGGCCTCAGGTAGTTATATCCACTTGGCCTACACCTTCGATGCTTCGGTCACAGCCTTGTTTATGCCACTTTTAAATGGCCGGTCCGTAGTAATAAGTTCACCTGAATATTACAATGCTTTTGAAGACCCCAACTTTTGCAAGCATGCACCATACGACTTTTTAAAACTTACACCCGCCCATTTGCCATTGCTGGAAAACGCGGTAATGGCCAATGGTGAAATGGTTACTAATACTTTGGTATTGGGTGGTGAAGCCTTATTTATAAAGTATTTCAATTATTATATACAGGAAGGAATTTCGGTAAATGTAATAAACGAGTATGGCCCAACCGAAGCTACTGTGGGGTGCAGTACTTACCACTTTAACACAGTAACAAAACTGCCCGGGTCAGGCGAGGATATATTGATTGGAAAACCCATCGGCAATGTTCAGCTTTATGTAATGAGCAATGGCAGGTTGGCGCCCATTGGCGTACCGGGCGAAATTTATATTGGCGGCCATGGTTTGGCAAAAGAGTATCTGAATAACGCTGAGCTAACTGCCGTAAAGTTTATACCAAACCCATATAGTACAGCAGGGAAACGGTTGTACAAAACAGGCGATGTTGGCCGCTGGTTACCATCAGGCGACCTGCAATACCTTGGCCGAACCGATGACCAGCTAAAAATTAGAGGATACCGAATTGAGCCGGGCGAAATTGAGCAGGCAATTCTTAAACACATACAGGTTAGCCAGGCAACAGTAGTGCCCGTTAAAGCTGGCAGCAGTGATCAGTTAGCAGCTTATTTTGTTGCTGATGAAAAAATTAAACCGGGTGAGTTAGTTACTTTTTTGTCGGGTCAGTTGCCTTTGTATATGGTGCCCGATTATTGGATGCAGGTGGAGGCTTTCCCCCTTACGGCCAATGGAAAAATTGATAAAAAGGCATTGCCATCTCCCAATAAAAATAACATTGGCAAGAAGCCATTCAGGTTGCCCGAAAGCGAACTGCAACAAAATATACTTGCCATCTGGCAAAGGCTTTTAGCCCAGAAGGAGATAAGTATCGACGACAACTTTTTTACTATTGGAGGGCACTCTATTTTGGTAATGCGTTTTGTGGCCTCATTACGGGATGAAGTAAAAGTTGAGTTGTCGATAAAAGATTTTTTTCAGCACCCCACTATTGCCGGTATCTCAATTTTGTTGGAGCAAAAAGTTATTGCGGCCAAACTGCCGCAAATACATGCTGGTAGCCGGCCAGCCCGCCTTCCGCTATCATTCAGCCAACAACGGCTTTGGTTTATAAATAAACTACACGGCTCGGTTCAATATCATTTACCCATCGCTTTACAACTAAAAGGTCAGGTCAATATCACTGTGCTTGAAGCTTCGATAAGGGCCGTTATTGACAGGCATGAAGTACTACGGACTATTTACCTTGAGCATGAGGGCGAGCCTTATCAATTAATACAAGAAGCCAGCAATTGGAAGTTAACTATCCAAACCAATCCATCTTACGCAAGCCGCGAAGCACTGGTGTATTATCTGTCAACACAGGTAAACGTACCCTTTAACCTGGCAGGTGATTATTTGATTAGGGCTGAGCTGATTGCAATGCATCCCGATGAACATGTGTTGTTTATAAACTTACATCACATAGCATCCGACGGTTGGTCTGTTTCCATTCTTAAAAACGAAATTGCTGCGTATTATCAGCACTTAAGTAATAAATCAAAATTGAGCCTTACGCCATTGCCTGTTCAATATGCCGATTATGCCATCTGGCAACAAAATTATCTTAAGGGCGATGTTTTGCAAAATGGTTTGGATTTTTGGACAAGTCAGTTGCAGGGTGTTGAAGCGCTTCAGTTTCCAACCGATTATAAGCGCCCTGCGGTACCGGGCTTTCATGGTGCGGCAGCAGAACGTAGGATTTCCGCAGAAGTGTTGCAAGGTTTACAGGCCATTAATCAGCAGCAGAACACCACGCTGTTCATTACCTTATTGGCAGCTTTTAAAATTTTATTATTTCGATACACAGGTCAGCAGGATATCTGTGTTGGTACCTCGGTTGCTAACCGTCAGTTAAAAGAAACGGAGAACCTAATTGGTTTCTTTGTAAGCAATATTGCATTGCGTAGCCAGGTAAAAGGCAATGATTCTTTTGCCGCATTACTTAGCCAGGTAAAACAAACTACATTGGCTGCCTACGAGTATCAGCATATTCCTTTTGAAAAGGTAGTGAAAGCAGTAGTAAACGAAAGGGATATGACCCGCAACCCCATATTTCAGGTGCTGTTTGTACTGCAGAACATTCCTGAATTGGCGCATGTTAATTTACCTGGCATACAATTAACACCCATAAAACTTGAACAATCCACCGCCCAACTCGATCTGGTTTTTAATATAAAAGACGACGGAGATGGCTTGTATGTATCGGTTAATTATAAAACAGAATTATTTAGCCGTTCAACTATATATAGGTTGTTGGCCAACTTTGAAGTGTTGCTTACCCGTATTGTTAACCATGCTGATACCGCAATTAATGAACTGCCCATACTTACGAGGCACGAACAAAAATTATTAGTCGAAGACTTCAATCAAACGGCTGCACCGGAATTATTTGAACAAACTGTCGTTGACCTTTTTAACCAGCAGGCCTTTCAGCAGCCCAAGGCAACCGCTATTATATTTAAAAATGAAACACTTTCGTATGGCCTGTTGCGGCAACAAAGTAACCGGTTGGCAAATTATTTAATAGGCAAAGGTGTAAAGCCGGAACATAAAGTTCCCCTGTGTTTTGAACGGGGCCCAGATATGATGGTAGCAATATGGGCAGTGTTAAAAGCCGGTGCTGCCTACGTGCCTATTGACCCATTGTACCCCGCGGAAAGAATTGCTTTTGTTGTAAAAGATATCGAAGCTTCGTTGTTTTTATGCAATAGCGATACGCTTACCTCAGCAAATTCAATAGCTGATATCGAAATTGCCGACATTGATCGTGACCAGGTGATAATTGAAAATTGCGATGATAATTTTCTTTCATTAGCCACACCTGGTGGCCTGGCATATATCATATATACTTCGGGAAGTACCGGCCGGCCAAAAGGAGTAATGATCGATCACCGATCGCTGTTACATTACGTAGTAAATAGTAAAACGAATTACGTTGATGTAGATAGTCTATCGACCGGATCTTTCATCCACCTGAGTTATACTTTCGATGCATCAGTTACTGCGTTGTTTATGCCATTGCTTGCCGGCAAATCAGTGGTCATTAGTTCAGGGCAAGGCGTTACTGTTTTTGAAGAAGAGAACTTTGTAAAATATGCTCCGTATGATTTTTTAAAGATCACGCCAGCACATCTTACATTACTTAAAGCTATTGAAACACGAGGCCCCCAATGGTTTACGCCAAAGCTGGTTATTGGTGGCGAAGCGATATTTCCCGGGCAGTTTGATTATTTTAAAGATGAGCATATCGACGTTGAAATAATTAATGAATACGGCCCAACTGAGGCTACGGTTGGTAGCACGGTGTATGCCTTTTCAACCATAAGAGATACTGATAAAATAAAAAACGGAATTTTTATTGGCAAGCCTATAGACAATGCTACTATTTATATAGTTGATGAAGCAGGCAATTTACTTCCCGTAGGTGCTTTTGGCGAAATTGCTATTGGGGGTGCAGGCTTGTCGCAAGGGTACGTAAACCTGAAGGAATTAACTGACGAAAAGTTTATTCAAAACCCATTTGATGAAACAGGCCTTTCCAAATTATATAAAACAGGCGATTATGGAAGGTGGCTGGCGGATGGCAACATTGAATACGCAGGCCGCAAAGACGACCAGCTTAAAATAAGAGGCTACCGGGTTGAGTTAGGAGAGATAGAAAATGCCATTTTGCAAAGCGGGTTGGTAAAACAAGCCGTCGTAATAGCAAAGAAAGACAAAGAAAACAACAAGCGGTTATTGGCTTACGTTGTTTGCACAACTAAGGGTGATATAGGCCAGGTAGAAAAATATTCGGCAAGTGTTCTTCCCGAATATATGAAGCCCGCTTTTTGGATCGAAATTGATTTTATGCCGTTAACCATTAACGGCAAGGTTGATAAAAAGGCATTACCCGAACCCACGACACATCAGCAAAATGAAAATATTGAAACAACGGAGTTCAAAGGCACTGAATGGCATGAAAGGCTTGTTGAAATATGGAAGGATTTATTGGAAGTAGACGAGGTCGCTATCAACGATAACTTTTTTGCCCTGGGTGGCGATTCATTATTGGCGGTCAGGGTTATTGCAGCTATCAGAAAAAAGCTGGCAGTTGAGGTAAAGACTAATGCAATCTTCTATCATTCTACTATTGCCTCGTTGGCGGCCTATATCAATTCGGCAAATAATCAAGAAATACTCCCCACCATTCAATTAGCTGCAAGGCCTCAACACATTCCATTAAGCTATGGCCAGGAGCGCTTATGGCTGATTGATAAAATTGAAGGAAGTGTTCCTTATCATTTAAACACTGTACTGGACTTAGATGGCCCTGTCAATATTGAAGCATTAAACGGTGCCTTTAAAAAAATTATTGAACGACATGAAACCTTAAGAACGATATTTAGGGAAGAGGAAGGTGGAGTGTTCCAACAAATTAAATCTCACATTGATTGGCAGCTTGATACCTTGAATATTCCTGATTTTGACACGAATGAAAAAGAAACCGACAAACAGATCGGGCTATATATCAATACGCCCTTCGGGTTAAGTAAAGATTATATGATCAGGGCTATGATCATTAGCGGAAATACCCATAAACATATTCTTGTCATCACCATCCACCACATCGCATCCGACGGCTGGTCAAATGGAATTTTTATAAAGGAACTGGTCGAAAGTTACCAGGCAATTGTAAATGATCGTAAGTCTTTATTACCACCTTTGCCTGTTCAATATGCCGATTATGCCCTATGGCAGCGCCAATGGTTATCGGGTAAAGTGTTGGAGGATAAACTGGCATTTTGGAAAAAGAATTTGCAAGACATTGCACCATTAAATCTTCCGCCCGATAATAAAAGGCCAGCCATACAATCGTTTGAGGGAAACGTCCTTTCGTTTAATCTCGATAAGAAAATGCTTGCTGGTTTAAAGGCCCTGAGCAGAAAGAATGATGCCACTTTATTTATGACGTTGTTGGCTGCATTTAAAGTGTTGATGTTTAAATATAGCAACCAGGAGGATATTGGTATTGGTACACCGGTTGCCAACCGTCCCCTTCACGAAATTGAAAACCTGGTCGGATTTTTTACAAATACGATAGTGCTACGATCGAACGTGAATCCGGACAGTTCGTTTGATGAATTTTTACAATCGGTTAAGCAAACCACTTTGCAGGCATTCCAACACCAGGATGTACCATTTGAAAAGGTGGTTGATGTGGTGTTACAGAAAAGAGATATCAGCCGCAGCCCTTTATTCCAGGTAATGTTTGTTTTACAGAACGAAGCTTCAGCAGGGCCAATATTTAGTGGCGATATTCTAATTAGTCCGAAAGAATTTGCCAATACAACTTCCAAATACGACTTGTCTTTCTTTGTAAAAGAAAGCCATGAAGCCATTGAGGGTTTTGTTGAATTTGCAACTCATCTATTCAGGGCAGAAACCATTCTTACAATGGTTGCACACTTTCGCGAATTATTGGTTTCAATCATCGATGACCCGAGGCAAAAGGTGGGTAACCTTTCTCTCCTGTCTACTTCAGAAGAACACCAGCTATTAAACGAATTTGCAGGCAAAGTATTTCCTCATCCCCCTATATTGCTTCACGAACAAATTGAAGCGCAATTGCTGCAGACACCACTGGCAGTAGCCATTAAAGCTAACGGTCATCAGCTAACTTACCAGGAACTAAGCGAACGCAGTACGCAGCTATCGCAATACCTGGTTCAAAAAGGCGCAGTTGCGGGTAGCCTTGTTCCAGTGCTGATGGAGCGTACTATAAATATGGTAGTGGCGCTGCTTGGGATACTAAAGAGCGGGGCAGCCTATGTACCAATTGACCCATTATACCCCCAGGAGCGGATAGGGTATATGATAGCAGAGGCAGGCGCCACCATTGCCATCAGCAGCAATGCTTATAAATCCCTGCTACCACAAAACCTTGAAGTGATCGACATGGTAAAAGACTGGGAAATCATCAACCAACAACCATTTTCCGCCCTACCAGCAACCAACAACAATCAACCGGAACTCGCTTACGTTATCTACACCAGCGGTAGCACAGGGCATCCAAAGGGAGTAATGATCAGCCATGAAAGCGCTGGTGTGTTCATCAACTGGTGCAAACAAGAATTTGGCGATACCACTTTCGATACCGTTTATGCCGGCACCTCCATCAGCTTCGACCTGTCGGTGTTCGAACTGTTCTATACCCTGAGCGCCGGTAAAACAATCCGCCTGCTGCAGAATGGACTGGAAGCCCCCAAATATTTAAAAGAAGACACCAACGTACTGCTAAATACAGTGCCGTCGGTTATAGAGAGTTTGCTAAAAGAACAAACCGATCTCAGCAATGTAACAGCCATCAACATGGCCGGCGAACCGGTAAGCGCATATGTACAGCTACACCTCGATCAGCAAAAGATAACCGTAAGAAACCTGTACGGTCCCAGCGAAGACACCACGTACAGTACCGTTTACCGCATGCACAATGGGCAGCCATTGTTAATAGGTAAACCCATCCACAACACCACCATTTACATACTGAACCAACAGGGCCGGTTGCAGCCCGTTGGCATTGCCGGAGAGATCTGCATTGGCGGTAAAGGGCTTGCGCTGGGTTACCTTAACCAACCAGAACTTACGGCAGAAAAGTTTGTACCCAATCCCTTTAAAAAAGGCGAACGCTTGTATAAAACCGGCGATTTGGGACGATGGACAAAAGAGGGCAACATTGATTATTTGGGCCGCATAGACGACCAGGTAAAAGTGAGGGGTTACCGTATAGAACCCGGCGAGATAGAAAGCGTACTACAGCAAAGCGGGCAGGTAACACAGGTGGCCGTGCTGGCATTAACCAACCAACAGGGCAATAAATACCTGTGTGCCTTTATAGTGCCCAAAGCCAAAAAAACTTTTCAGCAAAACCAACTGCGGCAGTATGCGGCCAATCGCCTTCCCGACTTTATGGTGCCTCAAAGCTGGGCACAATTGGATAGCCTGCCCCTGACCCCCAATGGCAAAACCGATCGCAAAAAGCTGGCATCGATGGCTCCTGGTATCACCACCGAGACCCATCAATACCAGGCCCCGCAAAGCAAGGCTGAAAAAGACCTTGCTTCTATTTGGGGCGAACTGCTGGGCAATCAGCGGGTGGGCATCGATGATAACTTTTTTGAACTGGGTGGCGACAGCATACTAACCATACAGGCTGTAAGTAGAGTTAACCGGTTAGGTTATGAACTGCAGCCACGCGACATTTTTTTACATCAAACCATTGGCCGCCTAACTAAGGCCATGGCAGAACGTACGGCCACCACCATCACGGCCGAACAGGGAACACTAACCGGCCAGGCGGTGCTGCTACCCATACAACAATGGTACCTGCAACATGCCAGTGGCAATGTATCGCACTACAACCAAAGCATACTGCTACACTTGCATAAAGATGTTGGCGAAGACCAACTCTTAAACATTGTTGCCAGCCTGACCGGGCGGCACGACGCACTTCGTTTCCGCTACACTTATATCAAACAAAAGTGGCAGCAGTGGTATAGCAAAGCAACAGGAAGTTTATTAGTGGAAGACTTACGAAACAGCACAGATACAACGGCCGATATACAGAAGCTGGCCCGCCAATACCAAAGCAGCCTTAATATAGAAAAAGGTGATTTGGTAAGAATGGTATGGATACAAATGCCACGCGAAGGACAGGTTCCTCCAGCCAATAATCAACAATCAACCATCAACGCTTCCGGCAACGACCAACGATCAACTGACAACGCACCACTCTGCACTCACCAGCCAAATCGGCTTCTTATCATCATCCACCATCTTGCCATAGATGGTGTATCGTGGCGAATATTATTGGAAGATATGGAAGTGATGCTTTTGGCCGCTCAACAGGGTAGCGATGTCAGGCTTCCTGCCAAAACCAGCAGCTACCGGCAGTGGGCACAGGCATTGCAGCAATATGGCCAAAGCCAACAGGTACAGCAACAATTACCTTACTGGCAGCAGGTACAACAGCAGGCTCAACCGCTTACCACCGATTTTAAATATGATGAGGTGGTAAGGCAGCAGGACATAATGTACCATCAGTCAACCCTGGATGCAGGTACCACGCAGCAACTGTTGCAACAGGTGCCCAGGGTTTACCATACCGAAATAAACGACCTGTTGCTGGCAGCCCTTAGCCGCACTTTTAAACAACAACAAAACAACAGTAAGCTGCTTATAGGCCTTGAAGGCCATGGCCGGGAAGATATAGCCGCAGACATTGACATTACCCGAACCGTAGGTTGGTTTACCAGCCTTTACCCCGTATTGCTGGATAGCAGCGATGCAAGCAATGACGACGAGCTGATACAATGCATAAAAGAGCAATTGCGCAGAGTACCTGGTAAAGGGTTGGGCTATGGCATATTAAAATACCTTAACCAGGAACATAGCCTGCAAGCCAACGATACGTGGGAAATTGTTTTTAACTACCTTGGTCAGCTTGACAACGCAACCGCAGGCAGCCAATGGTTTGCAGTGGCAACTGAACCATCTGGTACCAATCAGGATGGCCAGGCCGCCATCTCAGAAAAGTTATCAATCAATGCCCAGGTACACCATGGCCGGTTAACTATAGCGTGGGCCTACAGCAGCAAACATTTTGCCCCCGAAACCATAGAAGTATTTGCGCAGGCCTACCTACAAAATATTAGTAGCCTGGTAAGCCATTGTATAAAACAGGAAAAGACAACCGGGCAGGTATACACCCCGTCTGACTATGGCATTGGCCACGAAGTAAGCTACCACGACCTGAACAAATTTTTGCAAACAGCTCATAACGGACAGCCGCTGCGGAAGCAGATAGAAAGCCTGTACAAACTTAGCGGCCTTCAACAGGGTATGCTTTTTCACAGCCTTTACCAGCACTATAATACAGCCTATGTGCAACAGCTAAGTTGCACGCTTCAGGACCTGAATATAGAAGCCTTTAGTAAAGCATGGCAGCAGGTGTTGCGGCATCACAGCATTTTGCGGAGTGCCTTTTATGCTAATGCATTGGCCTTGCCGGTGCAGGTGGTAATGAAAGCCGTAACACTTTCTGTGGATGAACAAAACCTCACTCATCTTTCAAAAGAACAACAAACAGCAGCGATAACGGCGTTTGAAAAAGCGGACCGTAAAAAAGGCTTTAACTACCACCAGGCGCCGCTGATGCGCCTTACCTTATTAAACACAAGCGAGGGGCACCGGATGGTTTGGACTTACCATCACCTGTTGATAGACGGGTGGTCGCTGCCAGTGCTGATGCAGGAGTTTCTGATGGCATACGACGATTTGCACAATGGCCAGGAACCAACAATCCAATCTATTACTCAAGATAAATACGAAGACTACATTCGTTATACAGAGCAGATAGACAAACCGGCTGAAGAAGCATACTGGCGCAGCTATCTGCAAAAGGTGGAAGGACCCACGCTGTTGCCGTTTATAAGTGCCACAGCCGACCGAAACAAGACCGAAGGCGACTACAGATCCGAACGTTTGAACATAAGCACCGAACATAGTGCGGCCATCCATGCCTACACCCGGCAAAACCGGATAACGGTTAATACGCTAATGCAGGGCATTTGGTCGTACCTGTTAAGCCAGTATACCGGCAATCAGCATGTGGTGTATGGCATCATAGTATCGGGTCGTCCCGAAGCGATAGCAGACATAGAACAGCGGGTTGGTCTCTACATCAACACCCTGCCGCTATACACCCAGGTAGACTATGAAAAAAATACAGAGAGCTGGCTGCGCGAAATACAGCAGGGGCAGGTAAACAGTCTTCCATGGCAACATACTCCGCTGGCCCATATACAAAGCCAGGCAGGCGTTCATGGCCAACTTTTCGACAGCATCCTGGTGTTCGAAAACTACCCTATCAGCCAGTTGTTAACCGGCCAGCAATGGGCTTTAAAGACAAGTGATGTGAAAGTGGAAGAACAAACCAACTACCCGCTAACCATTGCTATTCAAAGCGCCAACGAAATAAACATCACCTTTCAATACAATAGCAACCTGCTGCCGGGCCAATATGTACAGGCCATCAGCCGACACTTTAACGAAGTGCTGGCGCAGGTAATAAATGGCACTGAAAAACTTGGGCAGCTAAACCTATTAAGCCAAACGGAACAACAAGGACTGGTACAAAAAGGTAAAGGCCCTATAACGGATTATCCCAAACACAAAACCTTTGGCCAGCTATTTGAAGAGCAGGCAGCAAAGACCCCCAATAACATTGCCCTTGTTTTTCATGAAGAACGATATACCTATAAACAATTAAACGAACGATCTAACCAGGTAGCACTTTACCTGCGAAAAAAGGGCGTAACCGCCGAAACGCTGGTACCCATTTGTTTGGAACGAAGTGCAGAGATGATCATTGCCATGTTGGGTATTGTCAAAGCCGGCGGTGCCTATGTACCCATCGATCCCTTGTACCCGCAGGAACGGATCCATTACATGTTGGAAGACACTGCAGCAAAACTGGTTATTACCAGTGTAGCGTTAGAGGATAAGGTTACGAAAGATAACAATAGGGTAGAAGCGGTAATGATAGATGCTATGCAGCCAATCATTAACCGGCAGGCATCAACTAATTTGTCGCAGGTTGCAACAGCCAATAATCTTGTGTACGTTATGTATACATCAGGATCAACCGGACGTCCTAAAGGGGTAATGGTAGAGCACCGTAACCTAATGAATTTTACTGCCCACCAGTCAAAAGAAATTGGAGTGAATGAAGAAGAAAATATCTTATTATTTTCAAACTATGCCTTCGATGCATCGGTTGAGCAGATCGTATTGGGACTAACCACAGGCGCAGCGCTGATAGTGGCCGATAAAGCAACCGTTAGCGATCAACAATTGTTGTTGAGCTATATCGAAAAAGAAAAAGCTACGCATCTTGTATCTACGCCCAGCTTTTTAGAAAGTCTTACGCCAGGTAAATATGGTAATTTAAAAAGAATTGTTGCCGGGGGAGAACAATGCTCGCCTGCCCTTGCTGCCAGGTGGAGTACATACATCGACTTTTATAATGCATACGGTCCAACAGAAACTACGGTTACCATTATTGAATGTAAATACACTGCCGCCCTCGATAACCTTTTTCCTATTGGCCGACCCTTTGCTAATACTTCGGTGTATGTTGTTGGACCCGGTGGATGGCTGGTGCCCGAAGGTGTAAGTGGCGAAATTTGGCTGGGCGGCGACAGTGTAACCCGTGGCTACCTTAACCTTTCCAAACAAACCAATCAAAAGTTTATAAGCGATCCTTTTAGTAATATACCCGGGCAAAGAATTTATAAGACTGGTGATCTTGGGCGTTGGTTAGCCGATGGCAATCTTGACTACCTCGGCCGCATGGATCAACAGGTAAAAATACGAGGCTTCCGACTTGAGTTGGGCGAAATTGAGCAAACCCTTTTACAAAGCGGGTTGGTAAAGCAAGCTGTAGTAATTGCTGCCAGTCCTGATGAGCAAAGTGTACTGCAATTGGTGGTATACGTAGTAACAAAGGATGAAATGGAGATTACAACTTTAAAAGAATATCTACAGGGTCGGTTGCCTGAATACATGGTTCCCAGGCGGTGGATCAGGCTTCAACAAATTCCGTTAACAGGCAATGGCAAGGCCAATGTTAAGGCTTTACCACCACCCTTTGATGAAAAATACGATAACAATGAAATTATTTATCCACGCACGGAAACAGAAGCCTCCATAGCCACCATCTGGGAGCAGATGTTGGGCGTCAAATCGCCTTCATTAACTAAAAACTTTTTTGAACTGGGCGGCCATTCTTTGTTGGCAATAAGGTTGATTGCTGCTATCCGTAAGCAATTTCAGGTAGAGGTGGGTATAAAAGATGTATTTGAATATCCGACCATCGAAAGTTTAGCTGGTTTTATAGAAAACAACTCTTCAAAACCTTTGTTGCCACCTATCGAAGCGGTTCGTCCTTTACCTCAATACATTCCACTTTCGTTTAGCCAGGAGCGTTTGTGGTTTATTAATAAGTTTGAAGGAACCGTTCAATATCATATACCATTTGTATTACGGCTAACGGGTAGGTTAAACATTGAAAATCTTGAAAAAGCCTTTAAGTCAGTTGTTGAAAAACACCAGGTGTTACGTACCGTCATCAGCGAAAAAGATGGGCAGCCATTCCAATTGGTTAGAGAGGAAGATGATTGGCAGTTGGTTGTGAACGAAACTGTATTAACCGATGCAGGTGTACATGAATTTATTTTAAATGAAGTTGAAAGACCTTTTGATTTATCGGCTGATTATATGCTTCGGGCGTCTGTTATACCTACAGCAGGCGACGAGCATTTGTTGGTGATCGTAGTACATCATATTGCCAGCGACGGATGGTCGTCCACCATTATGGTTAAAGATATTTTTAGCGGTTATAACCTGGCCAATAGTGATATTGAGCAAACCCATACAGCTAACCAGCTACAGTATGCTGATTATGCCATTTGGCAACGAAATAACTTTACTGACGAATTCCTTCAACCCAAAATTGATTACTGGAAAAACAGGCTTTCCAATATAGAACCACTGGACCTTCCTGCCGATTTTAAACGGCCCGCTTTACTATCAGCAAAAGGCGCCGCTGTTAAATTTATATTGGATGCGCCGTTGGCAGCCGGCTTAAATAACCTGGGCAATCAATATGGTTCCACTTTATTCATTACCCTGCTAACTGCTTTTAAGGTTTTACTATCAAGGTATTCCCGCACAAGCGACATTATAATAGGTACACCTGTCGCCAACCGAAATCAACCGGAATTGGATGACATGATTGGCTTTTTTGTAAACACCCTTGCCATAAGAACTAAACTAACCAACGAGTTAAGTTTTTTAGAACTTTTAGCGTTGGTAAAAAATAATGTGCTGGAAGCTTATGAAAACCAGGAGGTGCCGTTTGAAAAAATAGTGGAGAATGTGGTACACACCCGGGACTTGAGCCGAAGCCCCATTTTTCAGGTAATGTTTGCATTGCAAAAACAGGAAGATGTAAAAGAAGCAACACCAGAAGGCCTGCTAATTCAACCGGAACCGCTGCTGGTAAATAATGCCAAATACGAGCTCACGCTCAATATTACTGACACAGCAAATGGGCTGGAGGGGTCGATTGAATATAGTACTGATCTGTTCAAAAAAGACCGAATAGAACGGATGATTATCCATTTTGTCCAGTTGTTGCATGCAATCGTTCAAAACGGGCAGACCGCTATTATCGATTTGCCATTGCTCGGCAGTAAGGAACAGGAGGTGTTATTATATGGATTTAATAAACCGATAGTACCGTTGGTAAATGAGGGTACTATTATCGATCGTTTTTACCAGCAGGTTCGTATGCAGCCCAATGCAATTGCCCTTGTGTACGATGGCGTTACCATTAGCTATTACGAGTTGAATAAAAAAGCAACGAAATTGGCTATGTACCTGGTTGATAAGGGCATTGCTCACGAAACTCCGGTGCCGGTTTGTATGTTCCGAAGTATTAACCTGGTGGTATCATTACTGGCTATCATGAAAGCCGGAGCGACCTATGTGCCCATCGATCCGGCTTACCCCGAACATCGCATTAAATATATGTTGACCGACATACGGGCTACCTTATTGCTAACCGATGATGCGGTAAAAGCACTAATTGATCAAAGTAGCCTGGCGAAAAGCATACACGGTGTGGAAATCATTTCAGTAAGCGATGTAATAAATGATGATAAAAAAGAACAGCAAACGGTTACCAAATTACCGGTAGTACGCAATCAACAACTGGCATATATCATTTACACCTCAGGGTCTACCGGCAAGCCAAAAGGTGTTATGATCGGGCATGGTTCGCTGGCTAATTTAATTGAATGGCATATAAATCAATACCAGGTAAATAATAGTACAGTTAGCACCTCGTTGGCGGGCGTAGCTTTTGATGCGTTTGGTTGGGAACTTTGGCCCTATTTATCTGCCGGTGCCACCATCCATTTGTTGTCAACCACGTTCGATCTTACTTCGCAGCATTTAATAAACTATTTCAGGGAGCATAGCATAACCCATAGTTTTCTGTTAACTGCATTGGTACCCGACTTTGTAGCATTGTCAGGTGTTTCATTGCCCAATCTGCAATTTCTGCTAACCGGTGGCGATAAACTACCGGCAATCGATATTTCATCGGTTCAATACAACATCGTAAACAATTATGGACCTACCGAAAACACGGTAGTAGCCACCAGTTACCCGTTGCCAAAAAATGTAAATGAAACGCCCTATATCGGTTTGCCGGTTACCAACACCGCTGTGTACATTTTAGATGAGAAGCTTCAACTGGTTCCAATTGGTGTGCCAGGCGAAATATACCTGGCAGGGGCACAACTGGCGCGGGGCTACCTGCACAATGCAACATTAACCAGTCAAAAATTCGTCAATAATAATATAGCTACCGATAAAGGGAGTAAATTATATAAAACAGGCGACCTTGGCCGCTGGAATGCCGTTGGCAACGTTGAATTTTTGGGCAGAATAGATGACCAGGTTAAATTAAGGGGATACCGGATAGAGCCCGGCGAAATTGAAAATGAAGTGTTGCTGTCGGGCATGGCAAAACAAACGGTGGTAACGCTTGGTCAAAATTCGGCAGGTGAAAAGCGACTGATAGGGTACCTGGTGCCAACGGAAATATATGACCATCAACAACTGGTCACTATTTTAAAGCAGCGCCTGCCAGAGTTTATGGTTCCCCTGGCATGGGTTACGCTCGAAGAATTGCCCTTAACGCCCAACGGAAAAATTGATAAAACGGCATTGCCTGCCCCCGATGAAAATACATTATTGGGCGCATTGTACGAAGAACCTGTAACCGCCATGGAAAAAAACCTGGCAGAAATTTGGGGTGAGCATTTAGGAATAGAAAATATTGGCATTAACAATAACTTTTTTGAACTGGGTGGGCATTCTTTAATGGTATTACGCATGATTGCCACCATTCAAAAACAGGTGGGAGTAGAATTGGCGGTTAAGGATATTTTTGAGTTTAGCACTATTAAAGAATTAGGTCGGTTTTTGGAGTTAAAGATGCCGGCGAATAACGTAAACTCGCGTAGTGAGTTTGACGAGATGGTTATTTAATAGGCGCCGGGCAGTTATGCAGCTATGTTTAAAAAATGATATGGTAAAGATGACCTGTAGCATATGCCACGCATACTTTCACCGATGCATCATTTGGCTATATTGGTTCTGTTTGTATATAAAATAAAATGAAAAACTTTGAAGAAGGCGATCGATATATTGTATTTGGCTAAGCAGGAAGGCGTTGAAATTGTTTTGAATGGCGACGACCTTAATGTCCGCATTCCTAAAAACCAAACTACTAATAAGGAGCTTATTGACCAAATAAGGGCTAATAAACAAGCCATTATTGAGGTTTTAAGTAACAACCTTTTTGTAAAAAAAGCGCATGACACCATACACCCTGCTGATAAGTCGGGCATTACATTTACACCATTGTCATTTAGCCAGGAGCGGTTGTGGTTCATCCATCAAAAAGAAGGCAGTCTTCAATATCATTTAACCAGGAAGCTATTACTTAACGGCAGCCTGAACATAGCTGCGTTGGAATACGCCATAAAAAATGTTGTAAAGCAACACGAAATTTTACATACGGTCATACTCGAAAATGATGGCCAACCATACCAGCAGCTAATTGACCCCGGCTCATGGTCGTTTCAGGTGGTAAATCTTTTAGCCAACAATAACGAAAAAGCAGTTGATGAAGCCGTTGCTCAACAAGCCGGTGCAGCTTTTGACCTGGAGCGGGATTACATGCTGCGGGCCTCGTTGTTTACACCTGGCAATCAAAAGCATATGCTATTGCTTACCATGCACCACATAGCAGCCGATGGGTGGTCGTTTCCTATTGTAGTTAAAGAGATTATAGAACTGTATCAACGTTTTGAAAGCGGTAACGACCAGCCTTTGCCACCTATGCCTGTTCAGTTTTCAGATTTTGCTATTTGGGAGCGTAAACAACTGACCAAAGAAACGCTCGACAAAAAAATTGGATACTGGAAAGAAAAATTGAAGGAAGTAGCGCCCTTACAGCTACCCACCGATTTTGCCCGGCCTATGGTGCGAAAAGGCACCGGAGCCTCGGTAAATGCAGCTATCGGGAACCAACTGAAACAACAATTGGTAAAACTGGCCAATCAGCAGGGCGCCACCCTATATATGGTGTTGCTTTCGGCGTTTAAGGTATTGCTACATAGGTATAGCAACCAGGCCGATATATGTGTAGGTGCATCCATAGCCAATCGCAGCCGCGACGAAGTAAAAGACATGGTTGGTTTTTTTGTAAATACGCTTTCGTTTCGTAGCCACCTCGAAGGAGATAAACCTTTTACCGATCTGTTACAGCAGGTAAAAAAGACCACATTGGAAGCCTATCAACACCAGGATATTCCTTTTGAAAAAGTGGTGGAAGCGGTACTGACGGAAAGAGATCAATCGCGTACACCCGTATTCCAGGTAATGCTGGTGTTAAACAATACCCCGGCTACCCCATCTATTAATGTAAGCGGCCTCGAAATAATTCCTGTAGACGAAGCACAGGCCCTATCTAAATTTGACCTCACCTTTTTTGTTGCTGAAAAAAACGATGGGTTGAACATAAACGTAGTGTACAGTACCGAACTGTTTCTGCAAAGTACAATGACCGATATGTTGCAGTATTTTACCACACTGCTTCAATCATTAGTGGATGCGCCGACTCAACAGGTGGGTTTATTAAAGTTACTTTCTGATACTAATGAGTCAGCCTTACTGCAAGGGTTAGCAAGCTCATTGTCGCAGGCTCCGTTATATGATAATCCTGTTCAGCAATTTGACGCGCAGGTGTTGGCTACGCCCCATAAAACGGCGGTAGTTTTTGAAGGGCATACGTTATCCTTTTCAGCATTAAATGCAAAGTCAAACCAATTGGCCTCTCTTCTATTAAAAAAAATAGCTACACCAAACGCTTATGTGCCAATTTTTCTCGATCGGTCGGTTGATACGGTTATAAGCATCATCGGTATTTTGAAAGCCGGTTTCGCGTATGTTCCAATAGAAGTAGATCTGCCCGATGACAGGGTTGACTTTATATTAAAAGATATTAACGCCGGGGTGATACTCACCAGTAAAAACTATGCAGAAAGGCTACAAAAGTGGGCGCATGTTATAAAGGTTTTGGTAGCTGATGATCAACTTTTAACACTACCGGCCGATGATCCGGCACAAACTATTTTGGGTAGCCAGGTTGCCTATGTCATCTACACCTCGGGATCAACCGGACAGCCAAAAGGCGTAATGGTTCAACATTGCAGCATCGTTGATTATGTAGCAGGCTTAAATGAAAAGATCAGCATAGATAAATGTGCCTCTTATGCGCTGGTTTCATCCTTTGCAACCGACCTGGGCAATACGGTAGTTTTTAGTGCTTTATTACTGGGGGGTACCCTTCATCTTATTTCTAAACAGCACAGCACCAGCAGTCATTACCTGTTGCAGTATTTTACCGGTAACCAAATAGATTGCCTCAAAATAGTTCCTTCGCATTGGAAGGCGCTAAGCCACGACGGAGCATTGCTTTTACCAAAAAAGCAACTGATTTTTGGAGGCGAAGTGTTATCGCCACAAACGGTATTGGATATTTACCAGGCTAATACGTCATGCACTGTTATCAATCATTATGGCCCAACAGAAACAACTATTGGCAAGTTGTTGCATGTCGTACATCCCAACTATCAGTACCGGCAAAGTGTGCCGGTTGGTCGCCCCTTTGGGCAAAACCATGTAGCAGTGTTAAGTAATCAAATGCAGGTTTGCCCGCCGGGTGTGCCAGGCCAGTTATACATTGGTGGTAAAGGCGTTGCCAGGGGTTACCTGAACAACGGCAACTTGACGCGGCAAAAATTTGTGCCTGTTACACTGGGTAAAACGCAGGCCGCCATGTATGCCACCGGCGACCTGGTAAAAATATTGGCAACCGGCGAAATTCAATTTTTAGGCAGAATAGATGAACAGGTAAAAATAAGAGGATACCGCGTTGAACCCGGCGAAATTGAGAATGTTTTGCGCAAGATGCCGGAAGTACAACTATGTTCTATAACAGCGCCTGCCGACGACTATGGAGTGTGTAAATTAATAGCCTATATCGTAGGCGGCAGCACGCTTACACAACAGGAAGTAATCAATTTTCTTTCTGCCCGCCTGCCTGAGTATATGGTACCACCGGCCGTTGTTTTTTTACCTGAAATGCCTTTAACCATCAATGGTAAAATAGACAAGAAATCGTTACCCGACCCTTATGCTATAGCCAAAGATGAGCAGGTTTATAGTGCGCCCCGAAATAATACAGAAGAAAAACTGGCCGAAATATGGCAACAGATTTTGGAAGTGGAACCTATTGGAATCTACAACGACTTTTTTTCCCTTGGGGGCCACTCGCTGCTCGCTGTAAGGGTTATATCGCTGATACGCAAAGAGTTTAAAGTTGAAGTTCCTATCAGCCATATTTTCGACTTCCCAACCATTGCGCTATTGGCACAGCAACTCATAACGCCAGGCAACCAGGTTGTTTTAGCGTCAATTCCTGCCGTTAACCCGCGACCAGCCAATATTCCATTATCGTTTAGCCAGGAGCGTCTTTGGTTTATAGATCAAATGGAAGGTACGCTGGCTTATCACGTACCCGCAGTGCTACGAATTACCGGCGATCTTAATACCAGGGCCATTGCCAGCGCATTAAAAGCGGTGGTAGAGCGGCACGAAGTGTTACGTACGGTATATGTTTCTGACAACGACCAGGTTTTTCAACAGGTACGTTCTGCTAATAAGTGGGCGCTGGAGATGCAGCAAGAGCATTCGTTAATCAACAATCGGGAACTACAGCAGCAGCGTCTTCAGCAGCTCATTAACCAGCCATTTAACCTGGCTACAGATTATATGATGCGGGCCACCTTGCTGGAAGTTGCTAACAACGATTACCTGTTGGTATTAACGTTGCATCATATTGCCTCCGACGGATGGTCGCGGGCCATTTTGGTGAAAGAAATAGTAGCCTTTTACAAAGCGTTTACCAACAACTTACAGCCAAACCTATTGCCATTACCCATCCAGTACGCAGATTATGCAATTTGGCTGTCGCAAAATTTAACGGCCGAAATATTAAACGAAAAACTGTCGTACTGGAAAAATAAACTGGCAGGGGTTGAGCATATCCAGTTTCCTACACAGCGGCATGTACAGCCGGGTTTGGCCAAAAAAACTGCCGATATATCTTTTACCATTGACAAAGTGTTGGTAAACCAGGCAAAGGTGTTGGCACAGCAACAGGGTTGCTCGTTATTTATGGTAATGCTGGCAGCCTTTAAAATAACATTGTATAAGTACACAGGCCAAACCGATATTTGTGTGGGCACACCATATGCAGGCCGCCAGCAGCAGGAGCTTGAGCCAATGATCGGTTTCTTCTTAAACCTGCTGGCCATACGCACCAATATTACCAGCAACCAACCGTTTGCTACTTACCTGCAACAGCTACGCACTACCGTAATGGAAGCATTTCAACACCAGGAAGTACCTTTTGAAAAAGTAGTAGAGGCGGTAGTAGTTAACCGGGAGGCTGGCGTATCGCCATTGTTCCAGGTAATGTTCATGTTTCAAAATACCCCCGAAAAAGAAAAGATACAATTGGATAAGGTGTCGGTTACTCCACAGTATTTTGAGGCTGACACCGCCCGCTATCACATTAGTGTGGCAATAGCAGAACAGCACGGTAGTTTGGTGGGTACGTTTGAATACGACAGTGGCTTGTACGATCTCCAAACAATGACACAATTTTTGCATCACTACCAGCACCTGCTGCATCTGTTGGTGTCATTGCCAGCACAGCCCGTATCAAGCTTTTTACCGCTAAGTCCGGCTCAATTACACCATCTTATTTTTGAGTTAAACGATACAGCAAAGCCGTTTCCGGTCAATAAAACTATCAGGGAATTATTTGAAGAAAGGGCAACCGAAATTCCGGAGCAGCCTGCATTAATTTTTAACAACCATTGCCTTACCTATAGCGAGTTAAACAACCAGGCTAACCACCTGGCTGCAACATTAGTGCTGCAGGGTGTAACTCCGGGTACCGTTATACCTATATTTATTGAGCGTAGTGTTGAAATGATTGTTGGCCTGCTGGCTATTGCCAAAGCTGGTGGTATATACGTGCCAATCGACCCCGATTACCCGCAGGAAAGAATACAGTTTATATTGAATGATGTTAATGCCGGGTACATTGTCACCAGCCAGCAAATAAGCCAGCAAGCCGGTATTGGTTCAGGGGCAAAGGTTATTGTAGTGCCCGATGCGGGGCTGCCGGTAAGTGCAATAAATAATCTGCCATCAAACACCGTTACCGATGCTGATTTTTGTATTGTGTATACCTCCGGCTCATCGGGTAAGCCTAAAGGTGTAGGGTTAACCAATGCTAATATGTTGAACAGGATATATTGGAACAACGATAGGTTGCCTTTTAAACCAAATGAAAGGGTTGCACTTAAAACATCCATCGGTTTTGTAGACCATATCAGCGAAATATTTTCCACCCTGTTGTTGGGTGCCACTGGTGTATTGTTTACCCGCAACGATATATTGGATACCGAAACTTTTTTACAAAAGTTAACCGACAATGCCATTACGCGTTGGGTTTTGGTGCCATCGTTGTTGGAGGAGGTGTTAGATATGTTGCTGACAAAGCAACTAAAACTTCCTTTACTTACCTGCTGGATGTGTAGCGGAGAAGCGCTGAATAGTTCGCTGGTAAAGCGTTTTTACCATCAGTTTCCGAGTGGACGCCACCGGTTGTTAAATATATATGGATCGAGCGAAGTAAGTGCCGATGTGACCTGTTACGATACGTTTGAAGATTTTTTACCCGCCGGCGGTTCTGGTGTGTATGCCGATACCAATGTGCCAATAGGTAAGCCAATTGCCAATTGCCAGGTATATATTTTGGATAAAGATGATTCCATTTCGCCCAAAGGATGCTATGGCGAAATTTGTATTGGCGGCCTGCAGGTAGCAAACGGCTATGTAAACAATGCCGCGTTGACTGCTGAAAAATTTATAAATCTCGAAATGGTTCCGGCCGGTAAAATATACCGGACCGGCGATATTGGTCGTTGGCTGCCCGACAACAATATTGAGTATGCCGGCAGGGTAGACGACCAGGTAAAAATTAACGGAATTCGTGTTGAGCCAAGGGAAGTTGAACAGGTGCTGATTGAAAGTGGTTTGGTGAAACAAGCCATAGTCGTTTCCAAAAAAGATGCTAAAGGAAAGTATTACCTGGCTGCGTATATAGTGGCCGATCAATTAAATAAAATGGTATTGCGGCAACACCTTGCGGCCAGGTTACCAGGCTATATGCTTCCTGCGGCTTATGTGCATAAAGAGGCACTTCCCTTAACGGCCTCTGGCAAAGTAGACCGTAATAAATTAAAAAATGAACCGTTGTCCATAAACACCAATGTGGAATATAAGGCACCGGTAGGCGATACGGAGATACACCTGACACAAATATGGCAGCACATTTTAAAACAGGAAAAAGTGGGGGTCGACGATAATTTTTTTGAAATTGGCGGGCACTCATTATTGATCGTTAAAATGGTGTCGGGTATTCGCAGGCAGTTTGGCATTACGGTACCAATTCCAATGTTATTTCAATTGACAACCGTAGCAGCACTGGCCAATTATATTCACTGGCAGCTAACAACTGTAACAGAAGAAGATCCGTCAGCTATTGAAACTATAAATTTTTAGGACTTAAATGATAGGTGAAGTAATAAGCCTTTTGAGAAGGGCAAAAGATAATGGGGTTACGGTGGTAACCAACAATGGCGAACTGCAACTTAGGTTTTCCAGGGGTATAACCATTGCCCCTGAATTATTAAGCGAACTAAAGGCAAATAAAAGTGAAATACTGGCTTTTTTATTAAATAACCAGTTACAACAAGCAGGCAGCGGAAATCAAAAACCCGCCATTATACCAGGTTCTGCTAACAAAGCTCCCTTTATTCCCTTATCGTTTAGCCAGGAGCGACTGTTATTTATTAATGAGTTAGAGGGCACCGTTCAATATCATTTACCTGCCTTATTTTCTATTGAAGGATCGTTGCATATTGACATACTGGAGCAATCGTTTAGGCAGGTAATTGAAAGGCAACAGGCTTTGCGTACCGTAATGGTTACCAAGGCCGACGCTTTTACACAGGTTGTAAAGCCATCCAACGCATGGTTCCTTCAATCATTGGCAATAGAGGGGGTCGGGATTGACAATAAAAATTTGGATGAAGCAATTGAAAAATTCGTAGCGGCACCTTTTGATCTTTTTAATGATTTTATGCTCAGGGCGGGGCTGGTTAAAATTACTTGGCAGAAGCAATTGCTGGTGGTTGTAGTGCACCATATTGCTGCCGATGGATGGTCGTTGGGCATTATTATGCAGGAACTGTCGGCCATATACAATAGCCTGCTGCACCAAAAGCCATCGGAGCTGGCACCGTTAACCGTGCAGTATGCCGATTATGCATTGTGGCAACGCACCCAACTGTCGGGCGATTTGCTAACAAAACAATTGCAATTTTGGACCGACCAGTTAACCGGGGTAACACCGTTGCAACTGATTACCGATTACAGCCGCCCACCATTACAAAGCGCAAGGGGTGCGGTACATCGCTTTCAATTAGAGGCAGGTCTTACAGAGGGCTTGCAACAAGTAAGCAATCAATACAACAACACAATCTTCATAACGCTGTTATCGGCGTTCAAAGTATTACTGTACCGCTATTGTGGGCAAACCGACCTGTGTGTAGGTACCCCCGTAGCCGCCAGGCCCTTTGAAGAATTGGAAGGCGTTGTTGGGTTTTTTACCAATACCATCGCGTTGCGATCTACCATCAACGGCAATGACACTTTTACCAGTTTTTTACAACAGGTAAAACAAACGGCTGTTAACGCGTTTCAGTACCAGGAAGTACCCTTTGAAAAAATTGTGGAAAAGGTAGTTAACCAGCGCGATGTAAGCCGTAGCCCCATATTCCAAATAATGTTTGGTTTGCAAAACCTACCCGACATAGAAGCCCGGGCGCTGGACGGTTTATTGATAGAAAACTGGCCGATGGTAGCCACTACTGCTAAATACGACCTTACCGTAAATGTTCGCCAGCACTCGGGCAAACTGTTGGTAATGTTTGAGTATGGTGCTGACCTGTTTTTGCCCGCAACGATGGAGCGCATGGGTAACCATTTTACCGCATTACTCAACAGTATCGTTCAGCAGCCTCTGCAACAATTAGCAGCCCTGCCAATATTGTCTCAAAGTGAAAAAGACCTTTTGATTAGTGGCTTTAATTCAACTGAAACACGGTTGCCTGAAGTAAAAACAATTACCGGTTTATTTGCTCAGCACGTAATGCAGGCCCCGGCTGCTATTGCAGGTGTTTTTGAAAATGAGACAATCACCTACCTGCAATTGCAAAACGCATCCAACCGGTTGGCACATTACCTGAAGGCACTTGGTGTGCATGCTGGTGATATGGTGCCGATATGTATGGAAAAAGGAATTCCTTTGGTGATTAGCTTGTTGGCCGTGCTAAAAACCGGCGCCGCCTTTGTTCCCGTCGATCCTGCTTTTCCCAACAACCGAAAGCAGTTTATGATAGAAGATGCCGCTGCTCAGGTAATGATTGTAAGTAGTGAAGGCATGGCAGCCTTATCTACTCCCGCCGGACTTACAATTGTAAACATCGACACCCAAAAAAACGACATTGATGCAGCCGACAGTGCTGCCATAGACCTGGCAACCGATACTGGCCTTGCCTATGTTATTCATACTTCCGGCTCAACTGGCAAACCCAAAGGGGTAATGGTGCAGCACCAAAGCGTGGTAAACCTGATATTGTCCGTGGCCAAAACCACAGCGTTTACGCAGCAGTCCTCCTTTTTGTCGGTCACTACTTATAGTTTCGATATTTGTTATTTAGAATTATTTACGCCGCTAATATTGGGTGGAAAACTGATTTTGGTAAGCCGCGACACTGCCGGCGATGGATATATACTGAAAGAAAATATAGAGAGCCATCAGCCAACTCATTTACAGGCTACTCCTTCTACCTGGCAACTATTAATTGATAGTGGATGGAATAATGAAACCAACGTTGCAATATTAATTGGGGGTGAAGCAGTACGGGAAAATATTAAAGAAAAACTGGTGCAATTGGGTGAGGTGTGGAATGTTTATGGTCCTACCGAAACCACTATTTGGTCAACCATTCAGCGGTTACAAGCTGGTAAAAAAGTAACCATTGGCGCTCCGGTAGCCAATACAAAAGTGTATGTAGTAGATGAGGCCGGCAACCTGTCGGCCATAGGTATACCCGGCGAGCTTTGTATTGCCGGTATAGGCGTGGCAAAGGGATATTTGAACCGTCCCGATCTTACCAGCGAAAAATTTATTGCCAATCCTTTTTCAACCATTGCGGCATATAAAAGGTTGTATAAAACCGGCGACAAAGCCCGTTGGTTAAGTAACGGTACACTGGAGTATATTGACAGGATTGATAACCAGGTAAAGGTTAGGGGCTTTAGGATAGAACTGGGCGAAATTGAGAATGCCCTTCAACAAAGCGGCCTGGTTGAGCAGTCGGTAGTTACGGTAAAGCCCGACCAACAAAATAATAACAGGTTAGTGGGTTACGTAGTGGCCAACAATGGTTTGGACCGCTCTGAAATCATGGCTTATTTGCGCACCAAACTGCCTGAATACATGGTTCCCGGGTTATGGGTTAGCCTGTCGGCGCTTCCGCTTACACCCAATGGAAAAATAGATCGAAAGGCACTGCCCGATGCCGATATAACCAGTGAATACCAAAAAAAATACGTTGCACCCAACACCGCTGCTCAACAAAAACTTTGCGATATCTGGCAACACTTTCTTGGCCTTGACCAAGTAGGTATAACCGACGATTTTTTTGAGTTAGGTGGACACTCGTTGTTAGCTATGAAAGTGGTGGCAGCCATTCGCCAGCAGCTTCGGGCCGGCGTGTCTTTAAAAGATATTTTTATTTACCCCACCATAGCCGGGTTAATAAATGCCTTGCAATGGAAAACTGACCCGGCCATTCCCGGCTATATTAGCGTAGATAATCGTCCCGCACAACTACCACTGTCGTTTAGCCAGGAAAGGTTGCTGTTTATCGACAGTCTCGAAGGAAGTTTACCCTATCACCTCTATACGTCGCTTCGGCTAACCGGAAGGTTAGACATTGCTGCACTTCAGCAAGCGTTTGCAAAAGTTATAGATAGGCATGAAGTATTACGGACAGTATATGCGTATGATGAAGGTCAGCCATGGCAGGTGATTCGCGAAAAAGTTGACTTCTGCTTAACCATACAAAATGGAAGGTCTTTTAATGAGCCTGGTTATGATAGCCTTATTGCCAAATACATCAGTACTTCTTTCAATTTATCTTCCGACCTAATGCTTCGCGGAGCGATTATTAATGTTGCAGAAGAAGAAAATATCATGGTAATCGTGCTCCATCATATTGCTGCCGATGGCTGGTCCATACAGTTGCTGGTAAATGAAGTAACTGCTTTGTATAACGAGCTTACCGGAAATATGAAGGCCAATCTACCGGACCTTCCCCTACAGTATGCCGGTTACGCCCTTTGGCAGCGAAACTATTTGCAGGGCAATGTGCTTGAAAGCAAATTGTCTTATTGGCAAAATAAACTGCAGGCTACAGATCCGTTGCAACTGTTAACCGACTTTATAAGGCCCGCACGGCAAACCGCTAACGGGCATACAATCACCACACGCTTTTCAGGGGATTCAGTCGGCAAGGTGAAACAATTGGCTAAGCAGTTTGGAACAACTGATTTTACCGCCATGCTTGCTGTTTTAAAGGTAATGTTGCACAAGTACTGTCACCAGCAGGATATTTGTGTGGGTACACCGGTAGCAAACCGTCAAGAGCCGGGCCTCCAAAACCTGGTGGGTTTTTTTGCCAACACCCTTGCACTAAGAACAGAGGTTTTACCTGGGGATGGATTTGCTGATGTACTGCAAAAAGTTAAAACCACCGTGTTGGAGGGTCTTGAGTACCAGGAGGTTCCTTTTGAAAAAGTAATTGAGCGGGTAGTAAAAGACAGGGACCTGAGCCGTAGCCCGTTGTTCCAGGTATTGTTTGTATGGCGGCAGGCAGGCAAGGGGTCCGATCTTCCGGCGCTCAATGGTATCGCCGTCCATACTCATCCCGGGCAGCATTCGGTGGCAATGTTTGATATCACTTTTACTGTTACCGAAAATATAGACAGCTTTATTGTTTCAGCCGGGTATCGAACCGATCTTTTTAAAAGCGACTCGATAGAAAGAATGTTGGGGCACTATCAGCACCTTTTAGGGTCGGTTGTGGCCAATCATACTTTGCCCATAAGCGATCTGCGCATGCTTTCCCCCGAAGAGGAAAACCTGGTTGTACATACATTCAATGCAACAGAAAAAAATTTCCATAGCAATAAAAATATTGTTGAGTTATTTGAGGAGCAGGTTTTGCTGCGCCCTGATGACGTTGCACTGGTATTTGAGGATAAGGAGCTTTCTTATCTCCAGTTGAATCAAAGGGCCAACCAGGTGGCTCACCTGTTACGTCAAAAAGGTTTGGCACCCGAAGACCTGGTACCGGTTTGTATAGAAAGAAGTTTTGAAATGGTCGTGGCAATTTTTGCTATCCTAAAGGCAGGTGGTTGCTATGTGCCGGTCGATCCCGATTATCCGGAAGATCGTATCAGTTACATGCTAAACGATGTTAATGCGCCGTATGTATTGTGCAGTACTGCTACCGCCCCTATGCTTCAAAAGTTTGTAAGTTTCATACAAATTGTTTTGAGCCAAAATGAGGTGGTAGCAAAGCAGCCAGTATTCAACCCTGTTACCATTGCTTTGCCCCATCATCTTACCTATGTATTGTACACGTCGGGTTCTACCGGTAAGCCTAAAGGGGCTAAAATGAAAAATGATTCATTGGTAAATCTGTTGCATTGGCAGCAAACCCAATTTGACAATGAACCACGCAGAATATTGCAGTTTTCAAGTTTAAATTTCGACCCTCATTTTCTGGAGATATTTGGATCGCTTTGTTTTGGCCACCAGGTTTTTTTAATTGATGGCGACAGAAGAAAGGATATGAATGAGCTGGTAAAAGACCTGAGGCGTTTCAACATCACGCATCTATACTTTCCTTTCATAGGCTTAAAAACATTGGCCGAGCAATTCCCTGATGAGCCAATCAATCCGGGGTGCTTCAAGGTTATGATTATTGCCGGGGAGCAATTAAAACTCACCGGCGACATTGTGCGGTTTATACATCATAACAGGGTAATCATTCACAATCAATATGGGCCAACTGAGGGCCACGTGGTCAGTAGTTTTAATATTTTGCCCGATGACGAAATGCCGCCACTACCTCCAATCGGTAAGCCAGTCAGCAACACACAACTGTATATAGTAAACCAATCCATGCAGGTAGTACCCATTGGCGTGGCCGGCGAGTTATACATAGGCGGTGTACAGGTGCCGCCTGGTTATCTGAATAACGAAAAACTAACCGCTGAAAAATTTGTAAAAGATATTTTTAGCAGTATCGGCAACGCAACCCTTTATAAAACGGGCGACCTTACCCGATGGTTGCCCGATGGCAATATTGAATACCTGGGCCGCCTGGACCACCAGGTAAAAATAAGGGGCAATAGGGTAGAACCGGGCGAAGTGGAAAGCGTATTGCAATTATCGCCGCTGGTTAAAAAAGTGGTGGTAGTAGCACAAAACGATGCGCAGGCAAACAAACGCCTGGTATGTTACGTGGTGCCCAATGATGTATTTGACAGGGAGGCGCTGATTGCCTTTAGTAAAACGCGGCTACCCGATTTTATGGTGCCCGCTGTTTGGGTTCCACTGATAGATTTACCTGTGAACAAGAGTGGCAAAGTGGACCGGCTTTCGCTACCTTCTGCTGACACCAGCAACGCGGGAAACAGCGATTATGTAACGCCGGTATCGCCCACAGAAAAAGTAGTTGCAGGTATTTGGCAATCGTTATTGGCTATTGAAAAGGTTGGTTTGCACGATAACTTCTTTCATATTGGCGGCCATTCGTTGTTGGCAACCCGTGTTATTGCTGCCATCCGCAGGCAACTCAATATTGAATTATCCATTCGCGACCTGTTTCTGTATCCAACGCTTTCGGAGCTATCAGCATGTGTTGGGCAAAAGAAACACCAATCTGGTTTAGCCATCCAAACTGTTGAACGACCGCTTCATATTCCTTTATCCTTTAGCCAGGAAAGAATATGGTTTATTAATAAGTTGGAAGGCAGTATACAATATCATTTGCCTGCAGTGGTAAGGCTCAATGGCAATGTAAACACAGCCGCCTTACAGAATGCATTTTTATCGGTAGTCAAACGTCATGAGGCGCTTCGAACCGTTTTTGTAGCGTACGATGATCGCCCTTTCCAGGAGGTACGCGGCGCAGATCAATGGAAAATGATTATTGACGATCTAAGGGAAAAAGACGACAACGGATCGTTGAAAGAGTTGATCGAAAAGTTTGTAAAAGTGCCATTTGATCTATCGGCGGATTATATGTTGCGTTGCAATCTTTTTACAATAAAGGAAGATGAGGCTGTGTTGCTGATTGTATTGCACCACATAGCCAGCGACGGGTGGTCGGTACCTATATTAATGAAAGAGGTAGCTACCTTTTATAACGATTTCCTTACCGGAAACGATAGCCGGTTACCTCCACTTGAATGTCAATATGCTGATTATGCCATTTGGCAGCGTACCCGGCTACAAGGTTATGGGCTGAGCGATGCCTTACACTACTGGAGCCAAAACCTTCAGGGGGTAGCTCCAGTACAATTGCCAACCGATTTTACACGGCCTGCTATGCAAAGCACCGAAGGGGCGGTAAAAGAATTTGTGGTTACCAAATCACTCGCCAGTAAGTTGGCTATTTCTACCGCCGATATTGGAGGCACGCTGTTCATGACATTGCTCGCAGCCTTTAAAGTATTATTGTTTAAATATACCGGGCAAACCGATAATTGTGTGGGCACGCCTATTGCCAATAGAACGCATGAAGAAGTTGAACCACTCATAGGCATATTCATTAACCTGTTGGCACTTCGCAGTGAGGTTGATGATGAACGTACATTTATAGATTTGTTACGCCAGGTAAAGCAAACTACCCTGTCGGCATACCAACACCAGGATGTACCTTTTGAAAAAGTGATTGAAGCGGTAGCTCCACCACGCGATATGAGCCGCAGCCCCTTATTTCAGGTGATGCTGGTTTTGCAAAATATGGAGGACACTCCTACCGTAGCATTAAATGGGTTACAGTTAAACTGGATTCCGTTTAAAAACACTTCCAGCAAATACGATCTTACCTTGTTTGCTAAACAACATTTAAATGGTATTGCATTGACCATTGAATATTGTACAAGGTTGTTTTTGCCCGAAACAATTGAACGGATGGGAGGCCACTTCCTACAAATTTTAGAGCAGTTGGTGCAACGTCCGCAGGTTTTAATAAAGGATATTACGTTGGTTGATGCGCAGCAAAGCGGTTGGTTACTTTCGGCAGGTAAAGGACTTCAAAAGATTACAGGCAGCTTTCAAAATGTGGTTTCATTATTTGAGGATAAGGTAAAAGTCTTTCCAGATCGTACCGCACTTGTGTATAAGGAGCGCCAGCTAACCTATCAGCAATTAAATGCAGGGGCTAACCAACTTGCTCAACGGCTACGGGATAAAGGTGTGCAACGCGGCGGGTTTGTGCCCTTACTAATAAACGACGGCATAGAGATGATTGTAGGAATATGGGGCATTCTAAAAACAGGAGCAGCATATGTACCAATCGATCCATCTTTTCCTGCCCGGCGCATAGAATTTATTATAGCGGACACAGCTGCGAATTTGATGATAAGTACGAAAGCTATAGCTGCCTCAATCAATATTCCCCAACTGGAAGTGATCCACCTTGATGATTTTCATAGTGAAAAATACGAAGCGATTCCTTCTGTAGAAATCCGTCTTAAAGATTCTGATCCGGCCTATTTAATTTATACATCAGGATCAACCGGTACGCCAAAAGGTGTAATAATAACTCATGGAAGTCTGATGAACTATTTGGATAATAGTATGACTGCTTACCTGCATGATGGAGTTGAAGGAAGCGGTACTTTTTCCCATCTATCGTTCACCTTCGACGCGTCGGTTACGTCCACCTTTATGCCGTTGTTGCAAGGTAGGTCTGTAGTGATAGCCAATAAAGAAACCGGTAATGCTTTTGATGATGCCAATCTTTTAAAATATGCCCCGTACGATTTTATAAAATTGACGCCATCTCATCTTTCATTGTTGTATTTACAAATGGAAAAGAATGCAGAAGCAATTATAACTTCGGTATTGGTGTTAGGCGGAGAAGCATTACTGCCCGGACAAATAAAATATTTGAAAATAGCCCAGCCTAACATCACCATCATAAACGAATATGGTCCAACAGAAGCCACGGTAGGTTGCACTACATACAAGCTGAAGGCAGGCGAATTAAATGAAGACATAGCAGTCATTTCTATTGGCAAACCATTGGATAATGTTGCGTTGTACATCCTAAACCCCCACCAGCAACTACAGCCGGTAGGCATTGCCGGCGAAATTTGC
>Ga0209181_10001172_pt1 | contig 46534 bp, 42 predicted proteins | sample MAT05_FD_187208 | JGI IMG/M metagenome (GOLD analysis project Ga0209181, IMG submission 187208) | Freshwater microbial communities from Lake Fryxell liftoff mats and glacier meltwater in Antarctica - MAT-05 (SPAdes) (version 2) | ecosystem: Environmental > Aquatic > Freshwater > Ice > Liftoff... | reverse complement strand
TTTCTAGCCAAGCCGTTAAAAAATCCTTCGATGTCTGGCAAATTGGGAATTGTGCTTTTCTTGGAATTCTGAAAAAGTTTTATCTCGCTCAAAATATCTTTCGGGGAATTGTTGTAAGGCGTGGCTGTTACCAGAATCACCCGTTTGCCGCGACAAATTTCCGCAAGTTTTTCATAGGTTGTATTGGTTTCAGTTCTAAAGCGGTGTGCCTCATCAATGATGATGTTCTTGAATCTTTCAACACCTTTATCCAGAATATCATCCAGTTTTCCAATGGATTCAAAACTCGCGGGAATACTAAAATCAGCAAAGGCATTTTTCCACGACCCTGGATTATCTTCATCCAACAATACAGGCGGGGCAATCACCAAAGTTCGTCCGTCCAATTGACCTGCAAGCAACGTGGCAATATAGGTTTTTCCCAAGCCGACTACATCCGCAACAAATACGCCGCCATATTCTTCTAAAATTTTCCTGGCGTTTAATACCGCCTGTTCTTGATATTCAAGTTTCATGAAGTTTTCAGGCAGATAATTTGCAAAAACTTCATCGGATTGATTCAATTCATCTTTGAAATATTCGTAGAGCAGTTTCAAGTAAAGTTCGTAAGGTGTAATATCGTAATTGAGCCATGTCTTTGTATTAATGGTTTCAATATATTTTTCGCTAATATCAACGGCATTGAGCCAGAGTTCTTCAAACTTGTCTTTTGCAAAATGATAATCTGCGCTGTTTTTGAGTTCCACATTGAATTCAAGATTGTCCACCAATCCCGATTGAGTCAAATTGCTTGACCCTGTAATAACTCTGCCTGTGTCGCGATCACCTTCTTTGAAAGTAACGATATAAACTTTTGCATGAATGTTTTGGGATGGGTAAACCTTGATTTCAAGTTTTCCACTCTTAATCCATTCAATGAATTTGACAACGCCTTGCTCAACTATCTGGCTATCTTGCGAATTTTCAAGTTCACTTGCCACTTGTTGAACAAAAATGTCTTTCGCTTCCTTGTGCGATGGGTCAGCAAGTTCTAATTGAACTTCTTCTTTTGCAGTTGTGAATAAATCAAAGGCTTTTTTATCCGTTCTGATTCCCACCAAAATCCTGACCTGCTCAGTGTTTTCAAGCGATTTATAAATTGCATAAAACCCGCTTGTGTAAAAATACCCCGATAAAACATCAAAGAAACGCGAATCTTTGATTAAGACATTGAACCTATCTTTTAGGCTTTGTCCATTTTCATTGGTGATAAAGGTGAGATCAGTTGTCATGGGTTAATCCTAACTTACTTTATCTTATGAAACAAGCACAACGGACCTATTCTAAAGCCCGTGTGCTATATTCTTTCCCCGTTTTTTGGAGGACGTTGAAAATCTCACGGAACGCAAGATTTTTTCTTTTTCGCTAATTCTGTAAGGGGCGTGCCAACTAAGGGTTTATACAGCCGTTTGGCTGTATAAACCCTTATATAACGCAATTTTACCAACTACTCCCCATACCGCTTCCTTATCTCAGGCAGGAAATAATCATCGAAGAAGCGATCTACATCGTATTCTGGCTTCCAGTTCCAATCGGCGCGGGCTAGAGAATCATCCACATCTTCGGGCCACGAATCGACGATCCCCTGTCGGCGCGGATTTGCTTCAAAATTAATCTTGGCCTGTGGGAAAGCCTGCAATGCGCGCTGGCGGAATTCTTCGGCGGTCAACGCGAACGCCGCAATGTTATAGACATGATTCGAAAGTTTCTCACGCGGCACATCCATCAACATCAAAAGGGAATTGATCGCATCTGGCATCGCCATAAAAGAAATTTTTGTGTCATCGCGCACAAAACATGTATATGGTTTGCCTTGCGCCGCCGCATGCAGCATCTCGGGGCCGTAGTCACTCGTCCCGCCGCTGGGCAATGTAAAAGCGCTGATCAGCCCGGGAAAACGGATCGCTCGAAAGTCCAGCATGGTCGGCGGGTTTACATCCAAATGTTTCTGGCCGTAATATTTTCCATAATACATCCCCAATTTTTCACAATACAATTTATTGCAACCATACATCGTATGCGGCGTGTTCCAGGCATCTTCCCGCACCACACCCGCTTTTTTCTTTTCATCTGCATTCGCCATGCCATACACCGCAATTGAACTTGGGAACAAAAACTTAACCGCCTTATTATATTTTTCAGAACGATAGGCTGCCAGCATCAACAACTGCATCGTACCTTCCACATTAATGCGATGCGCCTCCTCGGTGGCAACTTCAGCCTTTGAAGAAAGCGAAGCCGCCAGATGGAAAATAATATCGAAATCATAATCATAAAAAGTTTTGATCTTATAAACCAAATCCCCCTGCACATGTTCCGCCGAAAGCGCACTGATCGAATCAGGCAGCGGCATAAAATCTGCCGTCACAATTCGATACCCGCCGCGCTGCGCCAACCCCTGCACCAACGCCTGCCCAATCTCACCACACGCACCCGTCACAAGCACTTGCTTTTCGCTCATGTTCGCTCCTTATATGCTAGAATGAAGTTCACATTATTTTACGACACAATCCATGAAATCCCATCATCAAACACACCTGCTGTTTTTACGATTCGTTATTTTGATTCTAATCACCGCGATTGGAAGTTCATGCGCCTTTCTAGACTCTCTCAACGCGACCCCCATACCTTTTGTTTCGACTGAAACCCCGCTTCCCACTGCGACCATTGTCTGGTTCCCCCCTTCTGTCACTCCCAGCCCTCAAGCATTTTCCACCTACATCCCCACTCCAGAAATGCGCCCCGGCCTTGGCACCATACTCTTCACTGATGATTTTTCCAAAAAATCATTATGGGATACCGCCGTCTCCGACCAGGCCAGCGCCGCCATCGACAACAACCGCCTCAACCTCTCAGCCCAAAGCAACGTCTATATCATCAGCCTGCGCCACGACCTGACCGTCAGTGATTATTACGCCGAGATCACTGCCCGCCCCGGCCTATGCCGCGCCGAAGATAAATACGGATTCCTTGTCCGCGCCAATGCGGTTGCTTATTATCGTTTTGGATTATCCTGCAACGGCATGGTCGGCGCGGAACGCATCAGCGTAGGCACACGCGAATTACTACAAGCGCCCCTCTTAAGCGGTGACGTGCCGCCCGGCGCGCCGGGCGAAGTCCGCATTGGCATCTGGGCCGTCGGTACAGAGATGCGACTCTTCCTCAACGGGCGCTATCAATTCAGCATTGTCAACTCCAACTACCTGAGCGGAACACTGGGCGTCTTCGTCAGCTCAGCCAGTGATAGCCCGATGGTCGTCTCCTTTTCTGATTTAACCATTCAAGAAATCAATACCACAGCGCCAACACAGACCCCGCAACCGTGAGCCGATGATTAAATCTTCCGACATCCTGCGCCTGCCCTATACCCCCAACCTGACCGAAGGCGGCATCGCCTATGTTCTGCGCTCGCTGTCTTCTTCATTCGATAGCCTGAGCGGCAAACCTTATGACCGCATCCGCCGTGTGGTGGCGGGCGTGGCTGTCGAATTGGCTTTTCGCCGTTATCTCTCACAGCAAAACATTCCATTTGAAGTGACCGCCGCCATGCCCTTCACCGAACCTGATAAATACAATGTGACTCTGGGCGGGCGAAGCTGTGACATCAAATCCTTTTTTATTTCTCATCGTGATCAGATCTCAAAAATGCGCAGCACTCCATCTGTCATGCTGGATGCGCCCGCGCTGGTGCCTTCTGACCATCAATCCATGAATGGCTATTCAGATCGTGATTTATATTTGTTCGCATTTCTATCAGGGCTGATCGCGGCTTCGCAAAATGATCTCAAAGAAATAGTAAAAAATAATCAGGCGCATTATCTGCTACATGTTATGCCCGATGAATGGCGCAAACCGTTAAGCTGGCATCCGCTGGGGACGCTGGTCTTGAAATCTGAATCAGATACAGAAATGCAAATCGAAATCAGCGGGCAGGATGAGGCACGCGAAGCGTTGACGCGGACAGTGAATCTCGCGCCGCAGAAGCGCATCCTCCTGCATGATCCTTTTTATTCGGTGACCGCCATCCACGTCAAAAATATGCCTGAGGCGCGTTTGGGAATTCATAGTCCCTCCTATAAAGAAGCGCATATCATCGCGCCGTTGGAGTGGGGAAATATCTGGGTTTACGGCGTGGATATTTATCTGGCAGGTTTTATTGCACGCGCCGAGTTTCGTCAACGCGCAAAATTGATCGCGCCAAATTCAGCTGTGTTTCAATATGCTCATACAAAAACAAAAAATCTAGCTGTGCCTGTCTCGGAACTAAAGCCAATGCATGAGTTATTTGCGCATGTAAAAGAATGGGCGTCTCAAGCGTAAGGAGCACGGGCTTCAGTCCACACTTTTCAGAAAAGCGGACTGAAGTCCGCAATCCAAAGTCCGCAATCCAAAATCTGCATTTTTTTAGCATGGGGTATAAAGCCATGTTTTTACCCATTGCGCTTTTGTTTTTAAGGTAATATTATGAAATAGAACATGGAATCTACAAACCAACCTCCCCCCCAACCTCAACCTATACCAAGACCTGTGCGCAGAGCTTCAAGACCGCGCGCGATAAATCCATTTACGGCAACCGTGGGCGTGGCAATCTTGCTCGCAACCCTCTTCACCGCATGGACTCCCAATAGTTTATTCGCAAGTAATTTGCAGGATCAGTTGTATCTAATTCTCACACCTCAGGCGGCGCCGAATACGGTCAACACGCCTCAGCCGCAGTTACGGATTGGCATTGTAGCGGGGCATAATGGCAATGATTCAGGCGCGGTGTGTGTGGATGAAAATGGAGAGGTAGACCTCAAGGAAGCCGATGTAAATCTTGAGATCGCCAATCTGGTGCAAAAGAGTTTGGAGGCGCAAGGCATTCAAGTGGATTTGCTGAATGAGTTCGACACACGCTTAAATGGCTATCGCGCGGTGGCGCTTGTTTCCATTCATAATGATTCCTGTGAATATGTAAACGATCAGGCCACTGGCTTCAAGGTGGCTTCTTCTCTTGAAACACGCGATGTAAACCGTGCGCAGCGCCTTACGGCCTGTCTCGTGGATCGCTACGAACGCACAACGGGATTAACTTTCCATGAAGGCAGCATCACAGGCGATATGCGCGAGTATCACGCCTTCTCTGAAATTGACCCGAACACGATTACCGCCATTATTGAAACAGGATTTTTATATCTCGACCGTAAGATCCTTACCAATGAAACCGCACGCATCGCGGAAGGGGTGACACAAGGCATTCTATGTTTCATCAATAATGAAAACGTAATTCCGACAGCCATTCCAACTTTTGCGCCATGAGAAAATCATCGCTGCCCTTGCAGAAAAGCCCACTGTGGCTGGTGGTGATCGCGGCGTTAATTTCTGTGGTCATCAGTATCACCGCCTGGGCCGTGACTTCATCAAGTGCGCGGCCTTTGGATACCTCCTCCGTAGCGACTCATGTACGTTCTTTTGCATATGCAGAGATCATAAAACCAACCTACACGGCCATCCCCACACAAATCCCAACCAGCCTGCCAACCTCAGTTTCAATAGCGACCGAAATACCAATCTCTGTTTCTTTGGTCTCGGCCGAAGTCGTAGCCGAATCTGCCGCGCTCGGATATTCTTCGACCACAGCGCAGGAGGCTCCCCTTACGGTGAGTTACGGCGGGAACAAACGCATTCTGGTCGATATTTCAGAACAGTATATGTATGTATATGAAGGAGATGTGCTGGTCAACAGTTTTGTCGCATCCACTGGGATGAACAACGCCACACGTGCGGGTTCTTTCAGTGTGCTTGAAAAAATTCCCAATGCGTATGGCGCCACGTGGGATATCTGGATGCCCAACTGGCTTGGCATTTATTGGGCAGGCAGTATGCAAAATGGAATTCATGCCCTGCCTGTTTTGTCGAATGGCCTGACCTTGTGGGAAGGATATTTGGGAGTCCCCATTTCGTATGGCTGTGTGGTGCTTGGCGGCTATGAAGCGCAATGGCTGTATGACTGGGCAGATGTAGGTACGCCCGTTGAAATTCAATGGTAACGGCTTATAATCAGTAAATTGCCATCTCGTTCCATGGGAAATTGATTTAATAAATTTCTACTTATTTGTATCCTTATCTATTTTAATAAATGGAGTGACCCATGCAAAAGCTCTACAAAACTCAAAAGGTTAAAACCAACCCACAGAACGGGCAGCAGGCTCAAAGCGCAGCACGAAGCGCGGTTGTGAACATCCCAAAGAAACGCAGCCTGCTGCTCCCCATCCTATTGGTCTTAATGGGCGGTGCAGTCTTCCTGTTTGCGGCTTGGTCAGCCGTGACTTCGCCTGTGCTGGCTTCCATTTTAAATAGTTCAGCGGCGCCGCAAGCACAGGCTGTTCAAAGGCAATCTTTCGCTCAAGTTAATATTGCGAAGCCGGCCTCGCTGGCGCCTGTTGCGCTGGAACCTGTTGGGCCGGCGGCAGAAGCACCTGCGCTATTTATCGTAACGCCAACCGCCACCGCAATACAGGAATCGCAGGCAGTCGTTGTCAGCATTCCTCCAACCGATCAACCCACCCTCGAAGTGGTTGTGCTTCCCCCAGCCATAGATATTCCTTTTGTTGAATCTGCCACTGCGCTTCCAGCAGCAGGCAGTCAGCCGGGCGTGATCTCCGCTGAAATTATTATTGATACGCCCACCTCTGAATACGTCGCGCCGACTGCGGCAGCGGTTAATGTCCCTGTAGAATATGTAAGCAACGGCGGCGAGCACTGGATCGACGTGAATCTTTCGGAACAACGTGTGTACGCCTATGAAGGCGACACCATCGTGAACTCATTTTTAGTATCCACCGGCACATGGCAAACGCCGACTGTGACGGGTGAATATAAAGTATGGATCAAGGTGCGCTCTCAAGCCATGTCTGGCCCCGGATATTATTTACCCGATGTGCCTTTTGTCATGTATTTCTATAAAGATTATGGACTGCACGGCACCTACTGGCACAATAATTTTGGAACCCCCATGAGTCATGGATGTGTAAACCTCAGAACCGAAGATGCCGAGTGGCTCTATAATTTCTCATCCGTTGGAACTGTAGTGAATGTGCATTATTAGCTCGATAGTTGATTGGTCAGATAGGTAACCAAGGAAACAGATGAAATTGTGCGTCATGTAATTTTCATCCTTCATCCTTTGCACTTAAAAATGAAATCAAAAAAAATATCACGGCGTGACTTTTTGAAATTGAGCGGAATAGGGCTGGCAGGTTTATTTGCGCCTCCGCTCAATTTTCATTTTAATGATCCCTTTGAAAATTTACAGGGACGTGTCACCACGCGCATGATATGGATGTATGACCATCCATCCATCGAGGCGGAGCCGGTCAAGATTTGCCAGCGCGATATGTTATTGAATATCACCAACACCACCATCAGCAACGACCTCACATCCCATAACCGCGTCTGGTACGAGATCGGCCGCGAAGGCTTCGTATATTCTGGATATGTTCAACCCGTGCGGACATTATTAAACACGCCGCAATTAACCATCCCCAGTGAAGGTCTGCTGGCAGAGATCAGTGTGCCATACACAGACGCCTACGAAACTGCAGATAAAACATCCCCAGTGATGTATCGCATGTATTACGAAACCACCCACTGGGTGAAATCAGTGATCCCCGACTTAAAAAACGGTCAGGTTTGGTATCAGATCCGTGATGACAAATTTGACAAACTCTATTATGCGCGCGCCGAACACCTGCGCATAATGACCGCCGAAGAACTCGCTCCACTTTCACCTGATATTCCTGGCAGCAGCAAAAAAATACAAGTACGGTTGGATGAACAGATCGTGATTGCCTACGAAAATAATGCAGCGGTGTTTGTAACCCCAGCTTCCACTGGCGGCATATTTCGCCTCGGCACCTACACCACACCCAAAGGCACATTCATCACCTACTACAAACGACCCTCACGTCACATGGCCGCGGGTGATATCACCTCCAGCGGATTCGATTTGCCCGGCGTGCCCTGGGTGCAATACATCACCGAAAGCGGCATCTCCTTTCACGGCACATTCTGGCATAATGATTTTGGCCGCCCGCATTCACACGGCTGCATCAACCTCTCCTCGCAAGCCGCAAAATGGCTCTATCGCTGGACCTCGCCGCAAGTTACCCTCAACAAAGAATTTTCCTTCGGCGGCGTGGGAACAAATGTCGAAATTGTTTTGTAATTCAATTCAACCCAATTTGTGGGAGAATAAAGTAAGAAAGGGAAAGATAAGCAGCGACAAGGCTATCTATCTTCCATCATGAATAATCACATTAAATTTTCCCGTCGTGACTTTTTAAAACTATCCGCATCAGGTGCGCTCGGGCTTGTTCTCTCCGAATTGGGCATTGGTTCGGCCTTAGCCGCTCCCCCCGCCTCACAAGGGCGCGTCACATGGAGCGGCATTCCACTTTACGACGCGCCCGCATTCAACGCCAACAAACTCTCGCTCTTTGGCATGGATCAGATCATCAGCCTTAAAAGCGAAGTGGAAGGCGAAGAAGGCAACCCATACAACAAAGCCTGGTATCAAGTGGAAGGCGGCTACACCTACTCAGGCTGGCTTCAACCCGTGGAAACCAAGCTGCAAAAACCTATCTATGAAATCCCCGTCACAGGCCAACTGGGCGAAATCAGCGTCCCGATCAGCGAAACCAGACTCGCCCCATATACCTATTCAAACAACGGCTATCGTCTATATTATGGAAGCACTCACTGGGTAAAAAAAGTAATAGTCACACGCGACGAAAAAAGCATCTGGTATGAAATATTTGACGATTACCTGAAAAAGTCTTTCTACGTCCCCTACTACAACCTGCGCCTCATCCCTAACTCAGAATTGACTCTGCTTTCTCCAGACATTCCCGAATCTGAGAAATTGATCCGCATTGATCTTGCAGCACAATTCGTCAGCGCCTTTGAAGGAGACACAATGGTCTTCTCATCGCGCTGTTCAAGCGGCACAAAAGGGACGCGCACCCCCACCGGCGACTTCCTCACCTATCACAAAGGCCCATCCGTCCACATGACCAATCAGGGCGATGCAGTAAACAATATTTACGACCTGCCCGGTGTTCCGTGGTGTACCTTCTTCACCGGCTTGGGCAACGCATTCCACGGCACCTATTGGCATAATGATTATGGCCGTCCGCGCAGCCATGGCTGCATTAATTTACGGTCAGAAGATGCAAAATGGATCTACCGCTGGAGCAGGCCCAACGTCCCGCCTGATGAAGATTATCTGCATCTACCAGGCGAAGGGACGCGTATCCAAATCGTGTAATTTCAAAACATATCCATAATCAATCAAAGGAGAAAACATGAACTCAGCTTTTCTACATAACCAATATTTGCTCAAACGACAGATGTTTGCATTGGCAGGGAAATTCCGCTTTTTTGACCCGAGTGGAAAACTCGTACTCTTCAGTGAACAGAAAATGTTCAAACTGCGCGAAGACATCCGCGTATATTCTGATGAAAGCAAAACCCAGGAAGTATTGACAATCAAGGCGCGTCAGATCATGGATTTCTCAGCCGCCTACGATGTAGTCGATAGCGCCACAAGCCAAAAGGTGGGAGCGCTGCGCCGCAAAGGTCTCGCATCCATTTTGCGCGATGAATGGGAAATTTTAGATGTCAACGATATCGTAGTCGGAAAATTATTTGAAGACAGCATGGGACTCGCACTGCTCCGCCGTTTCCTAAGCGGACTCATCCCACAAAACTATGACATCACCTTCGGCACCAACCGTGTGGCAGATTTAAAACAAGCCTTCAATCCGTTCTCTTATCAACTCAATATTGATTTCAGCATGGATACCAACAAACAATTGGATCGCCGTCTCGGTCTGGCCGCAGGCATTCTGCTGGCGGCTGTAGAAGGACGCCAGAGTTAATTTATCATCCATCCTTCTTCTTCCTTTTTTTCAAACACGAAAGAAGAAGGATGGGAAAATTGATTTCAAAAAACATGCCTACCCAACCTCTCTTTGCCGGACTTGTAATAGACGAATTGGGTCACGCCGCCGAATCAGCCTTCATCGGCAGTGAACCCTGCTACGTTGTGAACGACGCGGGATTCCGTCGTCACATCCCCGCCACACAAATAGACCGCGCTGTATTGTCACAGATGGCGGATATGATGAAAGGCAGTGAAGATATCCTTTCAGAACAAACCGCCAAAATGCTCGGCCAGGATGATCCGTTTTCAAAAGCCATTATTGAGCAGCAATTAAAGAATATTGATCAGCAATTTGACGCGCTGATGCAAACAGGAATCCCGGAAGATATGCGCGCCTATCTCGGCATGATGGGATTCAAGGTCATCATCAACTATCATGGTGAAATCGTCCGCGTGGAACAGCCCGGACGCGCAGGCGGCGACGAAGGTGACGGCGAATAAGAAAGCAGGAAAATTTCATGCCCTAAAACCTCGAAGGCACAAAATGCTTTCGAGGTTTTTTAGTTACGGAGCAGATATAGTTTAAGCGCTTAACTAAATCCTGATATAATTTTATGTATGAATATAAAGCGCTTCTTTGTCTTATTCACATTGGTGACTTTGTTCCTGCTTGGGTTATGGCTCCCCGCAAACGCCGCGCCTAATTTGCAACAAATTTCCACCCCAACACCCGGGCCGGATGGCCGCATTGTTTATATAGTACAGGCAGGCGATAGCTGTATCCGTGTGGCAAGCCTAAACGGCATCACAGAGAATCAGCTTCGTACGTTGAATTCAACATTGGATGAGAATTGCAGCCTGATCGAAGGGCAGGAATTACTGATCGGTATTGTCTCTCTCGCAGGCACACCCACCGCCGGCCCCTCGCCAACACTTGCCCCGCCCACTGCTTCGCCTACGCCATTCACAGGCACAACTGAAGTTTGTATTTTGCTTTTTAATGACGCAAATGGCAACGCGCTGCGTGAAGAGACCGAACCTGCCGTTGCAGGCGGCGCTGTCAGCGTAGCTGAGAATAATGGGGAGTATTCCGCTTCACTCGACACAATCGTTCCTGCTGACCCGGCCGCCTATCAGGGAGTATGTTTTTCAGATGTCCCTGAAGGCAATTACAATATTACCGTGGGTATTCCCGATAATTACAACCCAACGATGCAATTAAATTATTCGCTTGATGTAAAAGCGGGCGACCGCGCCGAAGTGGATTTCGGCATACAATCAAAAGATGTTGTCGTGGATCCAGGCGCCAACAATCCAAATGAAGGGAAGGGAACTTCCCCCCTGTTTGGAATTATAGGCGGGATCTTATTGCTGGGCGGCGCCCTGCTCGGATATTATGCGTGGCGTTCAGGCAAGCCAGAAAGTAAATTATCTGGCGGAAATATTTTGAAATAAAATTTATTGCGCATTGTGCATGAAGATGGCACAAAAGCTTGAGAGCAAGAAACTAAAAATAGTGCATAAAAGCATCCCGCTGAATTCAGCGGGATGCTTTTATGGTATTGCCTTCCGATCCCTACCCGCCATCTGCGGTCAGCAGTCAATCAGATGAAAATAGAGTTTGTACGGCAGAGAATTATTCCCATGATCTCTTTAGGGTAAATGTTTTTCGGTGCAGCGGGGAAAATCCCAAACGGGCAATTGCTTTCCGATGATATAACGTGCCATATCCTTTATGACGCATAAACCCGTACGCGGGATATTGCTCATGCAAGCAGAACATTAACTCGTCCCGCGCAGTTTTTGCAAGGATGGAAGCCGCCGCGATGCTCAGGGAACGTTGATCGCCTTTGACCAAGGCTGCTTGTGATATATCCAACTCGGGGAGTTCGAGGCGAAAATCGGTTAATAAGAAATTGGGAAAGAAAGACAACATCTCTACTGCGCGGCTGGCGGCCAGGCGTGTGGCTGGGACAATTCCCAGCGCGTCAATTTCGTCTGCTGCGGCAAAGCCAATGCCCCAGAAACGCGCAATCTCTTTGATGCGCGGTATGAGTTGATCACGCTGACGGGGAGTCAACTGCTTGGAATCACGTACCCCGCTCAAGGCTTGAGAAAGATGCGGGTCATCGTCTGGCAGGATAACCGCGCCAACACAAACCGGTCCAGCCAGTGCGCCGCGCCCGGCTTCATCCAATCCTGCAATATATTTATAGGCGGGCCAAAGTCCGCGTTCGTAGAGCAAGTTAGGGGTTGAGATCATAGCGGCCGCGCAAGGCATTGCCGTGAATGCGGAAGATATCGCCGATCATGCGCAATGCGTCGCGCACAGCGCTTACTTTACTGTCTGCATCAAAATACCATTGAATGGGAATTTCCTTGATGCGCAGGTGTTTGCGGCGCGCAAGGTAAAGAAGCTCAATATCAAAAGACCAGCCCGTGAGTGTTTGCTGGCGAAAAATATCTTCGGCTACCCCGGCTCGAAAACATTTAAAGCCGCATTGTGTGTCATTCAAACCCGGCAGGATTAATAAACGGATTGCAAGATTTATGGCGCGCCCGCCCCAGTGCCGATAGGTCGGTTCGTTGTAACGAACTGCGCCCGGCGCTTCGCGTGAGGCAATGGCAAGATCAAAATCAGTCAGCATGGGAGGTAGAAATTTCTGCACTTCATCAATCGGCATGGAAAGGTCGGCGTCACAAATAAAACGATATTCGCCCTGCGCTTCCAAAATACCGCGCTTCACAGCATTTCCTTTGCCCCGCTCGTCTTCATGTACAACTTTTAGACTCGGATAATGGGCAATAAATTCGCGCGCCAATTCCAGTGTGCGATCTGAGCTTCCATTTTCAACGATGATCACTTCAGAGGTATAGGTTTGTTTTTCAAGAAATGTAAAAACCTGCTCCATTGTACGAGGCAGGCGGCTCTCTTCATTATGGGCCGGGATAACAATGGACAGGAAGGGCGTTGTCATGCGGATTATTGACTAAAGTAAATAAAGGCGCCAAAGCCAACGAGCGCACAACACCAAAAAACAAACATGCCTGCAAGAATTAGGAGCTGTGTATTGCTCAAGCCAAACATTTTTTTCTTTACAGGAGCAGGCTTGGAGTGTGAGGCTAGGCGTGCCGGGTTGGGCTCGCGCAAGTTCTGCGATGAAGATTGTGCATCCGTTTGATCATCCGCTTCATCAAATGAAAAGCCAAGGTCGTTCGCTTCAAAAGACATTCCTTGATCGGGTTCGCCTCTAGCACGTGATGACTCACCCGCCATAGGTGCAGAGATGACAGGTTTTGGAGCCTCTGATGGCACAATATCCAGAATGCGGTCGGCCAGGATATGAACAAAATCCGTGCTCCAAATGGGCCGCGCCTGTATAAGTGACCCGGCAAATTGTTTGATCGCATCACTTCGTACCACGCGCGCCACCGGGCGTACCGAATCAATTTGTGAGCCAGGATCAACTGCTATTAATACAGGTTCCGCGGGCGTCTGCATCTCAACTTTTTGCAGCTTTAAATATTTTTGAAAAACAGTAGACAGTTTTGAAATACGGTCGATCAAATTAATAGCAGCGGGCTGCGGGGCTCCGCTATTATCAATGGTGTTCCATTGATCGCCCTTCGCCTCAAAGCGGCCTTTTAAATGCGTGACATAGATTACATATACTCCACCGGTGCCAATCAAGACAAGCGGAATCACGATCTCACTATTTGGCAAAGTAAAGTTACGGATCAGTACAAAGCCCTTCTCGAGATAGCGATTCAACTGAGCAATCGCAACTTTTTGAGCTTCCAACTCAGCGAACCAGCTTAATCCGTATTTCAGGGTTCCCTGAATACGTGCAATAAAACTGATCTCGCCATTCGCATCTTGCAGGGGGGTTTTATCAATGATTTTCATGGGAACTCACAAATTAAAAGTAGGGTGTTTCCTCAAGTTCGTCACGAGTTGCATTTTCATGGGTCGATAGTATTTCATGTTCTTCCTGTTTTACGATCAGTACAGGTTTTCCAAATTTGAAAGTACCCGCCAGAAATTCTTCGCGTGAGCCGACCACATATTGCTGTCCGCTTTTTAGGCGTTCCAAAAGCGCTTTACGATCCAGTAAAACCCAGTCTGAAAATGCGGCACCACGGCGTTCGTAGGCACGCACAAGCATAATCTGTCCATTTTTGTAACGAGCCGCCTCAATTACACCATCAATCTTTTTTGCCATTGGATTTCCTCTTTAATAATTTTAGCACATAGATTTACTGCTGGCATACATTTCAAAATCTCCTGCCGAAAAAAGACGGGGAATTAAATGTTGGTTCAGCAATTGATACAGCACTCCATAAATCACAGAGACACGGGCCACAGAGAAATTAACTCCGTGTCTCCGTGTCTCTGTAGCGTATTTTTGGGAAAAATACAATATTCAGTCGGGGCGAGAGGATTCGAACCTCCGACCTCTTGCTCCCAAAGCAAGCGCGCTAGCCGGACTGCGCCACGCCCCGATGAAATGAACTGGCCGAGTATAATGCGAAGGATGAGTACCCGTCAAGCAATTCTCCTCACCATTTATCTCTCGCTTCTTATCCTACTTTCAGCCTGCTCCCCCTCAAATAGCATTTCCAGCACTACAACAGTCACCCCACCATCCCCAACGCCGACAGTGACCTTTACCCCAAGCCCCATCCCAGCCACATTGACACCCACCCCGTTGACTTGTCTCACACAGCCCGGGCTCGTTTTACAGGACGTAGTCTCCACGACAAATCCCCCGCAAGAATTTATTATTTACCTGCCACCCTGTTACGAAAACTCTGTCGATGCGCACTTCCCTGTTTTATATTTACTTAACGGTCAAACCTACGATCAGACTCAATGGGTACGCCTCGGTGCGCCCACCTTCGCAGACCAGCTTATCCACTCCAATGAGGCTATGCCCTTCATCATGGTTTTCCCCGATGATCCCTATTGGAATTCCGCAGCCGGGCCGGGCTTTGGAGCTCGCTTTATTAATGATCTCATCCCTTATGTAGATGAAAACTATCGCACCATCGCCAATCGAGAATACCGTGCCCTGGGCGGCCTCTCCCGTGGCGGCGGCTGGACAGTCAAATTGGGGTTCGATCACCCCAACTTATTCGGGGCGCTTGGTTTACATTCCCCTGCTGTCTTCAAAGATAATGCGCCGTATGTGGAAAAAATAATCCAAAAAATCCCAACAGAAACACGCCCACAATTATGGTTGGATATTGGCGACGCAGACACCGAATTAGGAAATGCCCTATTGTTTGAAGAAATCCTGACTCGCAATGATTACTTCCACGAATTTCACCGCTACGCTGGTGATCATACTGAAAATTACTGGGGCGCGCATGTGCAGGAATATCTGCGCTGGTACACACAAATCTGGCAAAAATCAGCGATAGCACAATAAGATATAATTTCTTTTTCTCACCCGTATATTTTCAAAAAACAGGTATATTTTTGTGAATGGATTGACCGTAGACCGCCGTCTGCTGTCTGCGATCAATTAGATGAAAAGCATAGTTTGTACGGTAATGACATTTCTTTAATTATTTTTCAGGAGAAACCATGAACATATTTATTACAGGCGGCGCTGGCTATATTGGCTCAGCCACTGCTGAAGCGCTGATCAAAGCCGGGCATACTGTCACAGTATTTGACTCACTTGTCACGGGTCATCGTGCCGCGGTGCCGCTGGGCGCAACTTTCATTCACGCGAATCTTAATGACAGCCACGCATTAGCTGAAGCGCTCACCTCCCATAAATTTGATGCCATCATGCATTTTGCCGCATTTATTGAAGCCGGCGAAAGTATGAAAGACCCCGGCAAATTCTTTCGCAATAATTTCACCAACTCTCTGCAATTAATGGAAATTGCTGTACAAGCTGGCGTGAAGAAACTGGTCTTTTCCTCTACAGCGGCAGTGTACCAATCGAGCGAAGAGCCATTGACCGAAGACTCACCCATCGGCCCAACAAATGTCTACGGCCACACAAAACTCATGACCGAACAAGCCCTGGAATGGTATCGTAGTATTTACGGCTTACATTTCGCCGCACTGCGTTACTTCAACGCCTGTGGAGCTTTGCCCGGGCGCGGCGAGGCGCATCAACCCGAATCACATCTTATTCCGCGTGTGTTGGATATCGCTCTGGGGCGGGCAGAATCAGCAACCATCTTTGGCACTGACTATCCAACGCCCGATGGCACTTGTATCCGCGATTACATTCACATCGCAGATCTGGCGGCGGCTCACATTCTTGCATTGGGCGCGCTTGAATCAAAAGACAAGATGATCTATAACATCGGCAGTGGAAATGGATTCTCAGTGCGTGAGGTGATCGAGACGGCGAGGCAGGTTACAGGTCACGCCATACCCGTGATTGAAGCTCCCCGCCGCCCCGGCGACTCGGCCCGCCTGGTCGCATCTCCTAATAAAATCATGAGCGAATTGGGCTGGAAACCAACACATACAAATATGCAAGAGATTCTCTCCAGCGCGTGGGAATGGCACACATCTCATCCAAATGGATATGACAAATCATGACTTTCACCTTTGACCGCATCCCTGTTGGCATTTGTAATTGTTATCTTCTGCGTGGAGAGCGTACCATTTTAATTGACGCCGGCGCATGGAGCGGCATGCCCGCTTTCGTAAGCGGAATGAAAGCACTCAATGTTGATCCAAAACAAATAGATCTGATCCTGCTGACTCATGGACATTGGGATCACATCACAAATTTAAGCGACATCCAAAAAATGAGCGGGGCGAAAGTGGCTATTCATAGACAGGATCAGTTTATGGTCGAGAGCGGTGAACCGCCCTTCCCCGCAGGCGCATCTGCGTATGGCCGCATGATGTCGTGGATAGCCCAAAAAGTAATACGCCCACATCTTCCAAAAATAAAAGTGGATATGGTGATTGATGACAACGGCCTGTCTCTTGCTGAATATGGAATTCCCGGCAAAGTAGTGTACACGCCCGGTCACTCCATGGGACATTCCAGCATCCTGCTTGATTCAGGCGACGCGATTGTTGGCGACATGGCAATGAATGCCTGGTTCCTGCGATTAACACCTGGCTTGCCTGTACTCGCGGATGACATCAAAATGGTTGTGCAAAGTTGGAAGAAAATTTTACCCATGGGCATCAAACGCATCTATCCCGCGCACGGCATGGATTTTTCTGTTGAGGTCATGCAAAAAGAAATCGAAAATTTCAAATCAGCTCTCTGATATAAATCAATATTCATTAATCGAACACAGACGACCTCCCATTTTGCGGGAGGTCTGTGTTATTAACTCATCTGGGTGCATCAACTTTTGGGGCAGATTTTTTGGATGTATTTCCAAGCATCATGCCGCCTGCGAAAAAGACAACCCCCAGCCCGATAAAGAAAATGCCGCCGAAAACAAGCGGCATTAACCAGCTTGTGTCTGACGCGGGCAAATTAAGTGCGCCTTGAATCGCTTTGACCACATCCACATAAAAATTATCGCGTGAGGGGCGAATCCAATAAAATGGGTCTTCGGGCTTGCCCACAAATGGACTTAACCGCCATGTCATTTGTGTGCCAACGAAGCCATACACCAAAACCCACAGAAACAGAATTCGCTTTCCAAGCACATTGAGCGCGTCTGTACGCGTGGGTTCCACCAGAGTCATCCCGCGCCAGAGAAAATACATACCAATGCAGGAGCTGATGCCCACAAAGATAACTGCCAGGAGTTGAAAAAAATCATAGTTGCCAGAAGTCAGCACAAAGAAGAGCGTGATCGGTGCAAGCCCAAGTAATAGAAAGGCTGTGACGCTAATCCCTGAAAGAACGACGGTCAACACTTGCATCATTTTAAGCGGGGTGCCAAGCAGCGCAAGCGAAAAGAAATATAGGGCAGGCAGACAAAACAACATGGTGGAAAGAAAAAGGACAGGCACTTTAACAGAGGATGATAAGGCCTGCAAAGGACTCTTTGCCAAGCCCACCATAAAACCATAAACCATAAAAGAAAAGAGGGAAACCAATCCAAGCGACAATGCTTTGGATCGGACGTTCTCATCCCGTTGAATACTATGAAAGAAAGCATCGGGGTCACGTAAAAAATCGGGCATGATCGAAAATAGGTTTTGCATTTTATCCTCCGTGTTGGGTGGGGTACTTGTAAAATAATTATTCACCCTTCCATCTCTCAAGTGCTAACAAAGGCTCTCTGGAAACATCATTAGTTTTTGAAAGGAGTCACCCTGAAACAAAACGCCATGATTGTGAAATACTTTACAAATAAGACCGAAATAGGTATAATAATAGTGAAATAAATCACATATAGAAAAGGTGAAACATGAACGCAAATCTACTCCCCCACATCGTTATTATCGGCGCAGGCTTTGCAGGTCTTGAAACCGCACGCGGGCTTTCCAACGCGCACGTGCGCATCACGTTGATCGATAAGAATAATCATCATTTATTTCAACCTCTGCTATATCAGGTTGCCATCGCGGGCTTGCTACCATCGCAAATCGCACAGCCTGTGCGCACCATATTTCGCAAACAAAAAAATCTCACCTTTCAAATGGGCGAAGTAAGCGGTATCAACTTTGATGAGAAATATGTCAAACTCAATGGTTCGGTCATTGCCTATGATTATCTCGTGTTGGCTGTTGGTGGACGCACTAATTTTTTCGGCTTCGATGCAATTGAAAAAAGCGGTTTCCAACTTAAAGACCTTGATACGGCAGTGAAAACCCGCAACCATTTACTCTCCATGTTCGAGCAGGCCAGCCATGAAGCGGATGCTGAAAAACGCAAAGCCATATTAACCTTTGTCATTGTCGGCGGCGGGCCAACGGGTGTTGAAACTGCGGGCGCATTGGCTGAGTTGATTACGCATGTAATGAAAAAGGATTATCCACGTTTGAATTTGGGTGATGCGCGCGTGATGCTTCTGGAAGCGAGCGCGAATTTAATCAGCGCATATCCTGATGAATTGCGTAAAGCCACAGCCAAACTTTTGAAAAAGAAAAATGTAGATGTTCGATTAAATACAAAACTGGAAGATTACAACGGCCAGCGTATACACCTTGCAGATGGAAGCCATATCGAAACGCAAACCGTAATCTGGACAGCGGGAGTCAAGGCAACTGAAATCGCGGATGGATTAAGCGTAGACAAAGCCAGCGGCGGAAGAATCCGCATCGAACCGACCCTGCAACTGCCTCAGCATCCTGAAGCATTCGTCATCGGGGACGCATCTTTTCTGCTCGATGAAAACGGTTCCCCCCTGCCGATGATCTCGACTGTGGCAATTCAACAAGGCGTATGTACTGCAAAGAGTATTCTCAAGTTGATGAATGAAAAACCTCTTGAATATTTCCATTACAAAGACCCGGGTCTGCTCGCTACCATCGGACGGAATGCCGCTGTGGCAAGAATCTTTGGCATCTCCTTTAGCGGCTTTATTGCCTGGGTGATCTGGGTCTTCCTGCACATTTACCGCATTATCGGTTTTCGCAACAGGATTATTGTGTTATTCAACTGGGCCTGGGATTATGTTTTCTATGATAATCAGGTCAGGTTGATTACAAAGGAATAAAAAAAATCCTCTTTCAATTTCAAGAAAGGGGAAAAAAATCAAAACACGCTCACTTGTCTTCAGCCAGATGAAATCGATGCATAAATCGATGGAAGATGGGCGCTGCGAGAATACCTACAGCCGCCAGCAAAACCACTCCTGAATATAACGCGTAAAAAGAAGCAAATAATTTCCCTGCCACTGTTTGCAGCGACGCAACAGGTCCCATACCGCCAAGAATCATGGATGCATTCAGCAAAGCATCAATCCACGAGAGACCTTCGAGGGAGTGATAGCCGATCATGCCCATGCCCAGGGAAAATATCAGCAAAATCAAACCTGCGAGTCCATTCCACGCCAGTCTTTTCGCAAAGACTGATTGTTTTGCCAGCGCCTGTTTATGATGTTCGTACATGGAACCTCCGATTGATAAAGTTTTACAAAGTTCTTGTTGCTCCGCCATCTACATCGAGGATCGCTCCCTGCATGTATGAAGATTGAGAAGACGCGAGGAATGCCACGGCTTGAGCAATTTCTTCTGGAACTCCAAAGCGGGCAATATTAAGTCTCTTTGCCATTTCAATTGTGGCTTCTGCGTGAGTAAGATTATTTTCACTGGCAAAGGTTTTAATTCTGACTTGTAACCTTTCGGTTGCAATCGAACCGGGATTGATGGCGTTGACTCGCACGCCGTCTTTGATTCCGCGGTCTGCCAGGGCTTTGGTGAGATTCATCAACGCGGCGTTGACTGTGCCGCCGATGGCAAACTCAGCGGAGCCCGTGCGCCCGCCAATGCCGATGATATTGATAATACTCCCTTTAGTTTTCATCAGGTGGGGCCACACAGCACGGGAGAGGCGCATGGCGCCAAAGAATTTGAGGGCGTAGCCATCTGTCCACTCTGCGTCGGTAAGGGTCAGGAAGTCACCGCGTTTGGTGGCGCCTGCGTTATTGACGAGCAGATCAAGCGCACCAAATTTTTCAATTGTGGCATCTACAATACAGGAAGCTGAATCGGGGAGGCGAAGGTCAATGGACAGAGGCAGGCTTTCAGCGGGGAGAGATGCGGAGAATTCATCCAGCGGAGAACGCGCTACGAGAGTCAACTTCATTCCTGCGGCAGATAATGTCTGGGCGATGGATTTTCCAATCCCGCGGCTTGCGCCTGTGATGATGGCTATTTTATTTTTGAGTTCAAGGTTCATCAGGTGGTTATGTCTGCATCGCGGCGCCAGGCTCGGATCATGGAGAATGTAACCACAATTGAGGTTAAGATCATGGCGGGGATGATGATGATCGGGAAAAGCCAACGCTCTGAAAATTTATTGATCCGTGCTGTGTTTGGATCGGCTGGATCATACAACACGGGCACTTTTTCATTCACAGCATATTGGGGAGGGTCAGAGGCTGTATCGCCTTTAAAGGAATATGATGTACCGCTCACTTCAAATTCAACGATGGGCACATAGGTGCAGCAGCCGCCTTCAGCATCACTCTGTTTTTCAAGGCGCACAACGATGCCGCTTGTTGTTTCGCCATTGGTTTGCAACTGCCAGTTTATATATGCGGCATACACGCCCCATAAACAAAATGCCATGAAAAACAAATTTGCAACAATGGTGACGCAGCCAATATATAAACGATTCGCACCGCGCGCCGTCTTACTGACTACATTCAGAGCTTTGTCAAAATTTTTTTCGTATGCGTCCATGGGTCACCTCAAAAGATGGGAAAGCCTTGCGGCAGGATGAATAAAAATAGTCAACAACAATGAGACATCAAATCTGCCGTATTATTTCTGGCTGAAAGATTTGATAAACTCCTGTAGCTCTTGCATCGAATGGACAGTGGTATGCATTTCGCTGATTTGAGTCTCGTCTGTTTTTTCATGTCAGGATTTTAATCGAAATCCCCCCCTCAAAAAAGACAATCAAAGGTCATGGAAGATTTTGAATGTCTCAACTTGGCTATAATTTTATTTAAGAAACACTCTCTTACAAAGTCGATTTACATCCTCAGATCAATCCCCACTATCAACGCTGTTTTGCCCCATTCGCTCAGGGACTGTCCCTCTTTCCAGCCTTGATATTTTCCCGCCAGCATGTGACGAGCCATGGTTGCTTCTTTATCCTCGTCGACAATGCGCGCAATACCTGTGAAGGCCTGCGCTGCGATTCGAACGGTCACATTGGAATTTGCACGCAGGTTCTTAACCCAATCAGAGTCATCTCCGCCGCCTGACAGGAGATAAAGCGAGTCATCTTGAATCCCAAACCAGATTTCGATCTCATGCGGGTTTCCGCTTTTGCGGCCGATTGTGGTTAGGTAGCAGTAATCTTCTTTTGAGAGTTGGGCAAGAAGAGTGATCAAATCCTTGTTTTTGCTTTTCATGGATACCTCAAATCCTACAATGCGGACTGAAGCCTGCACTGCGGCTTAATAATCATACTGACTAATATCAATCACTTCGTTGGAAAGGAAGTACGTTTGCGCGGGCAGGAGCAAATGTTTACGCTTCCAGGTGGCATAGACCGTGGTACAGGAGGAACGAGGCAATCGTTTGATAAGCGCCGAATCATATAACATAATGGAACGACTGGTAATGCTCTCGATCACAGTCCAGTGGTCATGATAGCCTTGCAGGCCAAGAATAATGGCACGGCCTGAAGTACCATCCAAAAAATTCTGCATGGATTTCCAAAATTTGGTTAGATCAGGGTTTTGCACACCGCGCCAGGGGATTTGCACGTTTGATATTCTTTGCTTGCCCACCACTTTATCTACTATCAATAACATTTCCGTATGAATGATTCCCCCAATCAATAGTTTACTTAATAATTTTCGGCGTGCAAGAAAATGGATCAGGTCATCAAATAGCTGCTGGGTTTCTTCATCTGATGAATGATTGATAAACCGCTCGGCATTGATAATACTGTATAGCCCACAAAGCGAATCCAGGCCGCCTTGTTGGAATGGAGGGAAACTTGATGTCGTTCGAGAATATCCTTTCATAAAGGCCTCCTCTCTCTATCATTTCTCACATATTACTGAGGAACAAATTTTGAACAGGAAAATCCCAAACTAATCCTTCTTTCCAAAGTAGCCAAATGCAATCAATACCGCAGACATCAACGCAGTGGCAATCCCGGTCCGCAAGAGATCATTGGTATCTTTAACTTCGAGCAGTTTTTGCAAAAACTTTACACCCATCACCAGTACGATCATACTGCTCAACTTGGCTTTCAATTCATACAAATTGTGCGCCAGCATCCATTCAGGCAGATCAAGTTTGCCAATGAATAATTCGTATAAGCTGACAGTGAAGATCAGCAGCGCTGTCGCAATCAGGAAACTGTCCACGATCTCAATGAACTGAACCGTAATAGCTTTATCGTTGCCCATGGAACTGATGACCAGGAAAATGGTATTGACGGTATTTAGCGTACCCCACGCAAAAGCTGCGAGTGAAGCGAACAGCAAAGAAATCACGCCAATGATTGCAATATATTTTGATTTTTCCAGAATGAGTTTCATATCAGCTTCTCCAGAGTTATGCCCTGATGCAAAATGTTGCAGGCCAGGTTTCTGCGCTGCAACATTTTATATTTTATATAAACGCGTCCTGTTTATTTATTCTTCGCCATGTGTTTGACGATACAGCGCGCGCAGGTTGCGGCGGTGTAATGTCTCTGCCAGGCCGCCAAGGTGAACGCGGCTTTTCCCGCATTCCTCGATTGTGATGGCATCCAGATATTCATCCACATTCTTGCGTTTGCCGGCAGATTTCACGGCTTTCTTAATATTATTCAGATAGTTCAAATTCTCTTTTACAGCAGCATCAATTTCGCCGCGCAGAATGATGTCGCCGTGGCCTTGAATAATATTTTCCAGCCCCAATTTTCCAACCCGCTTGATCGAAGCGAGCATTTCATCAATGTCGCCATCCACGATGTAAGGAAGTGACATAAAGGCATCGCCAGCAAAGAGTACACGGTCTTCTTCCACCAGTATGGAAATACCATCGGCACTGTGACCAAAGGATTGCGAGAAGACCAAATTCTTCTTCCCCACACGCATGGTCAATTCACCAGAATCAAATGTCAGGTGAGGGGGAACGATCTTCACCTGCCTCAGATTAGGATTCTGTTTGCGAGCCGCTTCCAAAGAAGGGATACCGCGCTCGATCAATAAGTCGCGGCATTTGGCATGGCCGATGACCGTTGCGCCGGGGAAAAAACAATTGCCCCAGGTATGGTCGGCGTGATAATGGGTATTAATCACGTATCGCACCTGCACACCCAACTCATGCTCAATGAATTCACGCATGCCCAATGTTTCTTCAGGCAAGGCCAGTGTGTCAATCACAACCGCCCACTGCGGGCCCACAATGACCCCGGCTGTCACCTGCGCATATACTTCACTTTGGAACCAAAAAACGTTTTCAGATACTCGCTCGCGATGCATACATCAACCTTATCTATGAATTTATATTCCCTATGTTAATAGCACAGTTTGGAATAAATTTCAAGTCACCTAGACAACCTCAAGCCAGGAATAAGGAAATACTCCTTTTATTTGCTTGATTAGGCAAGTTATAAGTGATAAACTTTGTAAAATGCCTGCTGATATTCTTGTAGTTACCCCTTCTTCCACACTTGGAGAAAGCATCCGTCGCCCTTTGGAAGAGACGGGTCTTTATCGTATTCATGTGGTAAATAACAAGGCAACCGCGGTTACACATGAAAAAGAAGTGGGCTCACCGCTTGCCATGTTCGATCTCGCGCTCGGCGAAGAATGGGTAAAGGAAATTGTTCAAGCTCTGCGCACCGTTAGCCCGGGTATTAATATTATTGTACTGTGTGACGATACTATCATCCCTCCCTCTTTTGACGAATTGCGTCCCTGGATACTCGTCCGCAAGCCTTTTAGAATGACCGATTTTATGACCGCGATAAGTCAACCTCAATCTCCCTCTGTTTCACAAACTAACCCAATCAGCTCTTTACCCTGGTTAAGTGATGTAACCAAAGCCGCGCAACACCTCACGCGCCTTACACTTGAATCATCGGCACAGGCTGCGTTGATCACACTAAAAAGCGATTTGTGGGCGTATGCCGGCGGACTTTCAAACAGCGCCGCAAAAGAAGTGGCGCAAACGGTCACACGCAATTGGGATGGGCAAAAAGGTTCAGACTTACTACGCTTCATTCGACTTGAAAGCACAAAAGCCGAACATATGTTGTATGCAACCCGCCTCGCAACAGATACAGTACTCGCTCTGGTCTTTGATGCAGAAACTCCGTTTAGCACGATCCGTAGTCAAGCCAGTCAATTGGTTAGCAATCTTGGTGATGAGAAACCTGAACCGCAAAAAGCCGCCAGACCTGCGCCAAAAGTAACCAATGACTTCCCCGCGGATATGGATGAAGAATCTGAAATGAATATTCCTTCCATATCAGATATTCTTTCCAACGTACCCTCACCCAACCCTGAACCCGCAATATCACGTGACTTTAGCCTGCCACGCAAAAAAGCAAACTTTGATCCCAACGAGACGCGCATCTCTGAATCCCTTTCAAACGCATCGGTTTTCAATCGAGAAGCTGCTCCTCACTCTTATAGAGAAGTATCACCTTCAATCAGGCATGACCACCCAACAATCGTAGAACAGACACGCAACACTGTAATGAATGCGCAGCAACAAACATCCTTTGACGAAGTAGATGTTACCGCGCCCGCACGCCCACGCCCGCAAACACCCGTAGCAAGACCTGCGCTGGGCGAATCAGATGTGACCCGCGAAAGCCCAACCACAGACGCTGTCCGCAAATTGATCGTGGAACCAACAACAGCGGCTTTATATCATCTGACATACGCCTGCCTGCTCGTACCTCGTTTTTCCACACATTACATTACCGGCGATCTTTCAGATCATCTAAGCGAATGGCTGCCTAATATTTGCATCGCTTTCAGCTGGAGATTGGAATATCTTTCTGTGCGCCCAGAATATTTACAATGGGTCGTTAATGTACAGCCAAACACATCTCCCGGCTTTCTCATGCGCATTATGCGCCAGCAGACTTCTGAAAAGATTTTTGGCAACTTCAACCGCTTAAAGAAGGAAAACCCATCGGGTGATTTCTGGGCGCCCGGGTATTTGATTATGGGCGGCACCCAGCCGCACCCGCCGCAACTGGTTCGCGATTACATTCGCCAAACCCGCCAGCGTCAGGGACAGGAAGCTCCACCTGAGCCGCGCACCCCGCGAGTACATGACTAAAAAAATAAAGCGCAGAGTATAATCAACTCTGCGCTTTATTTTTAATGATACCTATCTCAAAATCCTTTTACACCCTCCTCAAACCCTATGCCTCCTACACTTTACTTAATTGACGGACACGCTCTTGCCTATCGCATGTATTTTGCCCTGACCGCAGGCGCAAGCAGTCAACGCTGGCAGACCTCAACGGGCGAACCCACCGCCGGTATTTATGGCTTCGCCCGCGAACTGGTCCGCGTTTTGGAACAGGAAAAACCAGAATACCTTGCTGTGGCTTTCGATGTAGGCAAAACTTTTCGCGATGAAATTTTCCCGGAATACAAAGGTACCCGCGAAAAAATGCCAGATGACCTGCGCCCCCAACTTGACCGCATTCGTCAAATGGTGGATGCTTTCAATATCCCACGCCTTGAAATGGAAGGCTACGAAGCAGATGATGTGCTCGGTTCTGTAGCAAAAATTGCCGCAGAGCAAGGCTTGGGCGTAAAGATCATCACCGGTGACCGTGACCTTTTACAGTTGGTCAACGAACGCACTGCGGTTTATCTGGCAGGCGATGACCAAACCTACATCACAGATGCAGATGTCATTAAAAAACTGGGCGTGCGCGCCGATCAAGTAGTGGACTACAAGGCTATCGTTGGTGACACATCAGATAACATTCCCGGCGTAAAAGGCGTGGGCGAAAAGACGGCCATAGCATTGCTCGAAAAATTTGGCACCTTGGATGCCATTTATCAAAACATTGATCAGGTGGAGAATCGCTGGAAAGGCAAACTCGAAACCAGCAAAGAAGCCGCCTATATGAGCTACAACCTGGCGCTCATCCGTACAGACTTGAAAATAACACTGGATCTTGAACATGCAAAAGTCGAAGCCTTTGACGGCACGACTCTTGAAAAATTTTTTGAGGAAATGGAATTCCGCACACTGCTGGCAAAAGTCCCTGCCATTAGCGGCGGGATGATTTCCTCCGCACCTGCACCGTCTTCAATCAAACCTGCCAAATCGGCAAAAACCAAAAGCGGACAATTCTCGATGTTCGTGAATGAGCCGCAGGTTGTGTATGCGGCTACAGAAGCATCCAGAATCGAAGTCATCATTGTAGATACGCACGAAAAGCTAAACGACCTTGCAAAGGAACTTTCAAAAGCCAGTGTAATTTCGTTTGATACCGAAACAACCTCTACAGAAGAAATGCAAGCCGAGATTGTCGGCATTTCACTGGCGGTCAAAACGGGACAGGCGTATTACATTCCTGTGGGACACAGCTCAGGGAATACCCTGCCGATTGAAAAAGTAATCGCTGCCATCACCCCGTCCATGACGGATGCAAAAATCGGGAAGGTGGCGCATAACGCAAAGTATGATTACATCGTCCTTGCCCGCCATGGATTGATAACCTCACCCTTAACTTTCGATACCATGCTGGCCGAATTTATCATTGACCCAGCCTCGCGCAATTTTGGATTAAAGAATCTCGTTCATGCGCGGCTTGGCGAAGAAATGACTCACATTGAAGAGCTGATTGGCAAAGGTAAAAATCAATTAAGCATGGCTGATATTTCCATCGAATCAGTTGCGCCATATGCTGCCGCAGATGCAGAGACAACGTTGCGTCTCATGCCCATTTTGGAAAAAGATATCGTCCACGCCAACGGGATGAAATTACTGACAGAAATAGACTTGCCGCTCACGCCGGTACTCGCAGAAATGGAAATGACGGGCATTCTGCTTGACTTGCCATTTTTCAAAAAAATGTCGGAAGAACTTACCATCCGCATAGCAGATATTGAAAAACGGGTTTTTGACTCTGTCGGGAAACCCTTCAATATTAACTCGACCCAACAGCTTTCGGATGTGCTCTTTACCCATTTGCGACTTGACCCGCCCGACAAAGGCAAGAAAACCGCCAGCGGACATTACTCCACATCGGCTGATGTACTTGAAAGTCTGCGCGGAAAACATCCTGTTGTGGATATGATTTTAGAAAATCGTGAGCTTTCAAAATTAAAGTCAACCTATGTTGATGCATTGCCTGCCGCAGTAGATTCACAAACGGGGCGGGTGCATACATCGTACAGTCAAATTGGCGCAGTCACGGGGCGCATCTCGTCCTCCAATCCCAATTTACAGAATATCCCCATCCGCACAGAAGAAGGACGCCGCGTACGAAATGGATTCATCGCCGAGAAAGGCAGCGTTCTGCTTTCGGTGGATTACTCACAGATCGAATTACGCATTGTGGCGTACATGGCAAATGATGAAGCCATGCTCGCGGCATTTAAAGCCGGGGAGGATATCCATATCACTACCGCCGCAGCAGTGTACGGCGTGGATAATGAAGCGGTGACCAAAGAAATGCGCCGCCACGCGAAAGCGATCAACTTCGGCCTGATCTACGGCATGTCTGCATTTGGTCTGGCACGCTCGACTGAATTAACACTGGCCGAAGCTGAAAATTTTGTCAAGACCTATTTCACAAAATTCCCGGGCGTAAAAAAATATTTGGATGAAACCCGCCAACTCGCAGCGCAGCAAGGATACGTGGAAACTCTCTTAAATCGCCGCAGATACTTTCCCGCGCTGCAAGGCAAAATTAATCCGCAAATGAAAAACCGTGAAGAACGCGAAGCCATCAACGCCCCCATTCAAGGCACCGCCGCAGACATTATGAAACTCGCCATGCTTAAGATTCCATCCGCGCTTAAAGCCGCCGGGCTGAAATCCAGAATGCTTTTGCAGGTACACGATGAACTCGTGTTGGAATGTCCAAAGGATGAAATGGAAAAAGCCGCGCAGATCGTGCAGGAAACCATGGCGAGCGCCTACCCGATGAGCATTTCACTCGAAACAGAAGCAAGAGCGGGCGCGAGTTGGGGCGCGATGCAAGTATTAAAATAAATCATCCAATGGAGCTATCCTTGGAAAAACTTTGCAAGGTTATAATTGCATTGAAATCATGAAACTCAACGTATTTGCCAGTAGAATTGGAAACTTATGACCGGACGAGCAGACATCTTCCAAAAAGCAATGAACGACGGGCACTCAGCCGCATGGGATCAAGAGTGGGATAAAGCCAGCGCTGCGTATCGTCGTGCCTTGCAGGAATTCCCCGACCAACCCAAAGCGCTTAACAGCTTGGGTCTTGCACTTTATCAACTCGGCAATGTGGATGAAGCGTTACAAATCTACCTCAATGTTTCAAAGCTTTCCCCTGATGATCCCGTGCCCGTTGAAAAAGTGGCCCAACTTTCAGAACGGACTGGCGACTTAAAGACCGCAGTAGATGCGGCCATGCGCGCAGGCGATCTCTTCCTCAAACAACGTGATACCGAAAAAGCCATTGAAAACTGGGTACGCGTTACCAACCTGAACCCTGAACATGCCATCGCACATTCGCGCCTGGCGCAAGTCCACGAAAAACTTGGGCATGTACAACAAGCCGTCATTGAATATCTTGCCATTGCCAGCATCATCCAACGCGCAGGCAACGCAGAAAAAACAAAAGAGATGATCAATAAAGCCCAATCTCTTTTACCAACCAGCGCTGAAGTAAAACAAGCGCAAACTCTGCTTAATACCGGCCAACTCCTGCCCAAACCCATGCGTGGAAAAGGCGGGACGGGACCCATTCGTATGGCGCAGGTAAAACAATTACAACAGCCTCAATCTTCACGCTCCGCTTCCGGGCTTGACCCTGTAGCTGAAGCGCGACAAAAAGCATTAACGCAACTGGCAGAACTTCTCTTCGAATATTCCGACGACAGCCCATCCGCACAGGAACGGCGCGGCATCTCAGCCATTATGAAAGGCACCGGCGGACTCTCACTGCAACAATCTGAACAAACCAAAACTGTGCTGCACCTTGGCCTCGCGATTGACGCGCAGACCAAAGGCAATGAAGCACAAGCCGCAGAAGAAATGGAACACGCCGTCGAAGCGGGTTTCAAACATCCATCCATCTATTTTGCGCTTGGATTATTGCGCTTCAAAGGTGAACGATTTGAAAGCGCGCAACGTTTTCTGAAAAACTCCATCAAGCATAATGATTACGCGCTCGGCACACGCCTGTTACTGGGACAAATGTATGCTAAAAAATCCGAATGGAATGCCGCCGCCCTGGAATATCTCGAAGCCTTAAAACTCGCAGACTCAATGACTGTGCCGCTTGAAAAAGCTGATGAGATGCGTCAACAATACGAACCCTTGATCGAAGCGCACGAAAATCAAAAAGATGAAGCGGTCTTGAAAAAAGTGTGCAGCAACATTAACAGCCTGCTCTTGCGTCCTGACTGGCGCGAACAACTGCACAAAACACGCGACCAAATGCCAAAACAGGAAGGTGATACACCCGCGCCGCTCGCAGATGTAATTTTACAGGTGCAATCCAGCACAGTGCTTGAGTCGATTAATCGCATCAATCAATTGGCGCGCATGGGAATCCTGCGTTCCGCAATGGATGAAGCCTACGATGCCCTGCAACACGCACCCACCTATCTTCCTCTACACTCCCTGATGGGCGATCTACTTGTACAGGAAGGCCGCACCCCGGAAGCTATTGCAAAATTCGGCGTTGTGGCGCACTCTTATAGCGTGCGCGGCGAAGCGGCCCAAGCCACAAAATTATTCCGCCGCATTCTTCAACTCGCACCCATGGATCTCGGCTCGCACAATCGTTTAATTGATCAGCTCGTTGCACGCGGCCAAATAGACGACGCAGTCAATGAATATCTTGAATTGGCAGCCATCTACTACCGCCTCGCCGAATTGGATATGGCACGCAAAACATACACCACCGCCCTGCGCGTGGTTCAGCAAGGCAGTACCAACCGCGATTGGAACACTCACATCCTGCAACGCATGGCCGATATCGACCTGCAACGACTGGACTGGAAACAGGCGCTGCGTGTTTATGAACAGATCCGCACACTCACCCCTGAAGACGAAACCTCGCGCAAACAACTGGTTGAGCTTAATCTGCGTATGGCACAAACCGACAAGGCCATGAGCGAGCTTGATAATTACATCAACTATCTGGAGAGCCAAAATAAAAATGATGTTGCCATTCTCTTCATCGAAGATGTCATAAAAGATCACGGCGATCAACCTCTTCTCAAACGCGCGCTTGCCGCGCGACTGCATTTCGCGGGCCGCACAGAAGAAGCCATCACCATCTTAGACAGACTCGGAGAAGCATTGATGCAATCCGGCGAAAAGAAAACCTCGCTGGAAGTGATCAACCAGATCATTTTGATGAACCCGCCCAACGCAGAAGACTATCGGCAATTGCTTATCCAAATGCAAAATCGATAAACGCTCAAAGAAGACGAACTGCCTGCCGCATTCACGGCGGGCAGTTTTTTTTTGATTCTCACTTAACCTGAAACCTGCCCCCCTTTCAGGGAAATATCCACGCCCAAGACATAGTTAAGAAATGATAAATGGCTCAATGGGAATTCCCGTGATAGACCAGCATATGTGGCCATGCGGCGTAAGTCGGATTGCCAATCCGACCTACATCTGGCGGCACATCACGGCAAATCCTGGAGAACCTGATAAATGTTGCAGAGAGAAAACAATCCACATGCTATAATCTTTGCGATTAAAACATGGAGAAATATAAAATGTCAAAAACCTACTTGAAAAACAGCGGTACCACACAAAATAGCGCAGTGATGAAATGGCTTTATATTTTCGCTTTCATCGTGGCCTTTCTCGTGGTACTCGGAGGATTCGTCCGCCTCACCCGTTCAGGCCTTTCCATCGTGGAATGGAATCCCATTAGCGGAGCCATGCCGCCCATCGGCCAGCAGGCCTGGGAGCAGGAATTCGCCAAATATCAACTCACACCCGAATACCTCAAGATCAATACCGGCATGACGCTTGAAAGATATAAATTCATCTTCTACATGGAATGGTTCCACCGTAACATCGCACGCATCGCAGGTTTGGTATATGCCATCCCTGTGTTCTATTTCCTGTTTAAAAAGATGATCCCATTTAAAGAATTTGGCGTTTATTTTTTAATGGGAATACTCTTTATCTCACAAGCATTTGCAGGCTGGATCATGGTCGCCAGCGGATTGGTTGACCGCCCATCCGTCAGTCATTTCAACTTGACCATTCATTTACTGCTTGCGCTTGCCCTGCTTGGCCTTGCATTTTGGACCTATCTCGGACATAAATATGGCTTCCCCGATTCAATGAAAAAAGCCAAATGGTCATTCTCTTCCAAACTGGCATTGGCATTTCTTGGAATACTCTTAATCCAAATTACCTACGGCGGCTTCACAGCAGGTCTCAAAGCGGGTCACGTTTCTGATACCTGGCCGTTAATGCTTGGCAAGTTAATCCCGCCCAATCTCTTTACTTCGTGGATTAGCATATTTGAAACTCCACAAACAATCGTATTTATCCATCGTTGGTTTGCATTTACGGTTCTAGCCGCAGCGATATACATCTACTACATCGTACGCAAAAATAACTATCAACCCGACCTGCTCAAAGGTCTACAATGGTTTATTGGTGCAGTTTCACTTCAAATAATATTAGGCGTCCTCACCATCCTTTCCTATGTCAACATTGTTGTTGCCCTTCTGCATCAAGCAGGCGCAATCGCTTTGTTTGTATTGGCAATTTATTTCATCCATCGTTTCAGAGCGTTGGATAGTCAACAATAAATAAAAACAGCCTCTACTTTTAGAGGCTGTTTTTATTTATTAACGGGTTCGCCTTAATTGGGCAAAACCAATTGTGCCAAGTACCAAACCTGTCACTGAACATCCGTAAGCAAAAAAGTTTATAAAGAAAGTAGATTTGATCACATGAATAACCATTAGAAACGGCAAGATGATTCCCAATAGCATCAGGAACAAGCCGAGGGTAAGGAGGAAGCGGGGATTATTCATTTTATTAACTCCTTCTCGCTCCCGAAAGAACATCGGGACGATGTGAGCGGAACGAGCGAACGCGAGTGTAGTCGAAGCGCATGTTTCAATCCAATAGTAACTTTCATCGATATATGCGCTTCGACTGCGGTCTTCGGCGAGCACTCAGACCTCCGCTCAGCGCGAACAATTATTGATACAACCAGCAAGCCACGAAATGATTGGGTTCGGGTTCAAAGTCTGGAGGAAATTTTTCATCACACAGCCCTGCAATCGCCTTTGCGCAGCGCGGGTGAAAGCGGCAGCCTGTAGGCGGGTTGACCAAACTTGGAATTAATAATGGGATCATGCGCGGGATCAGGTAAAGGAAAATAATGCGCGAATTACTGGCGCCATATGCCCGCGCCGCTTCAATGTACATGGACTCTTTTACTTGCAGAAAAACAGCGCGATACCCTTTGATCGCCCCTGTAAATATACTCAATAGAATCGTCGCGCCAAGAATTACCCATATACTACGAGAGTAGAACGTGCCAATCATGATCAGAATGGCAAAAAAAGGCAAAACAAGATTAACCTCTGTAATGCGCTGGATCAATTCATCCACCCAGCCTGCATACCAGGCTCCCACAGCCGCAATGATCATGGTCAAAATGGATGTTCCAACTGATGCAATCAATCCAAAAGCTAATGCCACTGGCGTGCCCCAAAGCAAAGGCAACGTCAGGTCGCGGCGGGCATGATCTGTGCCTGCCAGCCCAAAGACCTGCCCATGAGAGACAAGCTCCACATTAATATCTGAACCGGGTTCAAAGGTGGTACCTGTTATGAGAAGTTTATATTTGCCCTTCAGCGGTTCTTCGCCATCGGGCATGGTGAACAATGCCGGGATGACGTCCGCTGCCCGTAGTTTGGCAAGCAGTTTCTCATCCTGAGAGAAGCGGTAGGTAAACTCATCTCCGATTGCAAAATTACTGATCCGTATCGTCCTGTTATCAGGCGTAAGCAGTTCGATCGATACGAAAGGCTGTTTTGTCTCGGAAGTGGATGTGAGATATAGAAGCATTTCCTGCGGAAAGACATCGTATTGAAAATCGAACTCGTAGGAGATGTCAAAGGTTGTGACACCATCTTCGCCGGGGATGGTGTTTTTGATCATGCTCCCATCCGTTGTATTCACAGCAAATGATTCCGAGTATTTTTTGCTGGAAAAATAATTAAACCAGGCCGGCGCTGCAAACCTGGGATTTCGATACCAAACATCCTCCCCGCCGCGCCATAAACGGATGGCTTCAGGGTAGGGAATGGCAATCATTGTGTAGACGGCCATGACAACGAGCAGAAAGACAACAAACAAACCGGCAATGGCCGATGGGTACAGTGTTAATTTTTGAAATGAATTTCGTAAAGTGTTCATGGCATTATTGGCCTATTTTTACTCTTGGGTCTACCAGGACATAAACAAAATCCAACAGGAAGACAGTCAGCGCAAGCATGTATGCGTAAATGATGGTTGAGCCGACAATGATGGGAATATCATACAAACCGATTGCCTTGAAAAGCGTCCTGCCCAATCCGGGCCACAGGAAGACAGTTTCTGTAAACAATGCGCCTGTCCACAAGGTGATAATAAGCAGTGAAAAATTTGTGATGATGTTTGGCAAAGTAGGTCGCAAAATATAAGTGCGTTCAATATCACGCGCAGGCAGGCCTTTTGCCTTTGCCATTTCCACATAATCTTCACTTGAGTAAACCAAAAAGAAAGTACGATAGTTATAAACACTAAGGAAAAATGAGCTAAGCACAAGGGAAAGGCAGGGCAGGGTCAGGTGTTTCAAAACACTGATGGCATAATCGAAGGTATTGGAAGGCGGAGGAGATTCCACCATGCCGCCGAAGGGAAGAATCTTAAGCGCTGATGCAAAGATCAAGATCAGAAAGATGCCATAAAACCAGGGCGGAACCGCTGATGATGGAGAAAGGGCAATGACCAGCTTGTCCCAAAAATTTCCGTAATTGCGCGAAAGCGAGAGCGCGATAAAAACGCTTGAAAAGAAAAGAAACAACTGTGAAACGCCCATTAATAATAGCGTAGCGGGAAGCCTTTCCAGGATGATCAAGCGCACCTGTTTTGAACCGCTATCGCTTGTCAAATTGATGGCGCGCCCAAGATTCAACTGCAACGCATTCGATAAGTATCGAAAATTTCGCACGGCAATCGGTGTATTCAAACCCTGGCGTTTTTCCTCGAGGGCAATCTTTTCCTGTATCAGGTTTTTACGGGTGACAGGATCCATTTGTTGATAGACCGGGTTCAATCCAATGCTGGTTGTAATGCGGTCCCGAATTTCCCCTTTGATGATCTGATCCACATATCCGCCCATATTAGCGATCATAATGGTCAAATAAATACCGATTACTACAGTGATAAACAAGGTCGCCAAACGCGTCACAACATAGCGCGTGATGCGTAAAAAAGAACTGTTGCTGGCCGTCTTCTTGATCGCTAATTTTTCTGAAGGGGCGTGCGCGGTGACGGACATGAGATTACCTCACAATCATGTGAATTCAGGGCAGGGTACGGCCCTGCCCTGAATTTTAAAATCTTGAACGTGCCCTATTTGATAACCACGAAGTCAAATGAGGTGAAGGAAGGGACAGCAACCGGTATCGGCACAACCGCCACTTCCAGTTTTGCAGAACCAGTTTGCAGCTTGGATGTCACATCCGAGCCCAGCGTCACCTGGTACTGTCCATCCCCCACAGCCACAGCCTCACCCACACTCACAACTGCGCCTGTCGTATCATAGAGGATGTATTTGACCAGTTTGATATCTGAATTCAAATAGGCCTGATCCTTGCCTTTCAAATTGACTGTGACATCAAAGACCGCTTCATCGCCAGCTTTGACCTGTCCCGGCCCATCGAGGACAGTGGTTGCAAGCTTCGGCTCGCTAAATGCAGCCCAGCGATCAGAAAGGTCCACAAAATCTACATTCTGTTTCAGGACGAGGGATTTCTCAGTTGTGAAGACTTTGTCCAGATAGTAAGGACCAGTTCCGATCCAGAAATGACCGTGATCTGCATACCACTTCTTCACGTTTGTGTAACGCAGACTGGCTTCATCCGCTGTAATATATTGACCTAACGTGGGTTCATACGGAATATATGATTCACTTGAAGCCTGATCCAAATATTTTAGAAGGATCTCAAGGCTTGGCCCGCCAACCCAACTGGTATTTTCGATCTTGGATGCATCTGATTTGTCAGATGTGTATGCAAGCTCACCAGCAGTTTCTGCCATGTTTGAGATGGCAAGAATCGGCCAGCTATTTTCGCCAGATAAACCGAAGGGGGAAATCGGCCACAACGTCAGAATGTTCAATTCAGCATCTGCATTGTAGGAATCGCTGTACGCTTCAATGGTTAATGGATTGGTGGATACGATTCGATAGCCCTTGAAGGCCACCAAACCCGCATCAATGCTTGCGGCAAGGGATTCATCGTAAATGGAGCTATCCGGTTTGCCTGGGTCGAAGCCCTGGAGCATGGACATTACGAAATCGCCGACAGAGAGCGGACTGCCATCATGCCATTTGACCGTGTCAAACAGATCAGCAGGATATACGACAAGGCTTTTCACATTGGCAGTCAGGCCATCAGGATATTTCTCTGCAGCCGTGACAAATTTCTGAGTCTTCGCATCCCAATCCACCCACGCATCTGTCGGGACGTCGATTTGATCTGCTTCTTTGACAGTTAACCAATCAAGGTTTTGTTTGATGGGCAAGCCGCTTTTATACGTTAATTCAGCGCTCTCAATGCGTTGGGGATAAGCCAGCCCGGTATACGGGTCAGACATCAAACCGCCGCCGCCAATAATATTGGAAGTTCCCATGGTGGTTGCGCGCATTACGCCGGCATCCCACACCCAATTGCTGCCGCCAATCGTATTCCACGGCTGGGTGAAGAGATCATTTGTGCCCACCTTCATGACGCCGCCTTCTTCACCGATAAAGCGCAAGTTGGAAGGACCCACATTGGTGGATTCAGGACCGGTCGCAAGATCATATGTCACCTGAACATTATTGTTATAAGGTGAATATGTTTGCTGATCGATCACCCAAACAAACAATGAGTCTTGCAGTGAAAGCTCAAGCGCCTTGCGCATCATGTCATTTCGTTCTTCGGGGGAACCGAAATTTCCCTGTGCAAGATCATCGCCAAGTTTTTGGAATTCAGGATCAGATACATTGGAAATAAAAGGCTCGCCCGCCTGAACGCTTGTATTTAAATAGCTTTGTTGGAAATTGGCACGTTCATCGCGCGGGAAACCAGCAGGGATATAACCCGCTGTGTACATGCTCCATTGTCCATCAGCAGCTACTGTTCCCAGCCAAATGGGAAATGCCTCCGAAGAGGTCTTATACTGACGATCCACGGTAAACCCTACACTTTCCAATTGGTTGGCCACATAATCGCCGATGGGTTTGCGTGTGCCATCGCCATCAGAGCGGATTAAAAAGGCCAGGGTAACGGGCGCGCCGTTGAACTGCCACTTCTCATCCGCGCCAAGTTCGGCGCCCATGCCTGGCATTTCGGCATCGATCACTTCCTTTGCCTTATCGAGGTTATAGGCATACTTGGTTTCGAGCGCGCGGGCAGTATCGATCAAGTTGGTATATTCCACCAACTGCGTAGTCACCGGGAATAACTTTGGCAGTGAGCCACCTGCATAAATTTCCTGATTAACATAGTTACGGTCAACCAACCAGTTAACCGCTTCGCGGATCTTTCGGTTGGAGAAAGGATTCAACACTTTTGTATCAGTAAAAACTGCAGGGTTCAAACTGATGCCGTAGTAACTACCAAACGATTGAGTGGTGGAAAGACCCGCTTCTTTAATGGCAGGGTATACATCAGAAGCAAGTCCAAACGAAAAATAATCGATCGTGCCGGCTTGCAATTGTGAAATTGCAGAATCGCCCGCAACTACAGAGATATCGATTTCATCCAACCAACCGCCGTGGCGTTCCGTCATCGCCGGTGCTTCCGTTGCAGCCGGCACATCAGTGGCTTCCGGCGCGCTGGTCGCTTCAGAGGTAGCGGGCGCACATGCGGCCAGCATCATACTGAACACCACCAGCAAACTAAACAAAGCATATATTTTTTTGAGTTTCATTCTCTTATCTCCTTTTTGAATTTAAACAAATGAAATTAAATGTGAAAACATCTACAACCAACCACCTCCTTATGTACTTCGTTTGAATATGGTGCAAGGCGGAAACCAGTGCGTAATGCTGATATCCGCCTCGCATGCCAAACAGCGGTTGCTTTCTTTGAGGAGAAAAATGCCTCCGCTAGGAGTGCCCTCATCATACGAACTCCGCGTAGAACTGTCATGCGTCTGCATATCTATCTTTACACCTACGCCCGAATGGTTAACTCCCCAGATACACCAAACATCGCCGCCCTGCTCCGGTTATAAAAAAACCCCACCACAGGAGGGGGGGCGAAACAGCATGTCATCTGTAAACCGCATATAATTATGATCAATCATGCGGATACGCCTTGTTTTTTCAATTTTATTTCTGACCCTGTGGATCACCTCATGCGGGACAGTAAACCCTGCCCTCACCCCGCAGAATCTCTCTCCTTCCGCATCCCCCACTGAACCTCAAACTGGTCTGGCCCCGATCGGCATTGCTTCCCTCAGTACAACATACAGCCAAAACATCCGCTTCGAGCAATTCAGCCTTGAAGAAGGTCTTTCTCAAAGCTCCGTCAACACCATTTTACAAGACCACACAGGCTTTTTATGGATCGGCACGCAGAGCGGACTCAACCGCTACGATGGCTACGGCTTCAAAATATACAAACCCGACACCGCCAACCCAAACAGCCTGAGTGATCTCTGGATTACTGCGCTCACAGAAGACAAACAAGGCAATTTATGGGTGGGAACCCGCCTCGGCGGATTAAATCGTTACGACCCATTGACAGGCAAATTTACACGCTTCATGCACAGCGAAACAGACCCTGAAAGCATCAGTAGCAACCAGATATTCACTCTGCTCGCCGATGAAACAGGGATATGGATTGGCACAGAGTTTGGTCTCGACTTTCTCAATTACGCAACCGAAAAAATCACACATTACCGCGAATCTTCTGAAGACCCCAACAGCCTGAGCGGCAACTGGATCAGCACCCTCGCCCTGGATTCTTCAGGAAATTTATGGGTCGGCACAAAAGATGAAGGTTTAAATTTTTTCGATAAAGACAGAAAAACTTTCCAACCCTTCAAACACAACGAAGCTATATTCACCAGTATTAGCAGCAACAGCATCCTGAGCATCCTCGTGGATAAACAGGGACATCTCTGGGTCGGCACTACCCGGGGATTAAATTATTCAGAAACAGCCGGCCAATACTTTACCCATTTCGTTCATGATCCCAATCAAACAAAAAGCATCAGCAGCAACACCATTCTTGCCATTCACCAGGATCACTCCAATGGAATCTGGATCGGCACGGAGAATGGATTAAACCGCTACGATGAAAGGCAGGCCAAATTCATCCGACACCAGCACCAATCCACCATCCCAAACAGCCTTTCAAACGACAATGTTTCCTCGATCTTTGAAGATGACAATAATATTTTATGGGTTGGAACCAATGGCGGCGGATTAAACAAATACAACCGCCAGCAGGATTATTTCACCTATTACCGCGAAAACCCGGGGCAAACCAACAGTCTAAACGGAAACTTTGTCATGCCGATCGTGGTTGGCGACAATGGCACAGCCTGGATCGGCACAGAGAATGGATTAAATCGTTTCAACGCCACCGCCAATCAATTTAAGTTCTACCAGCACGACCCTAATAATCCAAACTCCATCAACACCAACGATATCATTTCTATTGCACTGGATAGCGCAGAAAACTTATGGATCGGCACCACCCGCGGATTAGACCGCTTCAACCCTGACACTGGGAAATTCACCCACTTCATGCCAGACTCCAGCCGGCCAGACAGCCTCTCCGGTGCGCCGGTTTATGTAATTTACGAAGATCACACCGGCGTTCTTTGGATCGGCACCAGCCGCGGCCTTGATCAATTCGACCCGCAATCACAAACATTTATCAATTACAAAGCCGAGGAAAACGCGCCAAATAACTTTGACGGCGAGGAAGTCATTACCATCCTCGAAGATAAAGACTCCCGCTTGTGGATCGGAACCTTCAATGATGGGTTGAAATATTTCGACCCCAACGCCGACACCATCACCCAATACAACAACGACCCTGATGACCCTGCCAGTTTGAACAGCGACACTATTTTAAGTTTATATATAGATATTCAGGATGTCTTATGGATTGGCACAACAAGCGGATTGAATCGTTATAACCCCGAAACAGATACATTCACCCATTTTACAGAAAAAGACGGCCTACCGAACAACTTTATCTATGGCATCCTTGAAGATCAGGCTGGAAATCTGTGGGTAAGCACAAATTTCGGCATCTCCAGCTTTAATCCAAAAACGCAAACATTCCGTAACTTCACATCCGGTGACGGACTGCAAAGCAATGAGTTCAACCAAAATGCCTTTGCAAAAGACAATAAAGGAAATTTATACTTTGGCGGCATCAATGGATTTAATATCTTTTCGCCGGATGAAATCAACAAAAACCTTATCCCGCCCAAAGTGGTGCTCACATCCCTCACCATGGACGGGCAGCCCATTTCCAGCAAAACTCCAGCAGAAAGCTTGCAAGAGATCACCCTGCAATGGCCTCAAAATTCCTTCGAATTTGAAATTACCGGTCTTGCTTTCGGGCAGCCCGCCAGGAATGAATATGCGTATTTCCTTGAAAATTTCGACCCAGGCTGGAACAATATCGGCACACAGCGCAACGGCAGATATACCAACCTGCCTGGCGGCACTTATACTCTCAAATTACGCAGTTCAAACAGTGACGGTGTATGGAATGAAGAAGGCCGTTCCATTAAGCTCACGGTCATTCCCCCATTCTGGCAAACCTGGTGGTTCCGTGGTTTGTTTGTCCTCGTTCTTGGAACACTAATCGCAGGCGGAATTCGCTGGCGCATAACAAGCATCCAAAGACGCAATCACGAGCTGGAACGCCTTGTTCAAAACCGGACCGCCGATCTTGAGAAACGCAACCGTGAGATCGAAGCTTTGTATCAGGCAGATGAAAAAATTCTGCGTAATGTCACATTGAATCAGGTTTTCCAAACCCTTGTAGATGTCTCCATATCCATGCTGAAGGCAGACCGGAGCATGATTTTTATCTGGCATAAGGAAAAGCAAAAAATATTACCGCATGTCAGTTATGGGTTCAGCCCCGAAACTCTATATGCATTAAATTTCGACGCCGGCGAAGGACTGGTCGGTCAGGCTATGAAAACAGGCGAGCCGATAATCATTCTGGATCTAAAACTTAGCATCCTGCGCGCCGATATCCAAACCGTAATACGCAATGAAGGTATCCAATCTTTTGCTCACTTCCCCATCGTTGTAGATGGAAAAGTAGTCGCCCTCTTTAATGTCGGATATACACGCCCCAACGCACTTAACGAAAGCACAGTGCGTCTCTTTACGGCGCTGGTTCATCGCGCCGCGCTTTCCATTGCGAATATGCAGCTTTTCGAACAGACCAAAGATCTGGCGGTGATGGAAGCACGCAATCGCCTCGCCCGTGACCTGCATGACAGCGCCAAACAAAAGGCATTCGCGGCCCTCGCGCAATTGGGCACAGCCAATGGCATTTACAAATCCAGGCCGGATGAAGCCAATATTCATATCGGCGAAGCAGAGACTCTTGTATATGATGTGATCCAGGAGCTAACATTCTTAATTCAGGAAATATACCCAATCGCATTACAGGAGAAAGGCCTGTCCACTACCTTACGAGAATATGTCTTCGAGTGGGAAAACCGCAATGATGCAACGGTCAATCTCACGATCCAGAATGAACGTTTACTTCCGTTGGAAACAGAACAGGCGATATACCGTGTAATTCAAGAATCTCTGGCTAATATCGCCCGTCACAGCAAGGCGAAGCGGGTTGATATCTCCCTTGTCTACTCCGCTGACCTGCTGCATATCACAATTGCAGATGATGGGCGCGGCTTCGATATGGAACAAAAAGCAAAAGGCATGGGATTCCGCTCCATGCGTGAACGTATTGGAAGCATTCGCGGTACTCTTCAGGTTCAAAGCGCACCCGGGCAGGGGACACGCGTGATCGCGCAGCTCCCTATAAAAAACAGAATAGGAGATTAAATTATGAAACATCACCGCACGAGCATCTTGATCGCAGATGACCATGAAGTGGTACGCAATGGCATTCGCTCCTACCTTGAAACCATCTCAGATTTTAATGTAGTGGGCGAAGCATCCTCGGGGGAGGAAACTGTAAGCCTGGTTTCTGAATTAATTCCCGATATTGTTTTACTCGACCTGATTATGCCCGGCATGGACGGCATTGAGACAACACGACGTGTAAAACAGATCAGTCCACGCACGCAAGTAGTGGTGCTGACTTCTTATCATGAAGATGCGCATATCTTTCCCGCATTAAAAGCAGGCGCGATTGCTTATATTTTAAAAGATATGAAAATGGAAAAACTTGTGGAGGTTCTGCATCGCGCCGTGCAGGGAGAAGTCACCCTACACCCACGCGTGGCTGCGCGAGTGCTGCAAAATATTCGCGGTGACAACAGTGAAGAACAACCCTTATTTACAGATTTAACCGACCGTGAAACAGATGTATTGAAATTAATCGCAAACGGGCTGACCAACAGCCAGATCGCTGAGAAGCTGGTTATCAGTGAAAACACGGTGAAAGGTCATGTCAGTAATATCCTCAGTAAATTACATCTTGCAGACCGAACTCAGGTGGCAGTTTACGCCTGGCGGCAGGGTATCGTGCATAGAAAAAGTTCAGCAGAAAATTAGGAATATTATATGAATTAAAAAGACACAGTTTCGGTTGAAACTGTGTCTTTTATTATTTCGAGAAAAACCTATTGACCGATTTCTGCCAATGCAGCTTCAATTTCCGTCTTGAAGCCATCATAAGCTTGTGCCCCTTCAATAAGCCTGGTCTTCGCTTCACCATTTACCGTGTAGGATAAAACAAACGAAGGAGTAGCTTTAATACCGGCGGCTATACCGTCTTTGGCATCTTGATCAATCGTATCCTTGTAGGTATTACCATTAAAACAGGATTTGAACGCACTCATGTCGAGCTTGATTTTTTCAGCAAAGGCAATCAAACGGCGTTCGGTATAATCGCCGATATTCTCACCCTTTTGATTGGCAAAAATAATATCGTGCATTTGCCAGAACTTCTCCTGATCGCCTGCGCAATAAGCTGCTTCAGCAGACGCGGCTGATTCCGGGCCGATAAATTCTCCAAAAGAGTTATAGACAAAGTATACAGTTCCATCTGCCACAAAGGTTTCCATTAATTCTGCTTCGGTGTCTTCCAAGAATTGACGGCAGTATGGGCATTGGAAATCTGAATATTCATCAATTCGAATCGGGGCATCTGGATTCCCTGCCGCATTAAATTTCACATTTGGGCGGGTAATTTCCGGAGCTGTGACAATTGTACCTACCGGCTTAAAATTAGGCCAAATGATCAAAAAGGCCACAAGGATTGCGAGTACGCTTATAAAGCCAATCCCAATCAATCGTCCACGTTTTTCTTTGCGGCGTATCTGATCACGGCGGGTCTGTCGTTTGCTCATTTCTTTTGGGTTATTCATACTTACTCCTCTTTATTCTTTGATGATGGCTGCGAATTGTGCCATGTTGATATGGATTTGTCTAGTAAAGAGTTAAAAGGCTCTTATTTTATTCCTGTAAGCGCGCATTCATCCAGAGGTTCATGGTTTTGAAAACTTCTTCCTTTTCAGGCTCGTTATGAAGTTCGTGATAGGCATCATCCCACAAAACAAGCGTGCATTTTTCTCTAAGCGCCGCCGCAAATTCCGTGCTGCTGGAAGGGAAAGCGATTAAATCTGCCTTGCCATGCATCAGCAGCAAGGGCAGGGGAAACTCAGCGGCGTGGGCAAGAGTCCAGGTTGTGACGCCAATCATGATCTTTCCAAAGCCAAGCGATACTTTATCATGTACCAGCGGATCATTCATGTAAGCCTGCACTACCTTTTCATCACGTGAGATGCTCTTCGGGTCGAGGCCGCTGGCAAGTGTCGTATTCGGTATCAACGCACCGAGTATTTTCGCCAGCATTACTTTGGTGTATTGTTTTTCAAGCGCAGTGTGCAATCCAGAACTGGTGGCAATCACCCCTTTGATATTTGGTTTACGCAGCAAGCTGTAATACAAAACCAAAATACCGCCCAAGCTATGCCCATATAAAATAATCGGCAAGCCTGGATAGCGGGTGCGCGCCTGCGCTAATAACACATCAATATCCTGCATGAAATCTTCGATGGAAGAGATATGCCCGCGCGGTCCGCCAGAGCGGCCATGACCATGCAAATCTGCGCCGAAGATGATAAAGCCATCTTTGGTAAATGCTTCAGCAACATGAACATAGCGTGAAGTATGTTCGCCCAATCCATGCACAAGACAAATAACTGCCTTGGGTTGTACGATGGTCGGCTCCCAGGATTGCGCAAAAATATCCAAACCGTCATTTGCTTTCCAATTTGTTTCGGTATGTTTCATTTCATCCTCCAAGGGTGATCTTGAATTCACATTGATGTGCGCCCAATGCACGACAGGCGCGTTCCTCGATGTCATGCTCCTGTCCATCAGCCCAATATAAACATTCACGGATCAGGCCATGGGTCACGAAACAGATCGGGGTGTTGTCAGTTTGATCTAAAGTGGTGGGAGATGCCTGGTCAACAAAGAGCAGGTCCAGGTCCAGAGTATGAAGCGCAGCGCTTCCCTGTGTGGCGCTTAAAAATCGCGCCAGTAATTCCAGCGCAGGTTTCCGTCGCAAAGATTTTGGAAGTCCACGAAGAAATACAGATTGAGCTTTTAACCCAAATGCTGAATCATCGAGTAAGTGATTCCATAATTTTGCGCCGATGCGTAACAAAATACCACGCGCGCCACGCCCATAATATGTGCGCAGCGCTGACTGTAACCGTGCGTAGGCTTGCGCAGTACGCGTATCATCCAATGTGCTAAAGTGAGCGGGGTGTGCCCATTCTTGCGGCAGGCCTGATTTTATAAGAACGGATGAAAGCGTATCGTGACCCAGTTCTGCAGATAGAGTTTCTACAAAGCGCGTCATGATACGTGCAGGAAATTGAATTTCACTCATTAGTGTTTTCACCTGTTTGATAGACCAGCACGGGGAAGTATTCACCGGTGCGTACAAATCCTAATTTTTTATAAAGAGCCAAAGAAGTGGAGTTATCTGATTGCGTGTTGACGGAGAGCCTGCTTAATTGATTTGCGCCAAGAGATTGGATTAAATTCCCCACCAGGGCAGCGCCTACTCCTCTGCCTTGCGCTTCCGGTCTTACCGCAAGCCTGGCCAGATGTGCCCCAAGAGAATTCCCTGTGCTGAGTTGATATCCGATTATGCCTGAATGATCTTCAACAACAGTGGCGCTTACGGCCTGCAAGTGCGCTCTTTTTAAGGAATCCAAAGTGTTGTGCCAAAATTGACCAAAAGCATCCAGGTCTATGGTTGCGACAATGGGCAGATCGCTCTCCTGCATCGGGCGGATGCGAAGCCCATGCTGCACAGAATGTGGTTGGACATTTTCGTTCATTAACTGCAACAAAACAATATTCTGCTTTAATTCAAATCCGCTGGAAACAAGCAGATTTTGAAACCATTGTTTAACGACAATCGAAGCGATCTGAGGCCGTGGGGTGGTATGCAAAACTTCCCTGCTGGCTACCTCCCAAAGTGCAGACCAGGCTTCGGGTCCGGAAAGATGAGGGTTATATCCAAAGATGCGAAGCCAGGCCACCTGAGGCGGGTCTTCAGGAAATGCCAATACCGCCGCGACATATCCATTTTCTTCCAATACCCAGTAATTGGAATAGCCGATCCACTCAAGCGGCGAACGCCAGTCTAAATGACGATGAACATTTGCTTCATAAAACAGCAAATTAGAGATCTGCTGAAAATCTTCAGCAACCGCGCGGCGCACTTGTAAACCGAGATTGATCATTTTATAAAGCGCAGAAAAAATTTCAGTATTCGTTCAAAAAAGCTCGGGTTGTCTTTTGCATCCAGTGAACCCATCATCTTGAACGCAGAGTCTGTGACCTTGCCTGTCTTTAATTTTATAGCGGCGGCAGATTTCATCACCATGGCGCGCAAGTCACCTTCGCCCACCTCGGCAAAGAGCTCAGCCGAGCGTTGGTAGGCAGCGATGGCTTCGTCGTAGCGATTAAGGCCTTCAAGGGCGGCGGCTTGATTCCCCAATGACATGGCCTGACTTTTAATATCCTTTATGCCTTCATAAAATTTATCAGTTCCCAATACCGCATCAAGCGATGCCTGGGGTTTACCTGCCTGTAACAATGCCACGCTCCTATTGTTTTTCATTTCGGCAGTCAGCGCACCTGCCTGGCCAAGGGTAAAACCATCTGCGGCTTGTTTGAAAAGTTCGGCGGCCTCATCAAATTTTTTATTCTTAAAGGCTTGCTCGCCTTGTTCTGCAAGTTGAGCGGGTTCAGGTATCATGTTTTTTTCCTATGGTTGGTGTAGTCCATTCGAATAATGGAGAACGGGCGGTAGTGTGCAAAATAAGGCAGGCTGAAGTCTGCACTCCGT
>Ga0209181_10001171_pt1 | contig 46536 bp, 38 predicted proteins | sample MAT05_FD_187208 | JGI IMG/M metagenome (GOLD analysis project Ga0209181, IMG submission 187208) | Freshwater microbial communities from Lake Fryxell liftoff mats and glacier meltwater in Antarctica - MAT-05 (SPAdes) (version 2) | ecosystem: Environmental > Aquatic > Freshwater > Ice > Liftoff... | reverse complement strand
CAATCGAGCCACACCGAAGACGCAATCGGCGTTGCTCGAAGCCATGCAGGAAGCCTCCGTCACTGTGGCACAGCAGACCTATCAACTGGAACAGCCTTTCTTCGTGATGGCGACTCAAAATCCGCTGGAGATGGAAGGGACGTATCCGTTACCCGAAGCGCAGCTTGATCGTTTCTTTTTCAAAGTCAACGTGGACTTGCCCAACATCAGCGAGATGGTTGAGATTTTAGACCGCACCACAGGCAAGGAATCACCTGCCGCAAATAAAGCTGTCAGCGGCGCGGAGATCGTCGAAATGCGCGCGCTGGCGCGGACAGTTCCCATCGCTTCGCACGTCAAGGAATACATCGCCAAACTCATGCTCGCCACGCATCCCGAAGACGCGAACGCCTCGCCGCTGGTGAAGAAATATGTGAGGTATGGCGTTTCTCCGCGCGGCGGACAGGCGCTGGTGCTCGGAGCCAAAGTCACCGCGCTCATGGCGGGAAGATACAACGTGGCGTTTGAAGATGTCCATGCGGTGGCGAAGGCTGCGTTGCGGCATAGGCTGTTGCTCAATTTTGATGGGTTAGCAGAAGGTATCAAAGCGGATGATGTGGTTGAAGAACTCGTAAATTCAATGCAGAATGCAAAATGAGGAATGCAGAATATTCTGACTTCTGCATTCCTCATTCTTAATTCCCAATATGCTCTTCACCGAATCCACTCTCCGCAAGTTAAAACAACTGACCCTCGTCGCATCGCGCGTACGCTCTGGCGCAATCAAAGGCGAGCGGCGTTCTTCGCGCCGCGGCAGCAGCGTGGAATTTGCCGATTATCGTAACTACTCCGCAGGCGATGATTTGCGCCGTTTAGACTGGAATATTTATGCGCGTTTGGAAAAACCATTCATTAAATTACTGGAGGAAGAAGAAGACCTGGCCGTGTATGTCTTGATTGACGGCTCACGCTCGATGGATTGGGGCGAGGGCGATCAACACAAATTTAATTACGCGCGGCACCTCGCCGCTGGGATTGGCTCAATCGCGCTTAGTTCTGGCGACCTGCTTTCCGTCGGCTTTCTGCAAAGCGGACATGTCGTCTCAGAGTTTGGTCCCTCGCGCGGACAATATGCTCTGCCGCGTTTGTTCCGCTTTTTGGAATCACTCGAAGCCAGCGCCGATACAGATTTAAATGCCTCCTTACGTGAATATTCAGTAGTTCCGCGCCGCGCAGGTTTGGTGGTTCTCATCTCGGATCTGTTCGCCGCCGATGGATATGAATCAGGCTTGCGTCAACTACTGGGCCGCGGACATGAAGCCGCGCTGATCCATGTTCTCGCGCCCGATGAAATTGATCCGCAACTCGCGGGAGATTTGCAGCTGGTGGATATCGAAACGAACTTTGAACAGGATGTTTCCATAGACGGCGGCTTGCGAAATTTATATAAAGCCCGCGTGCAGGCATGGATTCAATCCACACAAGCCGATTGCCGCAAACAAGGAATCCGCTATTTGGATCTGGTCACCAGCCAACCGTGGGATCAAGCGCTGTTGCTGGAAATGCGGCGTACGGGCATAGTAAAGTAATCAGTTATCGGTTTTTTCATCCTTCATAATTCATCCTTCATCCTTTCCTATGCAATTCCTCACCCCGCTTGGCTTCGCTCTCTCCGCGTTAGCGATTCCCATCCTCCTGCTTTATATGTTAAAACTGCGCCGCACACAGACGCGGGTCTCTTCCACGCTGCTATGGGAAAAATTACTAAGAGACAAACAAGCCAACGCGCCGTGGCAAAAAATTAAACGCAATCTTTTACTTTTTCTTCAATTATTAATTCTCGCAGCGCTGGTTATTGCACTGGCGCGCCCCGCGCTGCAAACAAAAGTCCTCGCAACAGGATCAGTCATCGTCATGCTGGATGCGTCTGCTTCGATGAATGCAGTGGATGTGACACCCTCCCGTTTTGAAGAGGCGCGCAAATCCGTGCTGAGTCTCATCAATGGACTCTCCAGCGATTCATCCATGACCCTCATCCTGGTTGCAAAAACCCCGCAGACCTTGATCGCCGCTGAGACAGATAAATCCCTGCTCAAGGCCGCGCTTTCCAAAGCACAAGTTTCCCAAGCCAGCGCAGATTGGCCCGCCGCGTTCGCACTGGCTGCGGGCGCAACGCGCAACAGCGCAAACTCCACAATCATCATCATCTCCGATGGCGGACTTCCCGAAAGCGGATTACCCGCCCTGCCGAGTGAAGTGCGCTACATTCCCATCGGCAAGAAAGATGATAACCTCGCCATTTCAGCATTAGCCTTACGCGCCTCAAATGGCGTCCCTCAATTATTTGCAGAAGTCAAAAACTACAGCGATGCGAACCGCACAGTTTTACTTTCGCTGTATCTCGGCAACGATCTGTTCGACGCGCGTCAATTGGACATCCCTGCCAACTCACAAAAAAGTGTTTCACTCGAAAACCTGCCAATTGCAAGCGCTATTTACAAGGCGCACATTTCTGACCCCGTAGATATCAATACATCCCTGGATTCGCTTGCACTGGACGACACAGCCTTTGCCATTTATCAATCGTCCGCTGCGCGGCGTGCATTACTGGTCTCCTCTGGGAATTTATTCCTTGAGCAATTACTGGCATCACTGCCGGGCATTCAACCCTTCCGCGCATTGCCCGCCGCCGATGGGACATTGCAAATCCCCAGCGATCCATTTGACTTATATATTTTCGATGGCTACATTCCCGCAGAATTACCAAATTCAAATTTATTACTCATCAACCCAACCACCAATCCATTCTTTGAAGTTGGCGAGATCATCAAAGAGATCAAAGATATTCAAGTCAACGAAAACACCCTCACCCGCTATGTGGATTGGAAAACTGTCCACGTGCTGCAGGCGCACAAAGTCACTACGCCCAGTTGGGCAAATGTACTGATCGAGTCAGATTCAAATCCATTGGTGTTCACAGGCGAAACAAAAGGACAACGTCTCGCGGTGCTGACCTTTGATCTGCGCGAAAGCGACCTGCCTTTACAGATTGCCTATCCCATTTTATTTTCCAACCTGATTAATTATCTCGCGCCGCCCAGCGCGTTTGACTCATCTCAATCCTTGCAAGCTGGCGAAAGCCTGACCCTCGTCCCGCCAACAGACGCGGAACGAGTCGTCATTGCTTCGCCGTCAAACAAAACCTTCACGCTGGCGGCAGGTCAAACCCTATTCAGCCAGACGGATGAACTCGGCTATTACGCCGTAAATTTCGTAAACAAGGAATCGACCAAGGTTGAATATTTCGCCGTCAATCTATTCGACACCGCCGAATCAGATTTACATCCGCGCGAGATATTGCAAATCGGCAGTACAGCCGTGGCTCCAACCATATCCGCACAAATCGGCTTGCAGGAGTTATGGAAATGGCTGGCGGGATTTGCATTGCTGGTATTGATGATCGAATGGCAGGTGTTTCATCGAAAGCCTTTCAAAATAAGGCTGAAGGCTGAATAAGTTCAAGAACCTAAAAGGTGAAAATGGAAAAAGAAACTCCTCTTGATTTGCGGACACAAACTTCTGACTTCGCATTGCGAATCGTCAAACTTTACTCAAGCTTGCCGAAAACTACAGAAGCGCAGGTTCTCGGAAAACAAGTTCTTCGTTCTGGCACATCTATTGGCGCGAATTATCGTGAAGGGAATCGCGCAAAATCCGACGCTGACATCGTCAATAAGTTCGAGTCCGTCTTGCAGGAATTGGACGAAACCGATTACTGGCTCGACCTGCTTGTAAGAAGCGGCATTCTCTCTGCCCAAAAGGCAGAAACACTCATCAAGGAAACAAACGAACTCCTTGCAATTTTCGCCACTATCGTAACCAAAATCAAGAAAAGAATGGGAAGGATGTAGCTTTTTTTTCATCCTTCATCCTTCATCCTTTCATATCATGAGATTCACCTCCCCGCTCTACCTTCTCCTTCTCCTTTTCATACCGCTTGCCGTGTGGATCGGACTGCCCGCCTCGGGTCCATCTCGAAGGCGCGAGTTGACTTCGCTGATTCTGCGCGTCTTGATTTTGCTTTGTCTGATCTTCTCCATCGCGGGAGTGGAAATCGTCCAAAGCGGAAATAATCTGGCGGTGGTGTTTCTGGTGGATGTCTCCGACTCGATGCCGCAGCAAGCCATTGATTCGGAAGTGAATTTCATCCGCGAGGCGTTGACCTCCATCAACGCGGACGATAAAGCCGCGATCATTCTCTTCGGGGCGGATGCGCTAGTGGAGCGCCCCATGTCTTCGTTGGATGAACTGGCTTCGATTACATCTGTTCCCATCACCAATCAAACTGATCTGGCCGAAGCCATTCAACTGGGATTGGCTTTATTCCCATCGGGCTACGCCAAGCGCATGGTCATTCTTTCTGACGGCGCAGAGACCACTGGCGATGCGCTCAACGCGGCAAAATTTGCATCAGCGGCGGATGTGCAAATTGTCGTTGTACCCTTTATAAATCAAGTCGGAGCCGAGGCGTTAATCACCGAGGTGGATGTGCCCACTCATCTCCGCAACGGTGAGCAATTCGATTTGAATGTTTCGATTCAAGCCAGCGAATCCATGCGTGCCACAGTGCGTGTGCTGGCTGCTTCGCAAAATCAAATTCTGTACGAAGGCACGCACGATCTTCATAAAGGCTTGCAAACTTTAAGCCTGCCGCTCGTGGCGCAGGATCCTGGCTTTGTCAGTTATCAGGTGCAGATCACACCCGAACAGGATGCGTTCTATCAAAACAATCGGCTGGATACCTACTCACAGGTCGAAGGTCCGCCGCGGATTTTGATGGTGGCGCCTGCCGCAGGTGAGACTCTGCCCGGCGGCAACATCCGCCCCGATGAAACTTCTCTGCTATTGCAATCGCTGACCACCGCCGGCTTTGACGTGAAACTCATCACACCGAGTCTGATGCCTGCGGATTTGCCTTCGCTCGCGCAGTACAACTCGGTGGTATTGGTGGATGTTCCCGCGAGTCAACTCGGCAACAATCAAATGGAAACTTTGCAATCCTATGTGCGCGATCTCGGCGGCGGATTGGTGGCCGTGGGCGGGCCAACCAGTTTTGGCGTGGGCGGTTATTATGGCACGCCGCTCGAAGAGACACTGCCTGTGGATATGCAGATCAAAGATGAAAAACGCCGTCCCTCATTAAGCATCGTTTTTATCATTGACCATTCAGGCAGCATGGGCGAAACCAGCGGCGGCGTGACAAAACTCGACCTCGCCAAGGAAGCCGCGGCGCGTTCGATTGAATTGTTGTTCCCCAATGACCGGGTTGGCGTGATCGCCTTTGACGACACTGCCAGTTGGGTCGTGCCGATGACTGACTTGCAAAATCCAGAAGATATCGTCAACGCGATTGGCGGCATTCAACTCGGCGGCGGCACAGATATTTACGCGGGCGTGCTTGCCATGTCGAAAGTACTGCCGGATGATCCCGCAAAAGTAAAACACGTTATTTTACTGACCGATGGCGGCGCAGATAGTACGGGCATTCCTGAAATGGTGAAAAAGTTATACGATGAAAACGGCATCACACTTTCCACAGTTGGTGTGGGCAACGATGCCGCGCCTTTTCTAAAAGATTTGGCAGCGATCGGCGGCGGGCGCTATCACTTCACCAACAACGCAAGCAACATCGCAGCCATCTTCACCGAAGAAACTTCTCTCGCCTCACGCGCCTACATTGTCGAAGAATCATTCTTCCCAACATTGGTTAATTCATCGCCAATTCTCGCAAACATCACAAGCGTGCCGCGCCTGCATGGCTATATTGCATCGAGCGCCAAAGACCTCGCGCAAGTCATTCTTGAATCTGAAAAAGGCGATCCCATTCTCGCGGTCTGGCAATACGGCCTTGGCAAATCCGTCGCGTTCACCTCCGATGCAACAGGCCGCTGGGCACGTGATTGGGCGCGCGCTGAAATTTTCCCGACCTTTTGGGTGCAAGCCGTGCGCTACACCATCAACGACTCGCTCAACTCTGCACTACAAATGACCATCGAGTCACATGGCGAAAGCGCCAGCATCACTCTTGATGCGCGCAATCGCACAGGCAGCTTTCTCAACGCCTATCAAATCGAAGCCAACATCATCGCGCCCAACGGCGAAGCGCAAAGCGTGACCTTCACCCAAACCGCGCCGGGGCGTTATGCCTCAACATTCACTCCAAAAGAGCAGGGCATTTATTTAATTCGATTCTCCGGGACGACTGACGCTGGCAGTGAATCTGCCTCTTTTGCAGAAACGACCGGCTGGGCATTATCCTACTCACCGGAATATCAGCGCATCGACCCTAACCCCGACCTGCTCCTGCGTCTATCGGCATTGGGCAACGGGCAGGTTGCCTCTGCCCTGCCCGCGGATATATTCACGCATGACTTAAAATCCACGCGTGCCTCGCAGCCCATCGCGCCCATCTTATTATTGATCGCCGCCCTACTTCTGCCGCTTGATATCGCCGCCCGCAGACTCATCCTCACCACGCAAGACCTTTTGCGACTGCGTGAATGGCTGACAAAAGCTTTTGTAAGCCGGGCTGCCAACCCGACCTATCCCGTGCAAACCACCAGTCCGCGTATGGAAGCTTTGTTTAACGCCAAGAATCGCGTGCGTGAGAACACGCCTGAAGCGGCGCAGGAAATGCCAATTAAAACCGAAACAGTTTCAAGCCCGGAAAAAGAAGCGCAGGAGAGTCACAACAAACCTGAACAAAGCTCCTCGACCACATCCGCTCTGCTCGCGCGCAAAAAAAATATTCGAAAATAAAGGTTCAGTGCGAATTCCCATGATAGACCAGCGTATCTGGCGGGCGGCGTAAGTCGGATTACCAATCCGACCTACATCTGGTAGCGCATCATGGCGGCGTAAGTCGGATTGCCAATCCGACCTACATCTGGTAGCGCATCACGGCAAACCCCAGACAGCCAAAATAAAATCTGACTAAAGTACCCTATGCTATCCTTTGTTTCAAATTTATAATTATGCCTGTATTGAGCCTTAATTTTAAAATGGAGAATTCAAAGTGAAATCAAGCAATATATTAATACGTACGGCAATTTTATTAAGCCTTGTATGCGGGGCGCTGACAGTGAAACCGCAAACCGCATCGGCCGCAACACCCGAGATGGCCGCAAACAGCAAAGGGGTTTCCCCTGCTTCGCACCTCAACCCAGACGGCACACTGAAACTGGATGATAATTTCAGCGGTTCCTTTGACATCACAAACTGGGATGTGCAAATTGACCCTGCACGCGGCCCTGTATTTTCACCCGTGGCAGCCCAGGATAATTGGGAAGCGCTGGGTTCTGCCGGCGCATTCAACTTCGAAGTCTACAGCATAGTTGCCTCGGGTTCAGACATCTACGTGGGCGGTGCGTTTAGCGATTTAGATAGCATCCCCGAAGCCGACTATGTTGCGCGCTGGGACGGCACCCAATGGCACGCTCTTTCCAGCAATGGCTCCGGCGATGGCGCATTGTCGGGTAACCAAGTTAACGCGATGGCATTTATTAATGGGGAGCTCTATGTAGGCGGCACGTACTTAACGATAAACAGTATCGGCAATATTTTTGTTGCAGGTAACCTTGCCAAATGGAATGGCTCTGCCTGGTCGGCTGTAGGAAGCCTGACCACTTTAACTGGTGGGAATTCAGTACAAGAGATTGCCTTTTATAACGGCCCTACCACCAACGATTTTCTTTATGTAGGTGGTGAGTTTACCGATCTGGGCGGCAATCTCGAAGCAGACTACATCGCCCGCTACAGCTTTAATACAAGTGCATGGTTAAACATGGATAATAACGGCGCCGGCGTCGGATCACTGACAAACATTGTGTATGGGCTTGCAGTAGACTCTCTAACCGGCTTCGTTTACGTGGGCGGCGCCTTCACAGACGCGGATGGAATTGCAGCAGCCGATAAAATTGCCAAATGGGACGGCACGGCCTGGTCTGCCTTGGGGGCATCTTCGGCTATCGTTAATGGTTATGTGTTTTCGATCCTTGTAAATTCATCAACCGAAATATTTGTAGGCGGCTCCTTTACCGATGTTGACGGGCTGCCAGTCGCAGATTACATCGCAAAATGGAACGGCACGGCCTGGTCGGCTCTTGGTTCTTATTCTACAAATGGCGCGCTCAGCAACATCGGGAATACAGTAGTGCGCACCATGTTCGTAGACTCAGGAACTTTATATGTGGGTGGCGCATTTAACATGTCGGACCCATCTTTGGCCGCAGGTAAACTTTTGGCAAAATATGCGATCAGCGGGGGCACCTGGTCTATCGTGGATGATAACGGGTCCGACAGCAGCCCGCTCATCACAAATGCGGGCAGCAGTATTCTCAGCCTTGCCATTTCTGGCGGTGAACTATATCTCGGAAGCTACGACGTATCCGGCATCGATGATAATGGCACGATCCTCTCCAAGGCAAGTGACTTTACAAGCATGAACATCTCAACCCATGCCTGGTCAACCTACGGTACTGATAATGGCGTTTTTCAAATAAGCCCTGTCAGGGCCGTGGCAGCCATCGGTACAGATGTATTTGTTGGGGGCAATTTCCAGAACGCGAATCGCGATTCGCGCATGGATTACCTGATCCGCTGGGATGGTTCGGCATGGAATCCAGTGGGGGGATTAACCCAAGGCTCACTAAATAACCAGGTCTTCGCACTCGCGGCAGATGGCACAGACCTGTACGTGGGCGGTCTTTTTAATTCAGCCAGCGAGGCAGATGTGCTTATTCCAGGGACGAGCCGTATCGCCAAATGGGACACACTAACAGAAACCTGGTCTGCGCTTGGGTCTGGAATTTCCAGCGGTAGTGTCTCAGCGCTGGCAGTCGATGCCAGCCATACTGTATACGCCGGCGGCAGTTTCACAAACGCAGGCGCCATCCCAGAAGCGGACTACATCGCCAAATGGAATGGCAGCGCCTGGTCTGCCCTCGCTGGAAATGGCGCTGGCGATGGCGCTTTGAATGCAACAGTATATGCAATTGCAGTAAACAGCAGCAGACTCTATATCGGCGGTCTGTTTACCTCAGTAAAAGACACATCAAATACAGCTATCCCCAACGCCGCCTACCTTGCGCAATGGAGTGGAACCACATGGTCGGCCATGCCTGGTACCACCACGGCATTTGATGGCAGCATCCAAGCCTTGGCATACGCTGGCGGGAATCTATACGTGGGCGGTTCATTCAGCAACGCAAACAATATCAGTGGCACTAGCTCTATCGCAAAATGGAATAGCAGCACACTAATCTGGTCGGCCATGGGGAACGATCCAGTAAACGCTGCCGTGTACGCCATTGCCGTAGACGGTACTGATGTTTATATTGGCGGCCCGTTTACCAACGTGGCAAACGGCGTCACCCCCATCCCAACCGCAGATTACATCGCCAAATGGAATGGATCAACCTGGTCTGCGCTTGGCAGTAACGGCGCTGGCAATGGCTCACTAAATTCCGCAGTATTCGCTCTGACGATCATTCAAAACGATCTATGGGTCGGCGGCGATTTTCTAAATGTTAACAACAACGGCAGTGTGCTTAAAGCCGCTGATAAATTAGCAGTCTACGGGCTGGATATTCCCCCCACCGTTTCCTCCAGCACACGCGCCAGCGCCAACCCAACCGGCGCGGCCAGCGTGAATTTCACCGTCACCTTCTCTGAAACTGTAACGGGCGTCAACGCCAGTGATTTTGTATTGACTGGAAGCGGCGTATCAAGCGCCGCCGTCAGCGGGGTCAGCGGCTTAGGCAGTAGTTACACTGTCACAGTCAACACCGGCACCGGCAGCGGCACGCTCCGCCTCGATGTAGTCAATGATAATTCCATCACCGATGCGGCTCTCAATTCATTGGCAGCAGGCTTCACCAGCGGCGAATCCTATACCATCAACAAGTCACCTGTCTTTGACGATGTCCCCTATAGTTATTGGGCCAACAGCTACATTGAACGCCTATACAAAGCAGGCATCACCGGCGGATGCACAACCACACCGCTCAACTACTGCCCCGATAACTCAGTCACCCGCGCACAGATGGCAATCTTCCTTTTGAAAGGCATGCACGGTTCAAGCTTCACGCCGCCCGCTGTGGGCCTCAGCACTGGCTTTACCGATGTAGCGCTCGATTATTGGGCAGCCGCCTGGATCAAGCAACTCGCCGCTGAAGGCATCACCGGCGGATGCGGCCCAGGTATTTATTGTCCCGATGCCACCGTCACCCGTGCGCAAATGGCAGTCTTTCTTTTGAAAGCCAAGCATGGCTCATCCTACACTCCGCCCACTGCCACTGGCGTTTTCACTGATGTGCCCCTCGGCTACTGGGCCGATAAATGGATTGAACAACTCGCCGTTGAAGGAGTCACCTCTGGCTGCGGCACTGGAATTTATTGTCCCGATGCCGATGTGACCCGCGCACAAATGGCGGTCTTCCTGGTCAAGAATTTCAGTTTGCCTTAACTTCTCTACGGTCGATAATTTATTTTTTATTCTGTACCGTACAAAGTATGGTTTTACCCAATTGACCGCCGAGAGCCGACCGCTCTCGGCGGTCAATCAATTCACGAAAACATTGCTGGTTTTTGAAAATGTAGGCTAGAGAAGTCTTATTTATTTACAGGGTTTTTATCTTATGGGTGTATTTCAAATGAGTTGACAAAAAGAACGTCCCGAAGGTTTTGTCGAGAAAATTTGGTCGTTTGTACCAACCTTCGGGACGGTTTCAACTGAAATGAAACTCATCCTTATCTTATTGCTCGAAACCCGATGGTAAAGACAGGTTGTGAATATACTGGAACTCAATAAGCCAAACCCAATTTGTGACCGTGTGCGGTATAGAGTACCCAAACAGGTCTTGACATATCTGATATAGCCGATATAATCACGCGAATTAATAAACAGCCAATGAAAAATTTTATAATGCTCCCCACATGTAAGGCCTGTATGTGTCTGTGTTGTTGTACAACGCAGAGAGCTATTCATTCCGCTATCACAGGCCAGCACTAACCACGTATACACAGACGGCCAATACCGGTGAACAGTTCTCTGAACAAGAGAAGGGTTCACCGGTATTTTTTTACAAAAAAAGCCCGGTTGCACCGGGCTTTTTTTATTATCCATTTCTTGAGAGGTGATTTTTATGAAAGCAAGCAACAGTTTATGGCGCGAACAAAAAATAGAAAGTTCATTCCCTGACCTCGTGCGCGAGATTGATATCTACGAAACTGAGATCGAACTTCGTAAACAAGGCAAAATGGATGAGAAGCTCTTTGCCGAAACCCGCTTACGCCGCGGCGCATACGGTCAGCGCTACGATAACGGCAAGCGTTGGGATGGGAAGGAAACTCAAACCCTGCCGTATCCATCCAGCGCAACCGAATTAACCAAAGGCGTGAACACGGTCTGGGATGCGCCCGGCATGGAAAGAATCAAAGTCCCATTCGGCGGGATGAATCCTGCACAACTGGAAGTAATGGCCGAACTCGCTGAAGAATATTCAGACGGTATTGCACATGTCACCACCCGTCAGGATTTCCAACTGCACTTTATTCACGTGGAAGATACTCCCGCATTAATGCGCCGTCTGGCCGCCGTGGATATGACCACCCGCGAAGCGTGCGGTAACTCGGTCCGCAATGTCACCGCCTGCCCTTATTCCGGTGTGTGCTCCACTGAAGCATTTGATGTGACTCCGTATGCAAGAGGGCTTGCATTATTCCTACTTGGGCATCCCGATGTACAAGATTTTGGTCGTAAATTCAAAGTCGCATTCTCTGGTTGCAAAGATGAAGCCTGCGGACTTGTCAACATGCACGACATGGGCGTGATCGCTGTCAAGAAAATTGTGGACGGTGTGGAAAAACGCGGCTTCGAATTATATGTCGGCGGCGGATTGGGAACTGTTCCCCATCCTGCAAAATTAGTTGAAGAATTTTTACCCGAAGAGGAATTGCTTTCTACATCACAAGCCATCTCGCGTGTCTTTGCCCGCCTCGGTGAAAAGAAAAATCGCAATCGTGCGCGTATTAAATTCCTAATCGCACAGTTAGGCGTGGATGAATTCAAACGCCTTGTAGATGAAGAACGCGCCACGCTGACACCCGATCCGCGCTGGACTGCTTATCTCGAAGAAATTCACATTACAGATGAAAAACCCTTGCACCCAGTTGAGCCATTAAATACCGAAAACTATTCTGAAGATTTCAACAAATGGTACAAGACCAATATCTGGCATCAAAAGCAGGAAGGCTACGCAACTGCCACCATCGCCCTGCCGCTGGGAGATATTACAGCCGATCAATTGCGCGGACTTGCGGATATCGCCCGCCGCTTCACCAACGGGACCCTTCGCACGACCGTCGACCAGAACATTGTCCTACGCTGGATCAGCAAAGGCGACTTGCCCGAAGTTTACGAAGCACTCAAAGAGCTAGGGCTAAGTCAGGCGGGCGCAGGAACGATCGTAGATATCACCTCCTGCCCCGGCACAGATACGTGCAAACTTGGCATCGCCGCCTCCCGTGGGTTAGCTGGCGAGCTTCGTCAGCGCATGGCCGAAAAGAGTCACACCATGGACGAGGCTGTACAGAACTTGCATATCAAAGTCAGCGGATGTTTCAATTCGTGCGGTCAACATCATATTGCCGATCTTGGCTTTTATGGCGTCAGCCGTCATTCGGGCAATTACACCGTTCCACATTTTCAGGTTGTGCTCGGCGGCGAATGGACTCACAACGGCGGCTCGTATGGTCTCGCCGTGGGAGCTGTCCCAGCGAAACGAATCCCTCAGGTAGTGGATCGACTCACAGGTCGGTATGTGGCGGAACGTCTTAAAGGCGAAACGTTCAAGGACTTCATCCAACGCATTGGCAAAGTCCAAATCAAAAACATGTTGGATGATCTCACAAAAATCCCAACACACGATGAAGACCCAAGCATTTACACCGATTGGGGCGACAGCCGCGAATTCACGATTGGCGATATGGGCATTGGCGAGTGCGCCGGCGAAATTGTTTCTCATGCAGAGTTTGGATTGGCCGCAGCGGAACGACAGGTCTTCGAGGCTCAAATTTTGCTGGATGAAAAATCGTATCAACAGGCTGGCGAGACTGCCTACGCATCCATGTTGAAAGCCGCGCAAACATTGGTGGAGGAAGTGTTCTTCAATGTGCCCAAGGAACCCGACCGCATTGTGGAGGAATTCCGCGCGCGTTTCTACGATACAAAATTATTCTGGGATGAATATGCGGGCGGCAAGTTTGGCCATTACTTCCTGCGCGCGCATGAAAAAGTCGGCGAGCAATACACAGCCGATGAAGCGCATCGCCGCGTGGAAGAAGCTCAGTTGGTAATCGAAGCCGCGCACAGCTGCTATGGAAAACTACTGGCTGCGAAAACAACGCTTATTGCATTGCCGGGCCAACAAGGAAGTTAGTGATGAATATTCAACACATCAATATTAAGTTTTATCTTGAAAATCCTGAAGCTGTAAATTTTCAGGAAATTGCAGCCGCATTCAATACATGGATTCAAAAAAAACTATTGGAAGAATTACTGATCGATGTAGCCGATTATCTGCATGTGCATAACGGGCCCGGTTTGATGCTGATCGGTCACGAAGCCGATTACAGTTTGGACAACAGAGCGGGCCGCCTTGGCTTGCTCTATAACCGCAAGAAACAGTTGGAAGGCACAACGCAGGATAAATTAAATCAAGCCGCGCACGCCGTATTGAATGCGGCCAATATTCTGGAAACCGAAAACGGTTTGAAATTCAACGGTCAGGAAGTGCAGATTGTGATCAATGATCGTTTGCTCGTACCAAACACAATTGAATCTTTTACTGCATTCGAACCTGATTTGAAAAATTTTTTTGATAAATTATTCAACGGCACAGAATACACATTGGAGCAGGATGCCAATCCGCGCGAACGCTTCACGGTTAACGTGAAAGCTGCCACCCGTTTCGATGTGCAGACTCTCCTGCAGGCTTTTCCTGCGGAATCAGTTCATGTCTAACGGAATGGTCTACATCGTCGGCGGTGGTCCCGGCGACCCGGGCCTGATCACGGTCAAGGGATTGAATGCGCTTCGCCGCGCCGATGTAGTCTTGTATGACCGTCTCGCTTCGTCAGAATTATTAGATGAAGTCTCTGTTCAGGCCGAACGGATTGATGTAGGCAAGGAACCCAAACTGCATCGCCGTTCGCAGGCTGAGATCAATTCATTGTTGATCGAAAAAGCAGGCGAAGGAAAGACAGTTGTCCGTTTAAAAGGCGGCGACCCATTTGTCTTTGGCCGTGGCGGCGAAGAATGCCTGGCGCTTGCCGAAGCAGGCATTCGTTATGAAGTCATCCCCGGTATCAGCAGTGCCATTGCAGTGCCCGCGTATGCGGGCATCCCGGTCACCCAACGTGGTGTGACCACTGCCTTCGCGGTCGTTGCGGGTCACACAGGCGGCGCGGACTCGGATGTGGATTGGGATGGCATTTCCCGCGTTGGGACGATCGTGTTTCTAATGGGCGTTGAACATCTATCTGAGATCGTTTCTCAGCTTGTTGCTCATGGACGCAAAGCCAGCACACCAGCCGCGTTGATTCAAGAAGGCACCACGATCAATCAATTGGTTGTGATAGGCACATTGGAAAATATTGTGGAAAAAGCGCAGGGAATTCGTCCGCCCGCTGTCTTTGTTGTTGGTGAAGTGGTAAACCTGCAAGAGAAATTGGATTGGTTTGGAAAAACAGAATCCACACCCGTCAAAAATTTAGATTCCTAACAGATCGAAAAATATTTTAAGAGGTATCGTCATGCAAACACAACCGAACAAACACCCCTTATTCGTTGAAGTCAACCAATGGACTCCCGAATCTATAAAACAAATCGGCCTTGAATTGGAAGGCAGTTCACCTCAAACTATCCTGCGCTGGGGCTTTGATAACTTCGGCCCAGGCCTTGTTATGGCAACCGGGTTCGGTACTGAAGGGGTTGTGTTGATGGATTTCGTTTCCCAAATTCGTCCTGAAACCACTGTCTTTTATCTGGATACGGATCTGCTGTTTTCTCAAACCTATGAATTGCGCGATAAGTTGATTGAACGTCTCGGCATTCATTTTGAACGCGTTCACTCCGGGATTTCTCTGCCCGAACAAGCCATGCGACATGGCGATACCTTGTGGGCACATGACCCCGATACTTGCTGCCAGATCCGCAAGGTGATTCCGCAGCGACAGTTTCTCAAAAACTACGACGCCTGGATCACAGGCATCCGCCGCGACCAGACCGCTTTCCGTGCCAACACCTTACCCGTTGAATGGGACTACGCCAACAAGATGGTCAAGCTGAATCCGCTCGCTGGATGGACGAGTGGTGAAGTTTGGGAGCACATTCGCGAAAACAATTTGCCCTACAACGAATTACATGATTATGGCTATCCAAGCATTGGCTGCTGGACTTGCACCAAGGCGGTTGCCCCCGGTGCTGACCCTCGTTCGGGCCGTTGGTCTGGCGATGCCAAAACAGAATGCGGAATTCATCTTCCGTCCATAAAAAAATAATGACAAACTACTATCCTATTTATCTACAGTTGAATCAACAACCGTGTATTGTCATCGGCGGCGGAAAAATCGCCGAAGGCAAGGTGGACGGTTTACTGGCCGCAGACGCCACAGTGAAAATCATCTCGCCTGAACTCACTCCGCATCTACATGAATTGGTTGAGCAAAACAAGATCGAATATGTTGCGCGTGAATATCAACATGGTGACCTGACAGGTGCATTCATGGTCATTTGCGCCACCGACAAAGCCGAGATCAATCATCAGGTTTGGCAGGAAGGATCGGCCAATCACCAGATGGTCAACGTGGTGGATGATACGCCGCGCTGTAACTTCATCGCGGCAGCGATCCTACGCAAGGGAGATTTGAGCATCGCGATCTCAACCGGCGGCAAAGCCCCGGCCTTGGCAGTCCGCTTGAAGGAGCGGCTGGAGCGTGAGATCGGCCCGGAGAATGAGCGTTTTCTTGAGCTGGCTGGTAAATTGCGCGCGCCGCTCGCACATCACATTCCTGATTTTGAAACACGGAAAAAACTTTGGTATGAAATCGTGGACTCTAATGTACTCGACCTGCTTGCCCATGGCGAGGAAGCCAAAGCCATTGAATTAATTTCAGAAAAGGTTGGGTTTTCCTTTCAACCCGTTTAAGGCCTCACTCGATAATGCACATTCTTTGTATTGGGATCAACCATGATACTTCGCCTGTTCACATCCGTGAACAGTTTGCATTTGACCCTGCTTCCGATGTTATTGAAAAGGGAGAATTAGCAGGGCTGGTTGTCCTTTCCACGTGCAACCGTGTGGAGTTGTATGCTGTATCTCATACAAAAGATTTCACGGCGTTGGAAGAATTATTGGCTCAGCACGGCCGCGCTGATAGATCCACGCTTTCCAAATATTTGTATCATTACGCAGATGAAACCGCGATCCAACACTTAATGCGGGTCGCTGCCGGTCTGGATTCAGTAGTCCTTGGTGAACCACAGATATTGGGTCAAATTATCCGCGCCATGCAATCTGCATTGGATCAAGGGAGCACTCATCCGTTATTAAACAAAGTATTTCAACGAGCCGTTCACGCCGGGAAACGCGTGCGCAGTGAAACTGGAATTGCGCGCAATCCCACCTCAATTGCCAGCATGGCTGTAAAGTTAGCGGCTGAAACCCTGCCTACTTTACATTCCACACAAGTGACTGTGCTTGGCGCCGGTGAAACAGCATCACTGGTTGTCGGAGCGCTGCGTCAACGCGGCGTGGAAAATCTTCAGGTACTAAATCGAACCTTTCACAAAGCGCAGGAACTTGCTGCATTTTGGGGCGGTTCTGCCCGTCCATTGAGCGAATTACCATTTGCATTACAAACCAGCGACCTCGTGATCTCTTCGATCACTGCCCGTCAGCCGATTGTGCAAACTGCCGTCGTTGCCGAAGCCATGCAATATCGCCCACAACGCAAGTTAACTTTGATCGACGTGGCCGTGCCAAGAAATGTCACATCAGAAACAGCGCAAGTCCCCAATGTATTTCTGCACAACATGGATAACTTACAGATGCGCCTCGCGCAGGCAGTTGACCTGCGCGGCAGGGAATGCCCTCATGCAGAAAATATTTTGGCCGAAGAACTCGACAGCTTGAATGAGGACTTGCGTGAATTTCAAGTATCGCCCTTGATTGCGGCGTTATACGAAAACGCCGAGCTCATTCGTAAAAGCGAAATTGATAAGACATTAAAAAAGTTGAAGAGCCTGTCTGATACCGACCAAAAACAACTGGATGCCATGACCCGTGCGATCATCAAAAAATTATTACACACCCCAACAAAAAATCTGCGCGCCGCATCTCATGCCGCTGAACAAGAGGAATATCTGAAAACCGTGCGCAACCTTTTTGATCTGAGTAAGCCCAAGAAATGACCCTGATTTTCGCAACGCGTCCATCAGCGCTCGCACGCTGGCAAACCAATCACGTGATTCAACTTCTGCGAGCCGCATGGCCTGGGCTTGCATGCAGTGAGCAGGTCATCACAACGAAGGGTGATCGCATACTAGATCGTCCCTTAACTGAAATCGGCGGCAAGGGATTATTTACCAGCGAATTGGAAAACGCATTGCTCAACGGCAAAGTCGATGCGGCGGTACATTCGTTGAAAGATCTCCCAGTGGATGATTCGCCAGGGATCGTTGTGGCAGCCATCCCTGAGAGAGAAGCGGTGTTTGATGCGTTGGTATCCGCATCTGAATTAAATTTATCCACATTGCCGCAAGGCGCGCGCGTCGGCACATGCAGTGTTCGACGTTCAGCACAATTGCTGGCACGCCGTCCCGATTTGACCATCCTGCCTTTGCGCGGCAATGTCGATACACGTGTGCGCAAATTGATGAACGGCGAATACGATGCGATCATTCTGGCGTGCGCCGGGTTAACTCGTCTTGGCCTGCAAGCGCACATCACTGAAACGCTTTCGTTGGATGTGATGCTGCCCGCGCCCGGACAAGGTGCGCTTGCGATACAATGCCGTGCCGACGATGCAGAAACGATTAAACTGCTTGCGGCAATTAATGATGCAAAGACATCGGAAGCGGTTTGTGCGGAACGTGCTTTCCTGGCAGCGCTGGGCGGCGGATGTTCTCTGCCTGTTGGAGCGTTTGCTGAAAAAAATAACGGGCGCATCATTCTTACGGGTGGGGTTGTTTCTGCGGACGGGAAGAAGTCTATACGCTTGAGCGCTGTTGATAATGAGCCGCAGGTGCTCGGGGAACGGCTCGCCCAACTGGTGATTGAACGAGGAGCGGAAGAACTGCTTAAGCAAGTATGAATTTGATTGGAAAGAGAATTGTGATCACCCGTCCTCGCGCACAAGCCGAAGATTTTGGAAATGCCTTGTTGAAAGAAGGAGCCGAACCTGTTTACTTGCCTGTGATCGAAATCGTTCCACCTGATAATTATGCATTGCTGGATGCCGCCTTGCGCGATCTTGATCAATATGACTGGCTAATCTTGACCAGCATATATGGAGTGGATGCGTTCTTCAGCCGCTTGAATGAGCTTCGGATAAAAAATCTTCCACAAGGTTTATGGGTTGGAGTCGTTGGCCCGAGAACCGCACAGACTCTATTAGAACACGGCGTGACACCAAATCTTGTTCCAAAAGAATACACGTCAGCAGCGATTCTTGCAGACTTGGGCAAAAATATTTTTGGGAAAAAATTTTTGTTTCCACAATCGAATTTAACGCGCAGTATCTTGGCCGATGAAATTCGCAAAGCTGGCGGCATTGTGGATGAAATCATTGCGTATCGTAATATCAAGGTAAAACTGCACACATCTGCTGTAGACGACTTGCGGCATGGTATTGACATCATTACCTTTGCCAGTCCTTCAAGTGTGACAGGCTTCATCGACGTGCTGGAACAAAACGGCATAGACATATTCAACCTGCCGGGGAATCCATTATTGGCAGGTATTGGCCCAGCCACAGCGTCAGCCGCACGCGAAGCAGGTTTATCAATACAGATTGAAGCAGAGGAGCACACGATTGCCGGTTTAATCTCGGCTTTGAAAAAGCATTAGAAATTTTAATAATGGGGGAATCAACGAAATACCCGCTCTTTGGGTATACTGCTTGAATTATTGACACTAGGAGTTTCGATGAAAGGCAAACAATACAATCAAACCGTTCGCCTGCGGCGTTTACGGCATTCCTCCACTTTACGCAGTATGGTACGCGAAACCGAATTGAATGCAGCCGATTTTATTTATCCCTTGTTTATTAGGCACGGAGAAAATATTCGTGCTGAAATTCGTTCGATGCCGGGCATATATCAGTTTTCAATCGATCAACTTACGACGGAGGCAAAGGAAATTTTCAACCTCGGGATTCCCGCTGTGATGTTGTTCGGCATCCCCGCAGAAAAAGATGCACAAGGCAGCGATAATTTCGCACCCAATGGAATCATCCAGCAAGCCATTCGTGAAATCAAAAGAGCCGTTCCTGAATTACTTGTCATGACCGATGTTTGCATGTGCGAATACACACATCACGGTCACTGCGGCATCATCAACGGCTCAGGTGTCGCAGAGTTGCGTCCCAACTTACCTGAAGGCTACGTGCTCAATGACCCAACTCTTGAAGTAATTACAAAAGTAGCAGTTTCCCATGCACAAGCCGGTGCGGATATCGTCGCCCCGAGCGGCATGATGGATGGCATGGTAGGCGCAATTCGTTCTGCATTGGATGAAGCCGGTTTTGAGCACACGCCCATTCTTTCGTACTCCGTAAAATATGCATCTGCATTTTATGGTCCATTCCGCGATGCCGCAGAATCTCCTCCAGCTTTTGGTGACCGCAAAACGCATCAGATGGACCCGGCAAACGTCCGCGAGGCATTACGCGAAACTGCGCTGGATGTCGCTGAAGGCGCGGATATGTTGATGGTTAAGCCAGCCCTCCCCTATCTGGATGTGATTCAACGTGTCCATGCAGCGCATCCTGAATTGCCGCTGGTGGCATACAACGTCAGCGGAGAATACGCCATGATCAAAGCCGCATCCGCCAACGGTTGGCTGGATGAACGCGCCGTGACATTGGAAACACTGATTGGCATCAAACGTGCTGGCGCAGATTTAATCATCACTTATCACGCCAAAGAAGCCGCCCGCTGGCTGGATTAATAACATGAAAACTTCCAAATCTGAATCATTGTTCAAAAAAGCAGAAACACTTTTCCCCGGCGGAGTCAACTCGCCGGTGCGTGCCTTCCGCGCCGTGGGCGGAAATCCGCTTTTCATCGAACACGGCGAAGGCGCATATATTTTTGATGTGGATGGCAATCGATATATTGATTATGTGCTTTCCTGGGGACCACTGATTGCCGGTCACGCCCATCCGCAAGTTGTGGATGCAATTACACGAACCGCATTCCACGGAACCTCGTACGGTGCGCCGAATGAACTAGAGATTATCCTCGCCGAAAAAATCATCGAGTTCATGCCGAAGATCGAAATGTTGCGCTTCGTAAATTCAGGAACCGAAGCCACGATGAGCGCATTGCGCCTTTCACGTGCTTACACGAAGAGAAATAAGATTATTAAATTCGAAGGCTGTTATCACGGCCATGCGGATTTGCTGCTGGTACAAGCTGGTTCCGGTGTAGCAACACTTGGTCTACCTGATTCACCGGGTGTTCCCGCTGGAAGCGCGAGCGATACTTTGGTCGCGCCGTACAATGATACCGAAGCGGTTGAAGCATTGTTTGCAAAATTTCCCAATGAGATTGCAGCCATTATCGTTGAACCTGTGGCCGGGAACATGGGCGTCATCCCACCTGCCGAAGGATTCCTTCGATCCTTGCGAGATATTAGCCAACGCGAAGGTGCTTTACTTATCTTTGACGAAGTCATGACGGGCTTCCGAGTCCACCCTGGTGGCGCACAAACTCTCTATCAAATCGAACCCGACTTAACCACACTCGGCAAAGTCATCGGCGGCGGACTGCCTGTCGGCGCATATGGTGGAAAAAAAGAGATCATGAAATTGGTCGCACCTTGCGGGCCAATGTATCAGGCGGGTACGTTGTCAGGGAATCCGTTGACCATGAGCGCGGGCATTGCCACACTTGAATTGATTCAAGAACAAACTATATGGGACAAAATGGAAAGTCTTGCGGTTCAATTGGAAACAGGCATCAAGAATGCCGCTGCAAAAGCTGGTGTTCCCATCACGCAAGCCAGAGTCGGCACGATGTTTACAACTTTTCTAGGCGACATACAACCCATTAATTGGAAGCACGTGAAGGGTGCGAACACACAACACTTTGCAAAATATTTCCGTTCAATGCTTGAACAGGGCGTATATCTTGCCCCCTCACAATTTGAAGCTGGCTTTCTTTCGATCACACATACTTCGGAAAATATAGAAGGAACAATCGAAGCTGCCTCTATCGCATTCGCTTCACTTTGATTTCAAATATTGCATTGCCTCTTCAAGAGTCGGCTGACCGTTCGTGCCGCCCGCAGACTGTGTCGACAGTGCCCCGCAAACTACAGCAAGGCGCAGTGACTTATCCAAGTTCCAGCCATTCAGATAGCCGAACATAAAACCAGCATCGAATGTATCCCCAGCGCCGACAGTATCCACTACTTTTACGAGAATGGACGGAGCTGAGATGGATATATCTTTCGTCTTTGCAGATGCACCGTCCGCGCCGCGTTTGATGGCGACTAGCTTGGATTTTGTCGCGAGATACACAAGCGCAGTCTCAACCTCATCCTTGCGGGCAATGGCTTTGGCTTCGTTTTCATTGGGCAGGAAGACATCCACTTGTGCAAGCAGCTCATCGAATCCATGCCATTCATTGGAGGGGTCCCAATTGGTATCGAGAGAAGTTGTCAGCCCGTGAGTGTGTGCGCGTGAAAATATTTTGGGCAGGTCAGGTTGAAGTTTTGTTTGCAAAAAATAACTCGCGACATGCAAGTGCCTTGATTGAGTCAACAATGCGTCAGAGATATCTGATACTTGTAGTTCAGCAATCAGGCCGGGGTGAGTCAGAATCGCACGATCTGCATCTCGATTAAGAATTACACTGAGGCCAGTTTGTCCATTTGAGCGAATGATTACATTGCTAACATCCACATTGCGCTTTGACATTTCATCCAGCATGAAGCGGCCAAACACATCATCGCCGCACACGCCGATAAACGCAACCTTCAAACCTAACCGCGCCGCGCCGCACGCGAAAATCGCAGAGGACGAGCCGATGGATAATGTGGCATCCTCCACAAGTTTTTCGACCTGACCAAATTCAGGCACAGCATTTCCTGAAAGAATCAGATCGGGATTAATTTCACCAGCAACAAGAATATCGAAAGAGGGTTCAGGTATCATGTTTCAGGTTAATAATTTTTATACCAATCAAATGGCGCATCGGCAGTATAAAAATCGGTATAGGGTTTTGCGAGCGCGTGACATAATGAAGTCAGCCGTGAAATGCGTTGACGGCCCGTGGTGCGTAAAAACTTGATGCGTTCATCGGCATTCATCATGACAGCTTCCTTCCACACCGCGCGGCCCACGGCAATGCCGCTTGCGCCTGCGTTGCACGCAACCACAACTTGTTGAACGAAAGTTTCATAATCGACCGCAGCAGATAAAAGAATCCACGGCACTATGGACGCAGCAGAAATTTCTTCACACGCATCTTTCCATAACGTTTGGTTTGATTCGGTCACGCCAAGTGGAAACTCGGCTTTGAGAATATCTGCGCCCAGTGGAGTTAATCTTCTGGCAGTTTCAACTACGACGTATCTTTTCTCTTCGGAGGAAAGTTTTTTATTTTCATCCAGTGAATAGGAAAGCGGTTCAAGCATGAGAACGAGATCATGTTGCCTGCATTCTTCGACAATATTTTTGGTGAAAAGTTCAATTTCTTTTGCAGTCGGCGAATCGGGATGGTAATACACCAGCAATTTGATTGCACTTGCGCCCATACGCTTTGCTTTTTCCACAGACCAGCCAGGGATGATCTGCGCCTGACGGGCAGTTGCATCGCCCGCATAGCCGGTGGATTCAACCGCCACAACCAGACCGACATTATTTGGAATGGCACGTGCTGCAATGGCTTGTGCAGCAGAGACTTCAGGGTCAAGCAAGACAGCCGTAGACCTATGTGCGAGCGCGGCGGTCACGTCTGTTTTGAAGTGCGAGAGTTCGGCATCATCCACAAAAGCAGAATTCGCTTTGCGTAGATTCTGACGATGGTCAAGAGCGAGGCAAGTAAATGTGCCGCGCTGGGAAGAGATTTGTTGTAGTCCGCGTAATTTTCCGATGGAGATATTTTTCATGTGCTGGGTTCCAAGTTTCAAGTGCGTCAAAGGTCGAACGTCGAAAGTCTGTTGACCTTTGACTTTCGACGTTCATTACGGACAGGTTTGGAGCCATGCATCCAGTCCGCGATTTTTCAGGATGGTGCTAAATCTTAATTCGTTGGATTTTTCGCAAAAGGCAGCGAAGTCTCCGGGTAGGTCGGTGTATTCGGCGGCGAAGACAGGTTTGCCTGCCTTGATGTACGGCAGCATGGATTCGGCATCGTTGTAGTAAAAGTAATCTTCGGTGATGGCGAAATCGTAGACATTCACCAGGTCAGTGACTTGATCCGACGCATTTTTCTGCCCAATGGCGAGTCCGCGTTTATGGGATTCATCTGCAAGCCAAATGGCAAATTTCAATTGATCTTGATAGGTCAGCGGGAAACCTGTATCGTTGGTATAGATTTCCATGTTGTCAGGTTCCAACGCATCGAAGCCTTTGGATTTGCATAAATCCAAACGGGCGAGCATGATCGGAGCAAGCAGGTCAATGCGACGGATATCAAGCCATTTTTCACCAGCCCAGCCGTCGTAATCTTTACCGAGTACCTCTGCTGGAAATTGATCTTTGTCTGGTCGCCAATCTTCGTAGGAACCCACACTTACATAGCAAATGACTTTGCGTCCTTTGGCGTGGAGGTCATCAATGACGGATTGGTCAACGTATAAATCGATATCGTAAACATCGGCTTCGATGGAGGTATCAATATCCATGTTGCCGATTTGCCATTGCCAGGTGAGTCCCACGGCGGGATGCCACCAATCAGTATCAGGTTGCGGGTTGGAAGGTTGCAGGTCGGAAGGCATAAGAGTGGATTCTTTCGTTGGAACAGGAGCAGGTGTCGGCGAGTCGGAAGCGGGAGTACATCCAATAAGAAAAGATGAAAGAAGAAAGAGGATGGTCAAAAGTCGAAGGTCGAATGTCAATTTGCGCATGATAACTTTTGACCTCTGACTTTAGACTTTATGATGTTTGAACTGCGGCAAATAGTCTTTATGCTGCGCGAACATCTCATTGGTCATCTGGCGAATTTCGGCGAGGGATAAAACTGCTGAAGTTAACGGATCATGTGCAATGGCGCGATAGATCATGGCAGGGTCACCCGCGATGGAACCATTGATCGCCATTTCTTCAATGCCGCTGGAAAGCTGCGTGAGCAAGGCGGTTTCGGCGGGTAATGCGCCCACATGGATGGGATGAAAACCAGCCTTATCAACCACGACAGGAACTTCAACACACGCGCCTTGCGGCAGGTTGGTGATGAGATTCGTATTACGCACGTTGCCATTGAACTTGAACATATCTCCGCCTCTGAGCGCATTGATAATATACGCGGCGTATTCATGCTGGCGCTGTAAATCTTCGTCTGTCAATTTTTCAGCAAGGCGTTCCTTGACTTGGTCCTGCCAGGTGGCTTCGTTATGTTGATATTCTTTTAAAATATACGCATACTCACCAGGATTCCAGCCCGTTCCATCTTTGCAATATTTTTCAATGAGGTCAGGTCGTTTGCGAAACCAGGCATTGTATTCAGAGTTATGTCCGCTGGACTCGGTGACATATTTACCGATGGCTAGATACATCTCGTTGCGGACTTGTTCTTGATTGTAAATTTCAGGCCGCTCAGTGATGGCTTTGTGAATCAGAGGATAGGCATCCTTGCCGTTCCATTTGTATTCGAGATACCAGGCCTGATGATTGATGCCCGCGCAGACATAATCAATTTCATTGAACGGCGCACCGATCCATTCGGCGAGCATCATGGCTGTACCTTGCACAGAATGACACAGGCCTGTCACAGAAATAAAGGATTGGCGTTGAATCGCGGCACATAACATTGCCATCGGGTTGGTGTAATTCAACAAGACCGCATTGGGACAATATTTTTCCATATCGCGGACGATATCCATCATCGGGTTGATCGTGCGCAGAAAACGGAAAATGCCGCTCGGCCCGCGCGTATCACCGACGTTGATATCCACGCCATATTTTTTGGGGATTTCAATATCATGCCGCCAAACGTCCGTTGAGCCTGCGAGGATGGTGGTCAATACCACATCTGCGCCTTTGAGCGCCTCAGCCCGATCAAGCGTCGCTTCCACTTTTGCGGGACGATTGCCAGCCTTAATTAGTTTTTCGACTCCCTTTTTAGCCCATTCGAGTCTGCCTGGGTGAATGTCCATCAAAGAGATGGTGGTGTCTTCCAAAAGCGGGAAGGTGAGAATGTCGCGCACGAGTTCGCCTGTGAAGCCCAAACTGCCTGCGCCGATGAATGTGATTTTGGTCATGTTATCTCCTTTTGTTTTTTATCATTACCAGGGCGAGCCGCATAAACCAATTTCACCTGCGGGCCACGGCTGGTTGTCCAGCGAAAGAATCATTACACATGTTTGCAACACCCGCTGCTGATTATCTTGTTCATAGAAAAGCTTATCTCCAGCGACCTGCCAGCGGGCGAGTTTATAAAATGGACGAGTCTCATCGGCACAAATCAGCAGCCCAAATGGAACTTGAATTTCATCACGCATATATGCCTCAGCTGCGGCAAGCAATGCCGAGCCATACCCTTTGTGCTGAAATTTCGGATGAGCTGCCATGCCGCCAATGCCCGCCACCCAAACTTTTTCAGCGCCAACGTTAATTTCACGTTTGGGCAAACATAATTGCGTAACAAGTTCGCTATTCAAAAATCCCAATGCCATCCAATCAGGCGTTGCCCAGTGAATGCCGGCGAATTCAGGATCGTCGTCAATGCCGTCGTCTGCAAAGGCGAGTTTATCCAGAGCTTCAATTTGATCTTGAAGTTCGCCCATAATTTCTGCGTGAGGAATAAAACGGATTTCAAGTTTGGTCATTTGATTATTTCTAACTCCGCAAATATGACGGCGAACTCTTTGCCGCGTTCATACGCGCCGCTGGCTGGTTTTGTGATCGACAGATTTCCCAGCACGTTGAGTCCCGTCGCTTCATCCCAGACATTTTCATTGGCAAATTGTATCGCATACAGTGCGTTATCACGCAAAGAGTCGTTTCCGTCTGGCAGCCAAATGGAAAGTTGATACTCACCTTCAGCTGCATTCGATGGGACGTGAAGACTTGCAGCAAGCATACTATGACCTGGTTCCCACTTGCGAAAGTCAATATCAAGCTGGGTTTTATAAGTGGAATTGTTCGGTCCACTGAGAACCACAAATACTGGTCTCTGATTAATAATGGAAGCAAAGCCTGTGTTTTCCATTTTTACAAGCAGATTTAGGATGCCTCCAGGTTGAACCTGTACATTGAAATCGGCAGATTTAATGGACAAGCGGTAGCCTATGCGATTGAAAATTTCTTCATAACAACCGCCGTCCTCCCATTCCCGCAAAATGCCTTTGTGATACGCCTCATTGATTGCAGAGAAATGAAGCAATTCCATTTCTTGAATGGCGCTGGTACATTCCGAACGCGGCGGATTGGGTGCACAGGTCTCGCCGCTCATGGGCGTAAAGCGAGTCAATTCGGCCAGATATTTTTGGTCACGTTCTATTGTGTTGATGCCGTCTCTTTCATAGGTGCCCACATCGGTTTCGCTGGAGAGGAAGCAATCATTGTGATGTGCCACATATGCTTTTGCTGCATCTTCTGGGTTTGGATACATCTCGATAATGTTGGCAGGATAACGGACTTGCACATATCGATTTGGAATAGCGGCAAGGATGGCGTTGAGAATTTCCTGCTTGTCTTGAAGATTATCCAAGCCATTGGTTGAGGTATGCCACTCGCCCCATGCGCCGATGAAGCCTGCTTCCAGCCATGCGACGACATCCGCATTCTTTTGCAGGAGCGGAGTCAACTGCTCAATGTGACGCAGAATTTGTTTTTTGGACGCATCGGGTTCGGAATCAGGATATGGGCCTTGATTGTAGGCAAAACGAATAATGGCTTTTACACCTCCATCACGGATATCATCAAAGTTGACTTGTAAGTCGTCAAGAATATCCTGCGGAATATCGGTCTCACGCCAATTGTCCAAGCGGATATTTAGATGGACGAGTGTGTTACCTGTGGCGCGTACAGGACTGAATCCCGCAGAACCAGGAAGTTCATACGGAGTGAAGAATCCGCGCTCAGGGTTGAGGATGGTTGCGTCAGAGTAAGCATATGTATGCTCGACGGGAGCAGGCTCGGGCGAGGAAGAAGCGGGTTGACATCCCATGAGAAAAGATGAAAGAAGAAAGATACTGAGGATACGTCGCATATTATTTGAATGCTGAAGATGTCGCCTGATCTACGATCCAGCGTTGCAGGAAAATATAGACGAGGAAGATGGGAAGCAGCGTGAGCATGGATGCGGCCAGAACCAGTCCTTGATTAGAGACGTGCTGGGTTTGGAACCAAACCACCAAAAGTGGAATGGTACGTTTTTCTGGAGAGGTGAGAACAATGAGGGGCCAGAGATAATCGTTCCAGGTTGCCATGAAAGTGAAGATGCCTAAAGATGCCAGCGGCGGTCCCATTTGTGGAAGAATGATCCTGCTGTAGATTCCAAATTCAGATGCACCGTCAATGCGGGCGGCATCCATTATTTCTGCAGGCATGGATTCGATGAATTGTTTCATCATAAAAATTCCGAATGCGTCTACAAAAGACGGGATGATGAGCGCCCAAAGCGAATCGATCAGGCCAAGTTTTACAACGAGCAGGTAATTTGGAATCATGACCACTTGAAATGGAATCATGATCTGGATCAAAATGACTCCGAATGCAAGGTTCTTGCCTTTGAAATGATATTTTGCAAAAATATATCCGGCGAATGAGCTGGTGAAAAGCGTAATCACCACACGCGAGAGGGAAACAAAAACACTGTTGAAAAAGTTTTGCGCCAGTGGAATATTCTCATCTGTGAGGATGGTGATGTAATGTTTGAAGGTAGGCTCTTTTGGAAAGAAATCTGGCGGGGTTTGGCGAAGTTCAGCTTCGTTTTTAAGGGAGGATACAATAATATAAAAGAATGGCAGTAATGTTGCAACGAGTCCCAGGATCAGAACAGCATAGGCGCCTGATTTGCCAAGTATAAATCCAACGGACTTTTTCTTATCATTTTTATGATCAGATGCAGCTGTCATATTAATACTCCCACTCTGTGCGCAGGATTCTAAATTGGGTGATGGTCAGGATCAAAATGATGATGAAAAGGATCATGGACATTGCAGCCGAGAGCCCAAGGTTATTTGCAAAACGGAAGGCGTTTTCGTAGATGCTCAACAACATGGTTTGAGTTTGGTTTTTCGGCCCGCCCCGCGTCAGGAGCTGGAAAATGACAAAAACTTGCAGCGAAGAGATCACCGTCAGAACGCTGGTCAGTAATATGGTCCGACGCAGAAGCGGGACAACAACCAGCCAGAATTCCTGCCAGACGCTGGCTCCATCCACGCGGGCGGCTTCCCGCAGAGTCTTTGGAATGGATTGCAGCGCCGCAACGAAGATGACCAGGTTATAGCCAAAATCCTGCCAGACGTACGCAACCACTACACAAAGCATCGCCAGAGGAACACCGAAATAAATAGTATTAGGGTCTTGCAGCCATGATTTTGGCGGAACAAGCCCGACCGCCTTAAACATGATACTGAGCAATCCCCAGCCCGGTGCATACATATACGACCAGATAATTACCAACGCCACAGAAGATGAAATGGTTGGCAGAAAATAAATCGCGCGAAATAAGGTCTTAAATCTTTCGCCGATGCTTTCAAGCAGGACGGCAAGCGGCAGGGTGATGATTAAATTCATTGGAAGAACAAGCGCGGTAAACAGAAAGGTGTTTTTTACCGCCAGCCGAAAAACTTCTGCGGGCTTTCCAGACCCAGTGAACAATTCGATGTAGTTATCAATCCCTACAAATGGATTCTGACCGCCAAGCCCCAGAAACCAACTCCCTTCGCGGATGGGGGTGTAACTAAAGAAACTCATCACCACCGCCCAGAGGATCGGGAACAAAGTGAAGAGTCCCATATACAGCATGATGGGCGCAAGGCTGGTGTAAGCAAAACGACGATGTTTTGCAGTGAGCTTGCCACTCTCGCTGACAATTTCTTTTTTGAAGAGGGATGAGATTTCCATTGGCGTTCCTTGTTAAAGGGATAAAGATCTAAGGGCGGGTTGCCCCGCCCTTAGATAGGATTAATTATTTTTTATTGTGCCGCATCCACCATGGCATTTGCGGCTTCATGAATACTGTTTGCAGCTTCTTGCGCTGTTAGGTTTCCTTGAATCGCATCCAGAATGGTCGGGTAAATGATTTCGTACGCCAGTTGATCGGGGTCTGTCAAGAAGCCTTGATATTGACCGAAGTCCAAAAGCGGGAGAGCTGCAGCGATGAACGGAGCCGCTTCGATCAGCTTGGGTTCGGCGGCGACAGCCTTCATTGCAGGAACAGTTCCTGATTTGGAGTTAAAGGCCAGAACGTTCGATTCGTTTGCACCGAGGAAAGCGGCGAGCTGCCAGGCGACATCGGCATGTTTTGTGCTCTTGCCTACCACATAACCCCAGCCACCCACCGAAGCAAACCTATACTCTGAGCCCATCATCGGCGGGATGGTGACATAGTCGAACTTCAAATCGGGATAGGCAAGTTTCGCATCACCACCATACCAGGAACCAAGAATGCCAATTCCATTATGACCCTGGGCAAATGACTCGCCCACCCATTCACTATCCGCATTGAAAATAATCGGGTCAACCACTTTGTTTTTCTGCGCCATATCCATCAACTTCTGGATGGCCGCAATTGCTTCTGGCGAATTGAAATTGAAATGCTTTCCATCTTCGGCAAAGTATTCGCCGCCTTGCTCCAAAATACCTGCAAGAAAATAGGTAAACAACTGATCACTATTAGTGTAGTGCAAACCCGCAACAGTCATCACATTGTCAGAACCAACAGTAGTCAGCTTCTCGGCGTCAGCCACCATTGCATCCCAGTTATCCCACTTTGGCGGGTAGGCAACACCAGCGGCTTCAAACAAAGCGGGGTTCACATACGCGCCGCCATATTCAATATTGTATTCAGCGGGGAAACCATACAACTTGCCATCGCAAGTCTGTCCGCCGAGCGGTGCGGCATAAAATATCTCTTTCGCCTGATCCAGCGTCATCACATTGGCGGGCACTTCGAGCAATTGTCCGCCAGCCGCATAACGGCAGGTATACCCGCCAGGGATTAAGATCACATCGGCAGTGTTGCCAGCGGGCAAAGAAGTCTGAATGGTTTGAATAAACACATCCCATGGAAAAGTTTCATACTTGATGGTTACATTTGGATTCTGCTTCATGAATTCATCGAAGATCGCCTGATCGGCTTCATTGAACGCAGGCGCCTGATGTCCCCAGACGCGGATTTCAATTTTCTCATTGGCCGCAGGCGCTTGCGTTGCACCTCCGCCACACGCGGCAAGCAACAGACTCGCCAGCACCAGCACAAACAATATCTTTTTCATGTTTCTCTCCTTTGATTAGAAATCTAATTTCACGACTGCCGTTAAATTGGTTGGGCAGTCGGGATTCAAACCTTTAGCGAGCGAACGATAAAACGACATCAATTGCAGGATGGGCAGGTACAAAACACCGCGCACACTTTCGGGGATATTCGACTCAAAGCACACATCCGCATCAGACTCACCGAAGCTTGCTACTGTTCCCCCCAGCATTCTCATCTCTGACAGCACCTTCGCCTCGTGGACTCTGTTTAATTCAGACAATAGACCGCAGACCGCAGACGATGCTCCGACCATACTCATCGGCCCATGACGGAATTCAAGAAAATGAAACGGCTCGCTGTGAGTCAATGTCATCTCTTTCATTTTGAGATTCACTTCGCAGGCAAGACCGTATCGAATCCCTGAGCCAAGAAAATAAAATCGATCAAAGTTCAAATTCTCGCCAAGCTCTTTTGCATACCCCTCATATTTATCCATTACCAAGTTCCCAATTACTGGCAACTGACTCATCGCAGAAAGTAAATCGTCTCTGCCCGCCATGCGCGCGCAAAATGCCATCACCGCCACATACATCGAAGCGAACGAACGAGTCTGTGCCACAGATTCTTCCTGTCCTTTGTCGATCACGATATTCACATCCGCCATACGCGAAAGGACTTCATCATAATTTGTGATGACAACTACATCTCCGCGTTTTTCCTGTTTGAATTTCTCAACCGCCTTCACAGTTTCCGTCGTCGTCCCTGAGCGGCTGATGGCAACCAGTAGTGTTTTGTAGGTCGGATTGCCAATCCGGCTTACAACCGTCTGCGAATTCAATAACAACTCGCCGCCCGGCACAGCCCGCGCCGAACGACCCGTCAACTCCTGATACATGGCCGCAGCCGAGAGTGACAGGTAATACGTCGAGCCGCAGCCTGTGAAAATGACCTGGTCGTAGTCACCCGCTTTCGGCAGGTTCGAAGCAGACGTTACATCCAATGCCTGCGCCCAGGCTATAGTCTGTGATTTGATTTCTTTATAAGTGTGATACGTCTCAATCTTCATTTTATTTTCAATACCTTCATTGCATTTTCGGAATAGATTTTTTTCAGCACATCATCGGGCAAATACATGCCATGCGCATACCAGCGCCCCTGCCCCGGCGCTTCGCCTGTGTTGTAATTAAAATACTCGTCGTCGGTTTCAAGGAAGCGATAAAACAAACGGTATGCATCCAAATCAGGGCTGGCATCTGTGCCAAACAAAATACGGTCCTGATATTGAATAAAAAATTTCCGCGCCGAATAGGGTTGCCTTCCAAGCTCGCCCAGACGCGCAGAAAAATCAATATAATAGTTCGGACAGGCGTCCAGCATCTGCCCAACCCAGCCCAGGTTTTCGCCATAACAGCCTACATGTGCGCCAATGAAAGTTGTATTCGCGTGACTCTTCACGAGATTGAAAAATCCTTTCATGATTTCCATAAACGAAGGAAATGGCGGACTCGTAAACGCCCAATCAGGGTTCTCCCCAATTTCCTCCCAGCGCTCATTGGTTTCATCGATCGGGTCAAAAAACGCAACGGGATCGGCGACGTGAATCAAAACAGGCAAACCAAGTTCGCCTGCCGTTTCCCATATTGGACTCAAGCGCGCATCATCCACTTTGACCAATTGCCCTTTATTATCTTTGACATGCAATCCAAAGGGTTTCCAAATCTTCAAGCCCTGCGCACCCGCATCCTTCTGGACCTTGAGCCTGCCAGCCGCCCAATCAGCGAATCCATCGCCCATGCTTTCCCACTTCGACCACTCCACTCCGCCGAAGATTTGAAATCGTTCAGGCGCTTTGGCTTTGAAATAATCCAGATGACGATACAGAATATCTTCACCCCAGCCGCCATCCAGATCAATATAGTGAGTCACACCTGCTTCATCAAGCAGATCAAGCAACTCGCTCAACGGTTTCTTATCCCAGCCGCCGCCGAATGGTTCAGCGAGATGATTGTGCGCGTCAATGACTGGGAACTTCGGTTTATTCACCAACGTTGTTTTGGTGACCAGTTTCGATTGCGGGTGAAAGTTTTCAAGCAGCATATTGCTCCGTTATGCAACAATCACTTTGATAGCCTGCTTCTTCAAGGCTTGCAGGAATTTTTTATCAGCTTTGGAATCTGTCACGAAGGTGTCAACAATTGTCAGCGGGGCAAGAAGCGCAGTGGACACGCGATTCACTTTCGTATGATCCGCCGCGATGATCACTTCACGTCCAATCTTCAAGATGGCGCGGTCAGTCAATGTTTCCTGTAAATAATCGTTTGTTAATCCATGTTCCAGGCTGATGCCGCGCGCGCCCATGATGACTTTATCCACACGGACTTCTGCCAAAGCCTGCTCGGTGATATGGCCAATAAACGAAAGCTCACTTTCGCGCAACATGCCGCCCAATGAAATAACCATAATTTCTTTCAAGCCAGCCAGAGCATTGATCACGGGCAGTGAATTGGTGATGACGGTCAGCGCTTTATGGTTACGAAGATTTCGCGCCACTTCAAGAATGGTTGTGCCTGAACTGAGAAAAATAGTATCTTTATCTGAGACAAGCGCCGCAACGGCGCGGCCAATTAAAACTTTTTCATCAGGCTGTTCGCTTTCCCGCTCGAGGATTGGCAACTCAGGCGGAGCCTGCTCCAAGGCAATCACGCCGCCATGCACACGCTGCGCCTTGCCCTGCGATGCAAGCGACTCAAGATCACGGCGAGCCGTGGCTTCGCTAATGGAAAATTGTTCCACGATCTCGGCCACGCTTAAGCGGCCCAGCTTTGTAAGCATGGAATAAATCTGTTTTTGACGTTCAGGAGTAGGGGTAAATTCGCTCATATTCGCTCATCAATCAGTCATAAACAATCATAGCATTTTTTCAGGAAAATGCAAGGGGCAATTCCCTGAATTTTGCAGGCCGTCCATTGATCGGCCGTAAAAATTAGCGTTATACTTTGCATAAAGATTTTTATAAAATGATAAATTCCAACTCCCTCTTATCCCAACTCCCCAACCCAGCCGCAAAACGCATCGCCTTGCGTATCAGCCCGCCCGCAGAACGCGCGTTACGTCACGGACATCCCTGGGTCTTCGATCAGGCAATTACCGAACAAAGCCACGCAGGCGCGCCCGGCGACCTCGCCGTTATTTTCGATAACAAGCGCCGTTTCATCGCAATTGGTTTATATGACCCCACTTCTTTCATACGTGTGCGTATTCTGCAGTCCCGTCAACCCGCAGCCATTGATGCAGATTGGTTCCATGCAAAATTAATCACAGCCAATCAGATTCGCAAACCGCTCTTGCAGCAATCCACAAATGGTTATCGGCTGGTTCACGGAGAAAATGATGGTCTGCCGGGCTTGATCATTGATCGCTACGCAGGCACGCTTGTTGTAAAAATTTACAGCCCCGCATGGATTCCCCACCTTAAAGAATTTTTTTCAGCGTTACTGCAAACCAATCCATCTGAACGAATCATCCTGCGCCTCAGCCGTTCACTGACAAAACAAAGTGACTTTTTACACGGCCTTAGTGACGGAATAACGCTCTCGGGTCAACCTTCCGAAGACATGATTCTGTTTCAGGAAAATGGCATCACCTTTGAGTGTGACCCAATCCACGGACAGAAGACTGGCTTCTTTCTCGACCAGCGTGAAAATCGCGCGCGTGTTGAAAACCTATCCAAAGGGAAATCAGTACTCAATGTATTTGCCTACACAGGCGGGTTCTCAGTATATGCCGCGCGCGGCGGCGCCAAACAAATTGTCAGCGTGGATCTCAGTACACCCGCCATTCAAGCGGCCATTCATAATTTTTCACACAACCAACAGTTCCCCACAGTAAAAACTGCAATCCATGAAACGATTGCTGAAGATGCATTTGAAGTTCTGGCACGCATGGAAACACAAAAACGACTCTTTGACCTCATCATCATTGACCCGCCCATGTTCGCCCAAAACCAAAGTCAGATAGCAGCCGGGCTATCTGCTTATCGAAAACTAACCCGCATGGGGTTAAGCGTTCTACGCTCCGGCGGAACATTGGTACAGGCATCCTGCTCAAGCCGCATAGATGCCGAAACCTTTTTTAATACCATTCATCAATCTGCAAAAGAGACCAACCGCCAATTAACAGAAATCGAGCGCACGACTCATGCGCTCGATCATCCAATCACCTTTGAAGAAGGGGCTTATCTCAAATGCCTGTTTGCCTCAGTTTCATAGTTCAAATGTTTCAAAAAATATTCAGCCAAAGACAACCTACCCGTAGTTATGTACCAATTCGCGGATACGCGTATCATAAATCGCACGGACTTTATCCAACGTAACAGCATCCAGCACGGGCATTTCCGCAGCCGTCACATTATCCTCGGCTTGTGTAGGATTCTTCGCGCCCGGAATGGTGCAATATGTACAAGTTACAATCCCTTATTCAAGTGATAATACAGGTCGTTCCAGCGCAGTTTATCGCGGAATTCCTGCACACGCGTATTCTCATCGATCAGCAGAAATTCAATACCTGCCATATCAGAAAAGTCCTGCAAATGTTCTGCTGTCAGAGCGTAACTAAAACTTGTATGATGTGTGCCGCCTGCATAAATCCAGGTTGCGGCAGCAACTGCAAGGTTGGGACGTGGCAGCCATAAAGCACGCGCCACAGGCAATTTGGGTAGCGGCTCATCGGTTGGGACAACATCCACCACATTGGCTACCATACGGAAGCGCTGCCCCATATCCATCATGGATGCGCCGATGGCGGGTCCTGTATTGGCGTCGAATACCAATCGGACAGGATCAGCTTTCCCCCCGATCCCGAGCGGATGAATCTCCAATTTCGGCTTGCCCACTGCAATCGATTCACAAATTTCAAGCATGTGCGAACCTAAAATTTTATCGCCGGCTGCGCTGAAGTGATAGGTGTAATCTTCCATAAAACTGACTCCGCCTTGCAATCCTTCAGCCATCACCTTCATTGCGCGCACCAGAGCCGAAGTCTTCCAGTCACCTTCGGCGCCGAAGCCATAGCCATCGCGCATCAAACGCTGAACAGCCAGGCCAGGCAATTGTGCGAGTCCATGCAAATCTTGAAAGGTGGTTGTAAATGCTTTGAAGTTCCCTTCTTGCAGAAAATTACGCAAACCAAGCTCGATCTTTGCACCTTCGCGTAAAGACGCGTGTTTTTCTCCGCCAGGCAGCAACGCGGGAGCTACATCATATTCATCCAGATATTGTTGAACCATTTTTTGGATGTCTGCGTCTGCGGCCTGATTCATCACCTCGACCAAATCACCCACCCCGTAGCCGTTTACAGAATAACCAAGTTTAATTTGCGCCTCAACCTTATCGCCTTCGGTCACAGCCACATCACGCATGTTATCGCCAAAGCGTGCAACTTTTGCGCCCTGCCAATCAGCCCATGCGGAGGCGGCGCGCGTCCACGCGCCCAACTGCGACTGCACTTCATCATCCTGCCAGTGACCCACCACCACTTTGCGTTCGAGACGCAAACGGCTGCCAATAAAACCAAACTCACGATCACCATGGGCAGCCTGATTGAGATTCATAAAATCCATATCAATCGTTGACCACGGAATCTCGCGATTGTATTGTGTGTGTAAATGCGCGAACGGCTTCTTGAGCAAGGTCAGACCCGCGATCCACATTTTGGCAGGCGAGAAAGTATGCATCCATGTAATCAACCCGATACAGTTTTTGGATGAATTGGCTTCCAGGCATAACTCACGAATTGCATCGGGCGTGGTCAACACGGGTTTGAAAACAACCTTGACAGGCACATGCTTTGAAGCGCCAAGCGCAGCCGCAATTTCACGCGAATGTTCAGCTACCTGTTCCAATGTTTTGGCGCCGTACAAATGCTGGCTGCCCGTTACGAACCAAACTTCATATTGTTTTAGATCAATCATAATTATTCTCCTTGTTTTTTTCTCTGCCAATAGACCACAGACGATAGTCAATCACCTGTAATCTATTGGCCGTAGTAGGCATTTGCGCCGTGCTTCCTTAGATAGTGTTTATCCAACAATTCCTGCTGCATGGTTTGAATACCTGGGGTGAGCAGCATGGTATGCAGGTTCATGAATGCCACTTCTTCCATGACCACGGCATTGTGGACGGCATCCATCGCATCCTTGCCCCATGAAAACGGGCCGTGACTGTAGACCAGCACACCAGGGATGGCATCGGGATTTTTATCCTGAAATGTTTCCTTGATGACCAACCCCGTCTCTTTCTCGTACTCAGCTTGAATCTCTTCGACGGTCATTTTTCTTGTGCAGGGAATCTCTCCATAAAAATAATCACCCTGCGTAGTGCCGAGTGCCGCAATGCCGCGCCCCGCCTGTGCAAAGCTGGTTGCCCAACGGCTGTGAGTGTGGACGATACCGCCGATATTCGGAAAGGCTTTGTACAGTTCCAGATGAGTCGGGGTATCAGAAGATGGTTTGAGATCACCGTCCACGAACTTGCCCGTTTCCAACTCTACCACCACCATATCCTTGGCTTTCATCGTCTCGTAGGAAACACCAGAAGGTTTGATTACGACCAGTCCCTTTTCACGGTCAATACCAGAGACATTGCCCCATGTGAACGTGACCAATCCATGCTTGGGCAGCAAGAGATTTGCTTGAGAGACTTGGTCTTTTAGTTTTTTGAGCATGATTTCTCCAAGGGCTATACTCGATATCTGATATTCGAGTATAGAATTATCGAATATCAGATTTTCAGTCCATCCACGGCCGCTCTTTCGATGACCAGTCCCTTTTTGTAGCGTTCCATGAATGTTGCAAATCCATCAATATCATCTTTATCGGGTGCAATCGTTGAGCCTTTTTCGCCTGCAAAGACCTTGTCTGAGAGATAGGCTTCGAGAGATTGTTTCCCTGTTTTGTGAATCATGTAGGATGCAAGCAATGCGATGCCCCATGCGCCACCCTCGCCTGCGGTCTCCATCACGGAGACAGGGACATTCATTGCTGCCGCCATCATCTTTTGACCGACATCCTTTGTTTTGAAGAAGCCGCCGTGACCAAGCAATTGGTTGATCTTTACTTTTTCCTGTTCAAAGAGGATATCCATGCCGAGTTTCAAGGTGCCGAGCGCGGAGAACAAATGCACGCGCATGAAATTTGCAAGAGTGAAGCGGCTTTCAGGAGTGCGGACGAACAGGGGACGTCCCTCTTCAAAATTTGTGATGGACTCGCCTGAAAAATAATTGTAAGCAAGCAGCCCGCCGCCATCGGCATCGCCCGTAAGTGCCTTGTTGAACAGCAACTCATACAATTTTGATTCGCCTACTTCCACACCCAACGCCTGTGTGAATTCCTGAAACAGATCAACCCATGCGTTGAGGTCGGAGGTGCAGTTGTTGGCGTGTACCATCGCGACGGGTTTGCCAGTGGGCGTGGTCACCATGTCGATTTCGGGATAAAGTTCTGAAAGCGCTTTTTCCAAGACGATCATGGCAAAGACGGATGTCCCTGCGGAGACATTGCCGGTTCGTTCTGCCACACTGTTGGTTGCAACCATGCCTGTGCCTGCGTCGCCTTCGGGTGGACAAAGCTGGATGCCAGCCACCAGTTGTCCCGTTGGGTCGAGGCGTTTTGCTCCATCTTCGCTAAGAGCGCCAGCGGCAGCTCCTGCGAGGAGAACTTTGGGAAGAATGTCCTGCAACTTCCACGGGATATTTTCCGCTTTGAGTTGTTTGTTGAATAGCTCAAGCTTGCCTTCGTCATAGTTATTGATCTTGCTGTCAATGGGAAACATGCCCGATGCTTCGCCAACGCCTAACACTTTTTGTCCTGTTAATTTCCAATGGACATAGCCTGCCAGCGTGGTCAGATGGTGAATGTCCTTGACATGAGGCTCCTTGTTCAGTATCGCTTGATAGAGATGGGCAATGCTCCAACGTTGAGGAATGTTGAATTGGAACAAGTCCGTGAGCGCCTCAGATGCCTGCCCGGTCATGGTGTTGCGCCACGTACGAAACGGAACGAGTAGATTCCCATCTTTATCAAATGCCATATAGCCATGCATCATGGCGCTAAAGCCAATGGCGCCAATGCTTTTAAGCGGAGTGTTATATTTTTCAGCAACTTCCTTGCTGAGATTCTGAAAACTGTTTTGCAAACCTGTCCAAACATTATCAAGGCTGTATGTCCACACGCCGTTTTCGTATTGGTTTTCCCATTCGTGGCTGCCCGATGCAATTGGCATATGATCCTCGCCAATCAGTACCGCTTTAATACGCGTTGAGCCAAACTCAATACCAAGCACGGTTTTTCCACTCTCAATTGCTTTTTGGATATTGTTTAGAGTATTTGTCATTTCACACCTCGATAATAATTTTCAAACTGACGCACTGTCATTTGAAAAGCGGACTGAAGTCCGCGCTCCAACAACGTTATCCTGGATACCAAATCTTGCGCGGATTATTCTCTGCCCGTGCATAATCAAAGGCGGCGTCGACCATTTTCTTCAAGTCATATTCGGGGCGCCAGCCGAGTAAAAATTTTGCTTTTGTGTTATCGAGCCAGGTCGAGTGAAATTGCGTCTTCACTTCAACCATAGGAAAGCCGCGAGTTTCATTTAGATACTTACCCATCTCAGCGTAATCCACAGGTTCGTCCATGCTGATGTTGAACAATTGCTGGCGAGCCTTGGGATTATCGACCGCAGACAAAATCGCGCTCACCAAATCGTCAACGTGGACAAAGTTTCGTTTGACGGGAACAGCTTCACGGTCCAGCATGATCGGAACTGTTTCCGTCCGAATAAATTCATCCACCTTGTGAGCGTCGACCAAATCCCGCCAGCGTGGCCCGCCGAAAACATCCTCTCCAAAGGAAAGTTGATATTTGAAATCATCCTTCTCCATGATCCACGGTGCGCGCAGGCAACAACCATTCAGGTCATATTGAATGTAGTATTGTTCGAGCATTACTTCTTCGAGAACTTTGGAGAGCGCGTAGCAGCCAGGGTATGCGGAATGTTTTTGTGTTTCAGTGACAGGGATTGGATGCGGGTAAACAAAATGCCCAACGCCTGCATCGCCGCCAATCAAGATAAATTGTTTGAAGGTGGGACTGATACGACAGGTTTCCAGAATCCAGAACAAACCTTTGACGGCTACATCCATGATCTGATCAGGAGTTTCCTTGCAGGTTGCGAGGTGAACAATGTGCGTCACGCCGTCCATTGCCTTTTCCACATCTGCACGATACTCAATGGAGCCGTGAACATTTTGTATGCGTTCATGCGGCTCAAGCTCGCGGTTATGGCATAATGCCCGCACTGTAAACGTGTCGAATTTAGGATCTGCCAATAGGCGTTTAATGAATACACTTCCCACTTTGCCAGTTGCACCCGTGACTAAAATGATGTTGGGCATGGTCGCACCTTTTTTGCACCACAGAGCGCACGGAGTTCACAGAGATTCTTAAGAGGTTTTCTCTGCGTTCTTCCCTTGCACTGCCCGCCAGGGCAAGTGTGTATTCTCTGTGGTGAAAATTTTGAACTTAGCACTTTGTCCATTGACCGTTGGCTGTACTGGATGCAATTGCGCTGAATACAAATTTTAATGTCATCAAACCATCGAACGAATTCGGGAAATACAACGCCAACGGGTCGGGTGTTTTTCCAGACCTTCTGGCTGCAATTGCTTCCGCCGCATCCGAATATATATTTGCAAATCCTTCGTGAAATCCTTCGGGGTGCCCCGCGACAATACGCGATGAATGTTTTGATAATGGCAGCGTGCCCGGCCCATTGGGAGTTCTGTTTTGGGAGGGCGCGCCTAATGGTTTGAAGGTCAATGCCTGTGGAAATTCCTGCATCCACTCCAGCGTGCCTTTGGTTCCACTGACACGAATCCGCAGACAATTTTCCACGCCCGCGGCGGCTTGCGTTACCCAGTAACTCCCGCGCGCACCGTTATCAAAGCGCAGCAACGCGCCGCCATAATCATGCACGGCTCTGCCGGGTACAATGTTGCCAATCTCAGCCGCGACTTCCGCAACTTCAAGCCCGGAAACGAAGCGCACCAGGTTATGAGCATGTGAACCGATATCTCCCATCACAAGCGACGGACCACCGCGAACTGGATCGAAACGCCACGACTCAGACGGATCAGGCTTACTTTCATCTGCTTTGCCACCCTGAACATACTCTACCTGAATCAGTCTCACCGTACCCAATTGTCCATCTGCAATCATTGCCTGCGCCTGACGAACCATTGGGTAGCCCGTGTAGTTATGTGTAAGACAAAACACCAAACCAGACTCTTGCACTTTTTTGTGAAGCGCTTCAGCTTCTTCAAGCGTATTGGTCATCGGCTTGTCGCAGATTACATCAAAGCCAAGTTCCAACGCAGCCATGGCATATTCAAAATGACTGTCATTGGGCGTCATAATGGCAATCACATCCGCGCCATCTTTTCGAGCAGACTCAGCTTTTAGCATTTCCTGAACGCTCGCATACAAACGGTCAGGCGCGAGGCCAAGTTCGATTCCAGCTTTTTTTGATTTTTCCATATTGGAAGAAAGAACCCCCGCTACAATTTCATAACGGTCATCGAGTCTGGCCGCCTGACGATGCATCGCACCGATAAATGATCCCGGTCCGCCGCCAATCACAGCCAAACGGAGTCTGCGTCCCAACATTGATATTACAGGGTTTAGATCCATGTCAATTCTCCTGCGCTAAAAATTCTCTAATGGCTTTCACCACCAATTTATGGTCTTCCGCCTGAGGAAGACCAGAGACGGTTATAGTGCCTATTATGCCGGTGCCCTTAACAATAATAGGAAAACATCCGCCATGAGCGGCGTATTCACTCTCAGATACCAAATAAACTTCTTCAATCTTTTTGCCTTTGCTTTTTAACAGTTGACCCATGTAAAAAGAACTATGCCCAAACCTGTACACAAGGCGAACTTTTCGCTTGATCCATTCATCATTATCGGCAGATGTCCCTGGCAGGCTGACGTGAAAAAGCTGATGATCTCCCCGTGTTATATCAATTGTGACTGGAAGTCCTGCGCCTTTTGCCTGTTCGAAGAGTAGCCTTCCAATTTGCCATGCAGTTGTTTCATTAAAACTTTCAAACTGAAGTTCCTGCTCTTCTTGAAGTAATTGCTTCAATATCTCATCCATGTGAACATCCTACAATATTATTGGGAGCTTCCATGCCATTGAAGTCAGGTCGCTCCCAATATAAAATAAATTTCCAAAACACGCAGTGTGCTATAAATGGCTAATAAGCCGCATTAATTTATTATCCGCTACGCGCTTTTATTTTTATTATAAACATCAAAGAATACTGCGAGCAACAACACAAGGCCTTTGATTGCCTGCTGCCAATCAATTCCAACCCCAAGAATAGACATGCCGTTGTTCATCACGCCGATAAAGAACGCACCGACCACGGCACCAATAATGGTACCAATACCACCACTGGCCGATGCTCCGCCGATAAAACAGGCCGCGATCACATCCAACTCAAAGCCTTCGCCAGCGTTAGGGGTGGCGCTGTTTAATCTAGCCGCGACAATTAACCCTGCCAGAGCGGCCAGCGCACCCATGTTGACAAATGTGTAGAATAGCAAGCGTGGAGTGTTAACACCCGAGAGCCTGGCTGCTTTTTCGTTGCCACCCATTGCATAAATTCGTCTGCCAATCACTGTTGAGTTGGTAATGAAAGCATAGATCGTGACGAACGGGAAAAGAATGACCAGCACATTGGGAACGCCCTTATAAGAAGCCATCAAATAGCAGAAGCCCATCACAGCTGTGGTAATGGCAATATTTTTAATCACAAAGAAATAGAATGGAGTTACTTCAAAGCCATATTTTTGCTGGTTTTTTCTGGTACGAAGATCTAGCCATATTAATAAAACTGAGAGTATCACCCCGATCAGGATGGTAGTAACGTGGAATGGTTTGCCGTTCAAACTAACATTAAAAAAATCAGGAATAAAACCTGAGCTTAGTTTTTGAAACCCAGGTGGAAATGGCCCAATTGATTCGCCGCGAACCATAACCAGGGTCAACCCACGAAAGATCAACATACCGGCCAACGTAACAATAAAAGCCGGGATTTTTACATACGCAACCCAGTAGCCATGCCAGGCCCCGATCAAGGCACCCATACCCAGACAAATTACAATGGCCAATCCATAATTCATGTTATTTTTGACGATCAGTACACCTGCAATGGCTCCTACAAACGCCGCAATCGAACCCACTGACAGATCAATCCAGCCAGAGATAATCACCAATAACATTCCGAGCGCCATGATAATAATATAGCTATTCTGCAGAACAAGATTTGTGATATTGACAGGTTTCATCAATATGCCTTCGGTGCGAATTTGGAAGAATATCATGATCGCGATAAGCGCGATCAACATGCCATATTCGCGGATGTTGTCTTTGAAAAGATTTGTCAGAGTTTTCATTGTTCCATTACCTCTTGTTGTGTCATGATGTACTTCATTATTATTTCCTGCGAAGCTTCGGCGGCTGGCACTTCCCCAACGATCTTGCCTTCGCGCATCACATAGATTCGATCACATACACCCAAAATCTCCGGTAGTTCTGATGAGATCATAATAATTCCCTTGCCCTCGCTTGCCAGACGGTTAATGATGGTGTAAATCTCGTATTTTGCACCGACATCAATGCCGCGGGTGGGCTCATCAAGAATTAGGATATCAGGATTGGCAAATAGCCATTTACTAAGAACAACTTTCTGCTGGTTGCCGCCTGAAAGATTGACCGCTTTTTGTAAAATACTTGAGCACTTGATATTAAGCTTTTCCCGATACTCCTTGGTAACCGCCATTTCTTTTGGCTCATTAACAAGACCGCCATCTGAAATTGCCTCAAGATTAGTCAGGGTAATGTTATTTTTAATTTCCTGGATAAGAATCAGACCATAGGCCTTACGGTCTTCGGTTGCATAGGCAATTCCGTTGGCAATGGCTTTATCAATCGAACTAATATCCACTTCCTTGCCTTGTTTATAAGCCGTCCCGCTAATACGTGTACCGTATGCGCGGCCAAAAATACTCATTGCCAATTCGGTTCTTCCTGCGCCCATCAACCCTGCAATGCCAACCACCTCACCCCGGCGGACATTGATATTCACATTTGTGCTAACTTTTCGATCTTCATGAAGCGGGTGATATACGTTCCAGTTACGTACCTCAAAAATAGTTTCTCCAATTTCAGAATCGCGAGGCGGAAAGCGATGCGTAAGATCACGACCAACCATACCGCGAATAATACGATCTTCGGAAATCTGATCCTTCTTGCAATCCAATGTTTCGATTGTGGCGCCATCTCGAAGTATCGTAATCGAATCAGCAACCTTGGAGACTTCGCTCAGTTTATGCGAGATCAAAATTGAAGAAATACCATGTGCCTTGAATTGAAGTAGTAATTGGAGCAGCTTTTCACTATCAGTTTCATTAAGTGACGCGGTTGGCTCGTCCAAAATAAGAAGTTTAACTTTTTTTGCCAACGCCTTCGCAATTTCGACCAGTTGTTGTTTGCCTACACCCATATTGGTGATCAAAGTGTTAGGCGATTCGTACAACCCCACTCGTTCTAATAGTTCTTTGGTTTTGGAAATGGATTCGTTCCAATCGATTACTCCAAAATTTGCCCGTTCGTTCCCAAGAAATAAATTCTCGGCAATGGAAAGGTTGGGAATAAGTGCAAGTTCCTGATGAATAATAACAAGGCCAACCTCTTCCGATTGATTGATATCATGGAATCGGCATTCTTTGCCTTGAAAGTAGATTTCTCCGCTATACGAGCCATGTGGATATACACCGCTTAACACCTTCATGAGAGTCGATTTCCCCGCTCCATTCTCTCCCACCAGAGCATGGATTTCACCTTGGTTGACAGTAAAACTTACATTATCAAGCGCTTTAACGCCGGGGAATGTCTTTGTAATGTTTCGCATTTCCAAAATGACATCAGACATGGTCTTCTCGTCCTTAATCTAAGTATGAAGTGAGTTTATTACGCTATACATGCAATTCTAATTCAAACCAGAAAAAATATCAAAATATTGGGTATAACAGAAACGATATAAAGAAAGTACTGTACGAGGGCGAATATCACCCTCGTACAGTATATAAAACTACTTACTTAAGATCTTCAGCTTTGATATAACCACTATCAAGTAAGAGTTTCTCGTAATTGGTAATGTCCACGCTGTAGGGGGTCAACAGGTAGGAAGGTACAACTTTGACGCCATTATCATAGGTCTTGGTGTCGTTGACCGGCACTTCTTTGCCCTGCAAAGCGGCATCCACCATCACGGCAACTTGCGCGGCAAGTTCGCGGGTGTCTTTGAATACTGTGAACTGTTGTTCACCGGCAATCATTGCGATAACAGAAGCAGTTTCTGCATCCTGACCGGTGATGACAGGCCAGGGCTGGTCAGCTGTGCCGTACCCAACGCCTCGCAAGGAGGAGATGATACCGCGGCTAAGACCATCATACGGGGAAAGAACTGCATCCACGCGCTTATCGGTGTAATTGGCGCTTAACAAATTGTCCATACGAGCCTGGGCAACTGTACCATCCCAGCGGAGGGTACCCACTTTGTCCATGCCTGTCTGACCACTCTGAACAACCAATTTGCCGCTGTCGATGTAAGGTTGAAGCACAGACATGGCGCCATCATAGAAATAGAAGGCATTGGTGTCATCAGGAGATCCGCCGAAGAGTTCAACGTTGAAAGGACCGGCTGCATTCTTCAGGTCAAGACCGGTTTCGATCTGAGTTCCCTGAATCACGCCTACGCCAAAATTATCGAATGTGGCGTAATAGTCAACATTGGCGGTCTTGGAGATCAAGCGATCATAAGCGATCACGAGAACACCAGCATCATGAGCGCGCTGGAGAACGTCAGAGAGGGTTGAACCATCAATGGCTGCGATCACGAGCACGTTGGCGCCCTTGGTGACCATGTTTTCGATCTGAGCGAGCTGATTGGGGATATCGTTATCAGCAAATTGCAGATCGGTTTTGTAGCCAAGTGCTTCAAAAGCCTTGACCATGCTCTCGCCATCAGAGATCCAACGGGTTGAGGTTTTGGTCGGCATGCTGATACCAACAATCTTTTCTGCCATAACAGGAGCTTCGGTTCCAGCAGGAAGATCTTCAGCTTTGATATAACCACTATCAATTAAGAGTTTCTCGTAATTGGTAATGTCCACGCTGTAGGGGGTCAACAGGTAGGAAGGTACAACTTTGACGCCATTGTTATAGGTCTTGGTGTCGTTGACTGGCACTTCTTTGCCCTGTAAAGCGGCATCCACCATCACGGCAACTTGCGCGGCAAGTTCGCGAGTGTCTTTGAATACTGTGAATTGTTGTTCACCGGCAATCATTGCGATAACAGAAGCAACTTCTGCATCCTGACCGGTGATGACAGGCCAGGGCTGGTCAGCTGTGCCGTACCCAACGCCTCGCAAGGAGGAGATGATACCGCGGCTAAGACCATCATACGGGGAAAGAACTGCATCCACGCGCTTA
>Ga0209181_10001170_pt1 | contig 46564 bp, 37 predicted proteins | sample MAT05_FD_187208 | JGI IMG/M metagenome (GOLD analysis project Ga0209181, IMG submission 187208) | Freshwater microbial communities from Lake Fryxell liftoff mats and glacier meltwater in Antarctica - MAT-05 (SPAdes) (version 2) | ecosystem: Environmental > Aquatic > Freshwater > Ice > Liftoff... | reverse complement strand
GAAGCTGACGTCGTAGGCGGCCATGATGTCGCAAATGTCGTCCCAGTGCGTGTAGAGGAAGTTTTCCTGGTGATGCGAGAGGCACCATTTCGCCATGATGCTGCCGCCGCGACTGACGATGCCCGTCATGCGCGACGCGGTGAGGGGGACGAAGCGCAGGAGCACGCCAGCGTGGATGGTGAAGTAATCCACGCCCTGCTCGGCCTGCTCGATGAGCGTGTCGCGGAAAAGCTCCCACGTGAGGTCCTCGGCCTTGCCGTTCACTTTCTCGAGCGCCTGGTAGATGGGCACGGTGCCGATGGGCACGGGGCTGTTGCGCAGGATCCACTCGCGCGTGGCGTGGATGTTCTTGCCAGTGCTGAGATCCATGACGGTGTCGGCGCCCCACTTGGTGGCCCAGCGCATCTTCTCGACTTCCTCCTCAATGCTCGACGCGACGGCGCTGTTGCCGATGTTGGCGTTGATCTTCACGAGGAAATTGCGGCCGATGATCATGGGTTCGAGTTCGGGGTGATTGATGTTCGCGGGGATGATGGCGCGGCCGGCGGCGACTTCGCTGCGGACGAATTCGGCGGTGATCTGCTCGGGGAGGCGCTGGGGGAAGCGGCGGAAGATCGAAGGTGAATAGTGATTGGTGATTGGTGATTGGGCAGAGCCTTCGTGCTGCTTATGCAGATCGTCGCGGCGGATGTCTTGGGAAAGATCGGCGAGCTGGGCGCGGCCGAGGTTTTCACGGATGGCGATGTATTCCATCTCGGGCGTGATGATGCCCTGCTGCGCGTACCAAAGCTGCGTGACCGGGTGACCGGCGCTGGCCTTGAGCGGGCGGCGGCGCTGGCCCTTGAGGCCGGGGAATTCAACGAGCCGATTGCGCTCGGCCTTGCTGGCGTATTCGGCGTGTTTGCCGCTGAGATAGCCGTTGTCCTGGGGCAGGACTTCGCGGCCGGCGTAGGCCTCGACGTCCGCACGGTCGGCGATCCACTTTGCGCGGGGCGTCGGGAGGCCTTCGTCGGAGGTGCCGGTAAACCCCGGATCGCCCCACGGTCCGGAGCAGTCATAGACTCGCACCGGCGCATTCTCTTCCATCGCGCCGCTGAAAGTTTTCGTCGGCGAGAGCGCGATCTCGCGGAAGGGCACGTGCACCTCGGGGAAAAGCTGGCCCTGCACATAGATGCGGGTGCTGGCGGGAAGCTGGTCGCTGGAGTGGGGTTCGATGGTGTCTTTGGTGGCGATCATTCGGGGAAGTTGCGAGGTGAGGGCTGAGCGTTGAGAGGCGAAAAAAAGAGAGCCGTGCGCGGGAAATCGCGGCACGGCTGCTGAGCTTTGAAGGGCGCCCACGGTGGGCGCGGCTCCCTGCGGCGGCATGACCCGCATCAGGTTCAAAGGGTCGCCCGCGAATAGTTCGCGGGCCTCTCAGCCGTGAGGCTCCCCTGCTGGTTGTTCGGAGGATAGGAGCGACCGCGGCAAAGTCAACGGGGGTCCGTTCCGGCAAGTGATCCCACCGACGTCGATCTTCGATCAGCCGCTGCTGAGTCGTTGCCACGAGGAATCTTCACCACTGCACCCGCGGTGATCCCGGAGGAAGGCGAGACACGTCGCCTTGGTCAAGGTCCGCGCTTTCACCGGCAGAAGGGGCTTAATCAAACTTCACGCCGAGCACCCAGTTCGGCCCTTTGCCGCAATCGTAGGTCTTCAGCGGCGCAAGCGCGCCGGTTTGCGCGTCGCGACGAAACACGATGAGCCGATGCGAGCCCTCGCCGGCCGAGACGACGAATTTTTCCCCGCCGGGCATGAGGCAGAATGAGCGCGGCGTCTTCTCTGTCGGCGTCTGTCCGAGGGAAGTCAGCTCGCCCGTTTGCGCATCGACCGCAAACACCGCGAGGCTGTCGTGACCGCGATTCGAGGCATACACAAACCGTCCATCCGCGCTGACGTGCAGGTCGGCGCAGGAGCCTTTGGTGAGGTCCCAGTCGGGCGGCACGGTGGGCACCGTCTGGCGAATCTTCAGCGTGCCCTGCGCGGCATCGTAATCGCAAAGCGTGACGCTTTTTCCCTGCTCGTTCACGAGATAAGCCCAGCGCCCATTGGGGTGAAACTGCATGTGCCGCGGGCCCTGGCCTGCGCCACCGGTCAGGTGCGCCGGTTCATTTCGCGTGAGCGTTCCCGCCTCAGCGTCGAAGCGGAGTTGCTCCACTTTGTTCAACTCGCCGGCATGCGGCACAAACGCGAAGCGGTTCGCGGGATCGGCCTGGATGCAATGCGCCTTTTTGCCGGTCTCGAGCGTGACGACCGGCGGCCCCTCCACCCGCCCGTTCCTGATCGCGAGCAGGCCCGCCACGCCTTCGCTGTACGATGCGCCGAGGAGCCAGCGGCCCGATTTGTCGGCGAAGAGGTAGACCGGATTGAAGCCGGCCTCGGCGAAACTCGGATCGCGCGGCACGCCCGATTGTGGATCGATGGCCAGCGTGGCCACCTGCCGGGTCGAGCGCACGGCGGCGTAAAGGTGCCGGCGATCCGGGCTGATCGAGAGGCTGCCGGGCGATCCCGGCAGATCCAGCGCGCCGGTCGGGATCAGTTCACCCGTGGCTTCATCCATCCGGTAAATCGCGATGCGCTTTTCGCCACCTTCGGAAACGTAGAGGATCAGCGGGCCGGCGAAAGCCGACGAGGCCAGGCTGAAGAGCGACAGCAGGGACAAGAGCACGCGGAGTTGTGGGCGGAGCGCACGACGTTTCATGGGTAACCGGACGAACCCGGTGGGCAGCGCATCCTTGGTGCGAAATTCGACGCCCGGAATCGGATCGCCCGGTCGAAAGCATGCGGCCGAGGTCAGCCGCGCCGGGTTTCCATCAGCCTGCGATCAACCCGCCGTCAGTTCCCGGTGTGTTCCGCGACACGAGATGCGCTTCGATCGCTTTCATGATCTCGTGCGTGGGGTCGCGGTCGAACTTGTAGTCGTCGAGGGTGAACTCGCCTTTCTTTCCCGCCACTTCGTAGCGCACCTTGGCCAGCCCTTTCGATTCCCACTTTTTCAAGCCCAGCCCGGTGATCGCGCTCAGCGGCAACTCCGTTCCGGCGGGGGTGTGGAGCGTGTCGCCGTCGAGCTTGAGGATGCGGTTCCGCTGGCCAGCCCAGTAGATCAGCGTGATGCCGCCGATCACGCCGAGCACCGTGGCGAGCATAAACTGCATGAAGATCTGATCCTTGTCGTAATACTTTTCCGGCGGCTCTTCCTTCCAGCCGCGGCCGGCCGCGTAGGCGGGCCACTCGCCGAGACGCTTGTCTTTTTCGAATTGATCGTGCGCCTTCCACCGATCGTTGCTGCGCGGCCAGACGTACTTTCCGTCCACGAAGAACCAGCCGCCCATCGCGAGCAGCGCGAGCGAGACGAAGAGTTTTTGGTTCTTCCAGATGGAGGTGACGCGGGCTTCGGAGGCCATGGCGGGCGCAGTGTCGAAACGAGGGGCGGGTGTGGCGAGTGAAATCTCTACCGTTGTGATTCGCGCCCGCGGATCTGCGCGAGGGCCCAGGCGGCATGCTCGGCGATGAGCGGTTCGGCGTCCTGCGCGGCGCGTTCGAGGGCGGGGAAATCGTCGGGCGTCCCCACGTTGCCCAGCGCGACGCAGACGTTGCGCAGGAAGCCGCGGCGTTTGATGCGTTTGATCGGGCTTTTGCGGAAGAGCGCGCGGAAGGCGGCGTCGTCGAGTGTGAGGAAATCACGCAGCTTCCACCCGGCCACGAAATCCCGCACGGCGAAGGCGCTCTCGGCGGACGCCTGCGCGAAGCGGTTCCACGGGCAGGCGTCGAGGCAGGCGTCGCAGCCATAGATGCGGTCGCCGATCGCGGTGCGGAATTCCTCGGGGATCGCACCCTTCAACTCAATGGTGAGATACGAGATGCAGCGCCGCGCATCGAGCTGCTGCGGGCCGGTGATCGCGCCGGTGGGGCAGGCGGTGATGCAGCGGGTGCAGCGGCCGCAGTGGTCGGGCATCGGCTCGTCGGGCTCCAGCGCGAGGGTGGTGAGGATTTCGGCGAGGAAGAAAAAGGTGCCGAGCTTGGGGTGGACGAGCATGGTGCTCTTGCCGTGCCAGCCGGCGCCGGCGCGGGCGGCGAAGTCGCGTTCCAGCACGGGGCCGGTGTCGACGTAGTGCCGCTGCACGCCGCCGCGGGCGGTGAGCCAGTCGTCGAGCTGCTGGAGTTTGTGCTCGATCGTGTCGTGGTAGTCGTCGCCCCAGGCGTAGCGGGCGATGGTGTAGCCGGGAACCTCGGCGGGTGCGGGCTGCCAGTAGTTCAGCGCCAGCACGATGATCGACTGCGCGCCCGGCACCACGGCCTGCGGATCGGTGCGGCGATCCACGTTGCGCTCCAGCCACGTCATTTCGCCGGCGCGGCCGTCGGCGAGCCATTGGCGGAATTCCGCGGCGTGCGGCGGCGCGCTCGCGGCGGCGACGCGGCAGAGGTCGAAGCCGAGTTGGTGGGCGAACGCGACGAGTTCCGGCTTCACGGCGCATCCTGCCACGCAAAGACGCGGCGCGCTTCCCCGATCACCGCCTCGGCGGCGGCGCGGTGCGGGATCGCGGTGCTATCCAGCGTCCACTGCGCGGCGGCTTCGTAGATCGGCTCGCGGGCGGCATACAGCTTCGCGAAGGTCTCCCGCGGATTCTCCGTCTGGAGCAGGGGACGTTTGGTGTTGCGCGAGACCCGCTCGAAGAGCGCCTCCTCGCTCGCCTTGAGCAGCACCACCAGGCCCAGCTCGCGGAGCAGCTCCCGATTGCGCTCGCGCAAAACCACGCCGCCGCCCGTGGCGATCACGCTGCGCTGAAGGTGATCGAGGGATTCCAGTGCCGCCGTCTCCAGCTCGCGAAAACCCTCCTCCCCATCGCGCGCAAAGATCGCCGCGATGTCCATCCCCGCGCGCTGCACGATCACCGCATCCGTGTCCACGAATTGAAACCCGAGCCGCCCCGCGATTAGCCGCCCGATCGTCGACTTGCCACTGCCCATGAAGCCGATGAGCACGATGTTTTGACGGGAAAGGGACACGCCCCGCATTTGCCGGAGAGCGTCCCTGCGGCGCAACCCAATTCGCCGCGCGCCTACGAACCCACCGGCGCTTCGGTCACCGTCACCTTCATCGAGTCGAGCTGCAGCGCACCGAACTGCGTGACCAGCGCCACGTCCGCCGCATCCCGGCCATACGCGATGGTGATGCGGTTGCCGCGCGGCTCGTCCTGCGTGCCATCGAAGACATACCAGCGCCCGCCCACGAAGGCCTCAAACCATGCGTGCAAATCCATCGGATCGAGCCGATGCAGGTAACCCACCACCATGCGCGCGGGGATGTTCAGCGCGCGGCAGAGGGCGATGCCGAGATGAGAAAAATCGCGGCACACGCCCACGCGCGACTTCGCCGTATCGGTGGCGGAAGTGGACGCCGTGCTCTGCCCGTATTCGTATTTCAGCTCGGTGTGAATCCAGCGCCGGATCGCCTCCACTTGCGCATACCCGGCCAGCCGGTCGCCCACGATCTCCGCAGCCAGTTCGCCCAGCATGTCGCTCTGGCAGTAACGGCTCGGCAACAGAAATTGCAGCGCGCTTTCCGGCAGCGATTGCGCGGGCACAAACTCCGCCGCGGGTTCCACGTCGATCCCATCCGCCGTGTCCACGCGGCACGCGCAGCGGATCGTCGTCTCACCCGGCGCCAGCACCACCCGCTGACACAGATTGCCAAAGGGGTCCGTGAACTCCACCACGGTCAGCGCCGGTTTGATCGCGTACTCTTCCCGCATGATCCACTGCGCATAGCCGCTGCGCGGGCGCAGCATCAGGATCGCGGGGATGTGGGCCTTCGCGATGAACTGGATGGAGCAACTGGCGTCGAGGATCATGGCTTTGGATAAATGACGCTATCCATCGCGCTCCACCCCGCCGTCGCGCGTGCGCATTCCGCGGATTCTTTCGGGAAAATGCAGCGCCTCCCCGCGCCGCGTGCGTATCCTCGCCGCCCCACGCATGACCACCCAGTTTCCACGCCTCTTTTTGTGGCATGTCGTGCGTTACGTCCGCCGCCACCCGCTCCTGGCCTTGCTCAATGTCGCCAGCGTCGCCCTCGGCATCGCCGTCTACCTCGCCATCCAGATCGCGAACACGAGCGCGAACCGCTCCTTCGCCGCCGCCGTCGATCTCGTCGCCGGCAAGTCGCATCTCGAAATCCGCGGCGATGTCCCCGAAACGCTCTGGCCGATCCTCGCGAAAGAGCCCGGCATCCGCGCCGTCACCGCGCTGGTCGAAGGCACCGTGACGATCCCCGATCACCCCGGCGAATACCTCCGCATCCTCGGGATCGACCTCTTCACCGGCGACGCCTTTCGCACCTTCGCGCTCAGCGAAACCGGCGCCGCGCCCGCGCTGGAGCCGTGGCTCGGGGCAGGGGATGGCATCGCGCTCACCGCCGACTTCGCCCGCCGCGTGGGGGTGAAGCCCGGGGATCGCCTCCGCGTGCTCGCCGATTCCCAGCTTCACACCCTTACCGTCGTTTCCCTCCTCGACGCCCGTGACTCCCCCGGCGCGTCCCAGTCGCGCATCGCCGCCATGGACATCGGCTGGGCCCAGGAGCTTTTCGGCAAAGCCGGGCACCTCAGCTCGCTCCAACTCCTCCTCGACGACCCGGCGCGCGCGCCCGCCCTCGCCGCGCGCATTCAACCCCTCCTGCCCGCCGATCTCACCGCCGAGCCGCCCCGCCAGCGCAGCTTTCAGATGCAGACGATGCTCGCCGCGTTCCAGCTGAATCTCACCGCGCTCAGCATGGTCTCCCTGCTCGTCGGCGTCTTTCTCATCTACAACACCATCTCCGCCTCGGTCGCGCGGCGCCGGCTCGAAATCGGCATCCTGCGCTCCATGGGCGCGACCCGCTGGGAGGTGCGGTGGTTGTTTCTCGGCGAAGCGTTGGTGCTCGGCATTCCCGGCATCGTCGCGGGTGCCTTCGCCGGAGTCGCGCTCGCCCAGGTGCTCACCGGCGCGGTCGCCAAGACCATCTCGTCGCTCTACCTGCTCGTCAGCATCGAGCGCAGTTTTTTGGAGCCAGTGCAGTTTCTCGTCGCCGGCATGTTCGGCCTCGCCGCCGTCCTCCTCGGCGCGTGGCTGCCTGCGGATGAAGCCGCGCGGATCAACCCCGTCGCCGCACTGAGCCTCGGTGCGCACGCCGAAAGCGCCGCCGCCAAGACCCCCGCGCGCAATTGGCTCGGCCTCGCCCTTCTCCTCGCCGCCGGAGTCTGTGGCTGGGCCGCCCTCACGCTCGGCCCACCCCCGCTCGCCTTCGTCGCCGCCTTCCTCATCCTCGGCGGGTTCTCCCTTTTCTCGCCGGGCAGCGTCGCGATCTTCGGCCGGCTCGCTGCGCGCTGGGCGCGGGCCGGCATCCTCTGGAGGCTCGCCGCCGATCACCTTCGCCGCAGCATTCACCGCAATGCCGTCACCGTCGCCGCCCTCTCCGCCGCCATCGCCATGACCGTGGGCCTCACCGTCATGATTCACTCCTTCCGCACCAGCGTGAACGCCTGGGTGGACCGCGGCATCCTCGCCGACCTCTTCATCGCGCCCGCCTCCAACGAAACCATCGGCCTCAGCGCCACCATCCCCGACGCCGCCATCGCCTGGCTGCGCACCCGGCCCGAGGTCACCGGCATCGATACCTTCCGCGAAACCACCGTCCCCACCCTCATCGCCGGCCGCCCGCCGATCCCCGCGCTGCTCGCCGTCGTCGATGGTGAATATCGCGGCAACCTCCTCGCCCTCGGCGGCGACACCGAGCGCAAGATGAAGAGCGTCCTCGCTGGTGAAGCCCTCGCCGTCAGCGAACCCTTCGCCCGCAAACACCGCCTGCGCGAGGGCGACACCCTCACGCTTCGCTCCCCCCTCGGCGACACCCCGCTTCGCATCGCCGCCGTCTACTCCGATTACACCCGCGACCAGGGCGTCATCCTCATCGCCGCGCCGCTCCACGCCCGCTGGTGGCCCGGCCCCGCGCAGCCCCAGAGCATGTCCGTCTACCTGCGGGAACCCGGCGCCGCCCCCGCGCTCGCCGAGACTTTCACCCAGCGCTTCGGCTCCGCCGGCGAATATCTCGTCTATACAAACGCCAGCCTCCGCACCCGCATCTTCGACATCTTCGACCAGACCTTTGCCGTCACCTACATCCTCCGCACCGTCAGCCTCATCGTCGCCATCACCGGCATCTTCCTCAGCGTCACCACCCTCGTTGCCGAGCGCCGGCGCGAGATCGGCGTCCTCCGCGCCATCGGCGCCTCCGCCGGCCAGGTCCAACGCTGGCTCATGCTGGAGAGCGGCATGATCGGCATCGTCGCCACCACCCTCGGCCTCGCCGCCGGGCTTACGCTCGCCCTGTGTTTAACGTGGGTCGTCAACCCCGCCTTCTTCGGCTGGAGCATCCAGCTTCACCTCCCCTGGGCCGCCCTCGCCACCACGCCGCTCTGGATCATCCCCGCCACCATCCTCGCCGCCTGGTGGCCCGCCTGGCGCGGCAGCCAGAGCCCCATCGCCGGCGCCGTCCGCGAAGAATAATGACCCCCTGCATTCAACCCCAGATGACACAGATAGCGCAGATAGCGCAGATAGCGCAGATAGCGCAGATAGCGCAGATGCAGCAGCCGAGCCCACGCCCCATCTCTGCCCATCCGTGTTATCTGTGTTATCTGTGGTTCCTCCTCTTGATCTTCTGTGTTCGAGGGGCTCATGCCCAGTGGCTCCCCGCCGCCCCCGGCTGGCAGTATGAGTTCCCCCGCGACCATCAGCCCCATCGTGATTTCAAGACCGAGTGGTGGTACTTCACCGGCAACGTCCACACCCCCGAGGGCCGCCGCTTCGGCTATCAGCTCACCTTCTTCCGCCAGGGCCTGCGCCCTCCCGGCACCCGCAAGCCCGTCACCTCGCGTTTCATCGTCGATGACCTCCAATTCGCCCACTTCGCCCTCACCGATGTCCAGCCGCGCCGCTTCCACTTCTTCCAGAAGCTGAGCCGCGGCGCGTTCGGCGAAGCCGGCACCGGCGGCGCGCCTCCGCGCCTCGCGTGGATCGACGACTGGCAGCTCACCGTCCCCGCGCCCGACACCTTCGACCTCGCCGCCTCAGGCCCCACCGCCACGTTGCAGCTCCGCCTCATCCCCGCCAAACCCTGGGCCATCCACGGCATCGCCGGCATCTCGCAAAAGGCCGACGGCCCCGGCCGCGCCTCGCATTATTACAGCGGCACCCGCCTCACCACCACCGGCACTCTCCGCGTCGAGGGCCGCGAGTTTGCGGTGGAAGGCGAGAGCTGGTTCGACCACGAATGGGCCTCCAACCAGCTCACCCCCGACCAGGCCGGCTGGGACTGGTTCAGCCTGCAATTCGCCGACGGCACCGAACTCATGCTCTACCAGCTCCGCCTCAAAGCCGGCGCCGGTCGGGACACCGACCACGGCGTCGATCCCAACAGCTCCGCCACCTTCATCGCCCGCGACGGCACCACCACCCACCTCCCTCGCGCCGCCTACACCCTCCGCCCGCTCACCACCTGGAAGAGCCCCACCAACGGCGCCCTTTACCCGCTCACCTGGGAACTCACCGTCCCCAGCCTCCAGCTCACCGCCCGCATCACCACCCCCGTCGAAAACCAGGAACTCACCCTCGCTCCCATCGCCTATTGGGAAGGCCTCGTCGATGTCGCCGGCACCCGCGCCGGCACCCCGCTGCGCGGCCACGGTTACATGGAGCTCACCGGTTACGCCGGCGCCCTCGTCGGCCTCGCCGAATAGCCCCAACCACCGACCATCCGCGCCACCAAGGGTGCGCTTCAGGGCTGCTTGAGGGGCGGCGCGTCCGAATCGGGCGTGCCCTGGCTGAGATCGGAGATTCCGGGTGCCTTGGCTTGCCGAGCGCCGAAGCGCGGGCCGACGGTCGTCGGGTCGATCGGTTCGTGTTTGGAAGGGCGCCGTGGCACGGGTGGGGCGGCGGCTTCTGCCTTTTGGCGATGCCGCCAGGAGATGTTGCGCGCGTCTTCCTGGGTGCCTTGGCCGAGGCGGAGCACACACATCGAGCGTTCCATCACTTCCAACTCATCGCCGGCGGAGAAGGAGGCCGGCTTGTCGGGGAATCCGGTTTCCAGACGTGTGTCGAGGCTCACTTCCCAATGCACCTCCTGTTTGCCCGGCAGCGAAAACTTCACCGGCTCATGGTGCGCGTTGAGGAGCACAAGATAGGTATCGTCGCGGATCGGTTGACCTTTGAAGTCGCGCACGTCGAGCGCGTCGCCCGAGAGCAGCATGCCGACACAGCGCGAGACACCGGACGTCCAGTCTTCCACCCCCATCTCGCTCCCATCGGTGTCGAACCACATGATGTCCTTTAATCCCGTGCCCGCAACCCGCCGGCCTTGGAAGTATTTCGGCCGGCGGAAGACCGGATGCTCCTTCCGGAAAGCAACCAGCCGGGCGGTGAACTCAATGAGTTGTTTCTGCCAGTCGGCATGATTCCAATCGAACCACGACAGCTCGTTATCCTGACAGTAGGCGTTGTTGTTCCCGTTCTGCGTGCGGGCGAACTCATCGCCGCCGACAATCATCGGGACGCCCTGCGAGAGCAGAAGGGTCGAGAGGAAATTGCGGAGCTGCCGGCGCCGGAGGGTGTTGATCGCTTCGTCGTCGGTCGGCCCTTCGGCGCCGCAGTTCCACGAGCGGTTGTCGTTATGTCCGTCCTGGTTGTTTTCCCCGTTCGCGTCGTTGTGTTTGTCGTTGTAGGCGACCGTGTCATGCAGGGTGAACCCATCGTGAGCGCAGAGAAAGTTGATCGACGCGTAAGGTCGGCGTCCCCCGTTCTCGAAGAGGTCCGCCGATCCCGTGAGGCGGTAGGCAAGTTCGGCGATTTCTCCCATGTCGCCTTTCCAGTAGGCGCGGACGTTGTCGCGATACTTGCCGTTCCATTCAGCCCAGAGCACCGGGAAGTTACCCACCTGGTAACCCCCTTCACCGACATCCCAAGGCTCTGCGATCAGCTTCACCTTCGAGATAATGGGATCCTGTTGAATACAGTCAAAGAAAGCCGAGAGGCGGCTCACATCGTGAAATTCGCGGGCCAGGGTCGAGGCCAGGTCGAAGCGGAACCCATCGACGTGCATCTCCATGACCCAGTAACGCAAGCTATCCATCAAAAGCTGAAGCACCCGCGGGTGCATCATGTTCAGGGTGTTGCCGGTGCCCGTGTAGTCCATGTAGTAACGCTGATCGTTTTGCACCAGCCGGTAGTACGCGGCGTTGTCCACCCCGCGGAAAGACAGCATCGGCCCCATGTGATTGCCTTCTCCCGTGTGGTTGTAGACCACGTCGAGAATGACTTCGATTCCGGCAGCGTGGAGACGCTTGACCATTTCTTTGAACTCCACCACTTGCTGGCCGGCGGAGCCATCACGCGCGTATGCGGAGTGGGGAGCGAAGTAGCCGATCGAGTTGTATCCCCAGTAGTTCGTGAGTCCCTTGCTCTCCAGAAACTCGTCGTTGACGAAATGCTGCACGGGCAGCAACTCGACCGCGGTGATGCCCAGCTTGCGGAAGTAATCGATCGCGAAGTCGCTGCCGATCGCGGCATAAGTTCCGCGGATTTCTTCGGGGATCTGTGGGCATAACTTGGAGAAGCCTTTGACATGCACTTCATAGATCACGGCCTCGGCTTGCGGGTATTCAAGGAGGCGGTCGCCCTCCCAGTCGAAGGAATCGTCGACGACGATCGACTTCGGCATGCACCAGGCGTTGTCCCGATCGTCCCGTTTGAGATCGGCGTCGTCGCTGCCGTCCTGCACGTAACCGAACATCTCACTACTCCAGTTCACCAGGCCGGTGACCGCCTTGGCATAGGGATCGAGCAGCAATTTTGCCGGGTTGAAGCGGTGCCCTTGGGTCGGCTCGTGAGGCCCCTGCACGCGGTATCCGTAGAGCTGGCCGGCTTTGAGCCGCGGAAGAAAGCAGTGCCAGACCTGGTCAGTGCGTTCGAGCAGGCGGACGCGAATCTTCTCCGCGGGTGCTCCCGCGTCGCCAAAGAGACAGAGTTCGACGCCAGTCGCATTCTCGGAGAAGAGCGCGAAGTTCACGCCTTCGGCGGTTAAGGTGGCGCCGAGTGGATAAGGGCGGCCCTGCCAAACTTGGAGTTGAGTCATAAGAAGTTTGAATGCGGATCGTTTTTCAATCGCGGTTTCCGGGTTCGGCGGACTCACCCTTTTTGCAGATTCGCTGACTTATTTTTGTGGGAGAGGCGGCCGTTCGGATACGTCCGATTATCTTCTCCATCGCGAATGGACCGTTGAGTTCCCTGTTCTCCCCAAATCCGCCATGACCCAGACTCCCCCCGGCATTCGCATGCGCGCTCTGGCTACGGACTATGACGGCACGCTCGCCCACAACGGAGCCGTCAGTAAGACAACGCTCGCGGCCCTGACTCGTCTCCAGGCTGCCGGCATCCGCCTGATTCTCGTGACGGGCCGCGAACTGAACGAACTCATCTCGATTTTTCCGGAGATCACGCTCTTCGACGTGGCGGTGATGGAGAATGGCGGCGTGCTCTTTCACCCCGCGAGCCAAGAGGTGGAGGCTTTGGCCAAGGCGCCACCCCCGGAATTCATCGCCCATCTGCACGAGCGCGGGCTGCCGCTGCAGTGCGGCAAGTGCATCGTCGCCACTTGGGAGCCGCATGAAAAAGTCGTGCTCGAAGCGATTAAGGATTTCGGGTTGGAGCTTCAGGTGGTTTTCAACAAAGGCGCCGTGATGATTCTGCCCAGCGGGGTGAACAAGGCGACCGGCTTGCGGGCCGCGCTGCAGCAACTCGGCGTGAGGCCCGAGGAGGTCGCCGGGATCGGCGATGCGGAAAACGATCACGCTTTCCTGGAGATTTGCGGATACTCGGTCGCCGTGTCGAATGCGCTGCCGTCGATTCGCGAGCAGGTGGATTTCGTCACCGCGGGGCACCACGGAGATGGCGTCACCGAATTGATTGAACGCCTGCTCGCCGGCGCGGAGGAGGGCGCGCCATGAAGGTGCTGATGATCGACGTGGGCGGGACGAGCGTGAAGCTGATGGCCAGCGGCCACGAGGGTTTCCGCAAATTTGCCTCCGGGCGCGGACTGACGGCGGCGAAAATGGTGAAAGGGGTGATCGCCGCGACGGAGGATTGGGAATACGAGGCGATCACGCTCGGGTTCCCCGGATTGGTCCGCGACGGGAATGTCGCGCGCAATCCGCTAAACCTCGGCGGCGGCTGGCTGGACTTCGACTTCGCCAAGGCATTGAAGCGTCCCGTTCACGTCATCAACGATGCCTCGATGCAGGCGCTGGCCCGTTACGAAACCGGCCGGATGCTCTTCGTGGGTCTCGGGACAAGCGTCGGCGCCTCGCTCATCGCGGACGATTGTGTCATCCCGCTGGAGATCGGCGTCATGCGCCTTTCCAAGTCCGAGGGTTTCATGGATCGCCTGAGCAAGGAGGCGCTGGGCGCGCTGGGCAAGGCGCGCTGGCAAAGGGCGGTGAACCAGGCCATCTCACTGTTGCACGATGTTTTCTGGCCCGATCACATCGCGCTCGGCGGGGGCAATGCCAAACATGTGGACCCACTTCCGGAAGGCTGCGAGCGCGGCGATAATCAGGATGCCTTCCGCGGGGCGCTGCGCCTGTGGCCGGGGGTAGATCTTCTCGCGGAGCCGCAGGAAACGACCTGGCGCATCACGCGGAAAGAGAAGAAGAGCAGCCGCAAGTAGCGGCCGGAGGAAGATCGTTTTTTCGAGCGCTCCGCCTGGTTTGCCGAAGGCAGGAAAATGAAGCCGGCCGGCCCGCGCGCCTTGCGGCGTGGCGCGGACCGGCCGGCGAATCTCCGGGTCGTTTGAAGTTCGAGGTTTGAATCAGTCGTTGGTCGCATCGCGCAGGGCGCGCACGCGATCGTGGGACGCTTGCACGCCGTCCGCTTGCCTGCGGACCACGGCTTGGACCGCGGCCGGGAGATCGGAACGATCGAGCGCCTCACGATATTCCGCGACCGCGGAATCTTCGCCACGTTCGCACTCGGCGAGGATCGCGTGGTCGTCGCCGCTGGTCAGCGCCGATTTCAAGTCGATCCATCCGCGATGCAAGGCGCCCGCGATGCTGCCGGATTTTTCGCTGTCTTCACCGAGCGTGACGACGAGCGCCTGCAACTCGGACGCGTATTGCTGACGCTGCATCGAGAGTTCGGCGAAGAGCGCCTTGAAGTCGGCCGCTTTCACATTCTCGGAAGCGTGGTGAAAACCGTTCTGGCCGTCTTTGCAGGTCTCAATGAGGGCGTTCAGGGTGGAGGCAATGGAGGTAGTGGTTGTGCTCATACCTCTCCTTCGAGACTTGTCGCCCGGCTGCGCGTAGGAAACGCGCAGGAATTGTTTTGCCCCCGCACCGCGCCGGGTCAGAGCATCTTCTCCACGAAACCGCGGCTCTCGAAGAAAGCGAAGTCGCCGAGCTGTTCGCCGGTGCCGATGAAGCGCGTGGGAATGCTGAGTTCGTTTTGGATCGCGATGACGACACCACCTTTGCCGCTGCCATCGAGCTTCGTCACGATGATGCCGGTGAGCCCGGTGGCGGCGTGAAATTCCTTGGCTTGCCGCACGGCGTTGCTGCCGGTGGTGGCATCGACGACGAGGAGCGTCTCGTGCGGCGCGGCGGGGTCGGCGCGGGCGAGGATGCGGTTCACCTTGGCGAGTTCGCCCATGAGGTTCGTCTTGGTGTGCAGGCGGCCGGCGGTGTCGCAGATGAGGTACTCGATGTTTTCCCGGTCGGCGCGCTGGTAGGCGTCGTAACACACGGCGGCGGGGTCGCCGTTGTACTGCCCTTGTACGATGCCGCAGCCGATGCGTTCGGCCCACACGCCGAGTTGCTCGATGGCCGCGGCGCGAAAGGTGTCGGCCGCAGCGAGCAGCACGCTGTGGCCTTTTTGTTTCAGGAAATACGCGAGCTTCGCGGTGGACGTGGTCTTGCCGGTGCCGTTGACGCCCACCACCATGATGACCTTCGTTTTCGAAGCGAGCGGCCGCAGCGCGAGGGTGTCGCGTGGGAGGACTTTGAGGATTTCTTCGCGGGCGACGGTGACCACGGTTTCGGCGGTCATCGGTTCGGTGCGCGCTTGCAGCTCTTTGATGATGCGCTGGGTCATCGGCACGCCGAGGTCGGAGCGGATGAGCGCTTCTTCCAGCTCGTCCCAATCCACGGGGCGGCCGGTGAACTTCTGGATGAGCGCCTTGAAAAAACCGAGCGCCATCGCCTACGCCTCCGGCGGAGCTGCGGCTTCGCCGAGCGGCAACTGCGCTCCGCCGAGCGGCAACTTCGCTTCGCCAAGTGGCAACTTCGCTTCGCCGAGCGGCAACTGCGCTCCGCCAAGTGGCGAGTGCGCTTCCCGCGAGGGACGGTCCAGCTCGGTCTTCACGCGATCGAGAATGCCGTTCACGAAGCCGCCCGATTTCTCGGTCCCGAAGCGCTTCGCGATCTCGATGGCTTCGTTGATCGCGATGACCGGCGCGATGTCCGGGCAGAAGAGCATTTCGTAAATCGCCATGCGCAGGATGTTGCGGTCCACGGCGCCGATGCGGTGCAGTTCGTAGTTCGCCGCGTACTTGCGGATGCGATCGTCGATGGCCTCGCTGTTGGCCTGCACGCCGGAGACGAGTTGCTCGGCGAAGGCGCGGGTCGCGGGCGACGCGCCCTTGGCGTCCGGCGCCGCGCGGAGCGTCCAGAAGTCGGTATTGCCCGCGGGGACTTGCCCGGCATTCAGGTCCGCCTGGTAGAGAAATTGCACCGCGGCTTCGCGGCCTTCACGTCGTTTGCCCATGGGAAAGGCGTTAGCGCAAGCTGCCGCGGACTTCGCTCAGGACGGTGACCATGCGCGCGGCGACGCGGGCGGCTTCGGTGCCGCGGTTGAGCGCTTCCGCGAGGCAGCGTTTTTTCGCCTGCTCGGCGTTTTTGACCAGCAGCACTTCGTGAATGATGGGCAGCCGATAGGTGAGGGAAATCTGCTGCAGCGAGGTGGTGATCGCGCCGGCGATGAGCGCGGCGTGCTCGGTCTCGCCTTCGATGATCACGCCGAGGGCGATGATGGCGTCGATGTCTTTTTTGGCGGCGAGTTCCTGGACGAGGAGGGGGATTTCAAATGCGCCCGGCACGGCGAAGTTCATCACCTGAAAATGCGCCGAGATCGCGCGCAGTTCCTTTTGCGCGTGGTCGAGGAGACCGTCGACGAACTCGCGATTGTACTCGCTGGCGACGATGGCAAACGTGCGCCGCTGGCTGACCTGACGCGGACGGGATGGGATGACGTTCGACATGCGGGCGGGCAGGGTAGCGAGGGCGGGACGGGGCGCAACTACTTAGGATGCGGGGGCGACGGGGATCGCACGGAGTGGGGAACCACAGATGACACAGATACCACAGATATTTTTTGTGTGAGGGTACCGTGGCGCTCCTCTCCCCATCCGTGTCATCTGTGGCATCTGTGGTCCAAAGAATCCGCGGTCAAACCACGAGGCCCGCCGCGTGCGCGGAGGCCCAGGCCCATTGGAAATTGTAGCCGCCGAGCCAGCCGGTGACATCGACGACTTCGCCGATGAAAAATAGACCCGGCACCGCGCGGGCTTCCATCGTCTTCGACGAAAGCTGTGTGGTGTCCACGCCGCCGAGCGTCACCTCGGCCTTGGGGTAACCTTCGGTGCCGGCGAAGCGCATCGGCCACGCGTTTAAGTGGCTGGCGACCGTCGCCCATTCCTGCGCCTTGAAGTGCGCGAGCGGTTTGGCCGGGGCTTCGCGCCCGGCCCATGCTTCAGCGAAGCGACGCGGGAAGTGGCGGCCGAGAAAGCCGGGGAGGTCGCGATCCGTCTGGCGCACGGTGACGAGATCGGGCGCGGGAGCGCCGAGCAGGTCGAAGTGCAGCGTCTCGCCTTCCCGCCAATAAGACGAAATCTGCAGCACCGCCGGGCCGCTCACGCCGCGGTGGGTGAAGAGCAGATTCTCCGGAAAACTCTGGCCGGCATGCCGCGCGACCACCGGCACGGAAAGTCCGCTCAGCTCGTGCAGCGCGCGGTCCTCCGGCGTGAAAGTGAGGGGGACGAGACCCGGCCGCAGTTCGGTGAGGCGCAGGCCGAATTGCCGCGCGATGCGGTAGCCGAGATCGGTCGCGCCCAGCTTCGCGAAGGACAGCCCGCCGGAGGCAACGACGAGCGACGCGCTTTCGATCACGCCTTGATTCGTGAGCACCCGGAAGCGCTCCGGTTTCTCCACGGATTCCACGCGGCAGTTCGTCCGAATTTCCACCTTCGCCGCGGCGCACTCTGCGAGCAGCAGATCGATGATCGCGCGGGCGCTCGTGTCGCAGAATTGCTGGCCGAGTTTTTTTTCGTGGTAAGCGATGCCGTGTTTTTCCACGAGCGCGACGAAGTCCCACGGCGAGTAGCGGGCGAGCGCGCTTTTGCAGAAGTCGGGATTCGCGGAAAGGTAGTTCGCGGGCGTGGCGCCGAGGTTGGTGAAGTTGCAGCGGCCGCCGCCGGAGATGGCGATCTTTTTACCCACGCGCTCCTGATGTTCGAGCAGCACCACGCGCCGCCCGCGCCGGCCGGCCTCGAAGGCGCACATCAGTCCCGCCGCGCCGCCGCCGATGACGATGGCATCGTAGCTCGCCGGTGCCGTCACGCGAGGATCAGGTGAAGCTGCGGCGCGCGCTCGGGCTGCCAGGGATTGCGATCGTAGCCGCCCGCCTCCAGCGCCGCGGTGCGGTCGCGGCATTGCGCGCAAATCGCCGCCACGTCGAGGTGCTGGTGGATGGGCGCGTAGGGTTCCAGATTCCGCAGCGCGAGCTGGAAGAGCCGCCCGGCGGGGCGCAGGCGGCGGCCGTGTTTCGGGTGCGTGGGATGGAGCGCCTGCTTTTGCAGATGCACAAAGGCACCGGCGAACTGGATCAACCCCTTGAAAAAAAGGTGATCGCCGCCGTGCGTTTGCAGCCAGAGATCTTCGAGCACGTCGTGCGCTTCGTAATATTGCTGCGCGTTGAAGCAGGCGAAGAACCCCGTGTAACGCGGGTCGAGCGCGCGATCCGGCCCGGCGCCGAGCGTGGCGACGAAGGCGGAAATCCGGTCAGTTTTTTTCATCGCGCGGGTGCGGCCGGGGACTATTCTCCCCGGACTTGTGCCAAAACAAGCAGCGCGTTTGAAATTCGAGGCCGCGGCCAGCCCGGCTGTTCAGGAGTAATGTCCGACGGACTTTTTGTGCTCGTCGCCGCAGCCCTCGGGCTGCTCGCCGCGGCTTCGGCACTTTTCTCGGCCATCGAGACCGCGCTCTTTTCGCTCCAGCCTTATCACATCGAGCGGCTCAAGGCGCGCCGCGCCAGCTTTGCCATCGCGCTCGAGCGGCTGATGGAAAATCCGCGCCGGCTGCTCAGCGCGATCCTGCTCGCCGATGCGCTGGTGAATCTGCCGCTGATCATCGTCTGCCTTGCGCTGCTGCGGCAGCACGAGAACGGGATGATGCCCTTCTGGGTGGCGGCGCTGCTCATTTTCGGCGTGGTGGTTTTTCTGTGCGACCTCATGCCGAAAATGATCGCGCTCTCGGATCCCTACCGCGTGGCCAAGATCGGCGTGCGGGTGATGAGCGGGGTGACGCCGGTCTTCGATCCCATCGCGCGGCAGCTCCAGCGCTGGGCGGATGCGGTGGCCGAATCCATCACGCCAGCCGCGCTGAAGAGCGGCCACTTCCTCGACGAAGACGAACTCGAAACGCTGGTCGAACTCAGCACCGAAGAGGGCGCGCTGCACGAGACGGAGAGCGAGATGATTTCGGAGATCATCAAGCTCGGCGACAAGACGGCGAAGGATTGTATGACGCCGCGGGTCGATTCCTTTTCCGTGCCGGACGATCTCACGAACGAGCAGCTCATCCCCAAGCTGCGCCAGCGCCGTTACCGCCGCGTGCCAGTGTATGGCGAGACGCCGGACGACATCGTCGGCATCCTCGATGTCGGCCCGTTCCTGCTCGATCCCTCCGCGCACTACACCGAGCGGCTGGTGCCGCCGTCGTTCGTGCCGGAGACGATGAAGGCGATCGATCTGCTGCGCAGCTTTCTCTCGCATCCGCAGGCCATCGCCATCGTGGTGGATGAACACGGCGGCACGGAGGGCGTCGTGACGCTCTCGGACATCGTGGAGGAGATCATCAGCGACGCCGTGCCGCGCAAGGATCGCGAACTTTACATCGAGCAACTCGCCCCCGGCCGACTGCTGGTGAACGGCGCGGCGCGGCTCGACGACATCAACGAAATCCTCGGCACGGAACTCGAAGCCGACGGGATCGACACCGTGGGCGGCTTCGTTTTCAACCGCCTCGGCGCGCTGCCGAAGCCGGGCGCACAGGTGGAGTTTCAGCGGCTGAAGGTGACGGTGCGGCGCACTTCGCGGAAGCGCATCGAGGAGCTGCTGCTCGAACAGGAACCGTCGGACCTGGCAGAAAACGACGGAGAGGAGGAGGGGACGTGATCTGGATTTCCATCGCGGCGTGCGCCGTCGTGTCGTTCCTCTTTTCGGGAATCGAAGCCGGGCTGCTCTCCATGAATCGCGTGCGGCTGCGGCACCGCGTGAAGCAGCGCGACCGCGCGGCCATCCGGCTCAATCGCCTGCTCCGCCAGCCGGAGCGGCTGCTCGTCACGGTGCTCATCGTCACAAACCTGATGAACGTTTTTGCGCTGACGCTGGCGACGCAGGAGTTCGTGCGGCTGTTCGGTCGCTGGGGTTACGTCGCGGCGTTCGCGGTCGCGCTGCCGTTTTACCTGCTCTGCCTCGAACTGCTCCCGAAGTCGCTGTTCCGACGCTTCCCGTATCGCGCCGTCGCTTTCCTCGCGACGCCGCTGCGGCTGGCCGATCTGCTGCTCGCACCGCTCCACTGGGTGGGGCAGGGCGTCGTGCGTGCGCTGTTCGGGCGGCGCCCGGAGAATCAGCAAAAGCTTTTTGTGGCGCGCGAAGATTTCAAATACCTGACGATCGAAAGCGAACGCACCGGCGCGCTCGGCCAGACCGAGCGGCAGATGATTCACAACGTGGTCGACTTCCGCGCGATCACCGCCGAGCAGGTGATGCTGCCGATGGAAAAAGTGCGCGCGATCCCGGCGAGCGCGCCGCTCGAAGATTTGCTGGCGCGGAGCCGGGCCGAGCATCTCGACCGCTGGCCGGTGCTCGGCGACAAAGGGCAGATCGTGGGGCTCGTGCAGACGTTCGACGTGGCGCTGGATGGGCGGCAGCGCGGGCGCGTGGAGTCGTTCCAGCGCCGGATCGTAATGGTCACGCCCAAGGAGCCCGCTTACAGCATCGTCTACAAACTGCGCGCCGCGCGCACCACGCTGGCCGCGGTGGTGGATGCCGAAGGCCGTTCGCTCGGCATCGTGACGTGGGAGGATCTGATCCAGCGACTAGTCTCGACGGCGGTCGCTTGAGAGCGCGGTTCGCGGGCCAGAAAGGATTTGGCATTTCCTCAAAATCGCCGCGATTCTCCCCGCCCTAAGTTCCGCCGTCACGGCGGATTTTAAGCGGCACCAACCCGCTCCGCACGACCGCTCCACACGAAATGGCGGCGCACTTTTTTCCGACTCCCATTCGATCCATGAAGCTCCACCTCCCGCTCATTCTCACGACATTGATGCTCCCCGCCTTCGCCCTCCGCGCGCAGGACAAACCGAAGAAGTGGGAGGAAATGAATTACGGGCGCTTTTTGTCCGCGACCTTCCACAACGCGAAGGGCCAGAGCACCGTGAACGGCAAAGGTTCCGCGGCGAACAAAGGCATCGTCGTGAATCTCGGCGACAGCGAAGGCGGGCTGCTCTTCGACACCGAAACGCTGCGCATGGCGGGTGGCTGGACGGGTGGTTGGTTCAAGCGGCAGGGCGTGGTGTTCGATGGCAAGCATGGTCCGAATCCCGCGCCGCCGGACAACGCGAGCATCTACTTTGAAAACGATCCCGGCCCCGGCTGGAGCAAAGACGGCAGTTTCAAGGATCCGCGCGCGCTCCCGCAGGGACCGGGCGCGGCGACGGTGCCATTCGGGCCGCTGCCGAAGGAGTGGGCGAAATATCGCGGGCTCTATCGCGCCGGGAATGACGTGATTTTTTCCTACACCGTCGGCACCGCGGCGGTGCTCGAACTTCCCGCGCTGGAAAAATCCGGCGGGGTCGCGCTGCTCACGCGCACGTTCAACGTCACGGACTCCGGCCCCGGCGCGAGTGTGAAGGTGGCGGACATCGCGGAAGGCTATGAGGTGATCGTCAACGAAGGCCGCGCGGTGATCACCACCGACGAAACGAAGCGGCCCGACGGCATGACCGTGGTCGGCGTGACCGGCGCCCCGGAAGGCGCGCTACTGACCAACGAGGGCGGAATTCTTTCGCTCAAGCTGCCGAAGCTCAGCGCGGGCGCGGCGTTCAAGGTCGTCTACGCGCACGGCGCGAGCGCCGACGGGGCGAAGCTCGGCGACGCCGTGAAATCGGCCAGTGCGGCGGCGGATCTGAAGCCGCTCACGCTCGGCGGGCCGACGCAGTGGCCGCAGATCCTGACCACGCAGGGCGAGACGGCGAAGGACGAAACCGGCGCCTACGTGCTCGATACGATCGGCGTGCCGCTGGAGAATCCCTACAAGGCGTGGATGCGGATCGGCGGGCTGGATTTCTTCAAGGATGGCCGCGCGGCGGTCTGCACCTGGAGCGGCGACGTGTGGGTCGTCTCCGGTCTCGATGACAAGCTGCAGAACGTCACGTGGAAGCGTTACGCCGCCGGCCTCTTTCACGCGCTCGGGCTCACCATCGTGGACGATCAAATTTACGTCCTTGGCCGCGACCAGATCACGCGCCTGCGCGATGTGAACCACGACGGCGAGGCGGACTACTACGAGAACTTCAACAACGACGTGCAGGTCACGCCGAACTTCCATGAGTTCGCCTTCGACTTGCAAACCGATCCGCAGGGCAATTTCTACTTCTCCAAAGGCGGTCCGGTGAATCCCGGTGGTCGCGGCTGGGGACCGCTCAGCGAACACAACGGCGGCATCTTCAAGATCTCGAAAGATGGCTCGAAGTTCGAGGTCTTCGCCACCGGGGTACGCGCGCCGAACGGCATAGGCGTTGGCCCGAAAGGCGAGGTCACGACCGGCGACAATCAGGGCACCTGGGTGCCGACGAGTTACATCCATTTTGCGAAGCAGGGCGAGTTTGTCGAGGTGCCCGACCTCGCGCATCGCGGCGACACGCCGCCGGCAAAATACGGCACGCATCTCTGCTGGATTCCCTACGGCATGGATAACTCGAACGGCGGCCAGACGTGGGTCACGAGCGACAAATGGGGACCGCTGAAAGGCAATCTGCTCTACCTGAGCTACGGCAAATGCACGCTTTTCAACGTGCTCCAGGAGCGGGTGAACGGCGTCGAGCAAGGCGGCGTCGTGCAGTTCCCGTTCAAGTTCGACACGGGCGCGATGCGCGCGCGCTTCAGCCCGAAAGACGGGCAACTTTACGTCACCGGCCTCAAAGGTTGGCAGACCTCTGGCGCGAAGGATTCCGCGCTGCAGCGCGTGCGTTACACCGGCAAGCCGGCGTATCTCCCGAACGAACTGCACGTCACCGACCGGGGCATCACGATCACCTTCACCGGCCCGCTGGATACGGCCACCGCGAGCGACGTGGAAAACTACGCCATCGAGCAGTGGAACTACCGTTGGACGAAGGAATACGGCTCCGCGGAATACAAGGTCAGCGCGCCCGACCAGAAGGGTCACGACCCCGTCGAGATCAAGTCCGTGAAAGTCTCCGACGACCGCAAAACCGTCTTCCTCGAAGTGCCCGGCCTCCAGCCCGTGATGCAGCAGAAGATCACGATGAACATCAAAGCCGAGGACGGTTCCGCAGTGCCGAAAGAGATCGCCCACACGATCAACGTCGTGCCGACGGAAGCACAGCGCGGGACGACTTATACGTCGAAGCGTTGACCCGCACGGCTCGACAAGTTTTCACACCGCCATTATCGGTTGGGCATGGATATTCCACTCACTGCCGAGCTTCGTCGCGAGGGCGAATGGTTCGTCGCGTTTTGTCCGGAAGTCCCCGAAGCAAACGGCCAGGGGCGGACGCAGGAGGAATGTATGCAGAGTTTGCGCGAGGCGATCTTTCTCCTGATGGAGGACCGGCGGGAAGACGCGCGGCAACGCAAGACGGCCGAGGCGACGCTGCTGGAGTTGGTGTGAAACGCCGGGAGTTATTGCGCCACTTGGAAGCTCACGGTTGCCCGTTGAAACGCGAGGGCGGCTCGCATTCGATCTACTGGAATCCGCAAACGGGCCGTCGCGAACCGGTCCCGCGGCACGCCGAGATCCCGGACCTCCTCGCTCGTAAAATCTGCCGCGCCTTGGGCGTCCCCGAACTGCCATGAAATTGTCCCATACCTTGCTCGCCGTCCTGATCACCTCGGCCTCCGCCGCCGTGCAGGCACCGCCGCTGGCGGATGCGGCGCCGGCGAGCCAGCCGGGGCTTACGCTCACGTTCACGAGTGCGGATGGGAAGACGGACACGCGTCGCGCGCGGCTCGTCGCGCTGTCTGTTCCCGCGGATCAAGCGCCGACGCCTTTCCTGTCCGCGGGCGGTTTCACGGCGCGGTGGGAGGGCGATATCGTCTCGCCGCTGCGAGCGGAATACACGTTCACCGCCGAGGCTTCCGCTGGCTTTAAGCTCACGATCAACGGCGCGCCGGTGCTCGACGATGCCGCCGCAAAAGCGGGCGTGCTCGTGAAGCTGAACAAGGGCGCGAACCGCCTCGTCGCCGAACTTCCGCGCGCGGTGGCGGGTGAAACATTCGTCCGGCTGAACTGGCGTTCTCGCGAGTTCCCGACCGAGCCGGTGCCGCCCACCGTCTTTGCGCATGATGCCAATGCGCAGCCGCTCCGCGCGGCCGAGCGTCTCCGCGAGGGGCGGCTGCTTTTTGCCCAGCTCCGCTGCGCGGCTTGTCACGATGCGGCGGGGATGCTGCCTGCGAAAGGCGAGGGGATGCCGGAACTCGCCCAGGATGCGCCCATCTTCGACGAAATCGGCGCGAAATACCGGGAGCCGTGGCTGGCGCATTGGATTAGCGATCCCCACGCGATCCGCCCTGGCGGGCTGATGCCGCGGGTTTTTGCCACGCATCCCGGCGAGATCGTGCAGGAGGCGGCCGACCTCGCGGCTTACTTCGCCGCGGCGAATCCGATGCCCGAGGCGAAGCCGATCGACGAAACGTTCATCCCGGAGGGCGGCGCGCTCTTCGCGAATCTCGGCTGCATCGCCTGCCACTCGAAGCCCGGTATCGAAGAACCCGATCCCAAAGGCCGCATCCCGCTCGGCCATCTCAAAGGCAAGTGGCACCCCGCCGCGCTCACCGCCTGGCTGAAAGATCCCGCAAAAAACTACCAGTGGAATCGCATGCCGCATTTCCGCCTCAGCGACGAGGAAGCCGCGCGCCTCACGGCGTATCTCATCGGCACCGCCATCCACGCCTTTCCCTCCGGTCCGAAAGGGGATGCGAGCAAGGGCGGCGCGCTGCTCGTCACCGCCGGTTGCCTGAATTGCCACGCCGGCCTCCCGCCCACCACCGCGCCGAAGCTCGACGCCACACTCGAACGCGGCTGGGCCACCGGTTGCCTCGCGCCGGACGCCGCCGCTCGCGGCAAGGCGCCCGACTTCGTCCTCACGCCCGCGCAGCGCGACGCGCTCCAGGCCTTTGCCAGCGCCGGCTTTGCTTCGCTGAAGCAGGACCCGCCCGCCGAATTCGCCGAACGGCAAATCAAGAATCAGCGCTGCACCGCCTGCCACGCGCGCGACACGGAGCAGAGCCTCTGGTCGCAGCTCGAGGACGAAACCGCGCCGCTCCAGGCCGCCGCGCCGCTCGAAGAAGGCGAGGGCAAACCCATTGCCACCACCGCGCTCCCGCCGCTCACCTGGTTCGGCGAAAAGCTCCGCGCCGACTACGCCGCGGCATTCATCTCCGGCCACGGTGGCGAAAAGTCCCGGCCGTGGATCGTCGCGCGCATGCCCGGCTTCGCCGCCACCGCGAAGGGCCTCGCCGAGGGTCTCGCACACCAGCATGGCTACCCGCTCATCGACCCCCCGCTGAAGCTGGAGCCCGATCTGGTGAAGGCCGGCGAAACGCTCCTCGGCGAAAACGGCGGTTTCAACTGCACCACCTGCCACGGCGTCGCCGACAAACCCGGCACCGCGGTCTTCGAGGCTCCCGGCATCAATCTCGCCCTCAGCCAGCAGCGCCTCCGCCACGATTACGCCCTGCGCTGGATGCTCCACCCGCAGCGGATCGACCCCGAGACGAAGATGCCGCGCTTTTCCGACGACGACGGAAAGACCCCGCTCACCGACACCCTCGACGGCGACGCCGCCCGGCAGTTCGAGGCCATCTGGTACTACATCCAGAGCCTGAAGCCGTAGCCGGCATGGCGTTCCCCCCGCGCATCGAAACGGAGCGGCTCATCCTCCGCCGACCTGTCTTTCCCGATGACGGTCCTTTCATCCACCTCGCCTACGCCAGCGATCCGCAGGTCACACGGTTCGACGCCTGGCGTCCGCACTACGATGTGGCTGAAACTCTGCGCTCTCTGTGGGCCACCCTCGGCGCGAATGACGCCGGCCGCGAACATCCCTGGCTGCTCACCGATCGCGCCTCGGGCGAAGTGCTCGGCATGATCACGCTTTACAGCGACGCCACCGATTGGCGGTTTCGCCTCGGTTACAGCCTCGCCCGCCGGCACTGGGGCCATGGACTCATGACGGAAGCGGCGCAAGCCGTCGTCAACACCGCGCTCACGCTCCCGGGCATCCAGCGCATCTGGGCCGTGGTCGATTTGGAAAACGCCGCCTCCCTGCGCGTGCTGGAAAAATGCGGACTGGAACGCGAAGGCCTGCTCCGCCGCTGGTCGGTGCATCCCGCACTGGGCCGCGAGCCGCGCGACTGCTGGTGCTACGCGCGGGTGCGCTGATCGGGATTTTCATGGCGCCGAAAGGCGGCGGTAACGCGGCGATAACACGCGAGGGGCAGCGTTCTCGTGTCCGCTCCGCATGTCGCGGGGAGGAAGCTCATTCCGCAAACCAAAACTCCTCCAATGAAACGCTCTCTCGATCCCCGCTCCGGCTTCACGCTCATCGAACTCCTCGTCGTCATCGCCATCATCGCGCTGCTCGCCGGCCTCGCGATGCCAGTCTACCAGACGGTGCTGCTCGAAGGAAAAATGACGGCCGCGCTGAACAAGGCGCGCCAGATCGGGATGACGCTCCACGTTTACGCCGGGGATCACGGCGGCACCTTCCCCGCTGGGAAGAATGACTTCGGCGAGCAGATTACCACGGCGAACGATGCATTCCGCACGCTGATCCCGGCGTATCTCGATTCAGAAAGTATCTTCGCGGTGCCGGGATCGAAGGCGGGGCCGACGGCGGACAACAAGATCAGCAGCCAGTCGGCGATCCTGGAGCGGGGGGAGAATCATTGGGCTTACGTCGCGGGGTTGACGCAGACTTCCAACTCGGGCTGGCCGCTAGTGGTGGATCACACCGATGGAGCGGGGAACTATCCGAGCCTGGAGGGGACTTTCGGGGGAACGTGGAAAGGCAAGAAGGCGGTCGTGGTCCGTGTGGACGGCAGCGCGGGGAAGGACCGCCTGTTGGGCACGGGCGATCAGCGTTACATCCCGCGTCCGGACGATACCACGGCGAATGCGCTCCAGACCGCCTACATGGGGCCGGATGTGAAGTTGCTCGAGCCCGCGCGGTGATCGTCGCCGCCTCGCTGGACAAAGAAAACGGGCGCCCCCGCGAGGGGAGCGCCCGTTTCGATGGTTTAGCGGATGACCGCCAGAATTACTTCTTGGATTCGGTCGGCTGCTTGGCCTGCATCCAGCCGGAGATGCCGGCGGAGAGGTGCTTCACATTGGTGTAGCCGAGGTCCTTGGCCTTCTTGGCGGCGGCGGCGTAGGCGCCGCAGGTCGGGCCGCCGCAATAGGCGACGACGAGCGTGCTCTTGTCGGAGGGCAACAGCGAGGCGAGGTCGTCCTTCTTGGCGCGGAAGTCGATCGCGCCGGGGATATGGCCCTTGGCGTAGGAGTCGCTGCCGTTCACGTCGAGGACGGCAACTTTCTTCTCTTTGATGGCTTTATTCAGCTCGTCGATGCTGATGTCGGGGAATTCACCGGCTTGGGCCGAGATGGCGACGAAGGCGGTGATGAGGAGGGTGAGGAGTTTTTTCATGGTATTAGTGGTACTGAGGTTTGTCTGTTTCTGGATGGAGTGAACGCTGGTCGAAGCCGGAACCTGAGTCCCATTTCCGAAGCCAAAGTTCAATTGCTCCAACCCCACAGACGCGATTCGGTTAGCATTGTTCAAACGGCTGCCAACTTCCCGGCGGATGCGGATTTCCTCAGCGGATGGTCATCACGAGGAAGACGAGGAGCAGCACCAGGGCGATCAGCGACCAAAACCACTGGGGCAGGCTCCGCTTGGGCCCGCGGCCAAATTCCGAATCGACGAACCGGTAGTAATCGAATTCGTCGTCCGGCAGGCTCAGCCCATCCTCCTCTCGCGCGGCAAGACGCCAGCCGGATTTGTCGCACGCGCCGCATTCCGGGCAGGCTTTGGCGTTGGGCGAGACTTCTTCGCCGCAGACTGGGCAGATGAAGGATTTCCGGGTCGAGTTCACGAGTCAGTATACGTCGCGTTTGTAGCGTTTGGTTTTGCGCATCGTCTCCACGTATTCCTGCGCCTGTTCGGGCGTCTTGCCGCCGGCCACTTCGACGATGCGCTTGAGTTCGATGTCCACATCCGTGGCCATGCGCAGCTTGTCGCCGCAGACGAAGAGCTCCGCGCCTTCTTCGAGCCACGCCCAGATTTCTTTTTCGTGTGCTCGCATCCGGTCCTGCACGTAAATTTTTTGGGCCTGGTCGCGGGAAAATGCGGTTTCGAGTCGGACGAAACCGGAATCGGCCCAGCCGGTGAATTGTTCGCCGTAGAGGAAATCCTGGGCGCGCCGCTGTTCACCGAAGAACAGCCAATTACGACCCTTTGCACCGGTTGCTGCACGCTCCTCGAGGAAGGCGCGAAACGGTGCCACACCCGTGCCGGGGCCGACCATGATGATCGGCGCGTCGCTGCTCGCCGGCAGTCCGAAATGTTTCTGCTGCGACTGCATGAAGATGCCCGCCCGCGTCTCGCCCGCCCAGCGTTCGGCCAGGAACGTCGAGGCCGCGCCCTTGCGCTCGCGGCCGTGCGCGTTCCACCGCACCGTGGCCACCGTGAGATGCACGGAATCCGGATGCGCCTTAAGACTGGATGCGATGGAGTAGAGCCGCGGGAGCAGCTTGCGCAGCAGCTTCACGAACTCCTCCGGCGCGAAAGTGACCTCGGGAAATTCCCGCAGAATGTCCACGTAGTCGCGCGTCTGATTCTGGCCGTTGAGGTAAACGCGAAGCTGGTCGGCATTCTCCGGGAGCAGCAGTTCGGCGAGCTTTGGCGCTCCGCGCTGCGCCGCAGCTTCGATGAATTTTTTCTCGGTCAAATGGATCGCGTAATCCGTGTGCAACGCCGCGCGCAGGGTCTTCGGCGAACCGTCTTTGCCCGGCACCGTTTCGTCGCCCGTGGCGCGCAGAGCGTGGATGGTTTCCTCGACGAGCAGGTGATCGTTTTGCGGGATCAGCCCCAGCGCGTCGCCGGGCAGGTAAGTGAGCCCCGAGCCTGCGAGCGAGATCTCGTGATGCCGCGTATCCTTCTCCGAACCCGCGCCGCTCAGCCGCTCGTTCACGGGGTGCAGGGCGAGGAACGGATTTTTGTGCGAGTAGGCGGCGGCGACCGCGGGTTCGGTGGACATGATTGGCTGACGATAAAAGCGCCACGCTCGCGATCAAGCCGCGGCTGCGTTGTCGCGCCGGTCTATGGCGCGATGAAAGCGCTCAACATCTCCAGGTTGCGGGAAAATACCTCGCTCGCGAGATAGCGTTCGCCGGTCTGAAATTTTGGATTCCCCACCAGCCGCTCGCCGGCGTGAGTGCTCACCCAGCGGCCCTCGGCATCGAGTGCGGCAATGATCGGCCCGAAATCTGCCGGGGGTGATGGTTTTTGGGGAGCGCCCGCCTTGGCGCTCGTGTAGGCGGTGGTGAGTGCCGGCAGCTTCGGGTCGATTTTCCAACCGTAGTGCTCGGGCAGGTCGCTGTCGTCGTGGGTGATCTGGTATTTGCTCGTCAGGTAGAGCGGCCGGTTTGACTGCAATTCGTAGTATCGCGCGAGTTGTCCATCGGGGAGCAACGAGCGCTGCAAGTAGACGAGCGCGCGGGGAATCGGCTCGAGATATTTCGCGTCCCGGGTGAGGGCGTGGATTTTCAGCAGCGTGGAAATCGCGCCGAGCGACTCGCGTCCGGCGACCGCGGGCGGCTCAAATTTCCGCGCCCAGACGGGTCGCATTTGCAGGTCGTATTGCTGCGCCCAGCCGGGCTGCGGCTCCGGCAGTTGTGCGAGGAGCAGGAAGTCGCCGAGCTTCGCCAGCGCCGCGCGGCAGCGTTCGTCGCGGTAGATTTTCCAGGCGTCGAGCAACGCATCGGCGACGTGCAGGGCGAGGTCGTCGTTCAAGGTGGGGAGATTCCAGTATTCCTTGAGGCGATTCTCGGTGCGCCAGTCGTAGTCAGGAAATTGCGCCTTCCCCACGAGCACCGGCGCGACCCGCGCATCCCACACCTGCGGGAAGCCGCCGTGAGCAAACTGCGCGGCGCGCAACGCCGTGCGCGCAAACTCGGAAGCTTCATGGATTTCGCGATGTTTAAATCCCAGCGCGCGATCGGCGTGCATGAGCAACCGGAGCGCGGCCGGGGTGATCCCATCGTCGAGTGTGGAGAAATTGCGGCCCCGCCCCCGGCCATTGCGGTACTGCGCGACCTGCGAACCGCGCGGATCGAAGTCGATACTGTTCGTCCACCCTCCCGACGCGAGCTGCCCGTAAACCAGCGCCTCCGCAGCTTCCCGCGCCGCATCGAGATAGAACGGATCGCGGGTCGCCTCGAAGGCGCGCAGGTAAGCGAGCCCCACCGTCGGCGTGCCCGGCGGCTGCACCCAAATCTGCTCCGCCGTCGCCTTGCCTTCGCCCAGTCGCCGCGTGAAATCGGGAGAGTAGTAGTAAACATACCCGCCGTGGGAGGCGGCATTTTTGCGGAAAAATGTCGCCGCCTTTCTCATGGTCGCGACGGCCAGTTCGCGCGCGGCGGGGTCCGCGGCGGGTAAGGGCGAGGCGAAGAACAAACCCGCGGCGATCGCGGCGAGACGGGACAGCGTCGTGTGCATCGTCGCGCCTCAGCTCAGGATGGCGCGCGCCACTTTCCCGCTCACGTTCGTCAGCCGGAAGTCGCGGCCAGCGTAGTTGTAAGTCAGCGCCTCATGATCGAGCCCGAGCAGGTGGAGGATCGTGGCGTGCAGGTCCTGGATGTCCATTTTCCCCTCCACCGCGATGTCGCCCATTTCGTCCGTCGCTCCGTAGCGCTGGCCGCCTTTCACGCCGCCACCCGCCATCCACATCGTGTAGCCGCGGCCGTGGTGGCCGCGGCCGTTGCCGTCGCCCTTGTCGTCGCCCGGCGAACGGCCAAATTCACCGCCCCAAACCACCAGCGTGTCGTCGAGCATCCCGCGCTGCTTCAAGTCCGTGAGTAGCCCGGCGATCGGCTGGTCAATGCTCGCCGCGCGCTCGGTCAGGCCCTGCCGCAAATTGTTGTGATGATCCCAGCCGGGGTGCGTGAGCTGGATGAAGCGCACACCCTTTTCCGCGAGCCGTCGCGCGAGCAGACATTGCGCGCCGAAGCGATCCGAGACGCGGTTGCCGATGCCGTAAAGTTGCTGGATGGACGCGGGTTCGTCCGACGCGTCAATCACGCCGGGAATTGAAGTCTGCATGCGGTGCGCCAGCTCGAACGACTCGATGACGCCCTCGATTTCCGGCTGCCCCGGCTGCTTCGCCAGCAGCCCGCGATTGAGCTGCTGAATGAAATCGAGCTGCCGCCGCTGGTCGCCCGCGAGCAGCGTGCGATTCGCCACATTCGGAACGCCCGCGCCGCTGGCATTCAGGCGCGAGCCCTGATACGCGGCGGGGAGAAAGGCGGAGCCGTAGTTCATCGCGCCGCCCTGATCGTGGGTCGGATCAATGGTCACGAAACCGGGCAAATCCTCTGCGAGCGTGCCGAGGCCGTAGGTGATCCACGCGCCCATCGAGGGGCGCACGAAATTCTCGCTGCCGGTGTGCAGCGCGATGGTGGCCTGCACGTGCGAGTTCGTGTTCGTCTGCATGCCGTTGAGCAGGCAGAGTTCGTCGGCGTGTTCGGAGAGCCTGGGGAAAACGTCGGAGATCATCAGCCCGCTTTTTCCGCGCGGCTGAAAGGGGATCACCGAGCCGAGCGGCTGGTGCGGCCCGCCTTTGCCGGTGCGCGCGAGTTCCGGCTTCCAGTCGAAAGTGTCGAGATGGCTCGGCCCGCCCTGCATGAAGAGAAAGATCACGCGCTTCGCCCGAGCGGTGAAATGCGGTTTCTTGGGCGCGAGCGGTCCGGCGGCTTGCGCGAGCCGGGCATTCAGCGCGGCGAATGCGAGCCAGCCGAAACCGGCGGCGGTGCGCTGGAGGAAGCCGCGGCGGTCGAGCGTGCGGAGGGTGTTGGAGCAGGTGTTCATGGGCCTGATTTTTTTAACGCAGAGACGCGGAGACGCTGAGGGCGGGAGAGTGGGCTGGTGTCCTCGAAATCTTGATTTTGGATTTCTCTGCGCCTCTGCGTCTCTGCGTTTTCATTTCTTCACCGGAGGTAGCGGAACTCGGCGCTGGCGAGCAGCGCTTGCACAAAAGTGGTCCAGCGATAATGGGTGTCGCCGTCGCGGTTCAGGGTCTTGAGGAAGGCAAGTGAGTCGGCGACTTCGGCCCGCTCCGGCTCCCGCGCAAGCGCGCGAAGGTAAGCGAGACGCACGCGCTGCTCGTCATTGCATTTCTCGGCCAGAAGACTCTCCGCTGCACCCCGCGCGGCATCTTCGACGAGATCATTGTTCATGAAGAAAAGCGCCTGCGATGCGATGGTCGTGACCTCGCGCAGGCCCTTGATCTGGCTCGGATCGGGGAAGTCGAACAGCTCGTGCATCGAGGGAAGCATCGAGCGCAGCGCGGGCAGGTAAATCGTGCGCACCGGCGCGTCTTCCGGCATCAGGCTGCGCAGCCATGAGCCGCGTCCCTTGCCGCCGAAGCCTGCGACCTGGATGCCCTCGGGCCGCTCGAATTTCAACCCACCGCCGACGAGCAGCAGCGTGTCGCGGATCGGTTCCAGTTCCAGACGGCGCACGTCCGCCCGCCAGTGGAGTTCATTCGCGCCGTCCGCCTTTTCGCCAGCGGGATTTCCTCCGCTGCTCAAGCGATAGGTGCGGCTCAGCATCAGTTCGCGGAGAAGTTTTTTCACCGACCAGCCGCCCGCGACGAACCGCGTGGCGAGATGATCGAGCAGCTCTGGATTCGATGGCTCCTCACCGGTCAGCCCGAAATCATCCACCGTCCGCACCAGCCCGCGTCCGAAAAGATGCTGCCAGACGCGATTCGTGAAGACCCGCGCGGTCAGCGGATTCCCCGGTGCGACCAGCCATTCGGAAAGCTGGAGCCGCCCGCTCGCATTCGCGGGAATCGCCGGGAGCGGCGGCAGGCCCGGCACCGCGAACGCGCCGCGCTTCGGCACTTCGCCGCGATCCTGCGGGTCGCCCTTGATGCGGATCGCGCAATCCTGCAGCTCGCCTTCGAGCACGCCCATCGCGCGGTCGGGGCGAAAGGCGAAAATGGTCGGGTATCCCTTCGCGCGCTGCGTGTCCATCATCGCATCCAGCGCCGCGTCGGTGCTGGCGGCGGCCGCAGGGCGGCCTCGCGCGCCCGCACTGACATTGCCTGCGGCGAGGGTGGGCAATTTCACCAGCCGGTCCTCATCCACATAACCATTCGGCCCGAGCTGGCCTTTGCCCGCGACGCCCGGCCACGTCTCGGTGCTGTAGAAAATTCCGGCCAGCGCGTAGTAGTCACGCTGCTTGATCGGATCGGTCTTGTGATTGTGACAGCGCGCGCAGCTCACCGTGAGCCCGAGCATGGCCCGCGTCGTCACATCGATCTGATCGTCCACGCGATCCATCGCGAACTGCTCGCCGCCCGCGTCCGAAAGATCCATCGAGCCGAGGGTGAGGAAGCCCGTCGCGATCAAATTTTCCCGCCGCTCCGCAACCGTGCGCGCGGGCAGCAGGTCGCCGGCAATCTGTTCCGCGATGAAGCGATGATACGGCTTGTCCTTGTTGAACGCATCAATGACGTAATCGCGGTAGCGGAACGCGAAGGGGAATGCTGCGTTGATCGCCCGCCCCACGCTGTCCGAGTAACGCACCGTATCGAGCCAATGCCGCGCCCATCGTTCGCCGAAACGAGGCGAAGCGAGCAGCCGATCCAGCACGCGCGCAAACGCCAGATCGTCGGGGGACGCATCGCGGAGAAACGACGCAATCTCCTCCGGCGTCGGCGGCAGGCCGGTGAGGTCGTAGCTCGCGCGCCGCAGCAGCGTGGTGCGATCCGCGTCGGGATTCGGTGCGAATTTCTTCGCCTCGATCTTCGCGAGGACGAAGACATCCACGCCATCGCGGCACCACGCGAGGTCGCTGACCTTCGGCACTGCGGGTTTGCGGATCGGGGTGAAGGACCACGGCGCATCGTCGGCGGCTGTGGCGATCGAGACGCCGGCGAGGATTGCGACGACTCCAGCCCGGAGAGATGAACCACGAAATAGACGAAATAAACGAAAGGCGGACCGGCCGCTTTCGTCTGTTTCGCCTTTTTCGTGGTTCCTCATCTTCTGCTCCGCTCCGGTCTCAACGGGCGTCCGGCTTTTCGCCCTCGGCCTTGCGTCCCTCGCCGTCGCGCTCGGCGGCTTTCGGGTTTTCACCGTCGCGGGCTCCCTCGCGTTTCACCTCGCCCTCGCGTGGACCCATCTTCGCGCCTTCGCCATCGCGAGCGCCTTCCTTTTTCATCTCACCGTCGCGCGGGCCTCGGCGCGGTTGTTCGCCGTCGCGGGGTCCTTCGCGTTTCACTTCACCATCGCGCGGTCCTTTGCGCGGCTGATCGCCGTCACGAGCGCCTTCCTTTTTCTGTTCGCCGTCGCGGGCGGCTGGTTTGCGTTCACCTTCGCCCTCGCGGGGGGCGCGTTTCCGATCACCCTCGCGCGCTCCTTCGCGAGGACGATCGCCGTCGCGTTCGCCTTTCCGCGCGGGGCCGTCGCCTTCGCGGGCGATCGGTTTGGGTTTTTCGCCTTCGCGAGCGGCGGGTTGCTGGGCTTCGGGCGACGCGGGTTTCGGGGCGTCGCCTTCGCGCTGCTGCGCGCGGGCGGCAGTGAAGGTGGCGGCGCTGATGGTGGTGACGAGGATCGCGGTGGTGAGCCGGTTCCAAACGGAGGGGGTGCTGGGGGTCATGATGTTTTGGAGGCGTTGTTTCAGTTCGGGGAAATGGCGAAAGAAAGGCGCGACCGCGGGCGCGATCGGGAGGGCGGGGGATTGCAGGCAGCGGAGCAGCGCTTCGCCGTACTCGTGCCGTTGCGGCCCATCGAGCGCGCGCAGGGCGGCGGCGTCGCAGGCGAGTTCGCGGTCGGCGTGGAAACGGCGCAGCGCCAGCCAGGCGAGCGGATTAAACCAATGCAACGCGCAGAGCCCGAGCGCGAGCCACGTCCAGAGCACGTCGCGACGGCGGACGTGGGCCATTTCGTGGAGGAGCATTCCGCGAATTTGTGGGGCGGTGAAACGCGCTTCCAAATCGGCGGGCACGAGCACCGCGGGCCGCAGCCAGCCGCAGACGGCGAGCGTGGAAATCCCGGGCAGCACGCGCAGCGGAACGGAGGCGGCGAGGCCCATCCGGGCGGCCGCCCACAGCGCGTGACTTTCCATCGCGGCGTCGGCGGCGACGCCCTCGCGAGCAATCCAGCGGCGGAGTTTCCAATGCGAAAACAGCAGCCAGCCAGCGACGACGAGCACGCCTGCAAACCAAATCCAAACCAGCGGATGCAATGGGGTATGCGCCGCGGCAGAGAGTGCGACGCTGTCGGCCACGCCGCGATCTACGGTCGCAGTCGCGAGGGCCGGTGAAGGCCACGCGTGCCAGCTCACGGTCGGCACCGAAGGCATGGCGAGCCGGAGGAAAAACAACGCCGGCAACGCCCAGCGCCACGCGACGGGAAATCCGCGCCAGCGCGCCACCAGCGCCGCGAGCACCGCGAGCGGCAGGGCTTCGAGCGAGGTGCGCGCGGCCCACGCGGCCAGCGTGTGGAAGATTTCGGCGTTCATTTGGTTTTTCCCTCCTCGAGGATTTTCCGGAGCTGCGCCGCCTCCTGCGCGCTGACCTGGCCGCTCTCCACAAAGCACGCGAGCAGCGGCGCCAGCTTCCCGCCGAAGAGCCGGTCGACAAACGTGCGGCTGGCGTCGAGCACACAATCCGCCTCCGCCACCGCGGGCCGGTAACGATGCTCGCGGCCTTCTTTGGTGAAGGTGAGCGCGCCTTTGCCGACGAGGCGATTGATCAGCGACTGCACGGTGCGCGGCTTCCAGTGCATGCGGCCTTCGAGCCCGGCGACGACCTCGGCGGTCGTCGCATTGCGGAGCCGCCAGAATTCCCGCATCACCACCCACTCCGCATCGGAGATGGTGGGCAAAGCAGCGGCAGTGCGAGTGGCGGGGGACGGGCGCGTGCTCATGGAAAGCAGCGGTATCGTTCGCGGATTACATATGTAATCGCAAGCGCATTTTTCGCGCCTGAAAATCCGCCTTATCGCGCGGGTCAGCGCCCGGCGAACATCGCGTTTTTCGGATCACCACCGCTGAGCACGAACGCGAGCAGGTCGAGCACTTCGCTTTTGCTGAGAATGTTCACCAGCCCCGGCGGCATGAGCGAAATCTTCGAGGGTTCGATGCTCGTGACCTGCTTGCGATCGACGGAGACCTGCTGGTTCGGGTCGCTGCCGTCGGTGTTCACTTTCACGGTGTCGCTGTTCAGATTCACGATCGTGCCGATGACCTGCGTGCCGTCGGTTTTTGTGATCACGGTGGGGACGAACTGCTCGTTGATTTCCTTGCTCGGGTTGACGATCGCATCGAGCAAATCGCGCGGCGAGTAACGGCCGCCGGCGCCGGTCAGATCCGGGCCGGTCATGCCGCCTTCGTTGCCGAAACGATGGCAGGCGTAGCAGCCCACGGCACCGAAAAGTTTGCGGCCGAGGTCGAAGTTACGGCCCTTCATGTCGGCGTTGGTCGGGTTGATTTGTTCGACGGTCCACGGGGTGAACGTGGTGTGGCCGGCGAGCACGGTCGCGGCGGCTTCGAGCGCGGATTTTTTCTCCGGCTTCTTTTCCAGCACGGCGGCGAGTTCCGTCTTCTCCGCGGGAGTGAGGCTGGCCACGGCGTCGTTGCGGATGAACTCGATGAACTTCTCAAAGCTCGCACCGCCGCGGTAGTTCGCCGCTTTCAAAAACCACTCGAAGTAGGCGGTGTGCAGCGGCGTGGTCCAGCCGGTCTTCAACATCCGGAGCGAGCGTGCGTAATCCATCTGCTCTTCCTGGGTCGGCGCTTTGTCGAGCAAGGCGACGGCTTTGCTCGCGACGGTCGGCGATTGGAGGAAGACGAGCAGTTCACAGAGCACTTGATTCAGCTCGCGCGTGGCGGCAGGAAATTGCGGGTCGAAGGCGGCGAGCAACTTCTTCGTGGTGGTCTCATCGGGCGCGCCGAAACGCACGAGCGCGATCTGCGCGGTGCGGGTGACCGTGATGCGCGGCTCGTTGTTCAGCGCGGCGAAGTCGAACTTCGCGAGCGCGTCGAAAATGCGCGCGGCGATGGCGGCGTCGGCGGGCGGATCGGTGGGCTTGCGGTGCTGCGGGTCGATGCCGGCGGCCTTGGTCAGCGCGAGCAGCGCCTCGGCTTTGGCCACGGGATTTGTCTCGGTGAAGACTTTCTCCTGCCACGTCTCGCGCGGTTGATGTTCCAGCGCGGTGCGCGCGGCCCAGCGGATGAAGAAATCCGCGTGGCCGAGCTGCTGCCACGCCGTTTCCACCGCTTTCGGGTTCGGGGCGCCGTGGAAGGTTTCGAGCCGGTGGCGCAGGTCGCGCTGATCCTGCCCGGCGCTGATCGCGACGGCGGGCGCGGTCGATTCGCTGCCGGTGTAGGTCACGCGGTAAAAGCCGCTCTGCACCTTGCGTCCGCCGATGGCAAAATACAGCGCGCCATCGCCAGGGTGAATGATCGCGTCGGTGAGCGGCAGCGGCGCGCCGGACACAAATTCTTCTTTCGTCGCCGTGTAACTCGCGCCTTTGGGCGTGAGGTGAACGGCGTAGAGTTTGCCCCAGCTCCAATCGAGCGCGAAGAGCGCATTCTGATACTTCGCGGGGAACTTCGCACCGTAGCCGAAGGTCGTGCCGGTGGGCGAACCGGGGCCGATGTTGATCACCGGGCCGACGTTGTCCGAATACCACTCGGGGCGTTTGCCCGCGCCGTTGCGCCAGCCCCATTCGGAACCGCTGACGACGTGGCAGATGCGCGTGGGGCGATACCACGGCGTGTTGAAGTCGTACTCCATGTCCGCGTCGAAGGTGAAGAGTTCGCCGTCGCGGTTGAACGAGGCGTCGAAGATGTTGCGGAAGCCGCTCGCGTAGATTTCGAACTTCTGCCCATCCGGCGAGACTTGATAAATGATGCCGCCCGGCGCGAGCGCATCGCGCATGAAGCCGCGGCCATCGGGCATCCGCGGGAGCAGGTGATCTTCGCCCCAATTCAACGCCACGCGGGAAGACTGCGCCTCGGTCGGCTTGGTGCCGTTGCCAGTGACGAGGAAGATCGATTTGCCGTCCGGCGCGAGGACGACGGCATGCACGCCGTGATCGCCGCGGGAATAGATGCCGCGAACTTTTTCCACCTTGTCGAGTTGGTCGTCGCCGTCGGAATCGGTGAGGCGATAGAGCCCGGAGTTGTCCGGCTTTTCGTAGTCGTTCACGCCGACCCAGAGCGCGTCGAAGGCCCAGAGCAAGCCGTTGCCGGCCTTGATCGGGGCGGGAACTTTTTGAATCGCGGCCGGATCGAGTGGCTGGCCGGCGGGCGGCGCGGCGAAGCGATAGAGACCGCCGTATTGATCGCTGGCGAGGATGCGGCCTTTGCCGTCGACGCACAGATTCACCCACGAACCCTGCTCGGCGAACGGGACGGAATAGATCAGCTCGACTTTGAAGTCCTTGGCCGCGCGAATCCGATCGGCCGGCGTGGCTTTGTTTTCGTTGACCGCGGCGCCGGTGACGGGTTCGGCGGCGAGGGCGAATTGCGCTGCGAGAGAGAGCGCGATGACGGGGAGGGCGGGGGATTTGAACATGGAAGGAAAAGGGGCTGCTAGCTTGGATTTCTCAGACGAGGAGACCACTGGATAACGCAGATAACTCAGATGAACCCGATCGAGACGGCTCCTATCGCGAGAATCTTTGCTATCGGTGTGTTCTACGGTTCATCGCAGCGGACGTATGCGGGGCGATCGATCCGCGGCTACCCGCCGGCGGTGCCTTCGCCGCCGGGTTTAGTCATCTCGACGGGGTCGAGAGCCTTGGCGAGTTCGGCTTCAGGGAGGATTTGCCGATCGCGGCAGATCTCGCGGACGGTGCGGCCGGTCTTGGCGCTTTCCTTGGCGATCTCGGCGGCTTTGTCGTAGCCGATGATCGGGGCGAGCGAGGTGACCATCGCCATGCTGTATTCCACGAGTTCGGCGCTGCGGGCGACGTTGGCCTGGATGCCGACGATGCACTTTTCGCGGAAGACGTTGGAGACGTTCGCGAGGAGGCGGCAGGACTCGAGCAGCGCGTCGGCGAGCACGGGCATCATCACGTTCAACTCGAAGTTTCCATTCGCCGCCGCCCAAGTGACGGTGGCGTCGTTGCCGATGATCCGGGCGCAGACTTGCATCACGCTTTCGCACATCACGGGGTTCACTTTGCCGGGCATGATCGAGCTGCCGGGCTGCGTCTCGGGGAGCAGAATTTCGCCGATGCCGCAGCGCGGGCCGCTGCCGAGCCAGCGGAGGTCGTTGGCGATTTTGAAGAGCGAAACGGCGATGGTTTTGAGCTGGCCGCTCGCTTGCATGAGGCCGTCTTTGGCGGATTGCGCTTCAAAGTGGTTGCGCGCTTCGTGCCAATCGATCCCAGTCTGGCGGCTGAGGTGGCGGACGACGATGCCGGCGAAGTCGGGGTGACAATTCAGCCCGGTGCCGACGGCGGTGCCGCCGATGGGCAATTCTTCGATCGCGTGGATCGCGTCGGCGGCGCGTTTGCGGGCGAGTTCGATCTGGCGGGCGTAGCCGCCGAATTCCTGCCCGAGCCGCACGGGCGTGGCGTCCATGAGATGCGTGCGGCCGATTTTGATCACATCCCAAAACTCGACGGCCTTTTTTTCCAGCGCGCCGTGGAGCTGCTCGAGCGCGGGGATGACGAACTTCCGCAGCCGCTCGCCGACGGCGACGTGGATCGCCGTGGGGATCACGTCGTTGCTCGATTGCCCCATGTTCACATGGTCGTTGGGATGCACCGGGTCTTTGCTGCCCACGGGTTTGCCGGCGAGCTGCGAGCAGCGATTCGCGAGCACCTCGTTGATGTTCATGTTCGTCGAGGTGCCGCTGCCCGTCTGGTAAATGTCGACCGGGAAGTGCGCGTCGAGTTTGCCCTCGATGACTTCGTGCGCGGCTTTGGCGATCAGCGTCACGCGGGGTTCGTCGAGTTTGCCGAGTTCGAGATTCGCCTCGGCGGCGGCCCATTTGATCATCCCGAGCGCGCGGATGAATTCGCGGCCGAAGCCGCGGCCGCTGACCGGGAAGTTGAGCACGGCGCGCTGGGTGGAGGCGCCGTAGAGAGCGTCGGCGGGCACTTCCATCGTGCCCATGGAATCTTTTTCGATGCGGGTGTTTGACATGGAGGAAAGGGGTGCGGTGGGCAGCATGCGCGAGAGTGCGCCGGTTTGAAAAGGGGGTTTTGGTTCCGGGTGATTGCGTTGGAGTTCCGCCTCTCGCTGTGAAGTTCCAATAGGTTGTTCATGCGGCGAAGACTTGGAAAGGTGGTTTGTGAAATCTCCAACCGCCCAAATTCTCCCATCTCCCGACTCCGCCAATCACTGAACAATTTCTTGAACCTCCTCACTCAGCGTGGGAACCCGCGGCGCGGCTTCCCTACCGCGGCTTCCCTACCGCGGCTTCCCTACCGCGGTTTCCCTACCGCGGTTTCCCTACCGCGGTTTCCGCAAACGGAGCCGTGACCGGATTCGGTCTAGCGTCTTGCCGGCGGCTGGGTTCCCTGCGAGGGAATCACTCCCTCGCACCCTCCCCATGAAGCCACTCGCCATCCGCATCCTCCCGTTTCTTGTCACCCCGCTCGCCTCGCTGTTCGCGCAATCCGCGCCGACGCCGGTGCAGTTTCAAAAGCAGCAGATCACGGATGAATTCTGGGCGGAGGGCGCGAACTTCGGCGACTTCAACAAGGATGGAAAGATGGACCTCGTTTACGGGCAGTGGTGGTGGGAGGGGCCGCAATTTACGAAGCGCCACGAGTACCAGCGGATCGAAAAGAGCTTCACGGTGAAGCAGGCGGACGGCAGCGAAAAAACCTATCAGGGCTTCAAGGGCCAGTATTCCGCGGACAACGAATACTCGAAGAATTTCCTCTGCTACACCTACGACTTCAACGCCGACGGATGGACGGACATCCTCGTGCTTGGCTTCCCGGGCGCGGAGTCGTGGTGGTACGAGAATCCGCAGGGCAAGAGCGAGACGTGGGTGCAGCACGTGGCGCTGGATGTGACGGAAAACGAGTCGCCGACTTTCGTGGACGTGAACGGCGACGGCCGGCCGGAGATCGTGGCGGGCTCGCGCGGGTCGCTGGGTTATGCGGAGTTCGATCCGAAAAATCCCGCGGCGATGTTTCAGTGGCATGCGGTGACGCCGGTGGTGAAAGTGCCGGGCAAGGATGGCAAGGAGGTGAACTTCTATCAGCGCTTCACCCACGGCATCGGGGTGGGCGATGTGAACGGCGATGGGCGCATGGACATCCTGGAAAAGACCGGGTGGTGGGAGCAACCGGCGTCGCTCGCGGGCGATCCGGTGTGGAAGAAACACGAGGCGATGTTCGGCACCGACGGCGGGGCGCAGATGTATGTCTACGACGTGAATGGCGATGGAAAGAACGACGTGATCACGAGTCTCTCGGCGCACAAGTACGGGCTGGCGTGGTTTGAGCAGACCAACGACGGCGGGGCCGAAGGCTGGACGAAACGCCTGATCGTGGGCGAGAAGTCGGAGGAAAATCCGCAGGGCATCGCCTTCTCCCAGCCTCACGCGATGGACCTGGTGGATGTGAATGGCGACGGCCTGCTGGATATCGTCACGGGCAAACGCTTTTACGCACACGGACCGGCGGGTGATCCCGATCCAAAGGGCACGCCGTATCTCTATTGGTTCGAGCTGAAACGCACGGCGGGGAAAGCCGAATACGTGGGGCATCTAATCGACGACGCGAGCGGCGTGGGCACGCAGGTGGTGGCGCGCGACCTCAGCGGCGACGGCAAGCCCGATGTGGTGGTGGGCAACAAGCGCGGGGCTTACGTCTTCATCCAGAAGTAGCCCGCTGGCCGATCGCTGGGTCGAGTGCTCCACCCGGAGTGACGTCATCCCTTACCAATCATGGGACTTGAGCGCGATGGGCGTGTCTCTCGGGTAGGGTGGGCGTCCCGCCCGCCGTTCGACGCATCCTGCGTCGAAGCACTTTCGCGAGGGCCAGCGGTGACCCGGGGCGCGGAAGATCGTTTCGGCGAGACGCCGAAACCGGCGGGCGGGACGCCTACCCTAACCGAGATCTGCTTCCGCGCTCTCTGTCCGGTGATGGTGCACGGTTGGTATTAATGCCCGCCGAAGAGGCGCGTGAAATTTTCGGCAACGAGCGCTTCGGTTTCCGGCGTGCCGAGGCCGCGGGCTTCGGCGAGGCCGAGGTAGGCGACTGGCAGATTCGCGGGGTGATTGAGCGGCTCGCCGGCGGCGTCGTGGAGCGGGTGCTGGTTGCGTTCGTCGGGCGGGCGGAGGTCGGGTGCGTCGGTTTCCACCAGCACACGGTCGGCGGGCATCTGGCGGAAGGCATCGCGCTGGGCGGCTTTGCGTTCGTGGAGGAAGTAGGGCGAGAAAGAAAAATACGCGCCGCGCTCCACGAAGCCCGCGATCATCTCCGCCGGGCCGCCGTAGGCGTGGATGAGGAAGCCGCAGGCGGGCAGGGGATGGGTGCGGATGACGTCCCACAGCGCGCCCCACGCCTGGATGCAGTGGATGGTCGCGGGCACGTTGCGCTCGGTGGCGAGTTGGAGCTGGGCGATGAAAACGGCGCGCTGATCGTCGAGGTCGTGGCCTTCGATCCAGCGGTCGAGACCGATCTCGCCGACGCTGGCGCGGGGATTGGCATCGAGCTGGGCGCGGAGGAGGTCGAGCCATTGCGGCGAACGGCCCGGCACCTGCCATGGGTGGAGGCCGTAGGCCGGGCGAATCCAGTCGTGCCGGAGCGCGAGTTCCGCGACGGCGGGCCAGTCGCTCTCGCGCGTTCCATTCACCACGGCGCCGCCGAAGTCGAACGCGCGGGGTTCGTCGAGGATGCTCGGCAGATGCGGGGCGAGGCGCGGGTCGTGGAGGTGATTGTGCGCGTCGTAGATCATGGGTCGGGGTGCAGATTCAACGCAAAGGCGCAGAGAGCGCAGAGGTCCGCAGTGAGATTGGAAGGTTTCGCCGCCTCATCGCTACACCATTTCTATCTTCCACGCCTTTGCGGACCTTTGTGCTCTCTGCGCCTCTGCGTTGAAACAATCAAAGCTCGCGAGGCGCGCCCGATTTCGTCATTCACCCTCTCCCCAGCCATGAAGCGACTCCTCCCGTTCCTCCTCGTCCCGCTCGTCGCCAGCTCGCTGCTTGCCGCCGAGCCGGAGTTTCCCCTCACCGAAGACTCGAAGCCCCAGGACGGCGTCCCGAAAGGCGAGCTGATCAAGTTCGACTTCGCGGAGTCGAAGGTCTTCCCCGGCACCACCCGCGAGGTCACGATTTACGTGCCGCGGCAGTACGACGGCAAGAAGCCAGCGTGCGTCTATGTGAACCAGGACGGCGTGCAGTGGAATGCGCCGGTGGTCTTCGACAACCTGATCGCGAAGGGCGACATCCCGGTGCAGATCGGCGTGTTCATCCGGCCGGGCGTGGTCAAGGCGCTCAACGGCCGGGAGGCGCTCGACCGCTTCAACCGTAGCCTGGAATACGACGGCCTCGGGCCGGATTACGCGCGGTTCGTCCTCGAGGAAGTGCTCCCCGCCGTGGAAACGAAAACGACCAGCGACGGTCGCGCCATCGTCCTCAGCAAGAGCGGCAACGATCGCGCGATCGGTGGGAGCAGCAGCGGGGCGATTGCGGCGTTCATCGCGGCTTGGGAGCGGCCGGATGCGTTCACGCGCGTCTTTAATGTCGTCTGCACCATGGTGGGTTTGCGCGGCGCGAATGAGCTGCCGACATTGATTCGCAAATACGAGCCGAAGCCGCTGCGCGTCTTCCAGCAGGACGGCGAGAACGACAACAACATCTACGGCGGCGACTGGTGGATGGCCAACCAGGAGCTGGAGCGTTCGCTCACGTTCGCCGGCTACGAGCACGACTTCATCTGGGGCAAGGGCGGCCACAATGGCAAACACGGCACGCAGGTCTTCCCGGATGCGATCCGGTTTCTGTGGAAAGGGTGGCCCGAGCCGGTCAAGGCGGGCACGAGCAAGAACAACATGCTCAACGACATCTTCATCCCCGGCGAGGGCTGGCAGGTGGCGTGGGAAGGGGGCAAATTTACCGAAGGCGCGGCGGCCAACGCGCAGGGCGAGGTGTTCTTCAACGACATCCCGAACGGGAAGACCTACAAGATCGCGCTCGATGGGAAAGTGACCGAGTTTCTCGCCGACTCGAAGAAGGCGAATGGGCAGGCGTTCGGCCCGGATGGGCGGCTCTACGCGGTGGCGACGGCGGAGCCGAAGATTCTCTCCTGCAATCCCGCCGGCGTGGTGCAGGAACTCGCCGCCGACATCCGCGGCAACGACCTCACGATGCTCGCGAACGGCAACCTCTACGTGACTGAGCCGAGCAGCGATCTCAAGGTGCCCGGCAAGGTGTGGCTGATCACGCCGGATGGCGGCAAGAAGCTCGTGGATCAAGGGTTGAAATTTCCCAACGGCATCGCCGCGAGCACCGATCAATCGCTGCTCTACGTGGCGGAAGCCCGCAGCCATTGGGTGTGGAGTTACCAGATCCAGCCCGATGGCACGCTCGCCCACAAGCAGCGTTACTACTGGCTGCACACCCCCGACACCGCGGACGACGCGGGCGCGGACGGCATGGAAGTGGACAGCGCCGGCCGGCTCTACGTGGCCACGCGCCTCGGGCTGCAAATCTGCGACCAAGCCGGCCGGGTCAACGTGATCGTGCCAACGCCGAACGGCCGGTCGAGCAACGTGGTGCTGGGCGGCGCGGATCGCGACACGCTCTTCGTCACCGCGGGGGACAAGGTCTTCAAACGGAAGGTGAAAGCCAAAGCCGCGCCGAGCTACGAAGCGCCGCTGAAACCGGCGGCCCCGCGCCTTTGAGGGGATTCACTGAAGTAACGCGAAACACGCGAAAGCCACGCGGAACACGCGAAAAAGGAAGCTCGGAGGGCTCTCTTTTCGCGTCCTTCCGCGCCATTTCCGCGTGTTTCGCGTTAACCAGGGAAGCGCTGAGGATTTTCACCTGCCGGTCGGCGAGATCGATCCAACGGAGGATGGCAAAGCGTTTGAACGGTGGCCACGCGGACGGTGGCGGCTTCGCGCCCGTCCCAAAGCGGCACCGTCCACAGCAGCGCCGCCGCCCCCTTCTTCGTCGCCGTGCAATCCGCCACGGCGGCGCATTCGCTAGTCGGCAGCGCGCACAGTCTGGAGCGTGAAGTTGTGGTTTTTGCCCGCGGCAAAGTAGGTGACCGAGACGCGCGCATGGCGCAGCGGGGGCGGGAGTGCGCCGGGGACGATCGGACGGGAAACGTCGGTGAGGGTGGTCTGGACGGTGCCGGTGAGGACGACATTGCCGCTGGCCGGGTCCACGTAGATGGGCACGCCGGGCAGGGTCGTGGTGCCGGGGTCGAGTTCGGCGGGTGGGGGGCCAGTGGTGGAAAAGGGCACCGCGAGAATGCGGTCGATCGCCGACTGCGCGAGGGCCTGCGCATTGGTGGCGTAACGGCTGGTGGTGGCGATGCGATTGATCGAAAGGAGCCCGGCGATGGCGCCCGTTCCCAGGAGGGCAAGGCCGCGCTGGCTCGCGAAGGGCACCGCGTGATCCGCGCGCATCCTTTCGACAGGGAAAAGGGGCACGGCTTCATCGACAGCCAGAAATACGGGATGGAAGTCTTTCGCCGTCTCCCGGCCGCAGCGCCGCTGATCGTGGCCGAGGCCGTGTGGCAATACAGCCATCACATCCTCGCCGGCCTGATGTCCCATCGCGGGCCGATCCTCACGCTGGCGAACTGGCGCGGCCAATGGCCCGGCCTCGTGGGGATGCTGAACCTGAACGGTTCGCTGACGAAAGCGGGCGTGCGCTACAGCACGTTGTGGAGCGGGAGCTTCGACGACGCGTTCTTCCAGCGCGGGCTGAAGCAGTGGTTGAAGACGGGCACGATCCGGCACGACGAGTCGCACGTTCGGCCGCTGGCCAAGGTCGCCGTGCCGGCCGCCGCGCGGAAGCTGGGCGAGCGCTTCGCGAAAAATCTGCGGGCGGAAAAGGCGATCATGGGGGTCTTCGATGAAGGCTGCATGGGGATGTACAACGCGATCATTCTCGATGAACTGCTGCACCCGACGGGCGTCTTCAAGGAGCGGCTCAGCCCGTCCACACTTTACGCAAAGATGCAGACGGTGAGCACGGCCGACGCGCGGAAGGTGCTGGCGTGGTATCGGCGGAAAGGGCTGCGGTTCCGCTTTGGCAAAGACACCGAAACGGAGCTGAGCGAGGCGCAGGTGCTGGATCAATGCCGGATGTACGTCGCGGCGGTGCGGCTGGCGGAGGAATTTGGCTGCGCGACGATCGGCATCCAGTATCAGCAGGGCCTGAAGGATCTCGCGCCTGCGAGCGATCTCGTGGAAGGGACGCTGAATAACGTCGACCGTCCGCCGGTGCGGCACGACCGCACGAAACGGGAGCTTTTCCCCGGCGAGGCGCTGCCGCATTTCAACGAAGTGGACGAATGCGCCGGGCTCGACGGCCTCGTGACGTATCGCATCTGGCGCGAGCTCGGGCTGCCGCCGGAGAATACGCTGCACGATCTGCGCTGGGGCCGGCACTTTACCGGCGGGGGCGTGGACGATTACGTGTGGG
>Ga0209181_10001169_pt1 | contig 46580 bp, 38 predicted proteins | sample MAT05_FD_187208 | JGI IMG/M metagenome (GOLD analysis project Ga0209181, IMG submission 187208) | Freshwater microbial communities from Lake Fryxell liftoff mats and glacier meltwater in Antarctica - MAT-05 (SPAdes) (version 2) | ecosystem: Environmental > Aquatic > Freshwater > Ice > Liftoff... | reverse complement strand
CGCTCACGAGTCAGAGGTTGCGAAGGGTCGCGAGTTTGGTGGGTTCGAGGTCGAGCACTTTCGACCGAAGGAAAGCTTTGGTTGGCTGCGCACGAGCTTCAGCAACCTTTTTTGGTGCTGCCCTGAATGCAACCGCGCGAAAGGTGACAAGTGGCCGAACGCAACCGAGGTCGCTGAAGGTTTCCGTTTCCTGGATCCGACGCTCGAGGCGTACGGCCCTCACCTTCAGATAGTGGAAGAACTCGTCGTCTGGGCGAGCGACGCCGGCGAGTTCACGAAGGACGAGGTCAATCTGAACTCTCCCGTCCATCAGGAGCGACGGCGCGACCGCGCCAAGCGTGCCAAACGGATCGCGGCCCTGGAGTTGCTGATCGCGGGCGCGTGGGCGAGGCAGCCACTGCCGGGGAGCTTTTCAGCCTCGGAGATCGCCACCATCCAGACTGAACTGGACCAAATTTACGCGACGTTTGCACGGCCGACCGATACGCCCACCCAGTGTTTCTGCGCCGGAAAAGTGCCGAGGAGGCTCCCTCGAGTAAGAACCAGGAGAGCGCGGAAAGCCGCGAATGCAGCCCTCGTGAAGGGGAAGCCCAAGTCGCCCTGACCCTCGTCGGACGAGGTCGAGGTTCTGTCACTGCCGCCGTCTGCGATGCGGTCTGGGCAACACCTCAGCGCCGACGCGACCGTAGTCGTGCCGGCGGCTCGAGGCACGCGCTCAGGATCGAGGCTGAGTCAGCGCAGCGACCACCAGCGCCACTGCCTCGTGCAGCCGATGCTGCACCATCGCCGCCGGCAACCGCACAACCCGATAGCCGAGGCGAGCGAAATAGCGGTCACGACGCGCATGCGCACGCGCACCAGCTGGGGTGCCATGGACACCGCCGTCAACCTCGACGACGAGCTTGCGAGACGGCGCCAAGAAGTCAGCGATGTGGCGCCCAATGGGCACCTGACGCCGAAACCCCACCCCCAGCCGTGACCCCGAGAGCACCTGCCACATGATCGACTCGGTGAGCGTGGGAGCCGCCCCCCGCTGCTGGCAATGCTCGAAACAGCTCATTCTCTTCGGTCGATTCGCCACGAAGCGGGGCGTTGCGGGCCGCGTGCGCCATTGGGCGAAAGCCCGGCACGAACCGCCGGGCTCGCCCGACGCAAGCTCGCTCCGGGCGCACAGCAACGAGCCGCGCTCGCCCCCGATGCGCATTCGCTCCGGGCGCACAGCGGCGAAGCCGCGCCTGCGCCCTCTCCCTCTGGGGCGCCGGCTACTGTCGTCCGGAGGCGACCCGCCGCCCTCCCTCTGGGAAGAACCCTCCAAGCTCCCCCGACCGCGCGCAGGCGCGGAGCGCCGAGCACGGGCTTGGGGGAGCAGTCGGCGCACAGCGCCGACGGGTGGGGGCACCCCTCAGATAAAGAGCCCCACCACGTTCCCCATCAAACAATTCGCCAGCGCCCCCGCGATCATCGAGCGCACCGCCATCTTCGATAGATCCGGCATGCGCTCTTTCGCCATTGCACCAATGCCGCCCAGCTGAATGCCGATGCTGGCAAAGTTCGCGAAACCGCACAGGGCATAGCTCGCGATGATCGCCGAGCGATCACTGAGCACTGGGGTCTCCTGAGCGACCGCTTGCCCGAGGTGGATGTAGGCGACGAACTCGGTGAGCACCAGCTTCTCGCCCAAGAAGCGGCCGACCACTTGCGCCTCACCCCAGGGAATACCCATTAAAAAGGCGACTGGCGCGAAGACCCAGCCGAGCACGCGCGCCATGCTGAGCGGTTGGCCGCCGAGCGGGATCAATGACAGGAAGTAGTCCGCCATCGCGACCAGCGCGACAAACGCGAGCAGCATGGCGATGACATTGAGAAACAGCTTCATGCCTTCGGACGCGCCATCTGCGGCCGCCTCGAGCACGTTGCCGTGCACGCTCTTGTTGTCGATCTCGAGCTTGCCTCGTGTCACCGGCACTTCGGTCTCCGGCATGATCAACTTGGCCACGACGATCGACGCGGGCGCACCGATGATCGAGGCGGTCACCAAGTGGCCTGCAATGCCAGGAATGTCCTTCAGGAAGCTGACGTACGCGGCCATCACGCCACCCGCGACGGTCGCAAAGCCGCCGACCATGACGAGGAACAGCTCGCTCTTGGTCATCGTCGCGATGTAGGGCTTGATCGTGAGCGGCGCCTCGGTCTGGCCAAGGAAGATATTGGCCGCGGTGCTGAGTGATTCAGCGCCGCTGATGCGCGCGGTGCGCTGCATGATCCAAGCGAGGCCGTAAACCAGCCGCTGCATGATGCCGAGGTGGTAGAGCACGCTCATCAGGCTCGAAAAGAAGATGATCGTGGGCAGCACCCAAAACGCGAAGGTCATCAGGGGCGGCGAGATGCGGCCGGCGATCACCTCGGTCGGCTGCCCCGCTGCATCGAGCACGCGATGCGGCGAGATCGACTGAAAGACGAAATTCGAACCCGCTTCGGAGAAAGAGAGCAGGCGTTTCACGCCGGCGTCGATCGAAGTGAAGAACACTTCCTGAACGGCCGGCGTGAGCACGATGGCAGCCAGGATGAGCTGCATGCCCAGGCCCCACAGCACCGGCCGCCAGCTGATGTTTTTCTTGTCGACCGAGAGCAGCCAGCAGATGCCGAGCAGCACAAAAATGCCTGCGAACGACATCAGCCTCGGCGCGATGCCCTCTTGGGCAGGCAACATCGAGGCAAACAGCGCCGGGGTGTTCATGCGGGGAGCATTCAACCGGAGGTTCCGCGATCAGGCCCAAAACGTTGCCAGTCTCGCCACAACGCCGGCAACGTGACGCGGAGCGGCAAGTATGCGAGACAGCTGCCCGCGTGAGCGAGGACTTGACCCAGCGCTTCTCGGAGCTCGTGCGCCGCGAGCTCGGCGCCAACGACGTGCGTCTATGCGACGCAGCCGAGCCGGAGGCACCGCACGCCGTCTCGACCTCACTGCAAGACGGCAGGCGCCTCGAGGCCGCTTTCAGCGAGCCGATCGCGGATCGCGAGACGATGACGCGCCGACTCGAGATCTTGGTACGCGCCTTCGAATCGGTGCTGTTCGAGGACTCCGACCCGCCCAAGCGGGCGCCTGTTGCAGTGTCGCTGCAAGACGAGCTGCGCGCGCTCACCGTGCGAAGTGGCGCCGTCGACGCCCTCGTGATCGACGCGCATTCGCCCGTGCTTTGGGCCAGCGCAATGAAGGGCGCGACGCTGCCGATCGTCGCCCTGCCCAGCGCCTTCCCGGCAGAGGCGAAAGAGGCGCTGCGACTCGTGCGCGAGAGCCACCGCGGGGTGCTGCGCGCGCTGAGCAGGCCGCCCCCGGACGAGACCGACGACCTCGACTTCTCGCCTCCTCGCTCGATCACGCCGCCGCTGTTGGTCGTAGTGCCGCCGATCAACGAGCCGCCCGGCACACCCAACGAGCGCGCCATCGCCGCGGTGCGCCGCCTTCCGCAGATCGAAACGCTGCACAAGGGTGGGCATCTGAGCCAAACCGTGCGCGAGCCCGATTTCGGCTATGTCGCTCGCAGCTTTGCGGGCATTTACGCGCTAGTGCTGGTGTTCGAGGCTCCATTCGACGAGATCCGGGCAGAGCGCGCAGTGCGCGACAGCCTGCCGCGCATCGAGCGGCTGGTGCTCGCCTTGCCGCCCTTCGACCCCGAGCCGCTGCCTGCCGGTGTTGTCGCGCTACGGCCGCGCCGTCGTCGCTGATCGGGGCACTGATCTGGTAGCCTTCGGCGGCGCTGGAATGGAGGAAACACTGAATCCTGGTGCCGCCTGGGGTGAAGACGATTCGAGGCTGCTCGATCGGCTGCGTGACGAACAAGCGCTCGATGCGCTGTTCGTTTTGCTCGCGCCGAGCGGCGCGGCCAAGCTGCCACGCCGCGCGGCTGTGTTGGTGCGACAGGCGCGTCGGCTGCAAGGTGGTGACGAGGCCGCTCGAAGCGCGCGCGCGGGCTCGCCTGGGCGATTGGCCGAGCTGTTATCGCCCGCGCGGCTCACCGATTTTTCCCCCGAGCTGCTCCACGCATCGGCGATCTTCTTCGAGCGCGTGGGCAACGCCCACTTGCCGTTGGCGTTCAGCGAGACGAACGCCCGCGCGGCACAAGATGCGCTCACGCGCGGGCTCGCTGCGTGGCTGGTTCTGGAGCACGAGCCGACATATCTGCGTCTGCTCGCGCGCGCGATCGTCGGCGAGGCACTGGAGGCGAGCGAGCTCGATCGCGAGGTCGTGGGCATCGCCCGCGCCAGAACCAACGCGCTGGCACGGGAGGCGGCGCTCGGCGCCAAGAGCTGTGCGCCCGCTGCTGGAGTTGCGCTGCGGGTGCTCGCGCGGATCGGTGACGCTTGCCGCCTGGCAGGCCTGGAAGCGACAGTGTCGAACCGCGTCGTCGATCGCGCCGAGCGCCTGCGGGCGCGGGTGATCGACGATGTTTTGGGTGTCTTGGGGGACGCCTTGGACGATGCGCGCGGCCGCGGCGCCGCTCTCGACGAAGGGCCCCAGCTATTGGCGCGCGTGCACGAGGTGTGGCTGTTCACCGACCGCGACGTCGCCGTCGAGCGCTTCGCATGCGAACGCATCGTGCCCATTTCGTGGGACGCGCATGTCGATCGCGATTGGGCGAAGCTCCGCCGACTGCTCGCGCCGTGTTTGCCGCTGTTCGACAGCCTGGAGGCGCGTTTGCTTTCGCGCCCGCTCGACAACCTCGCGTACTCGGCGCACATCGCGCAGACTTTCGTATTCCGCTCGGAGGCCGAAGAGCACGGCCACGAGATCCCGCTGCTCGAGCGCGGCGTGCGGGTCTGCCCGTCTCATCGCAACGCGCGCAGCGTACTGGCTCACTACCTGTGCGAAAGAGCGCTGCGCGTGCTCGCCAGAAGCAACCTGTTCACCGTGCGCTCGGACGCCCTCGAGGCCGCGCGGCTGATCGAGCGAGCTCAGCAGGTGTTCGCCGACAGCCCACGCATCGCCGAGGCCAGCGCCGCGCTGACCGAGGCCAAGAAGCGTTTCGGAGTGTTTGTTCAATGATCAACCTTCGGTTGAATGCGTGAGTCAATCTCCCGGCGATAACCCGTTCGATCGCTTCGATCTCGACCCGTGCGCCGACGTCGAGACGATCACCGAGCGCATGCGAGAGCTCGCGCAAGAGGCGCCCGAAGCGGAGCGTCAGCTGGTGCGAGACACGTGGGAGACGCTGACCCTGGAGCCGCGTCGCCGCATGGCCGCAGCGCTGTCGACGTTCATCGATCGCGATCGCACCGCCGACGGCGTCGCTGAGCCGCTACGAATTGCGGCACCAAAACCGCCCGCGCGCCGCGACGTAGCGCGCGAAGAGGCCCCACCACCACAGGCCCCGCTCCCAGTCGGCTCGGTGCACGGCGCGCTCGCGCCGTCACACGCGATCAAACACGCAACGTTCACCCCCAGCGACAGATTGCTCGAGGCCCTCCTCAAATGATCATCCTCGACCGCGCAGTTGGCATCGACCTCGGCACGACGAACTCCGAGATCGCGATGGTGCCGCCATCCGAACGCGAGATTCTCATCTATCAAGATCGCTTCGGCAGAAAGACGATCCCGTCGAGCGTCGCGTGGGACGCCGAAAAGGGCGCACTGGTCGTCGGGCGAGCCGCGCGCGCTCGACGCGGCAAAGAGCCGGCGCCGGTCGAGTCGATCAAGCGCGTGATGGGGCAAGCTGCACGCTCCAAGCTCGGCGACAGCGAGCTACTTCCAGAAGAGGTCTCTTCCAAGATTTTGGCGGAGCTCGCCAGCGCGATGAAAGGCTTCTTGGCGGAGAAGGCAAGCGAAGGCGTGGAGATGCGCGTCGGGCGCGCCGTCATCACGGTGCCCGCTTACTTCGATGCGCCTCAGATCGAAGCGACCCGCAAGGCGGGAGAGCTTGCCGGTCTCGACGTGATCGGCATTCTGCAAGAGCCGACCGCCGCCGCCATTTATCACTCGTGGAAGCAGAAGCAGAGCGGCGGTCACGTGCTCGTGTACGACCTCGGCGGCGGCACCTTCGACGTCTCGATCTTGCGCTGCGTGGCCGGCGAATACCAAGTCTTGGCGATCGACGGCGACAACTTCTTGGGCGGTGACGACTTCGATCGCCGCTACGCCGAACATTTGCGAAAAGAGCTCGTCAAACGCGGATACAAGCTCGAGCTGGACGTACGCCACGACAGCGCCGACCGCGCGCGATTCGAGCGCCTCGTCAACTTCGCACAAGAAATCAAAGAAAGCCTGTCGACCAGCGAGACGGTCAATTTTTCGAGATCGGACATGTTCGTCGACAAGAACGGCGAGCCAGTCGGCTTCGACGCGGAGATCGGTCGCGCCGAATACGAAGCCATTATCGCCGACCTGGTCGAGCAGACGATCGCCTGCTCCGAGCGGGCGCTCGAAGAGGCGAAGAAGACCGCCAACATCACGATCGCCGACATCGATCAGGTGATTCTGGTCGGTGGCTCGACGCGGGTACCGCTGGTGAAGAGGCGCGTGACCGAAGCGCTCGCCTCGCTTTGCAAAGGGAAAGAGCCCTTGGCTGACGAGGTCGACACCATCGTCGCCCTGGGTGCCGCCATTCACGCCGCGCAGCTCGGCGGTCTCGGCATCCAAGAGACAGCGCGCGGCCTGGGTGTCACGTTCACCTCGCCGCTGGTGTCCCCCAAACCGACAGTTCGCCTCGCCGGCGAGCTGAAGGTCGAAAGCGGAAGCGCCGCCACCATCGCCATCTTGGATGGCGACAGCAAGGTCGCAGAGGCCGAGCTCGTCGGCGGTCGTTTCAAGGTCGACGTCACGCCACCCGGTGAAGGCGATCGCGACGTCGCGATCGAAGTGTTCAGCGCCGACGGTACCTCGCTCGGCAGCGTGCCCTTCGTGCTCTATCGCGGCGAAGTAAGGCCGCGGGCCAGCGCCCTCAGCCGCGCCGCTGTGATCGCGAAAGACGTCGGCATCGAGGTGGTGCGCGCGGGCAGGCGCGAGCGACGCATCCTGCTGGCGAAGGGCGCCGGCTTGCCGACCGAGACCAAGTACACCTTCTACACCGCAGACCAGAGCGGCACTGTGGTGCTGCGCCTGTTGCAGGGGCGCATGCCGATCAAGACATTGGCGATCAATGTCGCTCGCGATCTGCCGGTGGGGTCCCCTGTCGAGCTGTCGCTCAAGTGTGACGAGGCCATGCGCGTCGAAGCCCGCGCCGTCGTCGCGGGTCAAGAGCTGTGGGCCACTGTGCAAGCCGCCGAGCAGCTCGATTTCGACAAGGACGGGGCTGTCGAGCAGCTTCTCGCCGACGCCGAGAGCAATAAGCAGCGCGCGTGGGGCCATTCTGGCGAGGCGTATCGTCGAGAGATCGAAAAGCTCTCCAGCGCCATCCGCGAGGTCTTGCAAACCGACCCCGCGAAGCTCTCCGCGCTTTCTGCGCGACTGCGGCGCTTGCTCGATGATCTCGGAGGGGACGCAGCCGACCCGCTCGAGCCGCCGCTGGCGACCTTCGAGGCAGAGCTCGATTCGTTGCGGCGCGTCGTGTACCGCACCCCCGGCGTGCTGGTCGGGCTCGACCGCGACGCGTGGGAAGACCGCATCGCTCGCATCGAAGAGCGCGCCGCCGAAGCACGCGCCGCGATCGACGTCTCACTCTGGCGCCGCACCTTCAACGAGGTACAGGCGCTCTACGAAACGGCCATACAAGAAGAGTTCTCCGCTCGCAGATTGGACGACCCGGCGTACGTCCAGATGCGCGCCAACTCGGTGTCGCGCTGGCGCACGCGCGTCGAGCAAGGGCTCGTCGATTTCGTGCCGTCAGCGACAGAAGAGCTGCGCGTGCCGCAGAACCGCGAGCGCGACCGCCTCCTCGCGCTGGTGCGTGAGAAGGTGAACGATCCGCTCGCCCGCGTCGAAGGCGGCGAGGTGGCGGACGTGACCGAGGTCCGGCGCATCCTGGATCAAATCGGGGCCGAGCTCGAGCGAGTCGAGACGGCGGCCGAGCGGCTGCCCTCGCTCGGCTTGGTGACTGAACGCGGAGGAGGCAGCGGCCGCGCGTGAGCTTCTTCGACGAGCTCGGACTGAAGGCTGCTGAGCAGCTGGAGACGTCGGTCGGCCCGTACGTGGCGCTGGCTTCCTACAAGCGCCTGTTCGGCGCCGAAGGTGACGTTCGAGCCAAGGGTGTGCTCGGCGCGCTTCGTTGCGCGATCGCGCTCGAGGACGACGGCGAGACGCGCGGCGCGGCAAGAGAGCTCGGGCGCTTGCCGGCATCGCCGCCGATCGCGCTCGGCTACGCAGCGCGCTTGCTGGCGGCTGGCAAAGCGGAGCTGGCGGCCCGTGTCGCAGAGTCGGAGCTCGCGCGCACGCAAAGCTCGCTCGCAGCGTACGTTCTTGCACGCGCAAACGAGCGCGCCAGCGGCTTCGACCAGGTGACTGGTTGGGACGACGTCGCTCGCCGCGCGCAAGCCGAGCGAGACAGCGCCGTTCTGACCCGTGCCGCCGCGAGCTTCACCGCCGCTTGTTTCGAGCGCGCGCGGAGCGAGCCCAACAGCGAGCTGCCGCGTGCCCGGCTGGCCGAGCTCGGTGAACAGGCGAGCTTGGTCGATGCGTCGGAAGAAGAGCGCGTCCTCCTGTCTCGCGCCCGCCTCTTTTCGGTCAGCCGCTTTCAGCGGGCGAGCGCGCTCTCCAACCTGGAAACAGTCGCCCGCGAATCGAAGGGCCCAGCAGAGAGCGCGGCGCTCTTGGCAGCCGCACAACACTTCGACGGCATGTTCTGTCAGCTCGACTCGATCGAGGTCGACCGCATTCGGGCGGCGCTGAAGCACGCTGATGCGCCGGTGCGGATGGAAGCGTTGCTGCGGTTCGAGGCAGCGGTGCGGATGAAAAAGGAGGCACGGGGAGAGAACAAGACGCTAGGGACGCCGGAAGCAGACGAGGTGAGCTTGCGTGGCGAGCTCGAGCGCTTGGGGCCGGACTCGCCTGTACCGATGGGCGCTTGGGTGATCGCGGCGCGGGCGCTGAGCTCGCAAGAGACCGCGCTACGCGACTTGGGCGTGCGCTTCATCGATCGGGCGCTCGGTCGTTCGGTCGGGCTGCCCCCGCTGTCGCTCACCCAATTGGCCAACGGCATCTTGCGCGCAGGCGCACCGGAGATCGCCGAGCGTGTGCTGCTCGAAGCGGCGCGGCATCGAGAGACGGCTGCGCTGCGCACGCTCGCGCACGCGAAGCGGAGCTTGGGCTATGCCGCGCTCGCGCGAGGCGACCGCCAGAAGGCGCTCGTGTTGTTGGAGGAAGCCTCTGCGCTCTTCTCCAGGGCGAGGTTGTAGCTTCGTGTGGGCAAACCTGGCCGGGTTGAGCGCCGAGGGCGCCGAATCGCACCAAGGCCCAGCTCGCTGGCGCAAATCTAAAAGGCGCCACTCTGCTCGATGAGGCACGATGAGCGTTGAACAGGGAGCGGGCAGACTGCACCCCACCTCACGTGGAGCTTAGCGTGTCGGCCTCTTTACCAACCGACGGCGACCCTGACTTGGTCGGCACCACCATCAAGGGAGGCTTTCGCGTTACCCGCCACATCGCCGAAGGCGGCATGGGCCACGTCTACGAGGCCACGACTGAAAACGGCCAGCGAGTCGCCATCAAGGTGCTGCACACGGCGCTGATGGCCAAGCCCGACGTGTCGTTTCGTTTTCGTCGCGAAGCGGAGCTTATCGAGTCGGTGAAGAGCGGGCACGTGCCGCGCTTGATCGCGCGTGGCCGTGACGAAAAGGGGCGCCCCTTCATGGCGCTCGAGTTTGCGCACGGCACCGAGCTCGGCGAGCTGATCGGCGAGACAGGCCGCATCCCGCTCTTGCCGGCGCTCGAGATCAGCATCCAGATTTGTCGCGCCCTCGTGGCAGCGCATTCGGCCGGTGTCGTGCATCGCGATCTCAAGCCGCAGAACATCATCGTCGGGGGCGAGCTCTCCGAGCCAGTGGTGAAAGTCTTGGATTTCAGCGTCTCCAAGAGCGAAGACCTGCAGTTCACCGCCACCGGCACCATCATCGGGACACCGTCGTACATGCCGCCCGAGCAGGCTCGCGGCGCAGACATCGGACCGACCGTCGACATCTACGCGGTCGGCGCGATTTTGTACGACATGCTGTGCGGCAGACCGCCGTTCGAGGGCACCGAGCCGGGGCAGGTGCTGGCCGCGCTCCTCACATCAGCGCCACCAGCACCCCGATCGCTGGCGCCGTTGATGCCGGAGAGCGTCGAGCAAGTGATCCTGAAAGCGATCGCCCGTGAGCCCAAACATCGCTACCCGATCGTCGAAGCCTTGCTCGAGGCGCTCGAGTCGCAACACCGCGAGATGGTTGCGCGCGGCAGCTCGGAGACACTCGCGCCGCCGGAACCGTCGAACCCGATAGCCGCGCCGCCTCCCCCTTCGTGGCTCGCTTCGCCAGAGGACATCTCGGCAGCGGTGTCGACCAAGGCGCCCGTCCCGCAAGGCGGGCTCTACGTCGCGCTCCTTCTGCTGCTCGCCGCCATGATCGTGGTCGCCGTGTTGATCATGGTCGTGCGGCATGCGCTTTAGGGCTGTGCTCGTGGCAGACCGTCGAACCAAGCTCGGTGTCGCTGAAGCCCGAGCCCTCTTGGGCATGCCAGCGGATCTGGTGGCTCCCGACGCGCACCAAGCGATCGCCGATGCGCGCATGATCGTGGCCAAGAATCGTGCGGTTGACCGCGAGATCGCGCCGCTGTCGGCACAGGGGCTCCTGTTTTCACCCGTGTGGGAGATCGGCAGTGGCATCGCGCGCGGGCGGCTCGCCGTACTGCCACCGGTGTTTCGAACCCGTTACTTCGAGTCTGAAGGCGCGGAGGTGCTCGACGACGACGCGACGATCGAGCTCGTGTGCGACGTGCTTCCTTGGTTGGTCGACGACCCCGTGGGGGCTGCCTTTGCGCTGGAGAACACGCTGCGCGCCTGGCTGGACGACACGGCGCCGACGCGCTCGCTCGAGATCCCGTACGTCGGCCACTACCGGCTGCTGTCACTCTTGTTGGCCGATATCGCGCGCAAGAGCGCCGCGGGCCTCGACGAGCTGGAGTGGCTCGCGTCGATCGGGCTCCCCGTCGAGGAATTTCGCGACGACGCGGATCTGCCCGCGGAAGCAATCATCGAGGGCATGAAACAGCGCCTCGATCAGATGTGGCAAGACGAGCGGGCATGGCTAGTCGACGCGTTTGGACGGTGACTGATTGCGCCTGCACGAGATCCGTGGGAATTGCCAGCGTGTGGCAAGTCATGGCGGCAGTTACGACGAGGTAGTTGGTGGAAATCGGGCATCGCTGACGCCATCGAAGCGGGATGAAGCGCCCTTCACCGAGGCGCAACAGGCCGATTGGTTTCAGTTTCGACGCGAGCACTCGACGGCCGACGCCCTGGCCCTCGACGGCCTGTCGATCGAAGAGCTGCTCGAGCGCGGCGACGGCGACCTCTGCGAAGCCATCAATCGGCGAGCCGCGGATCAGCAGGTGCGCAAGGGCTACTGGCGACTCCGTCGACCCGTTCGCAACCTGTACCTGCTCGACCGGCTGTACGCGGAGGTCCAGAAGGGCGGCTTTCACCACTTCTTCTCGACCACTGCGGGCGACTTCGCCGACGACACCGCCGAAGCCATCGCGGAGGTCGGAGTGCCGGGCCTCGAGGCAGCCTTCAAACACGCTCTCAGCCTGTGGCCCAACCCGCCCAGCCAGATCCACGAAGATCGCCTGCAAGATCTGGCTGCGCTGAAGAACGGCAGCGAGACGTGGACCAAGTCGGACAAGGAATTCGCGAAGTGTTCTGCGGGCGAAGGCTGGCAAACTGCCGTCGCCGCATACATTCGCAAATCAGTCCGCGAGCTCGAGCTCGACCTCACTGAAAAGCAGCGTCAGCGGGCAATTCAGCAGGTGCTGGTGGACTTCAAGCCGGCGCCTCCCGTCGAGCGACTCGACCGCGCCCTCTTGATCCCCACAGCCGACAAGCGCCGCGAGAGGCTGATGTCCGTGCTGCAGATGCGAGACACCTCGACCGAGCGCAAGCTTCACTGCACCTCGATGGCCGACCGACTCGAGAAGCTGCGACGACTGAACTTCAACGTCGACGCGCTCGACGAGGTTGCCTCTGGCTTGCCCCGCGTCCGTCACCCCAAGTTCGGTGACGGCGTGATCGAGAGCCAAGAGGGCGAGAAGCTCGTGATCCGATTCCAAGATGGCAGCGTGAAGAAGCTGGCCATCCAGTTCGTCACCCGCATCTAAATTAGCGGTCGCTAGAGGACGCGGCTGGTGCCGCTCATGGTGCCGCCGCCTAGCTTCTTGGCGAGGGCGCGCAGCTGAGCGGCGCGGCTGCGTTGCGACTTGGCGTTTGCCGCAGCGGTGCGGGAGCGCGTGTCGGCGGCCTTGGCTTCGCGGTCGGCGACGACCGCCTTTGCGAGGAGGATGTCGCTGTCTTGCTCAGGGAAGTTGCGGGCCCGCTCCCGCAAGCTTGAAGCCAGCTCGCGTTGCTGACGCGCCATCTCCTTCGCCGAGCGCGCCCGCTGATCTTCGCGCGCAGCCGTGCGATCGGCCTCTTTGGCAGAGACGAGCAGCTGCTGAACCTGATCGACCTGAACGGCAGCGTCACCGCCATGCCCGCGATCGGGGCAGGCAAATGCAGCGCTTGGAACGAGCGCAGCCAACACAGCCGCTGCACCAACAAACCGCAAATACAGGCGCGAAGTAGACATGGGGGCCTCCGAGGTAAGAGACGTGACGGTCAGGGGATGGATTGTGACCGAAAAAGATCGATCAGGCACCGCTGAAACCTGGCACAGCTACAAAAGACCCTGCCGCCACAGGCTCAAAAAATCCATCGAACAGGCCACCGAGATGTGGATAGCGGCGCCACCCCAGATCGACCGGGTCTTCAATGCCATGGTGCCCAGAACGAAGCCCGTGATGATCGAACCGATGGCTTCGGGCAATGGTTTGCCAAAGTGGATCATCGCGTAGGGAATGATCGGCACGAACACAGCCGCGTAGCCGAAGCCTTGGCGCAAGCCGTTGACGAGGAAGCCGCGAAAGCAGAACTCGAGCGCGATGAACTGCGACGCGTACATGGCCTCCCACAAGAAGAAGCTCGGCCAGAGGGCCTCGCCTTTGGCTAGCCTGTAATACGGATACTTGGCTTGGAAGCTGGGGTCGTGAGACGCGAGAAACACGAACGGTGCCACGACTGCGAACATCGCCAAGTAGAGCGGGATGTGTTTGGCGGTGCCTTTCAGCTTGAGCCCGAGCTCGCTGACCGAATCGCGCAGCAGGAGCTTGGTGATCAGGAGCGGCACCACGCCGTAGCCAATCACGCGGCCGGCAGCCCACCACACGCGCTGGTTGATGCGCTTGTCGGGCGACTTCTCCAGCGCCCACTCGAGCTTGTTGGCGTACCCCTCGAGGCCGAGATGGCGCAGGCCGTTCACTGCCCAGTCGGTGTCAGCCTCGCGGCCGCCGAAGCGCACCACCAACATGGCGATCGCGGCGCCGATACAGACAATCGCGATGCGCTTGGTGACCTGGTTGGCAGGCGTGTCAGCGCGATAACGCAGCATCTCGGCGTCGACGCTGTCGCGAAGCTCCGTGAAGAAGGTGCGCCACAGTCTGGCGGCGAGCGCTCGGAGCATCGGGCCTCCATCTACCACGACGTTCGTGCTTGGGTGCCCTTGCTCGCCAAAAAGCCCGAAGACAACGTCCCACGCACGAGCGACAGCGATTTGCAGGCGCTCGTCTCGCGCGAGGGCGGATCAGGCTGGTTTTCTTGCGCGAGCGCGCTGCGGTTCGCGACAACGACAGCTTCAACCTGAGTTACCTGCACTACGAGCGCTCGAACGGCCTCAGCGTCGAGTTGGGGTGCCTCGGCTACGCCCGCTCTTTCTGAAAAGAGTAGCGGCGCGGGGGGGGCTGTGTGAATCGACGCGGCCGCTGGGCCGTCTGTTCGCCTCGCGATCTCGCCTGCTACCGCACTTCCGTCAAATACGGTCCTCAAATAGGCACGAATTTGACTGCTCTTGTCTGGTAGCCTACCTGTTCGTTTCCTTTTTTCACTTTTCTCCAGGAGGTCTCTCATGTCACTCAATTCGATCTTTACTGCGCTCAGCATTGGCGCCCTTCTTGTCGCCTGTGGTGACAGCGGTACCGGCGGAAGCGGTGGCGCGAGCGGCGGCGGCAACACCGGTGGCGCCCCCCTCGGCGGCGACCCCGGCACCGGCGGCGACCCCTCGAACGGCGGCGCACCTCTTGGCGGCAACCCCGGCAACGGCGGCGCGCCCGCTGGCGATTGCTTCCTTGACCCGCAATGTCCCAACCCGGATCTCGCCACCTGCACCTGCAACGGTTGTGATCCGCTCGGTTGCTACGATCCCGAGGCTGACCCGCCGATCGCCAGCGACTGCACCTGCCCGATCTGCGACGACGATCCGTTGTGTGGCTGCGACGACGATGGCGTTTGCGATCCGTTCCTCGAGAACTGCGCATGCGCTGACTGCGCCGCCTACTGCTGAGTCACTGGGCTGACATTCGTCGGCTCTTTTGGGCCCTCTTTCTTGATGGAAGAGGGCCTTTTCTTTTGAGGTGGTCGAGGCGAGTGTCCCGAAACAACGCGACTTGCTGGGCTTTGCTCGCTGTTGGCGAGCTCGTTCTCGGCTGTGCAGACAGCGGCACAGGCGGCGGAGGCGCAGGCGGCGCTCCAGCGGGCGGCGCTAGCCCCTGCAGAGCCGAAGCCGCCGATCCCAAGTGCGCCGCTTACGACGAGGCAACTTGCTCCTGCGCCGGCTGCAACGACGCCTGTGACAGCGCCGATGAAATCGTCAGCGACTGCGTGTGTGACGTCTGCAAGAGCAACCCGTTCTGCGATGCGTGCAACAATGACGAACGCTGCGACCCGTACAACGAGAGTTGCGCGTGCGCGGATTGCGCCATTCACCCGCTGTGCGGCTGACACGAGAGGTACTCATGCTCCGAAGGCTGATCGTCGTCTGTTCGCTCGTCGCAGCTTGCGGGGATAGCAGCGTGGTTGGTGGCGCCGGTGCAGGCGCCGAGGGCGGCGGTGGATCAGCGGCGGGCGGCACCGCCCCGAGCGGCGGCGCAGGCGGCGCTGACTCCACTGGGGGCGCGCCAATGGGCGGCTTCGCGCCGGCGACTTGTTATTTGCAGCCCAACTGCGCCGACGCCGACGAAGCGAGCTGCACCTGCAACGGCTGCGATCCACGCGGGTGCTACGACCCCGATGCAGATCCGCCGATCCAGAGCGACTGCACCTGCCCCATTTGCTCCGGCGACGCGTCTTGCGACGGGTGCAGCGACGAGGGCGAGTGCAACCCGTTCTTGGAAGCTTGTGCATGTGCAGACTGCGCGGGGTTCAGCGTGTGTGACTGAGCCCTCGAGCCGGCTTCACCGGTGATTTTCGAGCCTGTGACGGCAGGGCCTTTTGTGGCGCGGTGCGCGGCTGGCGCTCACTGCGCTGGGCTCACAGTCGAAGCTCGCGAACCGGTCACAGTCGACGGAGCCTCGGGATAGGCATGGGTAGGCGGGCCCGCAAGTTCGTCAAGTGCACTTTACGATTTCGAGAAGCCGCTGGGGCACTGCCCCCCAGATCATCAGCGGGCGCGACTCCGCCACCACGAACTGCTGCTCCGCCGCACTCTGGGAGATTGGACAGGCGCCAGCGATCCCCAATTAGCGTTCGAAATCGCAGAGGAACTGGGCCATCGGACCGGAATCGTCAACGATCCGATCCACCCCGCTCACAGTCGCGGGCTCGCGATCCGTTCACGGGTCCGCTCGCAGCGCGATCGACTCGCTCATGGCCCAGTCGCAGCGAGCGCTTGCGGCGGCGCGTCCCGTGTCAGCTTCAGCGACAGGCGCCTGCCGTCGCCGTCGGCCCACGCGATCTCGTTGACGGCTTCTGCGCCGTCGGCGACCGCCATTGTCGGCGACCACTTCACGACGCGGCCTTCGGCAGTGGTTTCGTCCCATTGCACGCTGGCGGTGAAGGCAGTCTCCTCTTGTGGCTGCAGGTGCAACTTGAACACAGCCCCACCCGGCTCGCCATCTTTGCTGGTGGAGAAGCTGAACGTGCCGTCGGCGCGCATACGACCGCGACTGACGGCAAGCACTTCTCCACTACCGAGGCGCGTGATGCTGGCCTCGATGCCGATGACTTCGGCTTCGCGATTCCCCTCGGCTGACTTCTTCCCGGCAGCCGGCCCTTTGGACGACAAATCTGGAACGCCTGCGTGGCCCGGCACCCAACTCGGTGGAGGTGCTTGGCAAGCCGCGAGCGGCAACGCGAGACAGAACAACGACACGGACGAAACAGTCGACATGGGTGGCCCTCTTTTCGAGCACCCCAGCAGCGCGACGCGCCCGACGATTCCGAGCGCCGTGGCGTTTGCCAACTTGTCAGCCGTTGAGCAGCTCGAGCAAGTCTTCACGGGTGATCGCGGCTGCCTGCGAGGCCCCCTCGCCGATGGCGGCGTCCGCCAGCTTTCGCTTCTTGTCTTGCAGCACCAAGATGCGCTCTTCCACTGTGTCCTTCGCCACCAGGCGATAGACCATCACGGGCCGATCTTGACCAATGCGATGAGCACGGTCCGCCGCTTGGTCTTCGACGGCCGGGTTCCACCAGGGGTCGAGCAAGAAGACGTGATCGGCAGCGGTCAAGTTCAGGCCGACACCACCTGCCTTCAACGAAAGCAGCATCACCGGCGGGCCCTCTGGCGATTGGAATGCGCGCACCACGGCTTCGCGATCGCGCGTGGCACCGTCGAGTCGAACGAAGGCGAGGTTCGACTCGTTCAGGTGGGGCTCGACGCGATCGAGCAAAGAGGTCCATTGCGAAAAGACCAGCGCCTTGTGGCCTTCGGCGGCAAGCTCTTCGAGCGAAGCAACCAAGCGCTCGACTTTGGACGATGTCGTCGATTGATTGCCCGGCAAGAGACCCGCGTGACAGGCAGCCTGCCGCAGTCGAAGCAGCGCCTCCAACATCAACAAGACGTTGGCGCCTTCGCTCAAGCGCTCGACCACCTCTTTGCGGGTCGCCGCGAGCACGGCTTGGTAGCTGTTGCGCTCTTCTTCCGACAGCTCGCAATATTGAACCGAGTCGGTTCGGGGCGGCAGATCAGTCAGCACCTCGCCCTTGGTGCGGCGCAATACGAATGGCTTGATGCGCTTGCGCAGCCGCTCTGCAACCGCTGCTGCGCCGTCGAGCATCGGATGGGCATAACGCTGCAAAAAGTCGGATCGTGTCCCCAATAGGCCAGGATTGGAGAATCGAAGCAGGCTCCACAAATCGTCGAGCCGATTCTCGACCGGAGTGCCTGTCAGGCAGAAGCGCGATTTCGCGTTCAGACGAAACGCCGCGCGCGCCGCTTGGCTGTCAGGGTTCTTGATGGCTTGGGCCTCATCGAGCACTGCCATCGACCATTCGATCTTGGACAGCTCTTCGATGTCGATGCGCAGCACCGCATAGGTCGTCAGCGTGATGTCCGCGCTGTCGTCGATCTCGCGGTTGGGCCCTTCATAACGCGCGACCTTCAGATCCGGCCGAAAACGTGCGATTTCGCTGGCCCAGTTGTAGACCACGCTCTTCGGGCAGACGACGATCGCCGGGCCCTTCAAGATGGAGAGCAGCTGCACCGTCTTGCCGAGTCCCATGTCGTCGGAGAGCAACCCGCCCAGGCCTGCGTCTCGCAAGAACGCTAGCCAACGTGCACCGTCTCGCTGATAGGGCCGCAAGATGTCGGCGACCGAAGGCGGCAACACAGTCTCGGGGATACCCTGGAAGTCGCGCGCCAAAGGTGCAATGGCGTCTCGAATTTCAGGTAGCGCCACGCCGAGCGAATCTGCCACTTCGAGCATGACCGGCCAGGCAGTCTTGGGCACGTTTTCGTCGTCCCCTTTGGAGGCGACCAGATCGAGGATGGCCTGACCGTGCTCGGCGAAGAACTTCTCCGGCAAGCGAGCGAAACCGCCGCCCTCCAAGGCCACGATGCCGAGACCTTCGTTCCACGCGCTGGCGACATCGGAGGCGCGCGCGTGGCGCGGCTCGCTGTTGTCCCCTTTTTCCATCGGGGGCAGCTCGAAGACGATGTCGAGCTTGCTGCCGTCGGCCACGATGCGCGGGACAAGCTCACGCACGGGCGCGGGCTCGCCAAAGCTTCGGGCGCTCTCGTCCCGCATGTGAAATTGCTCGAGGCGCTGCGCAAATTTCGCAGCTTCACGCCCGTCGAAGCGCACGCGGCGGCCAGGCACCAACGCGAGCTCGTCGCGCAAGTGCGTGAGCAGCTCTCGCTCTTTGACCTCTTCTCGAACCGGCGCCGGAGGTGAGAGCAGCACCAGCTTGCCAGCGTCGATGCGCGCACAAGCCGGGTCGCCATACACGAGCAGCGGCAATACATGCAGCGCGCCGTGCTCGTGCGACAGCTCGAACTCGATGCGCGGCGGCAACCGCCTCGCTCGGCGCGGGAGGCGCTTCGTCGTGCTGCTCACCACCATCGCACGCTCGAGCTCGGGCAAGATCTCCGCTGCCAGCGTGCCGAGCTCCGGCGGGCCGAAGACCCGCTCGAACGGCAGCTTCTCGAAACGCAGACCGAAACGCGCCGTCTCTGCGAGCGGACGAATCACGCCCGCCACCGACGCCACGCAGAGGGCCATCACCGTGCAGTTTGCCGGCGGCACCACCACGAGCTTCACTCCGCCGCGCGGCGCGTCTTCTACGCGCGCGTCGGGGAGCACGGGCTCGCCGCTCGCGACGACGACAGTGTCACCCATGCGCACGTCTTTGGCGCGTGACAGCACGTCCAGCACCGAGCCCATCAGGTCGAGCGGCAGATCTCCACGGAGCCGCTTCATGAACAAACGATCGACCGTCATGTCGTCGTGTGTCGGTTCGTAGCGCGGCTCGAGGATGCCGCGCGCGACGCGATCGTGCAGCGAGATCTCGAACGGTTTGACGACCCCGTCGACCACGAACGCGCGAGAGAGCCCGAGCGCGCCGTGCTCGATGCTGAGGATGTAGCGCAGCCCAGCGCTCGGTCCGCTGGCGGCAGACGACTGCGGACCGCCCACTTCGCGCGTGGTGGTTCCCTGCGCCCACGCGATCGTCGCCGCCGCGACATGCGCGCAGGGGGAGACCTTGCTATCACAATCGCAGTCCCACTCTTCGTCGACGATGTAGAGCACGACGGTGGGCGAGACGGCCCTGCCCCGCTCTTTGACACGCAACGTGACTTCTCCGTCGCGTTCTTCGGACAGAGAAACTGCCCCTTCCCGCGCCCAAGTGACGCCGCGAGACCACAGCCCGGAGGGGCAGGCCTTTCGGATGACAGCGAGGAAAGCTTCAGACATGGGTCAGGAGGTACGGCTCAAACGGGGCCTTTTCCTTCCGGTCGCGGCGCGATGCAAGCTCGACAATCGGGAACGTCGGATCCAGGTGACGCGTTATGATGCCGCGCATGGGAGCATCGCCCGAGAGTGTGACCTTCGCCATCATCTCGAACGCCCCAGCGGCGTCCGCGTTGCTCGAGGTCGTATGCGATGAGCTGAAGAAGCGCACCACGATGGCGATCAGACCACTGGTTCTCCGCTCTTACGAGAAGCTCCTCGGCGGGATGCAAGACGGCGAGGTACACATCGCGTGGGCGCCGCCGCTGATCGCCATCGACCTCGAGCGGGCTCTTGCAGCGCAGATTCGTCTGTGCAGCCGGCGCGCCGGCAAAGCCGACTACTCGAGCGCTATTTTCGTATCCGCCAAGAGCAAGATCGAAAAACTGGAAGACTTGCAAGGCACCCGCGCGGCGTGGGTCGCCAAAGAGAGCTCCGCTGGCTACGTGGTGCCGCGCCTGAAGCTCCTGGCCGAGGGCTTCGACCCCGACACCGTCTTCAAAGAGCAGACCCTGCGGCGCACTCACGAGGCAGTCGTGCGTGCGGTGATGAGCGGCGACGCGGACGTCGGCGCGACCTTCGCCTCCTTCAACGGCAAAGCCGTGGCGCCGGTTTCTTCTGGCTGGCTGGACGTCGGTTTCAAGAACGAAGAAGTCCGAGTCCTCGCGGCGGCAGGCCCGATCCCGTCGGACGTGATCGCTGTCTCGACCAGGTTGAAGCAGACTCAGGCCGACGAGATCACCAGCGCAATGTGCGACTTGGGTGACTCGATCCGTCGCCTGTTGAACGCCGATGGCTTCGACATGCCGGAGAAATCGCATTTCGACGATCTACGGCGCCTCGTCGAGTCGGCAAAGAGCCGCCCAGCCTCGTGAGAGCAGCCATCGGTGTCGTGCTGGCGCTGGTGCTGCCGGCTCTCTCGGCCTGCGGAGACCGTCGCACCACGCCTGCGACTGGCTCGGCGGTCGCGAGCAACGCCGCTACGGCCGACGTCGAGCCGAGAGCCGCGCTGAGCGCGAGCGCCGTGGCCTCCGTGAGCGCACGCCCTGCGCCTACAGGCCCACCGCGAGCGATCGACATGCACGTCGACACCCCGTGGCAAGTGAGGTTCAAAGACAAATCGATCGACGTGCCCGGCACGGGACAAGCGGCGATCGACGCGCTTCAGAAGGGCAAATATGGCGGCATCGTGTACCCGATCTACATCGCGGATCATCTGCACGACAACAAGCCCACGATCAAAGATGCCGACCTGATCTTCGACACCGTCGACAGCATCATGAAGCAGCACTCCAGCGTGCTGTGGCCTCACACCAAAGGCCCGCCGCCGGACGACAAGATGATCACCGCGTACGTGTCGATCGAGGGTGCCGGCCCTTTTGCAGCCGACATCACGCAGATCGATCGCTTCATCGCGCGGGGCGTGATCTTCGTCGGCCCGGTTCACTGGCACGACGACCTGCTCGCGACTGCAGCCACCGGCAAAGACGGAAAGAAGCGCGGCCTCAGCAAGCTGGGCAAGCAGTTTTGCGAGCGCGTCTATGCAGCCGGCGGCATCGTCGACGTCTCGCACATGTCCGACAAATCGTTCGACGACCTGGTGCCCATCGCAGAAAAGTATGGCGCACCGATCGTCGCGACTCACTCGAACGCACGCGCCATCGCCGACCACGTGCGCAACCTGACCGACGATCAGCTGCGCGTGATCAAAAAGACAGGCGGGGTCGCCGGCCTGAATTTCTACGACAAATACGTACGCGTGAAGGGCATCGCCAGCGTCGACGATCTGGTCGCGCACGCCAAACACATGATCGAGATCGCCGGCGTCGATCACATCGGCATCGGCACCGATTTCGACGGCGGCACGATGCCGCCAGATCTACCCGACGCGGGTCACATGCAAGAGCTCGCGGCAGCCTTGAAGAAGGCGGGCGTGGCGGAGGGCGACGTTCACAAGATCTTCAGCGAGAACACCAAACGTGTCATCGCTTGGTCTGACGAGAAGAAGCTTTCTTCGAAGCAAATGCGCGAGAAAGACGGCGCAGCGGCACGATGATCACCAGCGCGCCGTACACGAAGGCGTTGATGCGGCGAGGGGTGCGCACGCGCTTGCCAGGCTTCTTCGCCGTCGCGCAGAACGACTCACCGCCGCAATCACAGCCGTCGCCGAAGGAGTCGCCGCTACAGGTGTCCGAATAGCCCGAGCTGTCGCAGTCGCAGCCCTCATCGCCGAAATCGACGCTGGTGTCGGAGCAATCACAGGCGTCCGAATCGAAATCGATCTCGGAGTACTCGGCGGTGTCGCCGTCGCAGCCCTCTCCCGAGTAAGACGAGGCCGTGTCGCCCGAGCAGTCATCGCCTTCGTAGTAGGCGTCCGGCGCGTCGGCCGAGTCGGCCTCGATATAGTCCACCAAGGTGTAGCTGCCGTCGGCGCACGCGCTGCAGCCGTCGTACACATAGAGCGGGACGTCGACGGTGCCGCCGGAGGCGCTGGAGATGCCGTTGCCGCTGGATGCAGCACCTGCACCGCTCGAGCTCGGGCCGTTCGACGAACCAGAAGTGCCGCCGCCGGCCCCCCCTTCACCGCAATCGCTGAGGTCGACCGAGCCGGCGACGAGATCTGGATCGACGCGGCTGCCGCCTGGAAAAGACACGCTTCGCGCGGTGCCGCTTCCCGACGCAGCAATGCGCACGGTCGCACGCGTGAGCCAGGCGTCCTCCGGCGAAAGCGCGCTCAACATCATCGCCAAGTCGTCGACCTTCGCGCCGCAGCGCAAGAGCGCAGGGTCGACCTCGCCCGGCTCGACGATGTCGGCTGCGCACGTTGCAGCGCCACCGACGACGCCGAGATCCGAACGCGGGCACGCAAGACCGACGCGAGCGCTCTGACCCAAAACCGCCGCAGACTGGGCGATACAACTGGAAGGTCGGCCTTCAGTCTCCGCGTATGCTGCCGCTCGCTCGAAATATCCCCGGACGAAGCTCTTGATGATCGGTCCATCGGGTTTGACCGAAATGTCGTCGCGCAGTGATTCGTGGCTCGACATCTGGAGAAGCACGGGCGCAGGCACGTCCGGGCCGGTCTTCAGGGCCCCGAACAGCAGGTCTTCGTAGTTGGAGGTTTGGGGCCCTGCTTCCAGGATCAGGGCAGGCAGATCGATCGCGACAGGCGTGCCTTCGAGCGCGCCACGACCGGAGCCGAGCGCCCACGCTGTCACACGCATGTCCTCCGAGCCTGCCTCGGAGAGCACCAGCGGCAAGCGCAAGTTTGGCGCGTTCGAAACCACACGCAGCGCTTTGGTGAGGGAGACGCCCTTCGGCGCCACGAAGCGTGCCGCGAAGAAGCGAACATTGGTCTCGGCTGCCAGAGCCAGAGAGAGCGTGGGCGAGACGGTGAGGCCGCGAGAGATCGCCCATGCTTCCACCGCGGGCGCGTCATCAAGCAGGACGATCTCCGCCGGCTCGAGGGTCTCCAGGCCCTCCTCGTCGCCAGCCACGTCGACCGCAGTCGTGTCATGGCCCGGGCAGGTGTCGTTGTCGTCCGGCCCCACGACGCGGGGAGCACTGGCGACCTCCAGCGCTTCGAAGAAGGCGCGCGACGACCAGTCGAGCGCAGCGCCAACCGGCACCGGCACCACCACCGCGACGTCGCTGCCGCGCGAGTCGAAGCGAACTTGCGAGAAAAGCACGCTCCGCTCCGGAGACACGGCCAGCAGGGCTCGCTCTTCGATCGGCGTCACCGACTCCGAGGAGGCGAGACCAACTGCTCGCGCGTCGCCCACCGGGTAGAGCGCGGCCCCCAAAGCCAGTGACAACGCCCCTGCCACGGAGAGCACACGCACCGAGGCGCCTCGCTCTCGCCCCGAGATTCGACGAAGACCGCTCACCTTGGACAGCGATGCTATCCGAGGCCGTTCAGGTGCGCAGCGGCAGCACCATTCCGTCGGCTAGGCGGGGCGTGATACAACCGCGGGCGCGTGGATCAAGCAGCGGAATGGCCCATTCCCATCATCGCGACCCAGGACGTCGCCTGCGGCGTCAAGCTTTGGTCCACGGCTGGGAAATCGCGCGCCACAGTCGTCGTCAAAACGACGTTTTTCCTGGTGCGCGGCGGCCCCATGCGACTCGTCAATCCGGCGCCGATCCTGCTCGGCGATCAGCACCACGAGGGCAGCGTCGACCGCAGCGTGTTGGCGCCCGCCGACGTCGCGCCGTATTTGCCGCGCGCAGAGGTGATTTTCACCGGCCACGCCTACGCGCCGACGCCGAGCCCGTTCGTGCCGGTCCGACTGGCGATCGTCGGGTCGAGACCGCTGGTCGACAAGACGCTGCATGTGTTTGGCGAACGCATGTGGATCGACGCCGAGCAAATGACCGCGCCGGTGCCGTTCACGCGTATTCCGATCCGGTACGAGCGCGCGTGTCGCGGTCACAGCGGCGACGACAACCCGATCGGCATGCCAAAGGGACCGGGGTTACCCGTCCACAACATCCTGGATCCGTCAGATCCGGAAGCACCTGCCGGCTTCGGCTCGATCGCGCCGTACTGGCCTAGCCGTCGGCGCCTGCTGCGCAATCTGGACCCCTCGGTTCTGCACAGCCACGAGCCGGCGTTGCCAGACACCTTCGCATGGAGCTTCTTCCACACCGCTCCCGCTGATCAGCGCTGCAGCTTCTTCGAAGGCAACGAGTGGCTCGTGCTCGAAGGTCTGCACGCTGAGCAGCCGCGCTTCGAATCGCAGCTCCCTGGCGGGCGCGCACGCGCGCGCCTGTACAGCCTCGAGAGCACGAGCCATCGCGACATCCCGCTTACCGCAGACACTCTGTGGATCGACGGCGACCGTTCGATGTGCTGTCTGCTCTGGCGCGGAAATTTCGAGGTAGAAGAGGGCACCCTGTCGACCATGCAAGTGTTCGCAGGACTAGAAATGCCGGGGCGCTCGATTCCCTGGCCCGACGTACAGCCGCAGCCAGCGCGAGAGCGCGCCCCTATGGCGCCGGTCGAGATGACGCAAGCCTCGACCGGTCCGCAGCCGCTCGCCGTTTCGCAGCCCCGCCAAACAGGCCAACACGGCACCGCGCAATATGTGAGCCCTCCCGAGTCGCCGGCACAAGCAGGGCCGAGCACCGAGCCTACAGGCGCGACGGCTTTGATACCCAGCGGCTCGCTGCTGGCGGCCATGGCCAACGACTCACCCGCTGAGGCTGGGGCGCTACCCCCCGACCCGCGCCGGGGTCACACGCTCGCCTCACCTGGCATGCTCGCGCAAGCAGCAGTCGCGGCCGCCGAGCAGATCAACGCCACGCGACAAGCCGCAGCCCTCTACACGCCCCCGCAGCAACAACAGGTCTTGATCGCGCGCCCGCCCGAAGGGCCACCGCCGAGCGGCGCGCCGATCGAGGTCGACCCCAATTGGCTCGAGCCCGGTCGCGTTGCCGCGCCGACTTCTCTCGGTGCGGTGTCGGAGCTTCCACTCTCTGGTGGCTCGACGATGACTTCGCCGCCGAGTCAGCTACGGGCGCTGATCCGCCAGACGCGCCAAGACGACGCGCGCGGGCCGCAGACGGTGCCAACACCCAATTTCGACGACTCGCCCACCGTCGCGCCCGACACTGGCGATCTCGCGCGCATCTTGGAAGACGCAGAGGCGCAAGCTCAGGCGCAAGCGCGCGCCGAACAAGAGCATGTCGGCGCACGACCCGAGCCGAATCAGCTGCGTCCCCAAAAGACCACGATTCGCGGCCTCGGTCGCTCGCCCAGCGGGTCGATGCCTGCGGTGACCGAGCCAGCGCCTGCGACAGCGCGCGTCACCACCTCGCATCTGATGCAAGGCGAAGAGCAGCCGACAGCGCAGCTCCCCATCCCGGAGATGTTGCTCAAGCTCGCCGCGCAACCGGGCAGCCAGCGGATGCAGGGCACGCAGGCGCCCATGATCGCGCCGCCCTCGATCTCGGAGCGATTGCCTGTTGTCGACCTCGACGAGGACGACACCGGCCGTCCGACCATGACCGGGATGGATTCGCCGCCCGTTTCGCAGGCCCAGGCGCAGCCGCAGGTTCACCAAGGCGAGACACGGATGGAGGTCGAACGACGCATACGCGAGGGAGAATCGCTAGAAGCCCTCGATCTCTCGGACCTCGATTTGTCGGGCTTCGACTTCTCCGGCAAAAAGCTGATGAACAGCCGCTTCGATCGGGCGAACATGCGCAAGTGTCGCTTGTGCGGCGCGGATTTGAGCGGCGCCTCGCTGGAGGGCGCCGATCTCTCGGAGACGGATCTGGACGACGCCATCCTCGAGCGCACGAACCTCGTTAGCGCCAAGCTGACCGGCGCAACGCTGAGGCGCGCCTTCCTGACAGATGCGAACCTGACCGGGGCCGACGCGCGCCGCGTCAACATGGATCAGGCTTCCGGTCAGAGAACGATCTTCGCGCGCGCACGGCTCGACGGCGCCAGCGCAGTGGGGGTTCGACTCGACAGCGCGGACCTGACAGAGGCGCAGATCGACGGAGCGTCGTTCGAGAATGCGCTGCTGCCGGAGCTCAAGGCGTACGAGGTCAGCGCCGAAGATACGTCCTTCGTGCGCTCTTCACTACAGAACGCCCGCTTCGACGGGGGCGTTCTCGGGCGCGCCAGGTTCGACGGCGCGAGCGCTGAAGACTCGATGTGGGATCGCGCAGTGCTCGACGGTGCCTCGTTCGAGTCCGCCAAGCTCTGCGGCGGCAGCTTTACCAAAGCTTCGCTGCGTGGTTGCAACTTGAGCCACGCGGACTTGGGGGAGGCGCGCTTCAACCGGGCCAACTTGAACGGCGCCCAGCTCATCGGTGTCGATCTCGGCTCGCTCACCCTCGACGGCGCCGACATGACCGGTGTCGTCACCAGCTAGCGGCTGCGCGATGCTCGAGCGCCATCGCGCCGTGATGGACGAAGGCCGCACGTTGGTGAAGGGCGGCGAGGCGCGCGTCGTGATGGTCGATCCGTTCTTGCTTGCCGCGCGGTCGACCGGCGCATCGCTCGAGCTCGGCATCCGCCGCGTCACCACGTTCGCGTTCGTGCTGTCGGCGATCATCGGGACGCTGCTCGTGACTGGGCTGGTGCCCCGCATGCTGGGCGTGATCGTCGCGCTGTGGTTGGTCGCTGCCGTGACCGCACGGATCGTCGCAGCCAAGCGCCGTCACCAGCATGGCTGGGTGCTGATCGACTTCGAGGCGGGGCGGGTCGAGGCCCGGACACTGGCAGGCGATGAGCTGGTGGCACCCCTCGATACGGCTCGCGTGGTCACGGATCGCTCAGCAGATGAGCAGGCCCCGGTCTGGATCATTCTGGCGATCCCCGGCAGAATGCTGCGTTTGGGACGAGCCAGCGAGGAGGACGCCGAGCGGACGCTGGCTGTCTTTCGACGGCACCACGTCCGCGTGGAACGAGGGCACGGTCACGATTGACTGATAGGCTAGCGGAGCGTGGCGGATCCCAGCATCGTCGGGCGACCGGGCCTCCTGGTGGGAGGCCGCTACAGTCTCGAGTCGTTGCTCGGCCGAGGCGCGATGGGCGAGGTGTGGAAAGCGCGGCACACGACGCTGGGCACCCACGTCGCGGTCAAGCTCGTGGCCACGACCTCCGACGCTGAAACGACCACTCGGCTGCTGACCGAAGCGCGCGCGGCGGCGGCGATCGTCAGCCCGAACGTCGTCCGCATCTACGACCACGGCAACGAAGGGTCGCTCGCCTTCATCGCCATGGAGCTCTGCCTCGGCGAGACACTTTCGGCTCGGCTACGCCGCACCCGCAAGCTGAGCCCGCAAGAGACGGTGCTGATCGCGCGCGACATCGCGCAGGGCATCTCGATCGCTCACCGAGCCGGCATCATTCATCGCGATCTCAAGCCGGACAACGTGTTCCTCTCTCGCGGCGACGGTGTGGAGATCGCGAAGGTGCTCGACTTCGGCATCGCCAAGAGCGTCGCGATCCCCGGCATGCAAACGCAACAGGGCATCGTCGTGGGAACCCCCGCGTACCTCAGCCGCGAACAAGTCCTCGGCAATCATCCGATCGACGAACAGACGGATTTGTGGGCGCTCTCCATCGTGATCTTCGAATGCATCGCGGGCCATTTGCCGTATTCGGCTGCCACCATCGGGGAGCTGTTCGTGCAGATCGTCGGCACCGCCCGGGAAGGTGCCGCTCGGTCGCCCGAGCTGCCGCCCGGGTTCGGCGTCTGGTTCCTACGTGCAACGGCGCCCGAACCGGCGCAGCGCTTCGGCAGCGCTCGCGAGCTGGTCGAAGACCTGACGCGGGTGCTCGCGCCCGAGCTGCCGATTGTCCCGTGGGAGATGGGAACCAGCGCCATCCGCGTCGCGCATGCCCGCAGAAAGTCGGTCGCGATGTGGGTCATCGTCACGCTGGCCGCGCTCGCCGTCGGACTCTGCGTGCTCGTCATCAACGAAGCCACCAAGGGGTCGGCCCAGGCGCCCAGCCAACCGGTACCGCAAGCCGCAACCCCGCCGACCACTGTAGACGCGACTGCCAGCGCCACAGCCAGGGCGACCCCGAGCGCAGTCGCTACGGCCGAGCCAACCGCGTCGACGATCAGCGACGCAACCGCGAGCGCCAGCGCGTCGACCAGCGCCAGCGTGAAGGCTCGCCCCCGGGGCGGTTACAACCGCTGGGGTCTCTGACGAGACCCCAGCGACTACACAACGCGCATGCGGTTGTTCTTGGCGTTGCTCTCGACTTCAGCGAGGCTGAGCAGCTTCAACACGGGTGGGACGTAGTTGGCGAACCGGCCACGCAAGCCCTTCTTGAGACCGTAGAAACCGCCGACAGGGTTCTTGGCTGAACGCGCCCAGGCCTCGACCGTGCCCTCTGCGGCTGGCTTTTGTTCGTCAGCGCTGCCGAGTAGCATCCAATCGCCGTGGGCCTTGAGCATCGCGCGCAAGTCGTCGATGGCCCGAAGGTGATAGCGCAGCTCGGTCTTACCGACCTGGACGACGAGCGCACCCGGGTCGAGCGCCTCGTCGCGAAAGGCTTGGAACTGCGATGAGCCGCTCGGCGTCGTGAGCGTCCATGGATTGTTGCGTGTACCCTCGCCCGCGCCTTTGACCGTCGACTTGTCGGCGCCGGGGTTGCCCGCGGCGTTTGCTTTCGCTTGCGCCTTGGGGCTCAAGGCTGCGGCAGGCTTCTTACCGGCGGCCTTTTTTGCGGGGGCAGCGTTTCTCGTCGTGCTCATCGCCGCTCTGTATCACGTCGAGGCTACGGCAGGACGGTCAGCTCTTCTTCGGCGGTGACGCAGAGCACGGGGCAAATCGGGTCGAGCCGCTGCTCTTCGTATTCGGTGTAGGTCTGGTTAGCGAGCTCTACGTTGCCGAAGAGAACGCGGACCTGCACCGACGGCGGCGCGCTGGCGAAGCCGATATCGAAGCTCACGATCACGTCGTTGTCGTCTCGAATCGCGTGGAACGACGGGACCTCGGTTGGCGACTCGGTCGGCTGCAATGGCTCGCAGGTGGTGGCCTCGACCGAGCCGGTGACGACGCAATCGGTGGTGAAGTTCTCGTCGTTGGCGATGATGTCGAAGTGGTAGCTGCCGAGCTCGAAGCCTGCCCCACCCGGAATCACCGATAGGAAGAAGGAGTCGTCGCAGGCCTCGCCTTTGCTGCAATCGACCTCGACGTCCGTATCACACGCCGGAAAAACGACGAGCAATGCGGCCAGTGAGGCCCCCACCAAGGCGAGGGAGCCCTGCAGACCGCGGCGTGACTTCGGATCGCTCAAGCTCTTCACTGCGGGATGATCGCGTCTTTGGGCGGCACGAGGAAGAAGACTTCGCGTTCGTCGACGAGCGAGCCGTCGCCGAGCACCTTCAGGTTGGCGATGAAGATCTGCGGATCGTTGGTGGCGGGCACCGTCGTGTTTACCAGGACGGGGTGCACGTCCCAGCAGACCGGGACACCCGGCAGCAGATCGGGATACGCGTCGTCGTAGCTGTCTGCGTCGGTGTCTTCAGTCGTGAGCTTCGGCGTGCAGCCGACGCCCGTGAGGTTGACCTCTAGGTAGTCGATGAACTGCAGCGCGTCGCCAGCGTCGTTGGGCTGGTCGACCGGGTCGATCGTGATGTCGACCGGCTTGCCTTTCACGATGTCGAGCACGGCATTGATGGTCTCGGTTGTGACCGCCGCGTTGGCAGCCGGGTAGATGAAGGGCACCCCGAACGCGTCGAGCGAGCTGGTCGCGAACGCGAGCGCCGTGTTGACAGCGACCTGCTGGGTGCCGTCGTCGGTGCCGTACAGACCGACGTACTTGATGTCTTGCGCCAACATCTGGGTGCCGGCGTAATTGGCCGTGAACGTGGCGCAGGCGGCGCCGGAGCACTGGTTGTCGGCGTCGGAGACTTGGATGTAAATGCGGATCGCCTCCGGGCGGAAGCCTGGGCAACCGACGCCCGCCGATGCACAACCCATCGTGGCGAAGGGGATGCCTGGGCAGGCAGCAGGGTTGGCGACACACGCCGCCGGCTGGAACACGGCCTCGCTGCCGCCCTCGAACGGAATGCCTGCGATGGCAGCGCCTGTGAGAGTCGGGTTGGGCTGCAGGCTGATGTTGTTGAAGTAGGTGTTGAGGTCGTTCCAGGTGCCGAGGCCCGTCCACATGTCGGGCACGCAGCCTGCCCCGAGGTTCGGGTCCTCGATGCAGCCGCCGTTGAAGCAAACCTGATCTACTGCGCAATCATCGTCGAGCGTGCAAGTGGTCGCGAACTCTTGGCAGCTGAGGGTGTTGATGATGGTGGTGAGCTGGCCGCCCAACGCGGCGAACTCTTCGCCCATCGAGCCGCTGGTATCGATCGAGAAGTAAAGATCCGCGAACTGAATGTTGGTGCGGAAGTTCAGCGTGTCCTCGACCGGCGTGGTCGGATCTTGGTAGGGCACGATGAATACGAAGTCGCCGTTCGCTTGCGGGTTGTCGAGCGGGTTGGTGCCGTCGGTGCCGGCGGCGAACTCGATCAAGTCGGTGACGCCGTCGCCGTCCGTGTCGATCACCGTCGGGTCGGTGCCGAACTCGACCTCGGCCGCGTCACTGAGACCGTCGCTGTCAGAGTCCGAATCGAGGTAGTCGGGCGTACCGTCGCTGTCGGTGTCGACGTCGCCCTCGTCTTGGTCCAGCAGCGTGTCGTTGTCGCTGTCCAGATCGTAGCGATCGAGGAAACCGTCGCCGTCGGTATCGAGCGATTCGCCCTCGCCGGAATCGCTGATGCCGTCGCCATCGGAATCGAGGTCCTGGAAGTTCGCCGTTCCGTCGTCGTCGCAGTCTGCGGGAGCATTTGCCGAACCGACCCCGTCTGCGTCTCCGTCGTTGTCGCAATCGGCTTTGGTGCCGGTAATCTCGGTCTCGTCGAGCGCGCCGTCGTCGTCGTCGTCCAGGTCGAGCGCGTTGATGTCTCCGTCGCCGTCGACGTCGCTGTCTTCTTCGTCGGCGTCGGGGATGCCGTTGGCGTCGGCGTCCGTGTCCTGAAAATTGGGCGTTCCGTCGCTGTCGAGATCTTCAGGCGGCGTATTCGGATCGGCATCGCCAGCCTCGACGGAGTCGAGAATGCCATCGCCGTCGGAATCGCCATCCAGCTTGTCCGGGATGCCGTCTGCGTCGGTGTCGCCCTCCCCTTCGTCGGCGTCGAGAATGGTGTCGCCGTCGGAGTCGCCCGGCTGCGGCTCGCTGCCACCTACGGGCGCGTCGTCGATGCCAGCGTCACAGCCGGGAACCACGGTGAAGGCGAGCGCGGCGAAAATACCGGCCAGCAGACTCGAGCTGAAGCGCGGCGAAGCGGAGAGGGGGAAGCGAAGACGCACGGGGACCTCCAGACGATGAGCGACGGAGCGTACCGGACCCGAGGCCCGACTGCTATCCAGAAGCTCGCAATCATGCCTCGAATCCATGCCGCAGAGCCCCTGGTTGCAACAGACCGAGCAGGGCGCACGGCGACGACTTCATGCAATGCCTTGACGCGCGTTCGGCTGGTCCTTTCGTCCATCGTCACGCAGTGCGCAAAGCGCTGGTGAGGCTTTTTTCCGCGCGCCTTCTAGAAAAACTCTTGTACGGCGAGGTCGCGCCGCGGGGACCCCGTGGTAATGGACGGGCCATGCAGCGCTTTGCTTGTCTGTTCGCCTTCAGCTCCTTTGCTCTGGCCGCTTGCGCCACTGACAACTCGACCCTTCCAGAAGGCGGCGGCGGGTCTGGTGTCGGCGGGCAGAGCCCACCGGGCGGTGCAGCACCGGTCGGCGGAGAAAGCGGAGAAGGCGGCACGGGCGGCGAAGCGATGGGCTGCGCGCAAGACTGCAGCGACATCGATGTGCCGCCTTGCTTCGAGGCCCTCTGCAACGAGGAGACCGGCAACTGCGACGTTGGTCCGGCAGAAGACGGCGCCGAGTGCGAAGATGGCGAATTCTGCACGACGGGCGACCGCTGCACCGACGGCGTATGCGAGGCCGGTGGCCCGCTCGACTGCGCAGAGGGCAACCCTGACCCCTGCCTCACTGCGATCTGCGACGAGGCCCTCGATGCGTGTTCGAACACGACGGCGCCGAACGGTACCGTGTGCGTCTCCGACAACATCTGCTTGACCACCACGTTCTGTGTCAACGGCCAATGCCAGGGCGCGCCGCTCGATTGCTCCGCGACACCGCTGACCGCCCCCGAATGCCAATCGGCACAGTGCGACCCTGCCAATGGCCAGTGTGTCGTAGTTGCCATCAACGACGGCAACCCGTGCACCTACGGTGACATCTGCGAAAGCAGCAAGACCTGCGGCCTCGGCGTTTGTGAGGGCACACCGATCGTAGGCTGCACGGGCTGCACCGAGACGGAGCCCAACAACCTCTACTCTACCGCGAACACAGGCGTCGGCTGCGCGTCTTGGGCGGGCGGCATCACCACGATTGGCGACGTCGATTGTTTCGCGATCGACGTAACTGTGCCGGGCTCGCGCATCGCTTCGGCGGTGACGGACGTGGGTGGCACTGGCTGTCCAACCGGCTTCGACTCGGTGATTCGCCTGTTCAACTCTAGCGGCACCCAGCTGGCCAGCGACGACCAGAGCGGCGACGTCAGCTGCTCGGCGTTCTTGCCGACCCTCACCGCAACGACGAACCTCGCGATGGGCACCTACTTCGTGTGCGTCGAAGACTGGCTCAACAACGGCACCTCGCCCCCCTATCTGCTGCTGCTCAGCGCGCTCGCGCCAGGCTGCGGCAACCAGATCATCGAGGGCACCGAAGAGTGCGACACCCCCGCGCTCGGCACCAACACTTGCGTGACCGAGGGCTTCGCCGGCGGCACGCTGCTGTGCGACGCCACCTGCGCGCTCGACACCTCGTCATGCATCCCGCCAGGTTGCGGCAACGGCATCCAAGAGGCGGGCGAGCAGTGCGACGACGGCAATGTGCTCAACGGCGACAACTGCTCCTCGACTTGCCAGCTCACCATCTACGACTGCGCGGTGGGTGAGGTACAGGTCACCATTCCGGCAACGGGGTTGCCGCTCGCGATCACCGACAACATGACCATCACAAACACGATGAACGTGCCGAACACCGGCACCATCACCAAGGTCGCGCTCGAGATGAACATCACGCACACCTTTGATGGTGATCTCGACATCACGCTCGATTCGCCAGGCGCAGCGGCCATCGACCTGACGAGTGACAACGGTGGCGGCGGCGACAACTTCACGAACACCGTGTTCGCGCTCGGCTTCCCCTCGATCACCACAGGCGCCGCGCCGTTCACGGGTGTGTTCACGCCCGAAGGCGATCTCAACACGATCGTGGGCACCGTCTCCAACGGGTCCTGGGTGCTGACGATCACCGACGACGCCGGCGGCGACATTGGCTCACTGACTGGTTGGACGCTGCACCTCTGCGTGCAGCCCTGAGGCTTCAGAGCGAATTCATGTACGCGACCAGGTCGGCGAGCGCGGCCTGGTCGAGCAGAGAGGTGTCGCCATGCGCGTCGCCAGCGCAGCTCGGCTCGAAACGGTCGAGCAACGTGGCGCCGCAACCGTCGTGCATGAACGGTGCGCGTGTGCCGACGCCGATGAGTGAGGGCACTTGCAGTGCGTCGCCGCGACCGACCTCCACCGTCTCGTTGTTGGTGAAGGCGGGACCCGAGTGACAACCGGCACAGCCGACCACCTCGTCCTCGAATAGCGCTTTGCCGCGCACGACTGCTTCCGGGTCGGTTTGCGCTGTCGCCACGCGAACGGGCTCGAGCCCGAGCAGCCAGCTCTCCAGTGTTTCGACGCGAGCCGGGGACTGCACCACACCGCCCATGCGCCGCGTCGAAACCTCGTCCATCAGCGACCCCAAGTTGGGCAGATTGCCCCCCCAATGAAACGGCGCGGTGCCGAGCAGCGTGCCTGCAAGTGACTGGGTACGCCGCAGGCCTTCTCCGCTGAACTTCCAGACGTGACCGTCGTCGCGGCCCTCCGGGTGACAGCTGGCGCAGGCGAGGCCGGTCCCGATATTCATCGCCGATGTGTTGTGAAAGAGATCGAAGCCAGTATCGGCGACCGACTCACCGCCGAGATCGATCCGACGGCTGACGTAGGACCCTTGAAGCAGCTGCAGCGTGGCTGGCTCGCGCGTCTCGACAAGGATGTCGTTGCCCAGATACGCGACCGCGATCGGCACGCCCAGCCACCCGGACATTTCGATCGACGAGTCCTCTGGGAAGCAACCCTCAGCCACCTGGTCCAGGTCAATCACTTTCACGATATTGGCTGCAGGATCGATCACGACTGCGTGTGTACCCTCCGCCGAGATGGCGAAATCGAGTGGCAAACGCATGCCGTTGAAGCGGCCGTCGCCGATTGGCTGAGAGAGCTCGAGATCAGAGCGGAGCACGCTGATCTGGGTGCGGACCAACTCTCCTTCACATTCGGCACCGTATGGTGATTGCTCGGCACCCTCCTCGTCTGCGGCGCTGTCGCCGACCGGCGGGCTGATGTCGATCTCGTTGGCGAGCTCGGTCTGATGCAAGATTGCAATCGACCCATCGGCCAATGGCAAGGTGCGCCATGCGACATGCGATATGCGCTCCTCATCCATCCCGATTCCCGGGGCATAGGGTGCAGGTGCCGTTCGCAACGCGACACCCGCTGAAGACAGCTGCGTCACCTCCGCCGAGCGAAAGTGCGTCACGAGCAGCTCGTCGCCACGCAGGATCACGTCGCGCAGATCAGGCGCAACGAATACGCGCCGAGCTTCTTCGAGACTCGACGAGGTCGCGAGCGTTACGACCTCCCCCGAGGCACAGGCGACATGCAACTGGTCTTTCGTTTCGTCGTACGCGAGACCGCGAGGCCCGTCGCACACAGCCGGGCGCTCGACGACGCTGGCGGCCGCGAGATCGATGACGGCGATGGCGCCTCCCTTGCGCAGCGCGACGTACACGACGCCGTCCCCCTCGACCAGGCGACCTGGTTCGTCATTCTGCGAGAGTGGAATTTCTTCGCGCGTGCCGCTCGCCAAATCGACGAGCACGACCCTGTCCCGGGCGGGGTCTGCGACCACAGCGCGCTCCATGTCGCGCGTGACGAGCAGCGTACCGCCTGACAGCGGCGGTGTTCGCTTGGCCGGCACTGCCGGCGGCGTTTCGTCGACGATCTTCTCGGTGGGTAGTCCAGTTTGGCAACCGGTCACCACCATGAGCAACACGATGCTGAACGGTCTGTCTGCTCGTCTCATACGCGCCTCCTCCCAGTCTGCATCCAGTAGTCGACCGCTCGACCCGGCCGTAGGTCACAATTCGTGCAATCTCACGGCGCAAAAATCACGTCCGCGCTAGCGTGAAAAAGAGGCTGCTTTGCGCCAGCCGCACTGGCGCCCTCGTGGCAGCAGGCCAGCATTGGTTCCGGCAGCACGAACACCGTCGCAAAGTCGATATCGAGGCGCACCGGCCCCGCGAGCTCGATCTCGGCGCCCACTCCTGGTGCGGCTGCAAAGCCGAGCCCGCGTTGCAAGCCTGGCACGGTGTTGGACGCCAGCTTCAGCTCGACGGTTGTCTCGTAGATATGCGCGCCCAACCCTAGGTTGACGTGCGGTGAGATGACCCAGCTGCGCTTGCCGATGGTGTAGGAGGCTTCGGCCAAGAGCAGAATTTGGTAGGCGTTGGCCGCGACCAAATGGACGGGTGCAACCCCGGCGACCGACGCGCCGATGTCGAAGCCGAGCGGTAAGTCGTAGTCGAATGTGACCCGCGGCCCGAACGAAAGACCGAGCGCCGCAGATGAGCCCAGCACGCTGAGGCCGCCGCCGACCCAGATGCGCTCGACGTAGGCCGCCACTTCTTGCTCGGTCTTGCTGTTTGCTTTGTCCGGCTCTTGGTCGATCAGAAATTCGGTGGGCTCTAGGTGCCCTGCCATCAGCGCTTTGCTCCTCGCGTTCGCGCGAGGGGTCTCGCTCGCCGGCGCATCCGGCGCGCTAGCACCTGGCGTGCTCTCGGTTCGCGCCCAGCTGAGGACGTCTTCGGGGATTGCGCTCGCCACCGCTGGGTCCGAGGTCAGCTCGAACAACGTCGCGCGCAGTGTCTCAACCGCCCGTATCGCGATCGCGCCCTGCGCGCCGTCGAGCTCGATGTCGCGGGCATCGACGTGGCGGTTGCCGGCGGCCGCGCCGTGCGCCAGGCGTATGTCTGCTTCCACGCGACCTTTCGTCGTGCGCAGCAGGATCGTCGCGAAGGCATCGCCAGCGCGGCTGGCATCCGTCGCGCGCACGACCTCGAAGCCAACGTTGTCGAGCTCAGCAGCGATTCTGCTGGCGACGTCGCCTCCTTGTTTGGATCCATCAGCTACCCGAATCAGCACACGAGAGCGCCCGGGTATCGAAGGCTCCGCGACGGCCGGCGAGACGGACGCAGCGGGCGCGGCGTGGGAGGTCGCGGCCATTGCCGAGCTCCCGGCCAAGAGCACACAAGTTAGCCAGTGTGTCCTTGTCACGGTGCCTCGACGATTGCGCGCGCTGCCGCCGCGTAGGTGCCAGTCGGGTGCTTCTCGAGATACAGTCGCGCCACCGACAAGGCCCCGGCACCCCCCTTCGTTTTGCGCACCGCGAGCATCTTGCGCCCCAGCGCCTCTGCCGCGAACGAGCCGCCGCTCTGCAAATATTCGTCGTAGAGGGCGATTGCGCGCGTCGTATTGCTATCGCCGTCTTCTGCAAGGCGGCCGAGCAAGAAGGTCGCGTTGCGCCCGGCCTGCGTCGAGCCGAAGCGTTTGCGCTGCGCCTCCAGCGCAGCGCGAGCTGCAGCGCCGTCTTTCCCGTAGCGCGCGGCGTCCGCCAACGCCGACAATTCCTCGACGGACGCAGTCTCTGCGACCGACTCGAGCCCGCGCGAACGCGCCTCGCTCACGACCTGTTTGTACTTCCCGTCGGCGACCAGGCTCTTCCAGCTGGGCTTTGCGTCGACGCGTGCTGCGCTGCTGGCGATCGCCATTGCGCTGGCGCTGGACGTGGCGCTCCCAGCGTCATTGCCGGTCGTTCCAGCGACGCTCGCCGCTGGCGGCGTTGCGATCACCGATGATGTCGACGCTGGCTCGCCCAGCGATGGCAGCGCCCCTTCTCCCATGCGCATCAATCCATCGGCGCCAATGACTAGATGTTGGCCGCCGGAGAGCGTCACGCCCTTGGGCGTGAGCGGCCCTTCTACGAGCACCGAACCTTGTTGCATCGAGACGACGAAGGTCGAGGTCGCAGGCTGCCAGGTGACATCGAACTCGGTGCCTGTCACACGCACGACGTATGGCCCCGCCTCCACCGACCACGCCGTACCGCTACGGTGAGCGATCGCGAGGTGAAGCTCACCGCTCGTGAGAACGACGCGCGCGCCGCTCTCACGCACTCCCTCCAGCCGGCCCGCTGACCAAGCGTCGAAGCGAACCAGCGAGCCATCACTGAAGCGCGTCACGCTCGCTTCGGCGCCGGTGGTGATGCGCACGCCACCTTCACCAGTGCTCGCGACATCGCCACCCTCGGTTGCGAAAGTGAGCGCCGATCTCGGCCACCACACCAACAAGCCGACCACCGCGACCGCTGCCGCGACCAATGCTGCGGCCCGCGTCAGGCTGCGCCGCCTGACCCCGGCAAAACCTCGTTGAAAAGCCAGCGATTGCGTCGTTTGCAGGCGCGCTCGCCCGAGCGCATGCACCGCATCGTCGACTTGCCCGTGCAACTCTTCACGCGTGATTTCAGCGAGCTTGTTCACAATGGCTCTCCAACGTCATCAGAAGCGACGAACGTCGCTAGATCTGCGTCTTTACGTGCGCGGGCAAACACCACCGGGGTCACGCGAGCCAGGCGCCGCTTCACTGTCGCGACGGAGCTGTCGAGGCATGCCGCAAGCTCGCCGATTTCCAACCCTTCGATGTGGCGCAGCACGAACAGCAGCCGACTCTCGTCGTCCAGCTCGTCGAGGATGACGTAGAGCCGCCGCACTGCTCGTGACGCCTGCTCGGCGGCGGGGTCGCTCTCCGTGCGCTCCGGCACCTCGCCGTCGTCGGTCAGCCTAAACCAGCTGCGGATCCGGCGCTTTCGCAAGGCGTCACGCGCCACGCGCACAGCAACACCCGTCAGAAACGACCCGAGCGCCGCTGGCTCACGCAAGCCTGGCAGCACGCGGAAGAAGCGGATGAAGACCTCCTGCAGGGCGTCTTCCACTTCCGCACTCGGCCCGAGCGAACGCCGAAGCACCGCCCGCAGCGACGGCGAGTAGCGATCCCAAAGGGCTGCTTGCGCCTCCGGCTCGCCCGCTCGTAGCGCGGAGACCAGCTCAGCGGGCCCCAGAAAACGGGGCGCTAGCGCTGGTTTTCGAGGTGCCGACGCCAGAGACAAGACCCTGGCCAAGCGGGGAGCGGGGGCACGTTGCACGAGGGTTCTCAGTAGTGGCCAGAGCACCCCTCGGCTGGCTCACTTATTTTTGAGATTGCTCGGTCGGGGCAATGCAGGGGTCATCGCTTGCAACGAGAGCGCGCGGTCGCACGCGTAAATCTCCACGACAGGCTGCGCGCCGAAGCAACGGTTGTTGCAAAGCAGCTCGGCATCACCGGTCATGACGCCGATAGGGGTTGCCCCGTTCGCTGTTCGGAGCAACGTTCCGCGGGGGATCGTGACGAAGATCGAGTGGGTTCTGAAACTGGGGGAGCCGCCCGATCGCCCCTCGAGCTGCTCTCCTCCGGAGAAAGATGCACTGACACCGGCGTCCTTCACCCAGCCGACGAGATCTCCGTATCGGGTCTCGCTGCGAATCAAGGTGAAGCCCTTCTTCTGTCCCAGGCGCCACACGCTGTGAAGCGTAGTGGCGCCGTTGTCGGCACCGATGTGCGCGAAGCTCGTGCCCCCAGGGGACGCATAGATCGGCGCGCTCGCCAGATTCGCCTCGAGCCCGCGTGGAAGCTTCCACGGGGCGTCCTCGAACACGTCGCCCATCGCGCTCACCGGCAAAGTGCCTGCGACCCGCAAGCCGGGCTCACTCAGCTCTACGGCGAGATCGCTGTCTTGCTGTGCGGTCGGTAGCCACGCACCCGGGCGCAAGTAGAGGCCAGGTGCGGTCTCCGTCTGGTCTTTTTGTGCAGCCAAGCCTGCGGGTCGCACCACTGCATCTTCTTTCGCTACGCGTCGAAGGTCGCTGCGATCGACGAAGAGCGCCACCCGCAAGTGCTCTTCTTCACAGAGCACGCGCACTTGGCCAGCCAGCTCTTCGATCACGGGCCGTTCGTGCCAATCGGCACCAGACTCCGCCGGTTTCCCGGTAGGATCTGTCGAGAACGCGGGCCCGTCGTGCTCCGTCTTGTAGGTGGCGGCGCCGGCAACGACCGCGCGACGGCGTCGCAGCGGCGCTGTGTCGAGGGCTGCGTCGAGCCATGGACCACGGGCCGGAGCTCCGCCGGCCGCACTCTTCGGCGCGCCACTCTTCCATTCGGCGATCGCAGCCTCGCTCAACGCAGTCGCACCCGTCGGCAGGCGCTCAACCTGGGCAGGCAGGGGTGGCGACGAAACAGGCCTGCTGGGTGCAGCGCACGCAGCCAGAAAAAGCAAACACAGCAAGCGATATCCCATGAGTGAGCGCTTCGACAGCCGAACCGGGCGAGGGTTTCGTTCGTGAAGAGCCGGCGAGTCTTTTTCTTCGTAGCGCTCGGCAACGAAGAAAAAAGACTCTCGCTTCTGCTAACAGAGAAACCGAGGCGTCGCGATGGCGTCGCCCGAGAAGAGCGTGACGCCCAGCCCCTCGACCAATGTCGCGTCGTCGGGCCCCTCGACCCCGCCGACGATCGCGCGGCTGCCGTGCTTCTTAGCGGCCGCGATGAACGCTTTGAACTGTGACGCCTCGTCGAACGTGCGAGGCGGTCGAACCAGGTGGATGAAGTCGGCCGAAATCGCTCGGGCTGCACGCTCGGCGCGCTCGTCCGGATCAGAGATGCGAATCGAGATGGCGAGCCCGATGCTCCGCAAGCGGCATGCTTGTTCGATGTTGGCCGCGACGAGATCGTCGGTAGGGGGCACCAATAGCTCGACGATCACACGCGCAGTGGCGAGGCGGCTGCTGGCGAGCACCTCAGCGAGCGGCGGGCCGATCTCGTCGACCCCCGCGAGCACGCAGTAGTACGGCAGGTACAGGTTGACCGCAGCTGGGATGCCCGCGGTCGCGAACTCTGCAGCGGCCCGCTTCCGAAACACCGCGCCTGCCCTGGCCAGCTGCGCTGGCCCCGTCGCGCGCAAGATCGTGCTCTCGCCGTGGGGCGTGTCGCCGATCGATGCATACAAGAGCGCCATCTCCGCAAACGGCAGCCCCTGCACACTGAGAATGCTCTGAAACTGGCACGCGAGGCCGGCGTTCGCGACGAGCGCAGCAACGCGACTCGTCGTCGAGTTGCGACGATCGAAGGCCTCGGCCGCGCGACGATCGTCGAGCGCCTGCCCGACGATCGGCTCGGATGTGTCCGGCTCGCACTTGCCTTTTGGCTCCGACATCTGTGCTCCCGCCCCCGTTCGCGGGCGAGTTTAGTTGGGAAACTGGCCGACAGAAAGGGTTACTCTGCCGGGTTCGATGCGCGTCTCGTGTTGGCTTGTTGCGATACCCGTGCTGCTGTGGGCCCTTGCTTTGCAAGCAGCTCCGGTTACGGACCCAAGGGAGCTTCTGCCGGAGCAGAAAGCGGCCGTGGAGCGACTAGCCAACGAAGGCGCCACCCTATTCCTGCGAGGTGACTTCGCCAGCGCGCTCAAGAAGTTCGAGCTCGCAGAAGATATCGTGCGCATTCCGACCATCACGCTCGAGCGTGGTCGTTCGCTCGAGCGCCTGGGTCGCTGGGTGGATGCGTCGATCGCGTACGAGCTGGCTGCCACGGCCGCGCTGCCTGCGACGGCTTCATTTCAGCACCGCCTGGCGCAACAAGACGCCACGAAAGCGTTGGCCGATCTCGCGCCGAAGATCCCGAAAGTCACCGTCGTGATCGCCAAGGGAGCGCGCGCCGAGATTTTCGTCGACGGGCGCTCGCTCGGCCCGGCCAAGACAGATCCGCTGCTGATCGATCCTGGAAAGCACGTTTTGGAAGCGCGCGGCAGCGGCGGCGCAACCGCGAGCAAGACGATCGATCTCGCGACGGGGGCAAACGAGCGTGTCGAGCTCGTGCTGGTCAGCCTCGCCGATCAAGAAGCCGCCAGGATGCGCGCGCAGGACCAAGGGCCGCCTTTGTTTCAGATCCTGGGGTGGACAGGGGTGGCTGTGGGCGGCGCCTCGCTGCTCGTGTCGCTCGGCACCGGCGTGCCTGCGATCATGGCGAAATCGGATCTGGAGACACGCTGCCCACAGGGTCGCTGCCCAGCTGACGCGTGGGGCGACGTCGACCGCTACGACGCGCTGCGCTGGACCGCCGGCGTGACGCTGTTCGCGGGCGCGTTGATCGGGGGTGGCGGCGTCGCGCTCTTGCTTCTGGACCCGACACAGAGCGACGAAAAACCCGCAGCGCAGGCAGTCTCGCTGTCGCCGGTCCTATCGCCCGGGTTCGCCGGCTTGCGGGGGACATTCCAGTGAGGCGCGCGCTCCTCTTGTTTGGTGTGCTGAGCTCGGCTTGCTTTCTGCCTGGGTTCGAGAAGATCGAGGGCACCGGTGGTGCCGGCGGCTCCGGCGGTGAGCCACCCGTCTGCGAGACAATCACCTTCCCCGAGTCGACCAACGGCGACTCCGAGCCGAATGATCCAGTCGATTTTTTCACCGCGCTGCGCATCGTCGATCTGGGAGAAACCAGCCTTGCCGCTCGGCCAGGCTTCGATCTGGACGCCGTCTGCACCTGCTGCTTGAGCTGCGAGCAGACCGCGACATGTGATCCGCCGCTCGGCTCGCAGGGCGAAGAGTGCGACTCGGTCGATGGCGTGTCCAACCTGGGCCGCGACAACAACCTGGCGAAGTTTCTGGCGACCTCGGTGAGTGGACCGGTCGGCCTCAGCTCGACTGCGCTGCGCAGCGCGGCCGACGCCGGCAGCTGGACGCTGTTGATTCGCGTGTACGACTACAACGGCCTGCCGGACGACAAACAAGTCAGCATCGCCGTGTACACGACGCTGGGCGCGATGGGGGCGCCCGTTTGGAACGGCAACGACGTGTTCCAGGTGCGCTCCGACTCCGTGGCCGTCGCGTCGCTGGATATCGATCAGCCGCTGGTCTCCAACGCTGACGCCTACGTCAGTGACGGCATGCTCGTCGGCGTCTTCGGCAGCGCAAGACCGCTCGTTCTGCACCTCGACAACGCATTCACGGTAGAGCTCAGTTACGCCGTTCTGCAGGCTCGAATCGAGCAAGACGGCGCCGACCTGAAGTTGAGCGACGGCGTGATCGGCGGCATCTGGGACATGCGTGCCGTGTTCGAGGCGCTCGCGGGTGCGCGGGTCGGCGAATTGCCTCGCATGTGTACGGACAACGTCGCGTATGCGGGCGTCAAAGAGGCGCTCTGCGTCCTGCGCGACAGTCTCGACGCGCCACAGCCGGTGACGTGTGGCGGCATCTCGTTCGGAATGGGCTTCTCTGCTTCGCCGATCGCCACACCTACCTTGGTCGACGAGCTGATCGACGTGTCGATGGCGTGTACACCGCAGACGAATCCGACCAACGACCTCTGCGAATGAGGTGTGTCGCCGACCCGCAGCTCAGAGCCCGCCGTCGCGCAAAAACTTGAGCGCCAACCCCTGCGCCTGTGCGTGATTCATGATCGACGTGTGGGTCGCGTCCACCGTTTCGAACGCCGACATGCCAGCGAGCTTCGTCTCTTCGACGCGGACCGTGCCGTCGTGTGCTTCGCTGGCAGGCAGCACGCGCGCCACTGTCCATGACGTGGGGTTGACCAGCGCGCGTGCGCGCGTGCCGGCGATCACCAAGAACGGGGCCGGCGGGTCCGGCCAGGCACCGGGGCTCGCGAGCTCGGCGCCCGCTGGCCCGTAGAACCAACGAAACAGGGCGCTCTCTTTCATCAAGCTCGCCAGTTGGCTGCCTTGGTTCGGCGGCGCCAGCATCACGATGCGGCGCCAATCGAGATCAGGGTGGCGCATGTGTCGAACCAGAATGCCACCCATCGAGTGGGTGACGGCATAGAGCGGTCGACCGCGCGCCTCGCGTGCCAGTTGGCTGGCGACCTCGCTGGCTGCTTCGGCGATCGAGCTTCTGCGAGAAGGATACGTGCGCGACCAGGTCTCGAAGCCGCCCTCGCGCAGCGCGGCGGACATGTGTCGCATCGACAAGCTGGTGCGCGCCAAGCCGTGCAGCAGCACCACCAGCGGCTTGTCGGCCGACAAGGTCATGAAGGCTCGCGGGGAAACAACGGCACCAGATCAGCAGGCTTCACAGCGTCGACCGCGCGCGCGATGTCGGTCACCAGCTGGTCGCGTGTCTGGCGAAGGCTCTTCACGTGCCGGCGCGAACCGACTCGCCGCGAGAGCGCACCGAGGCCGCGACCCAGTAGCTCCAGACGATCGAAGACTTGCAGCGTGGCGTAGCCGGAGAGCGGCAACAGCACCGCCGTTGCCAAGGCCCACAGCCAGTCGAGCCTCCACGCGACCAGCGCTGTGACAGCGCTATACGTAGCCAAGATCAGCAGCACGCCGGCGAGCACCTTGGTGGTCGCCACGACGTCTTTGCGAGGCGTGAGGTGCCGACCGGCGAAGTGGGCGAACACCACTGCAGGCAGGTGGAGCGGAAGGCCCGGCAGCGTGAGCGGCAGCCAGAACAACACCAGCGCCAAGTACACGAACACCTTGCTCGAGATCTCGCGACTGGTGAGGCCGCGCGCGAGCTCGCGATCCGTCACGCCGAGCGTGTCGAGCTCGGTCTGGTAGCTCCGCACGCGCGCCATCATTTCGACGACCACAGGCAGCTCTTTCACGTCGCCGTAGTGAGTGTTGAAGCGGCGGGCCAGCTCGACTCGATCTTCGATGCCGATATCGAGCGGCTGGTACAAACGCCGGACCGCGTCCAGCGCGCGCACGGTCTCCCAGTCCGGCGCATTGATGGTGAGCGCGCGCAGGCCCTTCTCGATCTGCTGCGTCAGCTCCCGCGCCGCCGTACGAGAGTCGGCCGCCGCGCGCTCGAGCCAGGCTTCGTCGATCGCGATCGGCTGCCCGTATTGCACGAGCACACGACTGCGAAAGCGCGCCGGATGCACGAAGGTGAGCCCGCAGGGGACGACGTAGAGCGGCGCGTCGGAGCGCGCGCGTGCACCCAGCGCGAGGCGTGCAGCCCCCGTCTTCAGCGTCGCCAGTTGCGACTGGTCGTGGGAGATCCCTTCCGGAAAGATGCCGATGGTGCCGCCGGCGCCGAGCACGCCGAACATCGCGTGGAAGGCTTTGTCGTTGTCGAGCGGCTTGCCTGTACCGTGATCGTCTTTGCGCGCGATGGGCACTGCGCCGAGGCCGTCGAGCACGACCTTGAGCAGCCGACTCTTGAACAGCGTGTCCTTCGCCGCAAAGCTCACGCGCCGACCGCAGGTGGTGATGATCAGCACCGGGTCGAGCAGCGAGTTCGGGTGATTGCCCGCGAACAACACCGCCCCCTCCGGCACGTTGTCCAAGCCGACCACCTCGATCTGGCGGAAGAACGCCCGCGCGATCAGGCGCAGAAACCAGCGAAGGATGCGGTAAGCCACGACGAACGAGCCTAGCGCGTATGCTGCCGCGCGTGCGCGCCCCCCGAGAGGGAGTCGGTTTTGGTGTGGTTGAGGGCTTTTACGGAAGACCGTGGTCCTTTGCTGCCCGCGCCGACATCCTGCGTTTGCTCGGCAAGACCGGCCTCTCGACCTACTTCTACGCGCCGAAGAGCGACCCCGAGCACCGCAGCGAGTGGTGGCGCCCGCAGAGCCCCGCTTCGCTCAGCGCGTTCGAGAGCCTGGCCGCCGCCGCCAAAGACGAGAGCGTCCGGCTGATCTACGGCGTGGCGCCCGAACGCATGTTCGGCACCAAAAATCTGCGGGTCCGAAACGAACGAGACCTGGAGGGAGCTGGCTTTCTGGCACTGGTCGCGCGCCTCGCCGAGCTGTTGCCGCGCGGGGTGCGGGAGTTTGCGCTGTTGTTCGACGACACGTGGCCGACGGTCGTGCCTCGACTCGCGAGCTTCGAGAAAGGTCGATCGCATGCCCTGATCGCGACGCGGCTGGCCGATCGTCTAGAGGCACCGGTATCGGTCGTGCCCGCCGTGTACTTCGGCCGCGCGGCGGATCTTTCGCGTGGGGCGCTCGAGTATCTGCGCGGTCTCGCGTCCCTCGGACCGATGCTCACGGCATGGACAGGTGCGCGTATCTTCAGCTCGTTCGTCTCGGCCGCGGATCTCGACGCCGTCGAGCGTTCGACAGGCCTCAATCTCTGGCTCTGGAACAACGTGATCGCCAACGATTGGCTGCCGCTGGCGACGGGTGAAGTGGTGGGTGGCCGCGGGCGACAGCGCCTCACCTATGGTCCGATCGACAACGTCGCGCCGGAGCTGTTCACGCGCGGCTCCGGGGTACTCTTGAACGGCTCGCGCGAGAAGATCACCACGAAGGTCGCGCTGACGACGTTCGCAGCGCTCGTTCGCGAAGGTCACGGCTATCGATCGCAGCCTGCGCTGACGCGCGCATTGGACGAGCTGTTCGGCAGCGCCGCCGAGCCTGTCGCGCGGCTGTTCAGCCTCGTGTTCGGCCACGCGCTGGCGTCGCCCCACATCAGAGGGGCCACCAAGCTGGACGATCTCGCTGCGCTCGTGCGCCGCGGCGACGAAAGCGCACGACGTGAGCTAGCGAGCGAGCTTGCCGCATTCGTGTCGATAGACCAAGACATCGAGCGCGCCCTGCGAGACCACCCTGCCCTCGACGAGCTGCGTCCCACCGCGCTGAAGGCCGCGCGCAGCGCACGTGCGCTCGTGGCCGCGCTGGCGAAAGACCCGAATGCGCCGCGACTTGCAGGCGAAGCGCTGCGCATCCCATGGGGAACCGCGCTGGACGGCGCTGTCGCGCTCGCCCAAAAGGGTCGCTTTGTGTAGCGTGACGGTCCGTGCGCGTCCTCGAGCCGCTCTCTGTCTGCTTCGCGCTCGCCGCCGTCTCGTGCGGCTCGCGTGAAGAGAAAGCAGTCGAGCTGGTCGAGTCGATCGCCGAGGCCTTCGCCGACAATGGTGACGGCGACTGCGACAAGCTGGCAGACCGGCTCGACAAGATCGTCGAGCGCGACAAAGACGCGTTGGCTGCGCTTTCGGAAAGCGACTCTTCCAAAGAGGCACGCAAACGCAGCGCCAAGTTCCAGAAACGTATCGACGTCGCGTTTGGCACCATCTTGGAGAAGGCCCCCAAATGTGGCGCCGAGCCTCGCGTCGCGAAGGTGCTGGAGAAGATTTTGTAGCGCGGCCGCGCGCGTGCCTCTGCGCTGTCGGCGTTCTGGTTTTCGGTGGCGCCAATCCGCTTCCTGCCTCGTGAGCTTCCGGCTTATGGTCGCGCGATGAAGAGTGCTTGTTGCTTCCTGGCCGGCCTCGCGTTGCTCGTCGCCTGTGGTGACGACTCGCCGACTGGCGGCTCTGCAGGCGCAGAAGCGGTCGGCGGCTCGGGCGCGGGAACCAGCTCGAACATGGGCGGCGGCGGCGCCAATCCCGAAGGCGGCGCTGGCGGCA
>Ga0209181_10001168_pt1 | contig 46588 bp, 36 predicted proteins | sample MAT05_FD_187208 | JGI IMG/M metagenome (GOLD analysis project Ga0209181, IMG submission 187208) | Freshwater microbial communities from Lake Fryxell liftoff mats and glacier meltwater in Antarctica - MAT-05 (SPAdes) (version 2) | ecosystem: Environmental > Aquatic > Freshwater > Ice > Liftoff... | reverse complement strand
CCTTTCGCCGAGAGCATCTCGCGCACGAACTGATCGTAGGGTTTGTTCGCCCGCAGGCTGTCCTTGATGAACTTTTTGTAGGCGGCCGGCACGACATTGGCCGTGTTCACGAAGTGCGATTTGTAGCGCAGGATGTCCGCCCAATAGTTGTAGAAGTGCGACACGTAGCTCTCTCTCGCGAGCAGCGAGTCAATCAGCGCCGCACGCTTGCCGGTTTGCTTCCAGTCGAGAAAGGCGACCGTCTCCTCCGCGGTCGGGATGCGCCCCGCGAGGTCGAGATAAATGCGGCGCACGAAGACCTCATCGCTGATGGGAGCGTTGCCGGTGACTCCGGCGGTTTTCCAGTGCGCGGCGAGCAACGTGTCGATATTGGCGGCAGCCTGCTGGGTCTGTTGCGGAGACAGGCCGGCGCGGACCTCAGTCTGCGCGGCGAGGCAGACCAGCAAGACGAGGAGTTGGATGATTTTCATGGCAGGAAAGAAGGGTGAAATTAGCGCGGTCGGCTCAGGCGAAGATCGCGGTGATCGGCTTGCCCTTGTCCGCCAGCTTGAACGGGCGTCCGCTTGCCGAAATCGCGACTTCCTCCAGCGGCAGGCCGAGCGCGTAACCGATCGTCGCGTTGAGATCCGGAATCGTGATTTCGTCGTTCTCCACTTCCTCCCCAGTCTTGTTCGTTGAGCCAAAGATAGCCCCGCCTTTTACCCCGCCGCCAAACAACGTGGCGGAAAACGCCTTCGGATAATGGTCGCGTCCGAGCGCCCCGTTGATTTTCGGCGAACGCCCAAACTCGGTCGCTACCACGACGAGCGTGTCCTTCAGCATTCCCCGCTCATGCAGATCGTTCACGAGTGTGGCGAGTCCATGGTCGAGCTTTTCGCACAGGTCGGGGGTCGTGGTGAAGTTCCCCGCGTGCGTGTCCCAGCCGTGCAGACTTACTTCCACAAAGCGCACATTTCTTTCCACCAACCGGCGCGCGAGCAGGCAGCCCTGGCCGAATGGATCGCGTCCGTAGGCATCCCGCAGCCCGGCTTTTTCCTGTGTGAGGTCAAAGGCGACGATGTCCTTACTCGCCATCATCCGGTAGGCGCCGTCGTAGGCGCCGGAGTGCGCGGCGACATTCCGCTGTTTTCCAAACGCACGAACAAACGGCGCGTCCAGTTCCCCCGCGAGCTGCATCCGAGCCGTGTGCAGATCCTTCGTCAGACCTTTCTGAAGTTCGATGTCCTTCATGCCGTTCTCCGGATTGTTCACAAAGAGCGGCCCGTGCTCCGGCGGAAAGAAACCCGCGCCCGGATGCCGGCTCGCATTGCCGACATACACGGACGCCGGCAGCGTCGGATTCCCCGCGCCGCGGAAGTGTGCGAGCCACGCGCCCATTGAGGGATGATTGATCGTGCCGCGGAGCTGGTAGCTGGTGTGCATGAAATAGTTCCCCTGCTCATGCGCGCCCTGCGTGGAAGTGAGCGAGCGGACGACCACGCCGTGGTGCATCTGCTTCGCCGTGAGCGGCAGATACTCGCCGAGCTGCACGCCATCCGCGCTGGTCTGGATCGTCTTCGTCGGCCCCGCGACTTCGCCCTGCTTCGGGTCCCACGAATCCACATGGCTCATCCCGCCATCCATGTAGAGATAGATCACATTCTTCGCCGCGCCGCCTGCTGCGGTGGCTGCGGCGAGCGCGTCACGGGAGAGAAAATTTGGCATCAGCCCCACGCCGAGCAGCGAGCTGGCAGTGCGGGCAATGAAACGACGGCGAGTGAGTTCGTCTGAGTGGAGGAGTGCCTTGTTCATAATGAGGTTGGTTTTGGAGAGGCGCAGTAGGACTGGGGGAATGAAAATCATCTCGCCGCATCAGCAGCGACCACGAGCGAGGCATCATCGAAACACACGCTACCGGATTTCAGGCTGCTGGCCGCAAGCATGAGTTGCACTTCGACACTGCGAGTGCCGGGCGGAGCCTGCGCGGCAAGTTGCGCAGGCACATAGACACCCGGCGGCAGGCCCTGGTGCAGGAAGTGCCGCGCCGAACAGGCAAACTCACGCCCCGCTGAATTAAGGAAGGCGATCTTGAGAACCGCGAACTGACGCTCCGAAAGCGGATCATCGGCAGGCGACATGGCCCACACGGAGGCTTGCACCACCCTGCCCGAGACGTCGCCCGTCTCCACGCGTTGCTTCACGATAGGATAACTTTTGCGACCCGCCCGAATGCGCACCGCATTGCCCGTGCGTCCGGCGGCAATGGCACTTTGCAAACATTCATCGGTGCCTCGCCAAAGCGTGGACGGCAGTGCGCTTTCCAAACCAGGATCAGCGAGCTTGTTCTGCCCACCGTCGCGGTGAGTGACCGTCGTGGAAACGCTCTCCGGCATGAGCGCCTGCATTTCCTCTGGAGTCAGCGGCTTGAGCCGCACCACCACATCGCGCCTCACTTCCACCGCCTCGCCAGCGGTGAGCACGCCTGCATTGGGCGACTTCACATCCACCTTTCCACTCAGCACCGCCACACGCGTGCTCGCATCCGCCCGCGCCTCCACCGAGAACTCCGTGCCGAGATCCACCACCTTCGTCTGCGGCGTGATCACCGACAGCCGCGACTCCGGCGTCGGGCATTGGCAAAAGACACGCCCCTCATCTACGAACACCACCTTGCGCTCGGCAAACCGCACACTCGCCGGCCCATCGAGCACGACCGTCGCGCCATCCACCATCTGAAATTCCGCGCGTCCCGACTCCAACCGAAGCGGCCCTGCAAGCCGTTCTCCACTGCTCAAAGCCAGCTCGACATTCGGGTCCGCCCAACGGGCATTCGTGGTCGCCATCAACGTGGCAAAAGGAGCCGCCGTCCTCGCTCGCTCCACTCTAAACCAGAGGACACCCACTAGCACCAACACCGCCGCAGCAGCAGCCCAGAGCGGCCGCCATTGGAGCCAGCGTGTAAGTTTCGAGCCTTCACTCCTGAACCCCGTCGGCGCCTCGTGAGCAGCGTCCTCGGCCCACGCAAGCCGTGCCGCTTCGCGCGCGAGCCCGTGCACTTCGGCGAGTTCCCAAAAGCGCCGCCGCGCGGATGCGGACTCGATCATGAGTGATTCAAACTCTGCCTGCTCGGGCTCGGTGAGCGCGTCGTCGAGATGGCCGTGGATGAGGTGCTCCCAATGCGGTTCGTTCATGGCGTGCTGGCAGGATGGAGTTTGCGGTCCACGCACTCGCGCAGAGCGACGCGGGCCTTGGCGAGGGCGACATTGATGGAGTTCACGCTGCGCGCGAGCATCTGCGCGATCTCGCCGGGGCCGTGTTCGTGCTGATAGCGCAGCCTCATGATTTCACGGGCCTTTGGCGCGAGATGCTCCATGCAAAGGGCCAGCGCGTCCAGCTTCCGATCGGTGGCGAAATCCTCCGGACACGCCGCCTGCAATGCCTCCAGCGTCTCCGCTTTGATCATCGTGCGCGCCCTGCGCCGCCGCGCCGCCATCACCTCAAACCGCGCCACCGTCCGCGCCCACGAAAGAAAATTCGTCTCCGGCTGAAACTCCGCTGCCTTCCGCGAGATGACGAGGAAGACCTCCTGCATCACGTCATCCGCCTCCGCGAAGTCCGGCCAGAGCGCGAGGACGAACGCCTTCAATGCGCCCTGATGCCGCACGAAGAGCTGCTGCACTTGGAGTGTATGTTCGTCAGATTCCGTCATTCACCCTATCCACGACGCAGAGGCGCGAAAACTTATCCAACAAATTTTTACTGCATCGAACGCGGCTTGATCCACATCAACAAACTCCGTCAGCATCATCCCAATGCTATGACTGAACTGCGCCGTGACGGGAATCGTTGGGTTGGCGACACCACGCTCCCGCCTGCCAATGTATTCACGACTCAGGCCACTCTCACGAGCGAAGGTGACTAAAGGCAGCAGGAAACGCATGAGCTTTGGGGATCGAGACATGATGAAGTTTGGAGTTCGATTACCTGGATTCTTGGGAGGTCCAGACGCGTTTCCCATCGAGCCACGTCTCCAGCACTTGCGTGTCTTTGATGTCGTCTTCGGGGCATCGCAACAGGTCGCGGTCGGTGATGGTGAAGTCGGCAGGATTTAGAATGATCATGTGAATTGTATGAAGAGATACACCGATCGCGCCTGCGCCTTCGCAAACTTCGGCACACCATTAAAGTAAAAGCCATTACTCCGCGGCTAAACGCTGAACTGAAAACATGATCGCGGCTCCACCGTCAGTTCACTCCAGCCGCCATTTTGCCTGACGCAGCACGGCAAGTTTTGGTTCGGCCATCGCTTCATACCAGACGGTGAGCAGCGTGCCGTCCGCGAGTTCCACGGTGCTGGGATAGCCGAGGTCGCCGCTGGTGCCATCGGCGGAGCCCAGCCTGGGCAATTGGAGGTCAGGAAATGCGTGTCAGGCGAGAGCATAACTACGAGCGCAGGATGCATTCATCGCTGAGGAGCGTGATTTGTGCGGGTGAGTTGCCGAGTGCTTTAAAAACGGACTGCGGTGCACCGTTGATACAGGCCAATCTGCGTGCCGCGCGTCCAAGTCAGCCCGCCGTCATCGCTGCGGGCCACCGGTCCCGCGTGACCGCCGTGGCCGATGTTCCGGACGCAAAACATCGTCTTGTTGTCCGCGAGCAGCGCCGTCGTCGGATGCGCGTGATATGCCCCCGGCCCCGGCGAACCGCGCGCGATGATGACCTGCCGCGGCGTGTCGTCAGCGAGATTGATGTGCGTCAACGCCTCCTGGTGCTGCTGCCACAGCGCCTTCTTCTCCGCAGGCGCGGATTCCCCGGCACGTTTCTCGGCCTTGGTGGCATTGGCGGCTTCCGGCTTCTCGTCGGCGAAAGCGGTCACGGACGGGAGCAGTAGTGCAGTAGTGCAGTGAAGATCGTGACGATGGGCTTCGCGGTTCACATCACGCGAGGATGCGGTCCAGGATATGGCCATGCACGTCGGTGAGGCGGCGGTTTGCGCCGTTGTGGTAATAGGTCAGCTTCTCGTGATTGAGGCCGAGCAGATGCAGCACGGTGGCGTAGAAGTCATAGACCGTGGCGACATCCACTACGGAGCGGCGGCCGAAGTCGTCGGTCTCGCCGTAGCTCACGCCACCTTTCACGCCTGCGCCCATCATCCAGGTCGTGAAGGCGTCGGGATTATGGTCGCGTCCGCTCGTGCCTTCCTGATGGGTGGGCATCCGGCCAAACTCGGTACACCAGACGACGAGCACGTCATTTAGCATACCTCGCTGTTTGAGATCGGTGAGCAGCGCGGCGGTGGGCTGGTCGAAGATGGGCAGGTGTCGCTCGTAATCGGCCTTCAGCGTCTTGTGCGCATCCCAATTCAGCAGGCCATCGACGGCGCTCGCACGCGCGGCGCAGTAGAGGCTGACGTAGCGCACGCCTTGCTCGAGGAAGCGGCGAAAGAGGAGACAATTGCGCGCGTAAGCGGCCTTGAGCTGGTTGCGGTCGTTCGTGCCGTAGAGTTCGTGAATGTGCGGCGGTTCGTGCGAGAGGTCGCTCACTTCGGGCGCTGTGAGTTGCATCTTGGCGGCGAGTTCGTAGGCGGCCATGCGCCAATGTAAGTCGGACGCGGATAAAACGCGGATACAGAGAATGCGAAGGTTTTCTTATCCGCGAAAATCCGCGTCCATCCGCGGCTAAATTGAGTTTCGGTACATACTCTAAGGCCGCTGCGCCGCGAAAGCGCAGCTCGAACCTACCCTGCGCCGACCCAAGGCGCCGGCATCAAGTTCCGTTCGCGGAAACAGCGCGTGGTCAGCCCTTCAGCTCGGCGCCGGTGTTGGCGTCGGTGATGGTGAACTTTTCGTGATGAAAAGTCGGGTCGCTGCGGAAGGTGAGGCGGCCGGCGTATTTGCGTTCGATGTCCACGAGGAGTTCTTCGTCCTCGGTGCGGAGGCGCTGCATGACGTGGGGATGCACGATGATTTTAATGTCGTGGATGGTGTCCTGATACTTGCGCATCACGAGGTGCAGGGCGCGCTGGAGCTCGACGCTCATGGTCATGGCGCTCTTCACTTTGCCGCGGCCGTGGCAGTACGGGCAGGGCTCGAAGACGCTGCCGCTGATCGATTCGGCGGCGCGCTGGCGGGTCATCTCCATGAGGCCGAGCGGGCTGATCGGGAGGACGTGCGTCTTCGCTTTGTCGCGGCGCAGGCGGTCCTTCATGCGCTGGTAGACGTTTTGCTGATCCTTGCGCGACTTCATGTCGATGAAGTCGCCGATGATCAGGCCGCCGATGTTGCGCAGGCGCATCTGGCGGGCCATTTCGTCGGCGGCTTCGAGGTTGGTCTGCAGGATGGTTTTCTCGACATCCTTACCGCCTTTGTTGCGGCCGGTGTTGACGTCGATGGCGATGAGCGCCTCGGTTTCGTCGATGACGATGTAGCCGCCGCACGGGAGCCAGACCTGGCGGTGAAAGGCGTCGTCGATCTGCTTCTGGACGTTGAAACGCTCGAAGATCGGCGTGGGCTCGGTGTAGTGCTTGATGCGGCTGGAGGAGCGCTTGGAAATCTGGCCGACCAGGTCGATCATCCGCTTCACGGAGTTTTCGTCGTCGCAGACGACTTCGTCGATTTCATCGGTGAGGAAATCTCGCACGGTGCGCTCGATGAGGTCGGGTTCCTCGAAGACGCAGTTCGGGGCGGGCCTCGTTTTCATGGCCGCCTCGATGGCGCGCCACTGTTCGACGAGCAGGCCGAGATCGCGGACGAAATACCGCTCGCGCTGGCCTTCGCCGACGGTGCGAACGATCAGGCCCATGCCTTCCGGGATGTCGAGTTCCTTGAGGATTTTGCGCAGCCGGTCGCGCTCCTTCGGCGACTCGATCTTCCGCGAGATACCGCTCTGGTCGCTGTAAGGCATGAGCACGAGGTAACGGCCGGCGAGGCTGAGATTCGTGGTGATGCGCGGGCCCTTGGTGCTGATCGGGCCTTTGGTGACCTGCACGAGCACTTCGCTGCCGACAGGGTAGACGCTCGGGATGTCTTTCGCGGTAATCCGTTTGCTCTCCTTTTTCCCGCCGGTGCGCTCGACCTGCTCGATGCCGCTATCCAGCGCGGCGGGCAGCGCATCCCAGAAATGCAGGAACGCATTTTTCTCGAAGCCGATGTCGACGAACATGGCCTTGAGGCCGTGCTCGATGTTCTTCACCCGGCCTTTGAAAATGCTCCCGACGATGTTCCGATCGGTCTGCCGCTCGATGGAATATTCTTCAAGGATGCCGTGCTCGAGCAGCGCGACGCGGCGCTCGAGTTTCTCGGAGTTGATGACAAGTTTGTAGCCGGTCTGGCGCGGGGCCAGTCCGATCAGTCGTTTGACGCGTTCGGTCATGGAAATAAGGGTTGGGTAAAGTTTGCTGAGCACTGGGGTAATCGGCTGGATGCAGCGGCGTCAGCGTTTGGGCTGGCGGCGGAGCGGTTGGGGGTCGTAGCCGGTGCGCAGCGCGAGGTAATTTAGCGCGAAGAAGAAGAACGGCGAGAGAAGCGTCGCGACGATGCCGCTGGCGGCGATGCTCCACCAGATGTTTGGGGTGAAAACGAAGATCACCGGTTCGCGGCGGAAGGTGATCATGAGGTATTCGGCGAAGACGATGATGGAGCAGGCGAAGCCGCTGAGCAGGCAGTGGATCTCCCAGCGACCGCGCTGAAAGAGCGGGCGAAAGCCGCTGATCAATCCGCCGAGAACGCCGTAGAGGACGACGGACGAACCGAGCGCGATCTCGTAGGATCCATCGACCATCTGCACGTGGAGCGCGTCCCACATCAGCCCGCCCGCAAGCGTGAGCGCAAACATGGCGGGCAGTGGCAGCGCGAGCGCGCCGTAAAACATGATGATCGGCATGATCAGCACGCGGGCCCCCATGGGCGGCAGCGGCCCGATGAAGTGCTGGACGACCAGCGCCAGAAACATCGCGACGAGCAGTAGAGGGAAGAGGATCACGGGCGGTTGCTGACGACGACGAACACATCCTCGAGCGTAGTCAGATCGACCGCGGGCAGGATCGTGGCGTAGCCGTCGAGTTCGCGAACTTTGAAATCCTTGACCGTGCCGACGAGCGCCCCGGAAGGGAACACGCCTCCGACTCCGGAGGTCAGGACTTTTTGGCCGGGCTGGAGGTTGGCTTGTTTGGTGATGAACGTGAGTGCGATCTGCGGGATCGCGGTGGTGCTGCCGCGTTCGCCGCGGGCGATGCCCTTCTCGGTCGAGTTCTCGACATTCACAGCGACCTTGCAGGTTTCGTCGGAGATCAGGATCACGGTCGCGGCGTGCTCGGAGACGGTGCTGGTTTTGCCGACGAGTCCCTCTTCGGTGAGCACGGGCATGTCGGCCTTAATGCCCTCGGCCGTTCCGCGGTCGATGACGATTGAGCTGTACCAAGTGGCGGCATCGCGGGCGATGATGCGCGCCGGAACGAGCTTGAATGCGGCGCGCTCCGCGTAGCCGAGCGCTTTGCGGAGCCGGGTGTTTTCCGCTTCGAGGCCGCGCAGCGTTTGGTTGGTGGCGCTGAGATCTTTGTTTGCGATGGAGATCCGCTTGTTCTCCTCTTCGAGCTGCTCGAGCGTCTTCAGCCCTTCGCGGAAATCGCGATACTTTTTCTCCATCGTCGAGCCGGTCTTGAGGAATGGCGAGATGAGGCCGAGGAAGCCGGCCTGCACGCTCCGCATATTGTGCGGGCTGAGCGTGAGGATGATGCCGGCGATGGCGACGAAGGCGATGAACGCCAGCGCGGGGAGGCGCGTCTTCATGCCTCGCTAAGCTCCGGTGAAAGTGTGGTGGGTCGGTTGGCGGGTGGGGCCATGGGCGACGGTGACTGGGCGTTAGGTCCAGCGGCTGTCGCTCGTCGCCACCTGACGCAGGAATTTGATCTCGCTGAGCGCGCGGCCGGTTCCTTCGGCAACGGCGCTGAGCGGATCTTCGGCCACATGGACCGGGAGACCTGTTTCTTCGGTGAGCAGACGATCGAGACCGCGGAGCAAGGCCCCGCCTCCCGCGAGCACGAGGCCACGGTCGACGAGGTCGGCGGAAAGTTCGGGTGGGCAGCGCTCCAGCGTCACGCGGACCGAATCGACGATGGTCGAGATCGGTTCGAGGAGCGCTTCGCGCACTTCTTGAGAGGTAATGGTGAGAGTCTTGGGCAGGCCGGCGACGAGATCGCGTCCTTTCACTTCCATGGTCGCTTCCTTTTCCATGGGATAGGCGCTGCCGATCTTGATCTTGATGTCTTCCGCGGTGCGCTCGCCGATCATCAAATTGTAGGCGCGCTTCATGTACTGAATGATCGCTTCGTCGAGTTCATCGCCCGCCACGCGGACGCTGCGGCAGAAGACAATGCCGGAGAGAGAAATCAGCGCGACCTCAGTGGTGCCGCCGCCGATGTCGATGATCATGTTACCGGCTGCGTCCTGAACCGGGAGGCCGCAACCAATCGCGGCGGCCATCGGCTCTTCGATCAGATGCACTTCGCGGGCGCCGGCCCGGAGCGCGGATTCTTTCACGGCGCGCTTTTCCACTTCCGTGATACCGCTGGGGACGGCGATGACGACGCGCGGCCGGGGCTTAAAGATGGTGCGGCGATTGTGCACTTTGTGGATGAAGTGCCGGAGCATCGCTTCAGTGATTTCAAAGTCGGCGATGACGCCGTCCTTGAGCGGCCGGATGGCCACGATATTGCCCGGCGTGCGGCCGAGCATGCGCTTCGCTTCGTCGCCGACGGCGAGGACGTGATTGGTGCCGACTTGCACGGCGACGACCGACGGCTCGCGCAGGACGATGCCGTGATCCTTGACGTAGACGAGCGTGTTCGCTGTGCCTAGATCGATGCCAATGTCGTTGGAGAACAGCCCGAAAAAACCATTAAACATTCAGGAATAACCTCTGCTAAAAAGACTAAATAGGGGTGGGTGAAGTTTCTCGAAGTGACCGCGCGCCAGCGGGTTGTGAAATTTCCCCGAATGAAAGAAGGGAGCGCGGCAGGTCGAAAAGTGCCTACCATTAGGGCCGTACTTACAGAGGCGTCAAAGCAATTCGCGGTGGGAGGCGGACGCTTGGAGCGGCGGGCGCGCGACCCGCGGGACCGCCGATTTACGACCGCGACGGCGAGACTTTTCGGCTTCGCGTTTCGCGCGCGTCGCGGGCAGACTTCGCGCCTCGTCCATGAACCGTCGCAGCCTTCTCTTCCGCGTCCTCCCCATCGGCATCGCCCTCCTCGTGGTGGCGTTTCAATTTTTCTCGGCGGAAAAATTTACCAATGAAGCCGGGCGCACCGCGCACATGGGGCTGAACCCCGAGCAGGAACAGCAACTCGGCCTCCAGAGCTACCGCCAGGTCTTGCAGCAGGAGCGCCCGATCGAGTCGGGGCCGGAAGCCGAGATGGTGCGGACGGTCGCGGACCGGTTGGCTCGGGCGACGGGCGAAGCCGGCAAGAATTTCCAGTGGGCGGTGACGCTGGTCCGCAGCCCGCAGGTGAACGCCTTTTGCCTGCCGGGCGGCAAGATCGTGGTCTACACCGGCATCCTGCCCGTGGCGAAAACGCCCGCCGGGCTCGCCACCGTGATGGGCCACGAGATGGCGCACGCCACCGCGCGCCACGGCAGCGAACGGCTCTTCAAACAAAAGGCCACGCAGACGGTGATGACCGGTGTGCAGTTTTCGCTGGGCGACATGAGCTACGAACAGCAGCGCATGATCATGGGCGCGATCGGCGCGGGCGCGCAGTATGGGATCCTCATGCCCTTTGGCCGCGATCACGAGAGCGAAGCTGATGCGCTGGGACTGACCTACATGGCGCGCGCCGGCTACGATCCGCGGGAGGCGGTGGGCTTCTGGGAACGCATGGGCCAGGCGAGCGAGGGCAAGAGTCAGCCGGAGTTCCTGTCCACGCATCCGAGCCACGGCACGCGCATTCAGCAGTTGAAAGAGTTGATGCCGAAAGCGATCGAGATCTACGAGCGGAGCGGCGGAGCGGCGCAACCGGTGCGCTGAACGGAGACGGCGACGCGCCGGATTACCAACCGAGCATGAGCCGCCGCGTGACGCGCTCGGCGAGGTCCAGCAGCGCGATGGCGTTGTCGGCAAACTCGTGGCCAAACGAAGCGAAGGTCACCTCCGGCGCCCCGAGCACGAGCAGCAGCGCGAGGAGCGCTACGTTCATGAGGTAGATGATGACGAGCGAGAAAAACGTGCCGTGAAAGAGCAGGTCGGTTTGGCCCTTCGGAATCATCCAGATGGTGAAGCTGAGATGAAACGCCCACGTCGCGCCGAGCAGCAGGAAGAGCCACTGCAGCGGCGTCACGAGCAGGAAGGTATCGTGCGCGCCGGCCACGTCGTAGAAGATGCTGGCTACGGCATAGACCACGATCACGGCGAAGCTGTAGATGGGGTAAAAATACGGCGCGAGGGCGATCCAGAAATTGTGCGTATCGGTGACGATGTAACCGCCTTCGCGGCTCCAGCGAAACTCGGAGACGCGGCCCTGACACGCCCAGACCCACACGGCATGGGTGAGTTCGTGGCCGAAGACGTAGAGCCGGAGCGGCCGCGGTTCGCCCAGCGCCCACATGCTGCCAAAGAACCAGAGCGTCCACAGCGCCGAGCCGAGACCGAAGAACCAAAACTCTTCGGTGCGCCAGAAACCATGCTCCACCGTCTGCGTATGAAACGAGGTGAAGAACGTCTGCGTGAGCACCCACACCAGCGGCAGGAGGAAGATGCCGACAACGAACTTGATGTGTCGCGTGGGAATCATCCACGGCTCCGACGCGGCGGATGCCGACGCGAGGGCGAGACGCTTTCCGGCCTTTCGGTTGCGCGTCTTGGCCGCCACTTTTTTTTCCGCTGGGGCGCCGGATTTTTTCGATGATTTGCTCGAGCGGCTCACGTTGCGGGACGGTGTTGTAGAGGAATCCGCGCGGGCGAAAATCTGAAACTTGCGCGCTGCAAAAAAATCTTTGGCGGGCGCGATTTTTGTCCGCGGCTCGCGTCCCAGCGCCGCGCCGACGGGGGTGCAGCGTTCGGGTTGAAATCTGCGCCCGCGCTGCCATCTTCCGCGTTCCTCTTTCCCATGAAGCTCTCCCCGTTCGCTCCCCTCGCCTCTTCCATCGCGCTGCTTTTCGCCAGCCCCGGATTCGCCGTGGAAGCGGGCCACGGCAGCGGCGCCTCGACCACCGGAGTCGCGCCGGCTTCAAACGAAGGCGAGAACGCTGTGAAGTCTTTCAAATACGACGAGGGCCTGAAGCTGGAACTCTGGGCCGCGGAGCCGCTGCTCGCCAACCCGGTCGCTTTTTCGCAGGACGAAAAGGGACGCTGGTACGTCGCGGAAACCTTCCGCCAGGAGCGCGGCGTGGAGGACAACCGGAAATACAAACAGTGGCAGGACGACGACATCGCCTCCCAATCGACCGACGACCGGCTCGCCTTCATGCACAAGCACTTCCCCGACGCGGCGAAGTTCAAGGAGCAGTTTGCGACTTACGAGGATCGCATCCGCCGGCTCGAAGACACCACGGGCAGCGGACGCGCGGACAAGGCGACGATCTTCGCCGATGGCTTCCGCGATCCGCTCGATGGCACCGGCGCCGGCCTCCTCGCGCGTGGCAGCGACGTGTGGTGGACGAGCATCCCGCACCTCTGGCACTTCGCGGACAAAAACGACGACGGCGTCGCCGACGTGAAGGAAAAGCTGCTCTCCGGTTTTGGCATCAAGTTCGCGCTCCGCGGGCACGATATGCACGGGCTGCGCTTCGGCCCGGATGGGAAGCTGTATTTTTCGATCGGCGACCGCGCGATGAATGTGACGAGCAAGGAAGGGAAAAATTTCCCGCTGACCGAATCCGGCTCGATCATGCGCTGCAATCCGGATGGCACGGACTTTGAGATTTTCACCACCGGGGTGCGCAATCCGCAGGAGCTGGCGTTCGACGAGCACGGCAATCTTTTCACTGGCGACAACAACTCGGACGCGGGCGACAAGGCGCGCTTCACTTATCTGGTGGAAGGCGGCGACTGCGGCTGGCGCATGGCTTTCCAGTATCTGCCGGATCGCGGCCTGTGGATGCGCGAGCGGCCGTGGGATGAAGCCATCGCACCGACCGTGCGCTACATCGTGCCGTGCATCGCGAACATCAGCAACGGCCCGAGCGGGCTGACCTACAATCCCGGTACCGGCCTGAGTGCGAAGTACCAGCGGAAGTTTTTCCTGAGCGACTTCCGCGGCGGCGCGAATGCGAGCGTGGTGCATGAAATCTCGCTGGAGCCGAAGGGTGCATTTTTCACCGCGAAGGCTCGCGACTGGGTGAAAGGCGTGCTGACCACCGACGTGGAATTCGGCAACGACGGCGGGCTCTACGTGCTCGACTGGGTGTCGAGCTGGGGCGGCGTGGGCAAGGGACGCATCTATAAATTCACCGACCCGAGCGGCGACACGAAGCTGCAAAAGGAAACCGAGAAACTGATCGGCGACGGAATGACGAAACGCGCCGAAACGGAACTCGCGTCGCTGCTCGCGCATCCCGATCAGCGGGTGCGGCAGGCCGCGCAGTTTGAACTCGCGACCCGTGGTGCGGCTTCAACGAAAACTTTCGAGAAGGTTGCCGCCGAATCGAAAGCCGCGAATCCCCTCGCCCGGCTGCACGCCATCTGGGGCCTCGGTCAATTGAACAAAACCGACGCGCTTCCCGCCCTGCTCGCCGATGCCGATCCCGAAGTGCGCGCGCAAGCCGCAAAGGTGCTCGGCGATCGCAAGGTCGCAGCGGCCGGCGATCGGCTCGTCGCGCTGCTCGAGGACAAGGAAAGCCGCGTGCGTTTCTTCGCCGCGATCAGCCTCGGCAAGATCGGACACAAAGCCGCCTTCGAGCCGCTCGCCGCGCTGCTCGCGGAGAACAACGACGAGGATCCGATCCTCCGCCACGGCGGCGTCTTCGGCCTCGCCGGCACCGGCACGCCCGAACAAATCGCCGCCAAGGCCACCGCCCCCTCCGTCGCCCTGCGCGGCGCCGCCGCGGTCGCGCTGCGTCGCCTGGCCAGCCCGCTGGTCGCCACCTTCTTGAAAGATGCCGACGAGACCGTGGTCCTCGATGCCGCCCGTGCGATTCACGACGTGCCGATCGAAGCCGCATTCCCGCAGCTCGCCGCGCTGACCGCGAACCGCCAGATCAAAGACCTCAACATCCTCAACCGCGCCGTCAACGCCCGCTACCGCCTCGGCACCGCCGACGACGCGCGCGCCCTCGCCGCCCTCGCCGCGGATTCCTCCGCCCTGGAGCCCGCCCGCAAGGACGCGCTCACCGCCTTGACCCTCTGGGCGAACCCCGACAGCAAAGACCGGCTGCTCAACCAATGGCGCCCGCTGCCCAAGCGCGGCGCGGAAGCCGCCGTCGCCGCCGTTGCGCCGGGCATCGGCGCGCTCTTGGGCGATGCCTCGCGGACCATCCAGGAAACCGTCGCGAAGCTCGCCGCGGAGCTTTCGATTGCCAGCGCGGGCGAGCCGCTCTTTCAGCTCGCCTCGAACGACAAAGCAGGCACGGACGTGCGCGTCGCCGCAATCAAGGCGCTCGCTTCGCTAAAAGACAAACACCTCGCCGAGGTCGCGCATTTCGCCGTGAAGGACAAAAACCCAAAGATCCGCAGCGAAGGCCTGCAAGCGCTGGCCAGCGCGGAGCCGGCCGCGGCGGTGAAAGTGATCACCGGGATCGTCGATACCGGCACGCCGCTCGAACGGCAGGGTGCGGTGCTCGCGCTCTCGCACATCCAGAGTCCGGAAGCCACCGCGGTCATCGCCGGATTGATGGACCGGCTGATCGCCGGGAAACTCGCGCCTGAGATCCAGGTCGACGTGCTCGATGCCGCGAAATCGCGCAACCAGCCCGTGCTCAAAGCGAAACTTGCCACGTACGAAAACGCGGTGACGAAGGGTGACGAATTCGCGAAATACCGCGTGGCGCTGGTCGGCGGAGACACGGATCGCGGCCGGAAGATTTTCCGGGAGAAAGCGGAGACGCAATGTCTGCGCTGCCACAAGAGCGAGATCGGCGACAGCCTCGTCGGCCCCGAGCTCACGCACATCGCCGCCACCAAGGACCGCGAGTATCTGCTGGAAGCCATCGTCGCGCCGAATAAACAGATCGCCGAAGGCTTCGAGACCGTGATCCTCACCTTGAAGGATGGCAACATCGTCGCCGGTCGCCTCGCGGGCCAGGATGCGAATGCTCTGAAAATCGAGACGCTCGACGCCACCGGAAAACCGCAGACTTCCGTGGTCCCGCTTGTGAACATCAAGCAGCGCGACGGCGCGCCATCGCCGATGCCGCCGATGGGCGAGATGCTTTCCCGGAGCGAGCTGCGCGACGTGGTGGAATACCTCGCCACGCGGAAATAGCGGGCCGCGCAGCCTCCGATCGCGCGGCGCATTTTTCGGTAGGGAAGCCGCGCCGCGGGTTCCCTGATTGTGTGCTGGTCGGCGTGGGAACCCGCGGCGCGGCTTCCCTACCGCGGCTTCCCTACCGCGGCTTCCCTACCGCGGCTTCCCTACCGCGGGTTCTTCGCGCCTGAACCGCTGGCAGCGGGGATTCTCATCTTCGCATCGGTGAGAGGGCGGAACTCGCGGATTCGCGAGCCCGGAGACTGTTTATCAATCCGGAACGGCCCATGGCCTGCATCGTGCTGATTCACGGGAAACACCTCCGAACTCCGCTGCACTCCATGGTCAAACTCCGCTTCTCACTCTGCGCCGCGCTCCTTGCCGCCGGCCACCTCGTTGCCCAGGAAACCGCTGCACCGGCGGCGATTCCCGCCCCCATCGAACCTCCGGTCCAGCCGCTCGCGCCCTCGACCGCCGAGACCGTTCCCCGCACCGAAACTTCCGTCACCGTCTCACAGATCGCACCGCCGGCCGCTCCCGAGGCGCCGGCACCGATGGCCCTTCCCGCGACCGCGGCGCGGCTGAATGACTTTCAAGGCGACCCCATCGACCTCGTTCTCCGCACGCTCGCGCGGCAGGCGAAGATGAACATCGTGGTCAGCGACGCCGTCACGACGGCCGCCGGCACGGTGAACATGCGCATCGAAGACAAGACGGCGAAGGAAGCCATCGAGATCATCGTCGAGAGCAAGGGTCTCATTTTGGATCAGGGCAAAGGCGGCGTGTATTACATCAAGACCGCGGCGGAGAAGGCGAAGGAGCCGACCGAGAGCGGCAACTTCACCCTCAGCTACGCCCAGGCCAAGGACGTGGTGGTGCTGCTCCAGACCCAGCTCCAGAGCGGCGTCGCCCCGCAGTTCGACCAGCGCACGAACACGATCTACTACCGCGAAAACCGCTCGAACCTCGACAAGATCACCCTCTTCCTCGAGACGATCGATCGCCCCACCCAGCAGGTGATGATCGAAGCGCGCCTCGTGGAGGTGACCGCCAATCCGAAGCAGAGCTACGGCATCAATTGGGCCGGCGTCGTGGGCGGCAGCGCCACGCCGCAGACCTTTCGCTATGGTGGCTCCTCAAACAACGGGATCGGCGCTCCGCGGGCCAGCATCGTCAACCCCATCAACGCCACCGGCACCAACGGGCTCTCATCGGGAATCATCGATCCCGCTACCGGGATTGCTGGTGTGAGTGATTTCATCACCAGCGGCGGACTCAGCACCCTCGGCCAGGATCTCGCCGGTCAATTTGCGATCCTCAGCATTCCGCAAATGTCGGCGACGCTGCGTCTTCTCAACGAAGACGCCGACGCCGAATTCCTCGCCAATCCGCGCGTCGTCACCGCGAACAATCTCGAGGCGAAAATCAAGATCACCCGCAACCAGCCGGTGCCGCAGCTCAACTTCAACGAACAGACCGCGCAGGCCGTGTTCAGCGGCTTCCAGGATAAGGAGTTCGGCAACACGCTCACGGTTACGCCTTCGATCAACAAGGACAACTTCGTCTCGATGCTGGTGAAGCCCGAGATCAGCAACAAAGTCGGGGACGCGTCGTTCACCTTCAGCGGCGCGACGGTGACCGCCCCGGTCATCGACAAACGCGAACTCAGCTCCAGCGTGGTGATCAAAAGTGGCGATACCCTCGCCATCGGCGGCCTGCTCCAGGACGAACAATCGAAATCGCGCAGCAAAGTGCCGATCCTCGGCGACATCCCGATCATCGGCTACGCCTTCCAGGAAAAGCTGAACGCCCGCACCAAGCGCAACCTGCTCATCTTCGTCACCCCCACCGTCATCAAGCAGGGCTACGGCACCGGCCTCGAGGATCAGGTGAGCGGCCTCGCCCACAGCGGCGAGGAATACGCCGACCCGAACGGCTGGCGCAACAACGCCAAGGGCGCCAAGCGCCTCGTGCCGACCAGCCACCGCCAGCTCGCTGCCGAGTACCCGAAGCCGGGCCAGCCGCCCGCGCCGAGGAAGGTTCGCTGATCTGATTTCGGCGCCGCCCGGACGCCGATCAAAGGGGGCAACCTCACCGGGCCCGCTTTTCTCGTCGTCGCCGCCGCGGAAACCCTCGCGAGGAACCACGTTGCACTGGCGCTTCGCCCCGTTCTCGCTCACCTTTTCAGCCATGCCTTCCGCCCGCGCCAGCCTGCTTCTTTTCGCCGCCTGCGTGGTGACTCTCGGAGCCCCGGCACCCGCGGAATCGCCGACGAAAGGCACGTCGCCCGCCTTCAAGCTCTCCCGCCCCGAACCGATCGAGTCGCCGCGCGGCCCGGACCTCCGCGGCCTCCAGCTCGGCCAGCCCTTCGACGACCGCGAAGTAGCGATCCTCCTGGAAACGGAGGGCCGAAAACTCTTCACCAGCGGCCGTTGCGGCAAGCTCGCCTTCGATCGCCGCACCTGCGAACTCACCCTTCCCGAAGTAGTCCAGAAACGACTCGACTGGCCCGCCGTCGCCTCGCGCGCCGAAGCCGCCACCGTGGTGCTCGGCGAATTTTACCGCGAGGCGAAGGGCAAGAAGGACGAGTTCAGCACGGCGGCCGGCGGCTTCATCATCACGCCGGGCGGCGCGTGCGTCACCTCGCTGCATGTGGTGAATGGGAAAGGCGCCCGCGGTTTCGTTGCGCTCACGCGTTTCGGCCAGGTGTTACCGATCCGCGAAGTGCTCGCCTCCGATCCGCTCGAAGATCTCGCCATTCTCCAGCTCGACCTGCCCCCGGGCATGACGCTCCCCACCCTCTCGCTCGCCGCGGAGCCCGCGCCCGTCGGCACCTCGGTGGCCGTGATGAGCCATCCCGACGAGCGGTTTTACCTCTTCACTCGCGGCTCCGTCGGTCGCCACACCGTGTGGCGCGAACGCGGCGGCGCCGAGCACTTCATGACGATCACCGCGGACTTCGCCAAGGGCTCCAGCGGCTGCCCGGTGCTCGATGAAAACGGCGCCGTGGTGGGCGTGGTGAACAACACCGAGTCGATCTACTACGACGACGACGGCAAGAAGCGGCAGACCGACCTGCAGATGGTGGTGAAGAACGCGACGCCCTCGTGGATCGTCCGCGCGATGGCCGTGGCCAAGCCGTGAGCGGCCGTGCGGTTCGTGAATGGTGATCGGTGAATGGTGAATAGTCCTTCGCGGCGGGCGCGTTCTCTCATTCACCATTCACCGATCACCATTCACATCCCCCTCCCCTCCTGCGCCTGATCGAAAAGCGCGCGCCAGTAGTCGAGCCGCTCTTTCACGCGCTTTTCGTAACCCTGCTCACCGGGTTCGTAGTAGCGGCGCCCTTCCGGCAGGTAAGCCTGCGGCACGTAGGCACCCTCGTAATCGTGACTGTATTGGTAGCCCTCGTGGCCGAACGCCTTCTTCGCGCGTTTGCTCCCGCCATCGCGCAGATGCCGCGGCACGGCGAGCGTCACGCCTTCCTGCACTTCTTTTTTCGCCGCCGAAAGTGCAGTGTAAGCGCGGTTCGATTTCGGCGCGGTGGCGAGATAAACGGTGGCGTGCGCGAGTGGGATTTGCGCTTCGGGCAGGCCCACGAATTCCACCGCCTGCTGCGCCGCAACCGCGAGGATGAGCCCCTGCGGATCGGCCATGCCGATGTCCTCGCTCGCCGAGATCACCAGCCGCCGCGCGATGAAACGGATGTCTTCCCCGGCGTAGAGCATCTTCGCGAGCCAGTAGAGCGCCGCGTCGGGATCGGAGCCGCGGATGCTTTTGATGAAGGCGCTGATCGTGTCGTAGTGCTGGTCGCCGTCGGCGTCGTAGACGACCGCCTTTTTTTGGATACTCTCCTCCGCGATCGCGCGGTCGATGCGGATCACGCCGTCCGCGTCCGGCGGTGTCGTCACGACGGCGATCTCGAGCGCGTTGAGGCAGCGGCGGGCGTCACCGTCGGCCGTCGTCGCGAGATGTTCCAGCGCCGCATCGTTGGCCTCGATCCGCAGTTTGCCAAAGCCGCGCTCCTCGTCGGCCAAGGCGCGCCGCTGCAACGCAAGCAAGCTCGCGGGCGGGAGCGGTTCGAGTTGAAAAACCTGCGAGCGCGAGACGAGCGGCGAGTTGATGTAGAAAAAGGGATTGTGCGTCGTCGCACCGATCAACCGCACCGTCCCCCGCTCCACGTCGGGCAACAGCACGTCCTGCTGCGCTTTGTTCCAGCGATGGATTTCGTCGATGAAGAGAATCGTCTTGTCGCCTTTGTTCGCCTGTCGATTCGCCGCCGCCGCGATCACCCGCCGCAGGTCGGCCACGTTGCTTTCCACACCGCTCAGCCGCTCGAAGCGCGACGCCGTGGCCAGCGCGATGATTTCCGCCAGCGTCGTCTTCCCCGTGCCCGGCGGACCGAAGAGAATGATCGATGAGATGCGGTCCGCCTCGATCGCGCGCCGGAGCAGTTTCCCCGGCGCGAGGAGGTGCTCCTGCCCCGCGTATTCCTCCAGCGTGCGTGGGCGCATTCGCTGCGCGAGCGGGGCGTCGGCATTCACGGCGGGCGCGGATTCGGTGGCGAAAAGATCGGGCACTTGGAAAGGCTAGCGGCTCCCCCGAAGCGCGCGAGTGCGAACCTGCCGCGTCATCAGCCGAGCCGCAGAATTTGCGCGGCCCCGTCCGCCGGCATCCAGTCGAGATGCGTCGTGGTAATCAGCTTCTGCGCCGCGGCGGGCAGTTCGGCGAGCAGCGCATTGCGTCGGGCGACATCGAGTTCGCCGAAGATGTCGTCGAGCAGCAGAACCGGCGGCGCGCCGAAATGTCGTTCGAGCAACCGCGCCGCACCGAGCTTCAGCGCCAGCACCAGCGTGCGTTGCTGCCCCTCGGAGGCGAACTCGCTGCCGATTTCGTTGACGACAAAACGCACGTCGTCGCGATGCGGGCCAACGCTCGTCTGCCGCAGCCGCGCATCTTCATCGTGCGCCGCCGCCAGCGTCGCCGCGAAGTCGTCACCCGCCGCGGGCACATATTCGAGCCGGAGAATTTCCTGCGCGCCGCTGATCGCGCCGTGGGCAGCGTTGGCCTCGGGCTGCAGCTCGGCCAGAAGCCGGCGGCGGGCCACGGTGATCTGCGTGCCCGCCGCGAGCAGCGGTTCGTCAAAGGCGGCGATCTCGCGCCAGCGCGGGCTCGGCGATTTCAGCAACAGATTGCGCGAGCGCAACGCCCGTTCGTAGTCCCGCAGCGCCTTGCGATAGGTGCCATCGCGCTGGGCCGCAACGAAGTCGAGAAAGCGCCGGCGCCCCTCGCCGGAGCCGCGCACGAGGTCGATGTCGGCATTGGAAAACCACACCACGCGTCCCACTTCCAAATACTCGCGCGCCGACTTCTGCTCCACCTCATCCAAGGCCAGCTTCTTCCGCTCCCGGCTAAAATAAAACTGCAGGTGCCGCTCGCCGAAATAACCATCGACCACGAATCCCCGCCGCTCGTGCTGGATCGCATGCGCGAGCCGCGTGATGCGCGGAGATTGCAGCCGCAGCAGGACGCAGGCGGCTTCGAGCAGCGAAGTTTTGCCCTGCGCATTCGGACCCACGATGAAATTCAGCCCCGGCACAAACTCCGCCTCGCGCGCCGTGAAGCAGCGGAAGTGGCGGAGCTTGAGGCGGGTGAGCACGGGGGGAAGTTATGAGTGATGAGGTGTGAGGTTTGAAAGCGGAACGCGCCGCCTTCGCGCTTTCCTTCACACCTCCTAACTCATACCTCATCCCTCCCATGCAACCCCTTCCCGGCTTCCGCGACTTCTACCCCGAGGACTGCGCGCGCCGAAACTACCTCCTCACCAAGTGGCGCGAAGTCGCGCGGCGCTACGGCTTTGTGGAATACGACGGCCCGGTGCTGGAGCCGATGGCGCTTTACGAAAAAAAGAGCGGCGGCGAACTCGTCGGGCAACTCTTCGACTTCGTGGACAAGGGCGAACGCCACGTCGCGATGCGCCCGGAGATGACGCCCACGCTCGCCCGCATGGTCGCGGCGCGGGAGCGCGATTTCAAAAAGCCGCTCAAGTGGTTCTGCGTGCCGCAGTTTTTCCGCTACGAAAAACAACAGCGTGGGCGGCTGCGGGAATTCTATCAGCTCAACTGCGACATCATCGGCGAAGCTTCACCCGCGGCGGATGCGGAGCTGATCGCGGTGCTCATCGACCTGCTGCGCGGCTGTGCGCTCGGCGAGCAGGACTTCGTGGTGCGGCTGAGCAGCCGCACGGCGTGGCAGCAATTCTTCGCGAACGCCGGCGGCACGCCGGCGGACGAATACGAGTTCTTCCAAATCGTGGATAAAGCCGAGCGGACGCCGCCCGAAAAAACGGATGCGCTGCTCGCCAGGTTCGGCCTCACCGCGCAGGCGGTGCTCGACTTCATGCGGAGCAAGGAGCCGACCGCAGCACTCGCGCCGATCCTTGACGACCTCCAAGCGCGCGGGCTCGGCGGCTTCGTCGAGATCGACTACGCGATCGTCCGCGGCCTCGCCTACTACACGGGCGTCGTTTTCGAGGTCTTCGACCGCAGCAAAAACGAGCGCGCACTTGCCGGTGGCGGCCGCTACGACGGGCTGCTCGGCTTGCTGAGCGATGGCAAAGTAAACCTGCCCGCCCTCGGCTTCGGCATGGGCGACGTGGTCCTCGCCAACCTGATCGCCGACACGCCCACCGCCGCCGCTCAGCGCGACGCATGGCTGCGGCGCGAGAGCGCGTGCGAGATTTATATCGTGGTCGCCAAAGAGGAACGCCGACCGGAAGCGCTCGCGCTCGTGCAACGCTTGCGCGAAGCCGGCAAACGTGTCGATTTCCCGCTCACCGCGGCGAAGGTCGGCAAACAATTTCAGACCTCCGAGCAGCTCGGCGCTGCGCAGGTCGTGCTCGTGGGCGACGAGTGGCCGCAGGTGAAGCTCAAGACGCTCGCGACCCGCGAGGAAAAACTCCTCAGCCCTGACGAACTCCTCGCGGAACTCGCCTGACACCGCGCTATTTCATCGCCTCGCGGTGCGGTTTCTTCGCTTCGTAGAGGGCGATGCGCGACTGAATGTCCGCCTGCACTTCCGGCGGTTCCTGCCCGGCGAGGCTCACCGCGAGTTCCTGCATCTTCACCGCGTTTTTGAAGTCAGCCACCTCGGCGTAGGCGGCGGCGAGCGTGTCGACATAGGCCGCATTTTGCCACTGGGTCAGCTCGCAGGCGCGGGTGGCGAGTTCGACGGCGCGCGTCCCGTTGCGCGCCTTGTCATCCGTGGCCGTGGCGAGCAGCCAAGCGTGATCGTTGAAAGGCTGCGGTTCTTCGCTGTAACGCTTTTCCACTTCTTCGTAGGCCGAGATCGCCTTGGAGAATTCGCCGGATCCATAGAGCACCGCGGCCTTGCCGAGTAGCGCGCGAAAGTCGTCGGGGGCGCCCTGCAACGCGGCTTCGTAATCCACGAGGGCGGCGGCCCAATCCTTTTTCATCCGCCGCAGCTCGCCGCGTCCCAGCAGCGCCGCGCCGTCTTTGGGGTCGACCTTCAGCGCGGCCTCGAAGTCGGCGCCCGCTTTCTCGACATCGCCCGCGCCCGAGTAGGCGTAGCCCCGCTGCGCGAGGGTGCGCGCGTCGTTCGGCAGGAATTCCAGCGCTTTGGAATAGGAGCGCACCGCATCCTGAAAGCGGCCCTGGAGAAAGTGGACGCTACCCAGGCCCGCATACGCGACGGCGTTTTCGGGCTCCAGATTGACGACGCGCTCGAAGTCCACCCGCGCCGCGCCGAGATCGCGGCGCAGCATGTAGACCTGCCCGCGCGCCTGCAGGGCGTCGGCGTTGTTCGGGTTCAGCTCGACCACCGCATCGAGATCGGCGAGCGCGGAGCGCGTCTGTCCGCGGTCGCCAAGCAGCAGCCCGCGGCAGTAGAGGGAAAATTCGTTGTTCGGATCGCGGCGGAGCGCCTTGTTGAAATCGGCCAGCGCCTCGTCGACCTGGCCGCGTTTTTGCCGCACAAAGCCGCGGTGGGAGTAGGCGTCCGCATTCCGCGGCTCGAGCCGAATGGCGTCGTCGAGATCGGTGATCGCCTTCTCGTATTCTTTTTTTTCCGCGAAAAGCCGTCCCCGCCAGAACAGCGCCGCCGCATTCTCCGGCTGCTCCTCGATCAATTCGTCGAGCGCCTTCAACGCGCCATCCACGTCGCGATTGCGGAGCGCCGCCTCGGCTTCCGCGATGATGTTCCGCTCCTTGGCTTTGATCGCCGCCGGCGCGGCCAGCGGGAGGAGGAGCAGGGTGGCGGCGAACAGGACGGGACGTGCGTTCATGAAAGTGGGCGAGCGTCCGCCCGCAATTCGACGAGGTCAAGCGCGGGACGACAGGCGAACATAATCGTATAAGTTTTGAACACGGCACGGGTCATGCAGTCTGAGCACCTGAAATTTTATCCGATTGTTCTGGGGGGAACAGCGGGGTCGGTCGGCCAATTCTGGCCGCCGGCCCCGTATCTTTTTTCGGTGATGCCTTGGCTCGATCGGACGCCTTGCCTTCGCCCACCCCACATTTATCCTTGGTGCCATGAGCGCCGCTGAAGTCATCGAACAGATCAAGAATCTGCCCAAGCCCGAGCAGGAGAAAATCGTGGCATTCGTGCGTTCGGGCGACTTGGAGGAAAAGGCGGCAGATGAGGGATTGCGCTTCCTCGATTCAGCGGCTTTCGCCAGGGCGAAAGTGGCGGTGTTCCAAAAACACGACGAGGTGCTGCGCCGACTCGCGCAGTAGAGAGCGTGGATCCCGCTTTTCTCGAGTTCGATCAGATGATCGAGCTCCATCGTGAGTCCCTCGCTGCTCACGGCGGACTGGGCGGAATTCGTGATGAGTCCGGCCTGTTGTCCGCGATTCACCAACCGCAGCAGGATTTCTTCTACGGAGGGGCCGACCTTTTTGGCATCGCCGCGGCTTACGCCTTTCAGAAGGCAACGGAGTTGACACGACCGCAACGCCCGAGGCTCTCTACGACGCTATGATCGCCATCGCCGAAAAGCGGCTCGACAAGGCGGGGCTGGCGGCGCGGTTTCGCGAGCTTTTCGCCTGAATGCGGGCCGCGTTCGCGGGCCGCAATTTCTTCTCCCACTCGGGCGCTTTCCCGCTATGTTCCGCGCCCCTGCTATGTACCGCTCCCATCACTGCAATCAGCTCCGCAAAACCGACGAAGGCCAGATTGTCACGCTCGCCGGGTGGGTCAATTCGCGGCGCGATCATGGCGGCGTCATCTTCATCGACCTGCGCGACCGCGAGGGTCTGACACAGGTCGTGTTTCGTCCCGAGGAACAGCGGCAGGTCGCCGAAGCATCGCACGAACTGCGCAGCGAGGACGTGATTCAGATCAGCGGCAAAGTAAGCGCCCGGCTCGCGGGCAGCGAAAACTCGAAACTCGGCACCGGCGCCATCGAGATCATCGCCAGCGAGCTAAAGGTATTGAACAAAGCCGAGGTGCCGCCCTTCCCGCTCGACGATCCGAAGGTGAACGAGGATCTGCGCCTCGAGTATCGCTACCTCGACCTGCGCACCGCGCATATGCAGCGCAATCTCAAGCTGCGCCATCGCATCGTGAAAGCGACGCGCGATTACCTCGACGAGGCTGGCTTCCTCGAAATCGAGACGCCCGTGCTGTCGAACCCGACGCCTGAAGGCGCACGCGATTTCCTCGTGCCGTCGCGGCTGAATCCCGGCTGCTTTTACGCGCTGCCGCAGGCGCCGCAGCAGTACAAACAGCTCCTGCAAGTCGCCGGGCTGGAAAAGTATTTCCAGATCGCGCGCTGCTTCCGCGACGAAGACCTGCGCGCCGATCGCCAGCCGGAGTTTACGCAGGTGGACGTGGAAGCGTCTTTCATCACCGACGTGGAAATCCAGACGCTGATCGAAGGCCTGCTCGTCCGCATTTTCCGCGAAGCAAAAGGCGTGGAGATCCCGACGCCCTTTCCGCGCATGACCTATCACGACGCGATGGACCGCTACGGTTCGGATAAACCGGATACGCGCTTCGGCATCGAATTCGTCGAACTGGCGGACATCTTCCGCGAGTCGCAATTCAAAGTCTTCCGCTCGGTCGTGGACGGCGGCGGCGTGATCAAGGCGATCAACGCCAAGGGCGCTGCGGCGCTGCTCAGCAAGGAGCAACTCAAGAAGTGGGAGGAATGGGTGAAGACCGAGTTTGGCGCGAAGGGTCTCGCCTACATCAAGTGGACGGTCGGCGGCGAATGGGAGTCGCCGATCGTGAAGTTCTTCAGCGACGCCGAGAAAGCCGCGCTCACCGAACGCATGGGTTTTGCGGAAGGCGATGTGCTCTTTTTCGGCGCGGACAAATGGGAAGCCGTCTGCGAAGTGCTCGGCCGCGTGCGGCTGCGCTGCGGCGAACTGCTCGGTCTCACCGCCAAAACGGACGCGCTCAACTTCCTCTGGGTCGTCGATTTCCCGCTGCTTGCCTTCTCTGCCGAGGACAACAAATGGGTCGCGGTGCATCACCCCTTCACCCGGCCGAAAGCCGAGGACGTCGGTAAGATGGACGCCGGTCAGTTTGGCGACGTGCGCGCCGTCGCCTACGATGTGGTGCTGAATGGCGTGGAACTCGGCGGCGGTTCGATCCGAATTCACGAGCGCGAATTGCAGGCGAAACTCTTCGAGACGCTCGGGGTGAACGCCGAGGAGCAGCAGGTGAAATTCGGCCACTTGCTGAAAGCGTTCAGCTTCGGCGCTCCGCCGCACGGCGGCATCGCGCTCGGGCTCGATCGGCTCGTGATGCTCATCGTCGGCGCGGAGTCCATCCGCGACGTGATCGCCTTCCCGAAAAACAATCGCGGCGTGGACCTGATGACGCGCTCGCCGGTCGAGGTCGAGTTCAAGCAACTGCGCGAAGTCTACATCCAGAGCACGGCGAAAAAGGGCTGACCGGCGCGGAAGATGCGTCACAGTTTGAACAGCGGGAGATGCGCACACGTCGAAGCGACCTCGCATCGCCGCATCACCCGCATGTTTTTCTCACGCCTCACCGCTCTGCTCGTCGCATCGGCGTGTCTGTCTGCGGTGGCACCGGGCGAGGAGATCAAGCCGCCGTTTGGCCTGCACTGGGGCGAGACGCCGACCCGCATGGAACGGCTGCTCGACGGGGCGAAAGCGAAAGTGCGCGAGCGGCGCAAGGTCGAAGGTCGCGACGTGTGGGAGGTCGAGGGCATCCTCGCCAACGACCTGCAGCGGACGCTGTTTTACTTCACCAACAACGAGTTGGTCGAGGTGGAGCTGCAGTACAAAACCGATAACTGGGACGAGGAGAAATACACGAAGTTCATGGACGACGTGCGGCGAAAACTGGAGGCGAAATTCGGGGAACCGCAGCTCGTAGCCAAGCGCGAGGAACCGCTCGGCGAGGTGATGCAGAAAGTCATCGGCTGGAAGTGGAACAAGAACAACACCGCGATCGAGCTGTTCTATTTTTCCGCGCAAAACGCCACGCAGATTTTCCGGACGCTGAGCGTTCACTACAAGACGTTCTGAGCGCCGCGGCTTCGTCGTCGATGAAGCTCAGGAGAGAAAATACCGGCGGTCGGGGTCGAACCGACACTCCCTTGCGGGAACAAGATTTTGAGTCTAGCGCGTCTGCCAATTTCGCCACGCCGGCTTCTCCGAAAATAGTGAACTTGCTTCGCTCAGGGCTGCTGCTTCGGGATCTAACGCCAAAAACGGAAGCGGAGCAGCGGAACGGGGTCGTTCACGCGGCGAGCTTCTTGGCGGTCTTGGACTCGCGCAAGCGCAAAGTTCCCCGGCGATGGCTTCTCCCTCACCACGGCAGTTTGGCGCCGGTTTCGTTCGCGAGCGGCGATGACGATGGGCCGCTGAATTCTCCCTAGCGGGTACTGGGGAACACTGCTAAAACCCCGCTCCCTTATCTCCCTTATGCGACTCTTCGTTACCGGCGGCTGCGGATTTATCGGCAGCAATTTCATCCGCTACGTCCTTGAACACTACGGCCAGACCAGCATCTCGAATGTCGATTCGCTGACCTACGCGGGGAATCTGGAGAATCTCGCGGGCGTCGCGGAGGCTTCCGGGGAGCGCTACGAATTCTACAAAGCGGACATCTCGGATCGGGCGCGGATCGATGCGCTGTTCGAGCGGCATCAGTTTTTTGCGGTGGTGAACTTTGCGGCGGAGTCGCATGTGGATCGCTCGATCGATACGCCGGGCGATTTCATTCACACGAACATCGTCGGCACGGCGACGCTGCTCGACTCGGCGCGGAAGCACGGAGTGCGGCGGTTTTTGCAGGTGTCCACGGATGAGGTCTACGGCTCGCTCGGGCCCGAGGGGCTGTTCACAGAAACCTCGCCGATTCAGCCCAGCTCGCCCTATTCCGCGAGCAAGGCCGGGGCCGATCTGCTCGCGCTGGCCATGCACCACACCTACGGCCAGGAGGTGATCATCACGCGCTGCTCGAACAACTACGGGCCGTATCAATTTCCCGAAAAACTCATCCCGCTGATGATCCTCCGCGCGCTCGCCGATCAGCCACTGCCGGTCTACGGCGACGGGATGAACGTGCGCGACTGGATCCATGTGGAGGATCATTGTGCAGCGATCATCGCAGCACTGCTGGAGGGCAAACCGGGCGAAGTCTACAACGTGGGCAGCGACGGCGAGATGCGGAATATCGACGTGGTGAAGATGATCCTCGCGCATCTCGGCAAGCCCGAGTCGTTGATAAACTACGTGCCGGATCGGCTGGGACACGACCGGCGTTACGCGATCGATTCGAGCAAGGCACACCGCGAGCTGGGGTGGAAGCCGCGGCATCAACACGAGCAGGGCATTCGTGAGACGATCGACTGGTATGTGCGCAACCGCGCGTGGTGGGAGCCGCTGCTGAAACGCCAGTAGCCCATGCCGGCGCTGCGCATCATCGTGGTGGGAAGTGGCGGCCGCCTCGGCGCGGCGCTCGTGCGGGAGTGGCGCGCGGAGGGGCATCATGTGCTCGGCTTCAATCGGCAGCTTCTCGACATCGGAAATTTTGCCGCGGTGCGCGAGACGCTCGGCGGCCAGGAGTTCGACGCGCTGGTGAACTGCGCAGCGCTGACGAATGTGGACTACTGCGAGACGCATCCCGAGGAGGCGCATCGGCTCAATGGCGAAGCAGTGGCGACGATCGCGGATGTCTGTTCGCGGAAGAAGGCGCGCTGCATTCACATCAGCACGGACTACGTTTTCGACGGCGCGAAACAGGAGCCCTACACCGAGGCGGACGAGGCCGTGCCGATCAGTGCCTACGGCGCGTCGAAGCTGGCCGGCGAGCAGGCGCTGCATGCCGTCTCTGCGCAGCATCTCGCGGTGCGGGTCTCGTGGGTCTTCGGGCCGGATCGGCCGAGTTTCGTGGATCAGATTCTCCAGCGTGCGCTGGAAAATGACGCCGTGGCCGCCATCGCCGACAAGGTGGCCGTGCCGACTTACACGCTGGATGCGGCCAAGCTGCTAAGTCCTTTTCTCGACAGCGTGCCGGCGGGCGGCGTGCTGCATCTGTGCAATGGCGGAGCCTGCACCTGGCAGGAATACGGCCAGTATGCGCTGGACGTCGCCGCCGAAGCGGGCGTGCCGCTGAAGGCGCGGACCGTCGCGCCCCAGGCGATGGCCGATCTGACGGCCTTCATCGCCAAACGCCCGCCGCGCACCGCGTTGGATACGCAGCGGCTCACCTCGCTCACCGGCCAGACCCCGCGCGCGTGGCGCGAAGCGGTGGGCGAATACGTGCGGACTTTGTGGGCGCCCGCTCACCGCGCTTAGCGATCCCATTTCGGATGGACGCCTTTTTCACCGAGCTGGGGCGCACCGTGCGGGCTCGCTGGCAGGCGGAAAACTTCACGCTCTCGCGCTTCCCCGAGATCGCGCGGCAGGCGCTGGAAGAGCGTCCGCCGGCGCAACACGTCGATCTCGCGGCGTTGATGCGCGCGTTCCTGCTCGAGGATGAACAGCCATTTCAGACGCCATCCGGCTTCGGCCAGCCCGAACTCGTCGTCTTCGATGACCCGCGATTTTACATCCAGATCCTCTTCTGGCTGGAAGGCACCACGGACATTCATCAACACATGTTTTCCGGCGCGTTTCATGTGCTGGAGGGATCGAGCCTGCATTCACGGTTTACGTTTTCCGAAGCGGTGGCGGTGACCCCTTACCTGCAACTCGGCCAGTTGCGAATGACCGAAACGCGTCTGCTGGAGACGGGCAGCACGGTGCCGATCGTCTCGGGCGGCGGTTACATTCACTCGCTGTTTCACCTCGAGATGCCGTCGCTCACCGTGGTCATCCGTACGCACACCGATCCGGGCACCGGGCCGCAATTCACCTACCTGCCGCCGCATGTGGCGGTCGATCCCTTCCACCACGACGCGCTCACTGCGCGGCGCAAACAGCTCCTCGACGTGCTGGAGAAAGTGGACGACCCCGGCTACCCCGATCTGGTGCTGGAGATGATCGGGCGGCTCGACTTCGAGCGCGGCTTTTTCATTCTGCAAAATGGGCTGGCGCACCTGCGCCAACTCGGCCGCTGGGACGAAGCGCTCGCCGCCTTCCGCACCCGCCACGGCGCGCTTGCCGATGGCGTGGCGCCGACGCTCGACGAAATCCTCCGCCGCGACGGTCTCGCCGCCTTGCGCAGTTCGATCACCGAGGTGGAGCACCGATTTTTCCTCGCGCTCCTGCTCAACGTCCCCGATCGCGTCGCGATCCTGGAGATGGTCGCCCAGCGCTTCCCCGGGCCGCCGCTTGCGACCGTCCTGCGCTGGGCCGCCGAACTGTGCGAACCGACGGAGTCCGGCACCTGGCTGGTCGACGCGGAGTTTCCCGCGGCGCTCGGCGTTCCCGAGCCAGAGCAACCCGAGATCTTCCTCGCCGCGCTTGGCCAGACGCTCGGTGCGGCGCCCACCACGCCTCCCGTGCCACATCTAGCCGAGCTGAAAGCGGCGCTGCGGCGATCGAGCTGGAAGGTGCTGGTCGCTTAGCGCCGTCTCGTGATTGATCCGGCGCGTCGAGCACCGGACAGTTCCGTTTCGCGTGGGTCAAAACTCCCCGTCGCCGTTCCGCTCCCGCACCCGTTCGAGCACCGCTTTGGTTCGGTCGATCGGTTGCTTGAGCGCGGCCCCGGCGGTCGGCGAGGGAGCGGGCACCACGCTGGTTGGCGGGGCGACGGCGTCGGCTTCGGCGACGGATTGCTGGACGCCGGAAACGGGCGACTGGCGGGTGAGGAGGACGCAGATCACGAGGAGGGCGCCGAGGAGCGCGAGGTATTTCATGCTTGCTGTGGGAGCATGGCATGCGCCACACGGGCGCGGTGAGGATCGCCCTCGTCCATTACACCTGCCTGCCCACCATCGCGGGCGTGGAGCTGGTGATGGGCGAACACGCGCGGTTGTTTTGGGAGAACGGGCACGCGGTCACCGTGGTCGCAGGCAATGCGCCGGGACCGGAAGACGGGTGCTGGGAATCCGATCCGCCGCTTCCCGCAGCAACTCCTGAAACGCTGCCCATCTCTCCGCCGTCCACACCGCCACCCGTCTCCATCCCGCTGGCCGATCTCGGCACCCGCTCGCCGCTGGCGCAACGCGCGCACCGGGAGCTGGCCAGCGGCGGCATCGGGATGGTTTTCGAGCAAGCCGTGGAGCAACTCGCCGCCGAGCTGCGGCCCATCCTCGCCGCGCAGGACGTCGTGATGCTGCACAACGTCGCCACGATGCACTTTCACCTCGCGCTCACCGCAGCGCTCTGGCGGCTGGCCGATGAATTGCCGCGCGTGCGGTTCGTCTGCTGGGTCCACGATCTCGCGGCGTGCAATCCGGACTACGCTCCCCTGCCCCTTCACCGGGAACCGTGGGCGCGGCTCGCGCAGGCGCATCCGCGTTTCGCCTACGTGGCCGTCTCCGAACTCCGCCGGCGACAGTTTACCGAGCTAACCAAACAACCGCCGCCGCGGTGCCGCACGATCCCGAACGGCGTGGACCCCACTCGACTTCTCGACATCTCACCTCAAACGTCGGAACTCGCGCGCCGCCTCGGCTGGCTCGATCGCGATTTGGTGCTGCTCCACCCGACGCGGCTGCTGCGCCGGAAAAACGTGGAGCTCACCCTCCGCGTCGTCGCCGCACTCAAGGCCGCGGGTCATTCCTGCGCGTGCCTCATCACCGCGCCGCCGGAGGTGCAATCCGGCACGGCGGAGATCTACGAACGGGAAATCCGCGACCTCCACGGGCAACTCGACCTCGCTGGCGACGTCTTCTTTCTCAGCGACCTCAGCCCCGGCGGTCCCCTCGGCCCGCGCGCGATGCACGAAGTCTTTCAGCTCGCTGACGCGCTCTTTTTTCCCAGCCGGCAGGAAGGCTTCGGCATTCCACCGCTTGAAGCCGCACTCCACCGGCTGCCGATCTTTTGCAGCGACATCGAGCCGCTGCGCACGCTGCTCCCTCGCGGCGTCACCACTTTCACACTCGAGGCCACCCCCGAAACGATTGCCGCGCTGATCGTCCGCACGCTCGCCGCCGATCCGGCTTCCGCGGCCCGCGCCCACACGCTGCGGCACTTTTCGTGGGCGGCCATCTACCGGAATTTTCTTTCCCCGCTGCTCGCCGAAACCGAACCTATTTAATGGCATGACCTCCCCCGCGCTCACTTCCACCATCGCTACCATCGAACCCGCCGCGGTGGACGCCATCCTCGGCGCCTCTCACGGCGATCCCTTTGCCGTGCTCGGCATGCACCAGGCCGGCGAGCAGCTGGTCGTCCGAGTCTTCCGCCCGGAGGTCCGCTCTGTGGTGGTGGAAAATGCGGACGACCCATCCGCAGCGTGGCTCGCCACGCAGCTTCACCAGGCAGGATTTTTTGAAGCCGTGCTCACCGGCGCGCATGAGCGGTTCCGCTACGCGCTGCGCTTTACCGACCACACAGGCCACGAGTGGACCGAGCGCGATCCGTATTCCTTCGGGATCATCGTCGGGCCGCTCGATCTGCACCTTTTTGCCGAGGGCCAGCATTGGGAGCTATGGAAGAAACTCGGCGCGCATCTCCTCACGAGCGACGGAGTGCCGGGCACCGCCTTCCACGTCTGGGCGCCGAACGCGCAGCGCGTCTCGGTAGTCGGCGATTTCAACCAGTGGGACGGGCGCCGCCACGTCATGCGCAAGCTGCTCGGCTGCGGCGTTTGGGAAATTTTTCTCCCCGGCGTGGCCGAGGGCACGCACTACAAGTTCGAGGTGAAGCAGTCGCACGGTGCCATCGTTCTGAAGAGCGACCCCTTCGCATTCTTCGGCCAGCACAGCTTGGAAACGGCCTCGCTGGTTTTCGATCTCGACCGTTTTCAGTGGAGCGACCACGCGTGGCTCGCGGCGCGGGCGAAGAAGCAGTGGCACCGCGAACCGGTGAGCATCTACGAAGTCCACCTCGGCTCCTGGCGACGCAAACCGGATGAAGGCGACCGCTACCTCAGCTACCGCGAACTGGCGGATGAGTTGCTCGATTACGTCGTTTACATGGGCTACACGCACATCGAGTTGCTGCCCGTGCTGGAGCATCCGTTCGATGGGTCGTGGGGCTACCAGGTCACCGGATTCTTCGCGCCCACCAGCCGGTTTGGGAATCCGGACGAGTTCCGGTATTTCGTCGATCAGGCCCATGCCAAAGGCGTCGGCGTGATCCTCGATTGGGTGCCCGGCCACTTCCCGAAAGACGCCCACGGCCTCGCGGAATTCGACGGCACCGATCTCTACGAACACGCCGATCCGCGCAAAGGCGAACATAAGGAATGGGGCACGCTCATCTTCAACTACGGCCGCAACGAGGTGCGCAATTTCCTCATCGCCAACGCGCTCTTCTGGATCACCGAGTATCACATCGACGGCCTCCGCGTCGACGCCGTGGCCTCGATGCTCTACCTCGACTACTCGCGCAAAACCGGCGAGTGGATCCCCAACGAATTCGGCGGCCGCGAGAATCTCGAAGCCATCTACTTCCTCAAGCGCTTCAACGAAGTCTGCTACGAGCGCCACCCCGGCATCATGACCATCGCCGAGGAGAGCACCGCGTGGCCCGGCGTGTCGCGTCCCACTTACCTCGGCGGCCTCGGCTTTGGGCTGAAGTGGAACATGGGCTGGATGCACGACTTCATCGGCTACATGAGCCTCGACCCGGTGTTCCGCCGCTTCCATCAGGGCGACATCACCTTCTCCCTGATCTACGCGTTTCACGAGCACTTCGTCCTCGTCCTCAGCCACGACGAAGTCGTCCACGGCAAAGGATCGATGCTCAACAAAATGCCCGGCGACGTGTGGCAGAAGTTCGCCAACCTCCGGATGTTTTACGCCTGGATGTATGCGCATCCGGGGAAAAAACTGCTCTTCATGGGCAGTGAATTCGGCCAGTGGCGCGAGTGGAATCACGACCAGAGCCTCGACTGGCATCTCTGCGACCGCCCCGAACACGACGGGCTGAAGCGCCTCGTCGTCCACCTGAACTGGCTCTACAAAAACGAGCCCGCCCTCTACGATCAGGACGACACTTACGCTGGCTTCGAGTGGATCGATTTCCACGACTCGGACAACTCCGTCATCGCCTTCATGCGGAAGTCGCGCGACGGCCAGATGCTCGTCTTCGTCATCAATGCGACCCCAGTCCCGCGCGAAGCGTACCGCATCGGAGTGACTGGTGCTGGCTTCTACGAGGAGATTTTGAACACCGACGCCCAGACCTATGGCGGCGCGAACCTCGGCAACTACGGCGGCCAGCACGCCGCCTCGACCGAGTGGCAGGGCAAGACTCACTCTTTGCTCCTCCGCCTGCCGCCGCTGGCCATGATCGGCTTCAAACGTCACGCCGATTAATCAGCCATCGCCAAAAATTAGGCGCCGCGCAGAGATTACATTTGCGGCCCCCGCGGCGCCCCGTATCTTCCACAACCTCTCCACCAAACCACCACTCCTCATGAGAACCTCCCAACGCAACGCCTTCACCCTGATCGAACTTCTGGTCGTGATCTCTATCATCGCGATCCTCGCCGGCATCGCCCTCCCCGTTTTCGGTGAGGTGCAAGTCCGCGGAGCGCAGACCAAAGCCCTATCGAACGCCAAACAGATTGGCTTGGCTTGCCGTCTTTACTCACTGGATTTCGACGGACGCTTTCCTCAGTACACCGACATCGTCAACAAGAGTGGAACCCCATCCGACGCAAACGAAGCGCTCGAGGTGCTCATTCCCGATTATATCCCAGATAAGAACATCTTTTCGATTCCAAAGTCTGCATACACTAAAAATGCGGGATCTGCCTCCGCTCGCTCTCAACCCACCAAACTCGGACCTGCCGAAAACCAGTTCGCTTACGTCCTCGGGCTGTCGGACACGTCGAATGCGCTGTATCCGCTGATTGCCGATGGTTTTGACACGGGCGGAATCACTTATACTACGGAGGAAGGAGAACCCGGCGGTGTCTGGAAAGGCAAAAAAGCGGTAGTCATCCGCGTCGATACCAGCGGTGCCGTGGAGAAATGCGTGGTGCAAGGAAAGACTTCTTACGTCCCTCGCAATGACGACCCGAAAAAAAACCTGTTTGAGACCGCTGAAGACTGGCTCGGAACGAGCGCCAAGGTTCTTCAAGCAGTGCCTTAACGCAGGAGTATTTCTTTTGCAAACGCCGACCTCCCCGAGGTCGGCGTTTTGCTTTTCCGGGAAATGACGGTCTTTCGCCTACCGCCTCTTCGGCTTCTGCCCGCCGATGATTTGCACCGCCGCCTCCGGGTCCTGCGCCTTGGTCATCACCTGCTCGTAGCCGATGTAACCCTCGAGGTAGAGACTCGCCAGCGACGACTCCAGCGACACCATCCCGTACTTCGACCCCGTCAGCAGATCGTTGGCGATGCGGAAGGTCTTGTTGTCGCGGATTAGCGCGGAGATCGACGGTGTATTCACCATCAGCTCAAACGCCGCGATCCGCCCCGGTTTGTCGATCCGCGGGAGCAGGATTTGCGAAAGCACCGCCTTCAGATTCGTGGCGAGTTGCACGCGGATTTGCTCCTGCTGCGTGCTGGGGAAAGCGTCGATGATCCGGTCCACCGTCCGCGCTGCGCCTGTCGTGTGCAGCGTCGAAAACACGAGGTGCCCCGTCTCCGCCGCCGTGATCGCCGTCTCCATCGTTTCCAAGTCGCGCATTTCCCCCACCAGGATCACATCCGGATCCTGCCGCAGCGCCCGCCGCAGCCCATCCGCAAAACTCGGCACATCCACGCCCAGTTCCCGCTGATTCACGATCCCCCGCTGATGCCGGTGAAAGTATTCGATCGGGTCTTCGATCGTGATGATGTGCTGCTCCGTGGTGCTGTTGATCACGTTCAGCATCGACGCCAGCGACGTGCTCTTGCCCGAGCCCGTCGGCCCGGTGACCAGGATCAGCCCGCGTGGCAGATCGAGAAGCTGCCGCACCGCCGCGGGCATCCCGATTTCCTCCAGCGACATCATCTTCTTCGGCACCAGCCGCAGCGCCAGCGCCAGATTCCCGCGCTCCCGATACACGCTGACCCGGAAGCGATCCGCATCGCGAAACGAGAAGCCGAAATCCACGCTCCCGTCTTCATTCACCCGCTGCAGATTTCCCTCGCTGGTGATCGCCCGAGCCAGCGTCTCCGTATCCGCCGGAGTGAGCGGCCGCACGTCCAGCTTGATCAGCTTGCCATTGCGCCGCACCGCCGGCGGCACCCCCACCGAGAGATGCAGATCGGAAGCATTTTCATCCACCACGAGCCGGAGGAGATCCTCCATCGGCACAAGCCCTTCGGCATCGGTGGGAACGGCTTTCGCCGCACTGGAGGGGTCGGTTTTCCCGAAGTTGAACAGAGCCATGCGCGCCCAACGGCTTACCCTGCGCGGCCGCGCTTGTCTACCGCGAGAGCAACGCAGTAGTCGCTCAATTCGAGGAGCACGCGGTAGGGTAGCCGCGCCGCGGGTTCCCTAGAATCCGGCGTGGGCACCCGCGGCGCGGCTGCCCTACCAAGTGGCTCCCACGTCTGAAATGGCGTCTAAAATGTCAGTTTTGGGTCCGGGTGTTTGTGTGGGAGTTCCGCCTTTAGGCGGTGGGACCGGCTAAAGCCGGAACTCCAACGGGTGCTCCGCAGCCTTTTCGACGCCTTCTTAAACCGCGTCGCCCATCGTCGTCGAGATCACTTCCTCCGCGGTGGTGAGGCCGGAGAGCACCTTGCGGATGCCATCCTCCCGCAGCGTCCGCATGCCCATCTCGCGTGCCCGTTTGCGGAGTTCCACGGTGGAGGCTTTCTGATTCACCATGTGGCGCACTTCGTCGTCGATATTGAAGATCTCGAAGATGCCCATCCGCCCGCGGTAGCCGCGGTGCTTGCAGTTGTCGCAACCAACCGCGCCCATGATGTGCGCTTCGCCGACCTGGGAGTAGTCGAGACCGAGCGATTCCATCTCCGCCTCGTTGAGTTCAGCGGGGGCTTTGCACTTGTCGCACAGCCGGCGGACGAGGCGCTGGGCCATGATGGAGCGCACGGCAGAGCTGACCAGGAAGGGCTGCACGCCGATGTCCACGAGACGCGCGACGGCGCTCGGGGCGTCGTTGGTGTGGAGGGTGGAAAAGACGAGGTGACCGGTGAGCGCGGCGTTGATCGCGATGTTCGCGGTCTCGCCGTCGCGAATCTCTCCGATCATGATGATGTTCGGCGCCTGGCGCAGGATGGAGCGCAGGGCGGCGGGGAAGGTCATGCCGATCTCGGTATTCACCTGCACCTGGTTGATGCCGTTCATCTGGTACTCCACCGGGTCCTCCACGGTGATGAGTTTTTTGTCCGGCTTATTGATGTAATGCAGGCAGCCGTAGAGCGTGGTGGTCTTGCCGGAACCCGTGGGGCCGGTGACGAGCAGGATGCCGTCGGGCAGCTTGAGCAAGCCTTCCATGACTTCCTGATCGTCGGAGAGGAAACCGAGCTGCGGCAGGCCGAGGGAAAGCGAAGACTTGTCGAGGATACGCATGACCACGGACTCGCCGTGGTTCGTGGGAATCGTGGAGACGCGCAGATCGATCTGTTTGCCCTTGCCCATCTTGACCTGGATGCGGCCATCCTGCGGGAGGCGCTTTTCCGCGATGGACATCGAGCCGCTCATGATCTTCAGCCGCGAGACGATGGCGGTCTGGAGTTTCTTCGGCGGGTTGTTCATCTCCACCAGCATGCCGTCGATGCGAAAGCGCACGCGGAAGCGCTTCTCCAGCGGCTCGAGGTGGATGTCCGAGGCGCGCATGTTGTAGGCCTCCACGAGGAGCATCGAGACCATCTTGATGATCGGCGCGTCCACCACGTCGCCTTCGGCGCCGCCGCTGCCGCCTTCCCCGCTGATCTGGATGTCCACGTCCGTGTCCATCCCCATCAGCGCATCCTCGGCCGTGCCATAGTATTTCCGGTAAGCCGTGGCGATGGCCCCGGGGGTGGCGCAGACGAATTCGAGGTCGCGCTGGAGCAGATGGTGCAGCGAATCGAAGGTGTCGAAATTCAGCGGATCGCCCACGGCGATCATCAGGCCGGTTTCGGATTCGGCGATCGGCACGACCTTGAAGCGCTTGGCCAGATCCTTTGGCACGAGCTGGATGATCTCTTCGGAAACGGTGATCTGCGTGAGATCCACGAAGTCCATCGCCGCATGGGTGGCCAGCGCGCGGCTCACGTCTTCGTCGGTCACCACGCCGTGCTCGATGAGCACCTCGACGACGGTCGAGTCGCCTTTGCGTTCGGCCTTGGCCCGGATGAGCTGAGCCTTGGTGACCAGGCTGGTCTCGACAAGGATGTCGAGGATGTAGTCTTCGTTCTGAGCCAAGAGGGAGGAGGGGTTGGTGGGCTCCGGAAGCAGGGCGTCGAACATGCGCCCACCCTGCGTCCGCAGTCGGGGGGTAAGTAACGGAGAGCCTCGCAAAGTGTCAAAGCCCAACGCGGATAATTCCCGCCCTCCGCGTCCTCCGCCCGCCGATCGCCCCGGCGCGCCGGGTCGGATCGGAAAGCATTCCCTCGCGCGGGACAGAAACCGCCGATCAATCAGGCCTCACCCCGAGTGAAATGAAGCGGTCACTCGACTATGGAGATGCGACTTCGTCATCGATGACCCCCCTGTTTCTCCTCATTGCTAGCGTTCACCTTGTCGGAATCGCGATCATTGTCCTCGCCACCTTCCGGGCGCCGTTCGGCTACGAGGACAAAAACGGCTTCCATCCCACCCACGAGCCGGAATCGGATCAGAGCAAGGCTGGATCGCCGTAGAGGCTGAAACCAGACGATCGCGCGATCTGCACGTCGAAGATCTCGCCGATGTGGCGGTCGCTCCCCTCGAAGATCACGATCTTATTCCCCGGGCTGCGGCCCATGAGCGTGGCATCGTTCGTCTTGCTCACGCCTTCGCAGAGGATCGGCACGCGCTGGCCCACGAGCGCCTCGCCTTTGGCGATCGCCGAGGCGTCGATCACCCGCAACAAGTCCTGGTTCCGCTCGTCTTTCACCGCCTCGGGCAATTGCTCGCCCAGCTCCGCAGCCGGCGTATCGCGGCGCTGGGAGTAGCGGAAGATGAACGCATTATCGAAGCCGACGCGCTCCACGATCTCGCGCGTCGCCGCGTAGTCCGCATCGGTCTCGCCGGGGAAGCCCACGATCACATCCGTGGTCAGCGCGATGTCGGGACGCGCCGCCCGCAACTGCTCCGTGAGCGTGAAATACTTCTCCGCCGTGTAGGCGCGGTGCATCGCCTTGAGGATCCGATTGCTCCCACTCTGCAGCGGCAGGTGCGCGTGCGGCATCAGCCGCGGGAGCTCGGCAAAGGCGTTCACGAGGTCATCGCGAAAGCCCACCGGATGCGGTGAGGTAAAGCGCAGCCGCTCCAGGCCCGGCACGGCGTGGACGGCTTCGAGGAGTTGCACAAAGGGCGACTTGCCGCCGCGCTTCTCAAACTCATGCCGGCCGAAAAGATTCACGATCTGCCCCAGCAGCGTCACCTCCTTCACCCCCTGCGCCACCAACTCCTCCACCTCGCGCACGATCTCCTCGATCCGCCGCGACCGCTCCGCCCCGCGCGTGGCCGGCACGATGCAGAAGGTGCAGTGCATGTTGCACCCCTGCATGATCGACACAAACGCCGTCGCCTGCCGCGGCTTCAGCACATGTTCGCGGATCGTCTCCTGCGAACCCGCCTCCTCCTCCACATCCACGATCGCATACCGCTCATCGTCCATCAGCCGCTCCCGCAGCAGCCGCTTCCGCTGCAACAGCTCGTCCACGTATTCGGCCACCTTGTGAAACTTCTGCGTCCCTACCACCAGATCCACATGCCCGATGTCGCGCGTCAGCTCCTCCCCACGCGACTGCGCCATGCAGCCGAGGAAACCGAAGATCATCTCCGGCTTATTTGCGCGCAACCGGCCCAGCAGCCCCATCTTCCCCAGCGCCTTTTGCTCCGCCATATCGCGAACGGAGCAAGTATTTAATAGCACCACATCCGCTTCGGCTTCGCGCGGGGTCATCTCGTGCCCCTTCGCCACGAGCATCCGCGCCACCTGTTCGGAATCGCGCTCATTCATCTGGCACCCGTAGGTTTTGAGAAAGACTTTCGGCATCTGGGAAATGGGCGCGGAAGATAGCCGACCCACCGCCCTGCGTCCACAGTTGCCAAGCAAGCACGCCGCCGCCTATTCAGAACGCGCATGTCCGACCTGAGCCACCTCATCGCGAACAACCGGGCCTGGGCCGCCGAGATCACGGCGCGCGATCCCGCGTTTTTCAGCACCCTCGCGAAGCAGCAAAACCCGGAGTATTTCTGGATCGGCTGCTCCGACAGCCGCGTGCCGGCCAATGAAATCACCGGCCTGCTGCCCGGCGAAATCTTCGTTCACCGCAACATCGCCAACGTCGTCGTGCACAGCGACCTGAACTGCCTCTCCGTCACCCAGTTCGCCGTCGATGTCTTGAAAGTGAAACACATCCTCGTCGTCGGCCACCACGGCTGCGCCGGTGTCCGCGCCGCCCTGCTCAATCGCCGCGTCGGCCTCGCGGACAACTGGCTGCGGCACATCCAGGACGTGCGGCAGAAACACGCCGAGCTACTGGAAACCTTCCCCGAAGAATCACGCGCCGATCGCCTCGTCGAACTCAACGTCATCGAGCAAACCGTCAACCTCTGCCAGACCACCGTGGCCCAGGAAGCGTGGTCCCGCGGCCAGGAACTCACCATCCACGGCTGGGTCTATGCCCTCATCGACGGCCTCGTCCGCGACCTCAGTCTCAGCGTCGCCAATGCCGAGGAACTCAACACCGCCCACGCCTTCGCCGTCGAGCGCATCCGCAGTCTGGCACGCACCGCATGAGAGGGTGACTTGGTAACAAGGTGACCGGGGGGAAGCGAGGTCGGCGTTCACCCAGTCATCTGTCCCATTGCCACCCACGGCAAAACCATCGAAGCTCCCGCCGCCTTGGAAACCGCTGCCGCTCCCCTGCTCTTCGATTCCGCGTTTCTCTCGAAGCTCGAGCAGCTTTATCTCCTCTCGAAAAAGCTCTTCCGCGGCGAGCATCGCGCCGAGCGCAAGAGCCGCCAGACCGGCTCCAGCCTCGAGTTTGCCGACTACCGCAACTACACGCCCGGCGACGATTTGCGCTCGATCGATTGGAACATCTACGGCCGCCTCGACCGCCTGTTCATCAAGCTCTTCGAGCAGGAGCAGGATCTGCACATTTACTTCCTCATCGATGCCAGCGGCTCGATGCGCTGGCAGCCGGAGAATGCGCCGCACCTCAGCAAATTCGATCAGGCGCGGAAGATTGCCGCTTCGCTCGCCTACATCGGTCTCGCGAATCTCGATCGCATCAACATCCACTACTTCGGCGCGAATCTGATCGGCGACATGGGCCTTTCCCGCGGCAAGAGCCAGTTTCACAAAGTGCTCGAATTCCTCCGCCGCTCGCCGGAAGCCGAGGGCGCCACCGCGCTGCTCCCGAGCCTGCGCACCTTCGCCGCGCGGATGAAACGCCGCGGCCTCGTCTTCGTCATCAGCGACTTCTTCGACCCCGCCGGCTACGAAGAAGGGCTCGGCATCCTGCGCTACAACAACTTCGACCTGCACCTCATCCAGGTGCTCGAACCGAGCGAGATCAACCCCACGCAAACCGGCGACCTGCGCCTCATCGAAGCCGAAAGCGGCGCGGCCTACGAAGTCACCGCCAACGAACCACTGCTCCGCCAATACCGCGCCGAAGTCACCCGCTTCCTCACCGGCCTGAACACCTTCTGCACCGAGCGCGGCATCGGCTACGCCCAGGCGCTCACGGATATTCCATTTGAAGACCTCGTCCTCCGCGTGCTGCGCGACAGCCGCATCGTGAAATGAGTACCACGAACCCATTCCGGGCGGCGGACGGAGGATCAGAACCACGAAATAGGCGAAATAAACGAAAGGGTCTGCTCTCCGCTTTTCGTCTATTTCGCCTATTTCGTGGTTCCCCCTCCGCTCCTCCGTGCGTGATCGAGTTGGTCTACGAAAGAACACGAAAGTCAGAACGCCCACTTCGTGTCCTTTCGTGTCTTTCGTGGGCCCAAAATTCTGAGGCGTTCCCGCCATGACCTTCCTCGCTCCATGGGCCGCGTTTTTCGCCCTCGGCATCCCGATCATCGTGATGCTGTATTTGCTCAAGCTGAAGCGTCGGCCGATGCCGATTTCCACGCTGATGTTCTGGCAGCGCGTGCTGGAGGAAAGCCGCCGCCGCGCCTTCTTCCAAAAGCTGCGCAATCTTTTCTCGCTGCTCCTGCATCTGCTGATCTTCGCGCTCATCCTCGCCGCGCTCGCAAAGCCCGTCTTCGACCGCGCCGTTCGCGACGGCAGCTCGACCGTGCTCATCATCGACACCCGCGCTCGCATGCAGGCGAAGGAAGGCAACGAGACCCGCCTCGACCTCGCGAAAAAACTCGCCGCCAACTACCTCGGCAACGCCGCCGCCGGTCGCCCGCTCGCGATCATCGCCGCGCATCACGCGCCGGTCGTCGTCACGCCTTTCACCACCGACGAAAAGGTACTCCGCGAAACGCTCGCCGCCGTCCAGTCCACCGACGCCACCGGCGACCTCGCGCCCGCCGTGGAACTTGCCGAACAACTTCTCGCCGCCCGCGAAGGAGCCAAGCGCATCGTCGTCCTGACCGCCGGCCAATTGCCAATTTTCAATTCTCAATTTGCAATTGAAACCCTCCCGGTCGGCGCCGCCCACGACAACCTCGCCATCACCCGCTTCGCCACCCGCCCGCTGTTCAACAGCCCTCAAACGAGCGAGGTTCTGCTCAGCGTCGCCAACTACGGCGCCGCGCCCGTCACCACCAATCTGGAACTCGCGCTCGACGGCAAACTCCTCGACGTCAAACCGCTCACCCTTGCGCCCGGCCAAACCGCCGTGCAGGTCTTCCCCACCGTCCCGCGCAACACCGCCGGCTCCCGCGGCTGGCTCACCGCGCGCCTCGACACGCCCGACGCGCTCGCCTCGGACAACGTCGCGTACGCCGTGCTCCCGCCGCAGCAGCCGCGCCGCGTGCTGCTCGTGACGAAGGGCAACTGGTTTCTCGAAAAGATGCTCGCCGCCGACCAGTCGCTCACCTTCGAACTGCTCGCGCCCGACGCCTTCACGCTCCCGCTCGCGGAGAAATTCGACGTCACCATCCTCGACGACGCGCTGCCCGCCGGCTTCGACCTCGCCACGGCCGCGGGCAATTTCCTCTTCATCAAAAAGACGCCCTTCGCCGAAGTCGGCATTCCGCTGGAACAGCCGCTCGTTTCCGAAACCAGCGACCGGCATCCCGCCCTCCGCCTCGTCAATTTGCGCAATGTCACCATCGTCCGCGCCACCGCACTCGTCGATCCGCCACCCATCGGCGACTGGCGTTTCGAGACCGTGATCAAAAGCTTCGACCACCCGCTGATGATCGCCGGAGAACGCCGCAACCAGCGCCTCGCCGCGCTCGCCCTCGACCTCACCGACTCCGACCTCCCCCTGCGCGTCGCCTTCCCGCTGCTGATGTCGAACACCCTCCAGTGGCTCGCCGGCGCCGTCACCCCGCAGATGCCTTCCCTGCCCGCGGGTGCCACCTTCCCACTCACTGCCGAGCAGTCCGTCTGGCGTCAGCCGCAGACGAAATGGACCGGCGCGCCGAAGCCGCAACCGGGCGAACTCGCGCGCGGCGTTTTCCAGCCGCTGACCAACGGCTACTACCTGCTCAACGAACGCGACTCCGCGAGCTGGCTCGCCGTGAATACCTTCAGCGAAGCCGAGTCCGACCTGCGCACCGCGCCACCCACCGGCACCGCCTCGACCTTCCCGCGCCTCGCGGCCGCCAGCTTTTCCGGCTGGCCGCTCTGGCAATATCTCGCACTCGGCGCGCTGCTGCTTTTCACCGTGGAATGGTGGCTCTTTCACCGGAGGCGCACGGAATGAGAATCCACCGTTCATTCCGAGCGGACCGGTGCGGAGTCGAAGGATCTCTGACTTCCCGGAGGTCATCCAGAGGTGACGCGAAACACGCGGAAACTTCGCGAAACGACGCGAAAAGCAGCAGCCCACGTTCTTCATTTTCGCGTCTTTCGCGCACCTTTCGCGTGTTTCGCGTTCTAACTCCGCCGCTCCGCTCCGCTCAGGATGACAGGTTTGGAGAGCGCGCCTCGCTCCACTTCGCATGATCGAGTTCGCCCATCCGTGGTTCCTCGCGCTCGGCGCGTTGCTGCTGCTGCTCCCGCTCTTCGCCCATCGCTCCCTCGCCGACCTGACGCCTGCGCAGCGGCGAACGTGCAGCATCCTCCGCGCGGTGATTTTGCTGCTGCTCATCGGTGCGCTCGCCGCTCCGCGCTGGCTGCTCCCATCGCGCGAACTCGCCGTCCTCTTCGCCATCGACGACTCCGCCAGCATCTCGCCCGGCGCACGGGAGGAAGCGCGCACCTTCGTCACCGCCGCGCTCGCCGAGAGCAGCAGCAGCGACACCGTCGGGGTGCTCGGCTTCGCCAGGGAAACCGCGCTCTGGCAGCCACCCACCACCGCGCTGAAGCTCGACGCGCAGTGGCCCGAACTGCCCGAGCGCAAAGCCACCTCGCTCGCCAGCGCGATGGACTTCGCCAGCGCCATTTTCCCCGCCGGCCAGACGCGCCGCCTCGTGCTGCTCACCGATGGCAACGACACCACCGGCCAGGCCGCCGAAACCGCCGCGCGCCTCGCGGGCAGCGGCATCCAGCTCTTCACCGTGCCGCTGCAAAATGCGTCCGCTCCCGAGGTGCTCGTCGAGCGCGTGGAAATCCCGCGCCGGCTCAAGCAAGGCGAGAGCTTCGACCTGCGCGCCCATCTTCGCTCGAACGTCGAAACCACCGCGAAGGTGAAGCTTTACCAAAACCAATTCCTGCTCGAGCAGCGCGACGTGACGCTGAAGAAAGGCGACAACGAATTCCTCGCCGAAAACCTCCGCGCCGAGGGCAATTTCATCTCCTACGAAATCGAGGTCATCCCCGCAACGGACACCGCGCTGGAGAACAATCGCGGCACCGCCACCGCGAGCCTGAAAGGCCAGCCGCGCGTGCTCGTCGTCGATTCCGACGAAGCAAAATCGCGCCCGCTCGCCGACTCGCTACGTCGGGAAAAAATCCTCGTCGATACCCGCCCCGCGAGCGGCGTTCCGCGCACGCTGGAGGATTTGCAGCAATACGATCTCTTCCTGCTCAGCGACGTCTCCGCGCTCGGTCTCGGCCGCGAGCAGATGGAACTTTACCGCCGCTGGGTGCAGGATTTTGGCGGCGGCTTCGCGCTGATCGGCGGCGAAAATAGCTACGGCGTCGGCGGTTACTACCGCACCCCGATCGAACAAATGCTGCCCGTGCGCATGGAGCACGAAGACCGCCTCGACACGCCGAGCGTCGCATTGCTCGTCGTCCTCGACCGCTCCGGTTCGATGACCGCACAGGTCGGCGGCGTGACCAAGATGTCCCTCGCCGATCAAGGCGCCGTCTACGCCATGAACGTGCTTCAGCCGCGCGACTACTTCGGCGTCACCGCCGTCGACACCCGCCCGCACGTCGTCGCGCCGATCGCGCAGCTCTCGTCCCGCAGCGGACTCGAACAAAAGATCCTCAGCATCACCGCCGGCGGCGGCGGCATCTATATCTACACCTCGCTCGTCGACGCCTTTCAGCAGCTCCGCGACATCCCCGCGCGGATCAAGCACATCATCCTCTTCTCCGATGCCGCCGACGCGGAGGAAAAAGCCGCGGGCGAAATGGGCGACGGCGCCCGCGGGCTCGGCACTTCCTTCGATGTCGCCGCCGCCATGGTCGCCGCGAAGATCACCACGTCCGTCGTCGCGCTTGGCACCGAGCAGGACAAAGACACCGTGTTCCTCCGCCAGCTCGCCGAGCGCGGAAACGGCCGCTTTTACCTCACCAGCGACGCCACCACGCTGCCGCAAATTTTCAGCACCGAGACGATGAAGGTCGCGCAATCGAGCCTCGTCGAAGAGCCCTTCCTCGCCGTGCCCGCGAAGCCGAGTCCGATCACCGCGGGCGTCGATTGGAAAAGCTCGCCGCTCCTCCTCGGCTACAACGCCACCAAACCCAAACCCACCGCTGACCTGCTCCTCACGACCGAGCGCGGCGAACCGCTGCTCGCCACCTGGCGCTACGGCCTCGGCCAAACCGCCGCCTTCACCAGCGATGCCAAGGCGCGCTGGGCCAGCGAGTGGATTGCGTGGCCGGGCTACGGAAAGTTTTGGTCGCAGCTCGTCCGCACGCTCATGCGCAAGAGCGATCAGGCGAGCTTTGAAGTCACTACCACCGAAGTCGGCGACCGCCTCGATCTCGCCATCGACGCCGTCACGCCCGACGGCAATTTCCGAAACCAGCTCCCCATCACCGTCAACGCCCTCAAACCCGACGGCACCACGCAGACGACCACCGCCCGCCAGGACGGCCCCGGCCGTTACCGCGCCGCGCTCGATCTACCCGCCGAGGGCACCGCCGTCATCTCCGTGAATTCGCCCGATCTCCCCGATGGCGGCTACGTCTTCGGTGAAACCCGCAGCTACCCGCGCGAGTTCCTCAGCACCGAGACGAACGAACCGCTCCTCCGCCAACTCGCCCAACTCGGCGACGGTAAATTCTCCCCCACCCCCGCCG
>Ga0209181_10001167_pt1 | contig 46618 bp, 39 predicted proteins | sample MAT05_FD_187208 | JGI IMG/M metagenome (GOLD analysis project Ga0209181, IMG submission 187208) | Freshwater microbial communities from Lake Fryxell liftoff mats and glacier meltwater in Antarctica - MAT-05 (SPAdes) (version 2) | ecosystem: Environmental > Aquatic > Freshwater > Ice > Liftoff... | reverse complement strand
AGACCGAAGGCCTGGCGCTGACGCACGACACCTTCAGCCGCAATACCCGTAATCAGCTCAGGCAGCTCATCGAGGCGGTCAACCAGCTCATGACGCCGCCCGATCCGCCCAAGCGGCCGATTGGGTTCATCAACCCCGACGACAAGGGCAGCAAGAAGACCTCGGGGGCAAAAGGCAAGACTTGACGGCAGTATCCTGCCCATGTCAGTAGCACTGGCAGAGCAACGGAACCGGCTTACCCGTTGTAGGGGCAGGATAGGCAGGGTCAGGCACGACACGCGCGAAGCGCGGGGCGCACTTCTGGTCGCAGGATCGCGCGAAATCTCTGCCATCCCCACCGAAGAAAAACATCGCCACCGGCAGCCCAATGAACAGTGACAGCACCACAAGTGCGAGTGCCTTGCGCGAACTCGATTTCATGGCGCGCGCTCAAGGCCGGGGGCCGATGACAGGACCACAAACTACTGTGGGCGTCGAGTTCGCAGTGCACATGTTGGCGGGTTGCGGCGCGCTGATCACGGTGCAGCCTGGCGGTACCGGCGGTCCTGGTAGTGGGTTGCCCCAGTTCAAGTTGCTCGGTGTGCGGAAGTCCAGATTGCCGATCGAATCCGCGATCAACTGCATCCCTGTCTGCCTACCTACGAAAGGATTCGAGGGCGTGAAGTTCCACGTAGGTGCTGGCTGCGGACCGGGCATCTGAATCCCCGGGTTGTATGTCAACTGTGGCCGAACCGCACCACCGCGCAGCCCATCCGGATCGACGTACGAAATCGGATTCCCCCCGACATACGCATAGGTATTCATCCCCCCCGCCAGCCCGATCGGATCGGACTGCATAGGCATCCCATGCCTCGCGGGCGGTGACGTGCTGGCGCTGCTCATCGGCACGCTTGGCAACATCGGCGGCCGTGGCTTCGGCCTTCACTGCGCGTGGGTCGCGGCCCTCGTCAATCTGGCGCTGCAGTTCGCGGGCGCGCTCTTGGGCCTGGGGGATGGTCCAGGCGTCAGGGCCGCCGATGGTCAGCCGCACAGTCTGCGCCTGAAACCGGCTTTGGAACACGTAGGCCGGCTTGCCGGCTGGCGTCACCCGTAGCCCCAGCCCGGGCGCGGTCGAGTCCCAGCGGAACGCTTGGGCTTTCGTGGCTGGACACTTGAACCCGGCCACTCGGCCAGCGGTGAATGCAACCTTTGCCATTTCTCGCCCCTTGAATTGCTTACATCGGTGCCGGATGCAACGGCGGATGTAAGCACTTTTCAGCAATATCGCCACACTTCGATCAACCCGCAAGCTGTTTGAATATCCAGCTTTAAGAATCTAACGTGTTGATTTGTATGGATTCTATCGACGTGAATCAACAAACGCGAATGATGCAGTACTGGGATTGAAAATCCGTCTAGCCCGGTTCGAGTCCGGGTCGCGCCTCCAGCACCTTTTCTCAGGGTCCACGCGTGGACCCTGTTTTGTTTCGGGCCCCGATAATTGCGCGGCGCCCGGATGGCGAAACAGGCAGACGCAGCGGACTTAAAATCCGCCGCCCTCGAAACGGGGCATGCGGGTTCGAACCCCGCTCCGGGCACCAGCCAAAACCCTCTGACCGGACACGCCCGCACATGGCCTTCTTTGCCCAGGAATCCCTGCAGCCCGGCGTCGCTAAACGCGAAGTCTTTGGTTGGGCGATGTATGACTTTGCCAACTCGGGCTACACCACCGTCGTCATGACGGCTGTCTTCAACGCCTACTTCGTGGGCGTGGTGGCGGGCGGTGCGGACTGGGGCACGCTGGCGTGGACGCTGGCGCTGGGGCTGTCCAATGCGCTGGTGATGGTGACCATGCCGCTCATCGGCGCCTATGCCGATGCCCATGCCGCCAAGAAGCGGCTCTTGATCCTCAGCACGGCGGGCTGTGTGCTGGCCACCGTGCTGTTGGCCGCCGTGGGTCGCGGGGACCTCTGGCTGGCCGTGGCGGCGATCGTGGTCTCCAACCTGTTCTATGCCTATGGCGAGTCCCTCACCGCCGCTTTCCTGCCCGAACTGGCTCAGCGTGAAGCCATGGGCCGCGTCTCGGGTTGGGGCTGGAGCTTCGGTTACTTCGGCGGCATGCTGACGCTGGGCCTGAGCCTGGCCTACGTGTTGTGGGCGCAGGCACGCGGCCTGCCCGCAACGCACTTCGTGCCGGTGACGATGCTGATCACAGCGGCCATCTACGCTCTGGCTGCACTCGTCACCTTCTGGCTGCTGAAAGAACGCGCAGTGCCACAGCCTGCAGCGGTCGTCCGGGCGCAACCCTGGCAGCGCTTGCTGCACACCTGGCGCGAGGCCAGCCGCTACCAGGACTTTGCAACGCTGTTGCTGTGCGCGCTGTGCTACCAGGCGGGCATCTCGGTGGTGATCGCTCTCGCAGCTGTTTACGCAGAGCAGGCGCTGGGATTCAAGCAGACCGACACGATGATGCTCGTCTTCCTGGTCAACATCGCGGCGGCGGTCGGCGCCTTTGCCTTTGGTCAATGGCAGGACCGCATCGGCCACCGCCGCGCGCTTGCCATCACGCTGTGGGGCTGGATCGGGATGACGGTGTTGGCGGTGCTGGCCACCAGCGCGCCGCTGTTCTGGGTGGCCGCCGTGATAGCGGGCCTGTGCATGGGCAGCAGCCAGTCTGCCGGGCGCGCCATGGCAGGGCTGCTGGCGCCGGCCGACCGCCTGGCCGAATTCTTCGGCTTGTGGACCTTTGCGGTGCGCTTGTCCGCCATCATCGGCCCCATCACCTACGGCCTGGTGACGCTGCTGACGGCGGGCAATCACCGCATCGCGATCTTCAGCACCGGCCTCTTCTTCGTACTGGGCCTCGTCGTGCTGCGCCGCGTGGATATGGCGAGAGGCTGGGCCGCGGCCGGGCATGCACCCGGCCATGCGGCAGAAAAATAGTACGATCGTTCTATTCTGCAGTTTGAGCGGTCGCCCATCTCGAGGCGACGCCTAGAATCTGCCGCTTTACGTTTACGTCAATTCGAGCCCAGGAGCGTCATTCATGAAGGTGCTGGTCCCCGTGAAACGGGTGGTGGACTACAACGTCAAGGTGCGCGTCAAGAGCGACGGCACGGGCGTGGACATCGCCAACGTCAAGATGAGCATGAACCCATTCGACGAGATTGCCGTTGAAGAGGCTGTGCGGCTGAAGGAGAAGGGCGTGGTCACCGAGATCATCGCCGTGTCCTGCGGCGTCACGCAGTGCCAGGAAACGCTGCGCACGGCCATGGCCATCGGAGCCGACCGCGCCATCCTGGTTGAATGCGCTGATGAGTTGCAGCCGTTGGCAGTGGCCAAGCTGCTGAAGGCGCTGGTGGACAAAGAGCAGCCTGGGCTCATCATCCTGGGCAAGCAGGCCATTGACGACGACTGCAACCAGACCGGGCAGATGCTGGCCGCACTGGCAGGCCTGCCGCAGGCCACGTTTGCGTCGAAAGTGGAAGTTGCCGATGAGAACGGTCAGAAATTCGCCAGCGTCACGCGCGAAGTCGACGGTGGCTCCGAAACACTGAAGATCAAGCTGCCCGCCGTCATCACCACCGACCTGCGCCTGAACGAGCCGCGCTACGTCACGCTGCCCAACATCATGAAGGCGAAGAAGAAGCAGCTCGATGTCTTCAAGCCCGCCGATCTGGGCGTGGACGTGACACCGCGCATCAAGACGCTGAAGGTCAGCGAGCCGCCCAAGCGCGGCGCCGGCATCAAGGTGCCCGATGTCGCCACGCTGGTGGCCAAGCTCAAGAACGAAGCAAAGGTGGTCTGACCATGGCCTGTCTCGTCATTGCCGAACACGACAACCTGTCGGTCCGCGGCGCCACGTTCAACACCGTCACCGCTGCGATTGCCTGCGGTGGCGACGTGCATGTGCTGGTGGCCGGGGCGGATGCCGCCGCCGCCGCTGCGGCCGCAGCACAGATCGCCGGTGTGGCCAAGGTGCTGCACGCCGACGCGCCCGGCCTGAACCACGGCTTGGCCGAGACCGTGGCCGCGCAGGTCGTGGCCGTCGCAGGGGCCTACAGCCACATCCTCTTCCCCGCCACCGCCAGCGGCAAGAACGTGGCGCCCCGTGTGGCCGCGCTGCTGGACGTGGCGCAGATCAGCGACACCACCAAGGTCATCAGTGCCGACACCTTCGAGCGGCCCATCTACGCCGGCAATGCCATCGCCACCGTGCAGAGTCTGGACGCCATCAAGGTGCTGACCGTGCGCACCACCGGCTTCGACCCGGCGGCCGCCACCGGTGGCACTGCCGCTGTCGAAAGCCTGTCAGCGGTTGCCGCCAGCAGCAACAGCGCTTTCATGGGCAGCGAGATCGCCAAGAACGACCGGCCTGAACTGACGGCGGCCAAGATCATCGTCAGTGGTGGTCGCGCGTTAGGCAGCAGTGAAAAATTCAGCGAAGTGTTGACCCCGCTCGCCGATAAACTCGGCGCCGCACTGGGCGCCAGCCGCGCTGCGGTGGACGCAGGTTATGCGCCCAACGACTGGCAGGTGGGGCAGACCGGCAAGATCGTGGCACCGCAGTTGTACGTCGCCATCGGCATCTCGGGCGCCATCCAGCACCTGGCGGGCATGAAGGACAGCAAGGTCATCGTCGCCATCAACAAGGACCCGGAAGCGCCGATCTTCAGCGTCGCCGACTATGGCCTCGAAGCCGACCTCTTCGTCGCCGTGCCTGAGTTGATCAGCGCACTCTGATTCCCACCACCCTATCAGGGGCGCCCACCGTGGCGCCCTTGTTCCATCCGGAGCCCACACCATGACCTACCGCGCCCCCGTCAAGGACATGCTCTTCGTGATGAAGGAGCTGGCGAACATCGACGCCGTGGCTGCGTTGCCGGGCTTTGAAGATGCCGGCTACGACACCGCAGAAGCGGTGCTGCAGGAAAGTGCGAAGTTCAACGAAGGCGTGGTCGCACCGCTGAACTGGGAAGGCGACAGGAACCCCTCGTCGTTCAGTAAGGGTGTGGTCACGACGGCGGCCGGTTTCAAGGAAGCCTTCACCCAGTACGCGCAAGGCGGCTGGCAGGGCCTGCAGCACCCCACAGCCTTTGGCGGCCAGGGCCTGCCGAAGCTGATCCACGCGGCCTGCAGCGAGATGGTCAACAGCGCCTGCATGAGCTTTGCGCTGTGTCCGCTGCTGACGGATGGTGCCGTGGAAGCGCTGTTGACTGCAGGTTCACCAGAGCAACAGGCGGCCATCATCCCGAAGCTCATCGATGGCACCTGGACGGGTTCGATGAACCTCACCGAACCGCAAGCCGGCAGCGACCTGAGCCTGGTGCGCACGCGGGCCGAACCGCAGCCCGACGGCACCTTCAAGCTCTTCGGCACCAAGATCTACATCACCTACGGCGAGCACGACATGGCGGACAACATCGTCCACTTGGTGCTGGCACGCGTGGTCGGCGCGCCCGAAGGCGTGAAGGGGATCTCGCTCTTCATCTGCCACAAGGTGCTGGCCGATGGCACGCGCAACGACGTGCACTGCGTCAGCATCGAACACAAGCTGGGCATCAAGGCCAGCCCGACGGCAGTGTTGCAGTACGGCGACCATGGCGGTGCCGTGGCCACGCTCATCGGCCAGGAAAACCGCGGCTTGGAGACGATGTTCATCATGATGAACGCCGCCCGATATGGCGTCGGCGTGCAGGGCATCGCGGTGGCAGAGCGGGCCTACCAGAAGGCCGTGCAGCACGCGCGTGACCGCGTGCAGAGCCGCCCCGTGGACGGCTCGGTCAACGCCGCCGCGCCCATCATCCACCACCCCGATGTGCGCCGCATGCTGATGATGATGCGCGCCCACACCGAAGGTTGCCGCGCGATGGCGCTGGTGGCGGCAGCGGCCTTCGACGCCGCGCACGCGCACCCTGATGCGGACGTGAGAAAGCAGAACCAGGCCTTCTACGAATTCCTGGTGCCGCTGGTCAAGGGCTTGTCCACCGAGATGGCGCTCGACGTGGCCAGCCTCGGTGTGCAGGTGCATGGCGGCATGGGCTATATCGAAGAGACCGGCGCCGCGCAGTACCTGCGTGACGCCAAGATCCTGACCATCTACGAAGGCACGACCGCCATCCAGGCCAACGACCTCGTGGGCCGCAAGACCGCGCGCGATGGCGGGGCCGTGGCTCAGGCCATCGCGGCGCAGATCGAGGCCACCGAAGGCGTGCTGGCGGCGCGCAGCAGCGTGCCAAGCCGTGCGATGCAGAAGCGCCTGACGGCAGGCCGCAAGGCCTTCCTCGACGCCGTAGCGTTCGTCGCCGGCCACAGCAAGGCGCAACCCAACGCCGTGTTTGCCGGCAGCGTGCCGTATTTGATGCTCGCCGGCACCGTGGTGGCGGGTTGGCAGATGGCGCGCGCGCTGATCGCCGCCGAAGACCGCCTTGCCGAGGGCATCGACGTCGACTTCATGCGCGCCAAGATCGCCACCGCGCACTTCTACGCCGACCACATCCTCAACAAGGCACCTGGCCTGCGCGACAGCATTGTCGAAGGCGCCGACGCCGTCACCGCCCTTGCCCTGGAGTCCTTCTGATGGCCTTGCCTGCTGTTCTGCAACGATTGCCGCTGCCCATCTTCGGCTCGCCGCTCTTCATCATCAGCAACCCCAAGATGGTGATCGAGCAGTGCAAGGCCGGCGTCGTCGGCAGCATGCCGGCGCTCAACGCGCGGCCCGCGGCGCAACTGGACGAGTGGCTGGCCGAGATCACCGAAACCCTCGCCGCCTGGGACCGTGACCACCCCGATCAGAAAGCTGCGCCCTTTGCCATCAACCAGATCGTGCACAAGAGCAACGACCGGCTCGAACACGACATGCAGATGTGCGCGAAGTACCGCGTGCCGATTGTCATCACGTCACTGGGCGCACGCACCGACGTCAACGACGCCGTGCACGGCTGGGGCGGCGTGGTGCTGCACGACATCATCAACAACACCCACGCCAAGAAGGCCATCGAAAAGGGCGCAGACGGTCTGGTGGCAGTGGCGGCCGGTGCCGGCGGCCATGCGGGCGTGAAGAGCCCCTTCGCGCTGGTGCAGGAAATTCGCGAATGGTTCAGCGGCCCGCTGGCACTGAGCGGCGCCATTTCCACCGGTGACGCGGTGTTGGCCTGCCTGGCCATGGGTGCCGACTTCGCATATATCGGCTCGGCGTTCATCGCCACGGTTGAGGCCCGTGCGTCGGACGCCTACAAGCAGTGCATCGTTGACAGCAACAGCGACGACATCGTCTACAGCAGTCTCTTCACCGGTGTGCACGGCAACTACCTCAAGCCCAGCGTGCGCAATGCCGGCATGGACCCCGACAACCTGCCCGAGAGCGACCCGACGAAGATGAACTTCGGCGGCGGCGAAGGCAGCAAGTCCAAGGCCTGGAAGGACATCTGGGGCTGCGGCCAGGGCATTGGCGCGGTCAAGGCCGTGGTGCCGGTGGCACAGATGGTGGCGCGGCTGCGCGCCGAAATGCAGGCGGCGCGGCAGCGGCTCGCAGTGCCCGCCTGAAGCACAGGCCGCGCGGCGCGGCCGGCGCTATGCTTCGGGTATGAACACCTTCGTCAAGAGAACGCTGGCCGTGCTGGCCGTCGCCGCGCTGCTATCAAGTTGCTCGGGCATCAACATCGGCGTCGGCCTGCCGATCGGACGCTACGGCGGCATCAGCGTGGGGGGCACGCTTCCGCTGCCATCCAGCGCGCCTGTTCCCGTGTCGCCGGCTGCTTCGGCAGCGTCTGCTGCCGTGCCCGCCACGTTGCGGTGAGTCCGGTGCGCCAGGCGCTCGTCAACGCGCGCCTGTTCGACAGCGCCAGTGGCCAGTTGCGGCCGAATTGCACCATCGTCATCGAAGGTGAGCGCATCAACGCAGTGACGCAAGAGCCGCTGCAGGTGGACGACGCGACGGTCATCGATGTGGGCGGGCGTGTCGTGCTGCCGGGCTTGATCGACGCCCATGTGCACGTGGTGGCGGCCTCGCATGACCTGGTCGGCCTGGCGCTGCAGCCGGCCTCACTCGTGGGCGCGCAATCCAGCCACATCATGCGCGGCATGCTGCAGCGCGGCTTCACCACCGTGCGCGATGCGGCAGGCGCCGACTTCGGTTTGCAGGAGGCTGTGGCGCGCGGTTTGTACGAAGGTCCGCGCCTCTACATCGCGGGCTTTCCCATCAGCCAGACAGGCGGCCATGCCGACATGCGGCCCAAAGGGGTGGGCAGCGGAAAGTCAGGGTCCGGCATGTTCTGCAGCTGCGCCGGCCTCGGCCTCGTGGGCGCGATTGCCGACGGCGTGGGCGAAGTGCGCCGCGCCGTGCGCGAGCAGGTGCGCAACGGTGCCAACCACATCAAGATCATGGCCGGCGGCGGTGTCAGCAGCCCCACGGACCCCATTGACGGCACGCAGTTCAGCGTCGAAGAATTGCGTGCTGCGGTGGAAGAGGCCGAAGCTGCCAATCTCTATGCCCTGGCGCACGCCTATTCACCACGCGCCGTAACGCGCGCCGTGCAGGCAGGTGTGCGCAGCATCGAACACGGCAACCTCATCGACGCGGCCACGGCACGGATGATGAAAGCCCACGGCACCTATCTCGTGCCCACGCTGTCCACGTATGCGGCTCTGGCTGACGAAGGCCAGCGCCTGGGCTGGTCGGCCGCGATGCTGGACAAGCTGCGTGGCGTGCACGACGCGGGCCTGGAGGCGGTGAAGATCGCGCGGGCCGAGGGCGTGCCGATCGTCTTCGGCACGGACTTGTTGGGCCACATGCACGCGCGCCAGTCGGGCGAATTCGCGCTGCGTGCCGGCGCGCTGTCCCCAGTGGAAGTGCTGCAAAGCGCCACCATCACCGCCGCGCAGTTGATGCGCCAGGAAGCCCACATCGGTCAGCTCGTGCGCGGCGCCTGGGCCGACCTGCTCGTCGTCGATGGCGAACCGACGCAGGACTTGGGCGTGCTGGCCGATCCCGCGCGCAACATCCGCCTGCTGATGCAGGGCGGACGTGTCGTGCGCGGCAGCTTGCCTTAACGCACGCTGGTCAGATAGACCCGGTGAGCGTCGTTGGAGTGGTGGGTGGCGGTCACGCCTGCCTTCATGGCCCACGGTCTCACTTGGTGGTGGATGGGGATTAGCAGCACCTCGTCCTTCACCCGCACCAAGGCTTCGCGGATCATCGCGTTGCGCTTGGCCAGATCGGTTTCGCTCTTCATCGCGTCGGTCAGGCGGTCCACCACGGGATCGCTCAGGCGTGAGAAGTTGAAGTTGCCGTCGGCGCCCGTCGTGCGGGTGCGAATCAACGGCTGCAGCATGTACTGCGCGTCGTAAGTGGCGATGCCCCAGCCCAGCATGTACAGCGACGAATCGAAGTTCTGGAACTTCTGGCTGAAGGTGGCCATGTTCTCAGCCATGAGTTGCACCTTCATGCCGATGCGCGCCCACATTGCCACCACGGCCTGACAGATTTCCTCGTCGTTGACGTAGCGGTTGTTAGGGCAGTTCAGCCGCACCTCGAAGCCGTCGGGGTAGCCGGCTTCGGCCATCAGCTTCTTGGCTGCGTCGACGTCGACCTTGGGTGGCGCGTCCAGTGCTGCGTCGTAGCCATTGACGCCGGGCGGCAGCATCAGGCCCGCCGGCACCGACAGGCCGCGCATGATGTTGCGCTTGATGGCTTCGCGGTCGATGACGATGTTCATGGCCTGGCGCACGCGTTTGTCGGCAAAGGGGTTCTTGCCCTTGACGTTGCTGTACTTGAGCTCGGCGCTGCCGGTGTCCATCGCGAAGAAGATGGTGCGCACCTCGGCTCCCTCAACGACCTTGAGCTTGCTGTCGCTGCGCAGGCGTGCCACGTCCTGCGTCGGCAGGTCGGTGAGCAGGTCCACATCGCCCGAGAGCAACGCGGCCACGCGCGTGGGGTCGCTCTTGATCGGCGTGTAGACAACCTCGCGCACGTTCCCCACATGTTTGTCCCACCAGTCGGTGTTGATCGTCATCGTGACGCGCTGGTCCGGCAGCCAGCTGGTGACCTTGTAGGAACCGGTGCCCATCACATTGCGGGAGGCAAAGTTCTCCTCCTTGGCCTTGTAGTCCTGCACGTTGGTGGTGCGGTTCTTCTCCGCCCACGACTTGCTCATGATGAAGAAGCTGGTGATATTGCGCAGCAGGATCGGGTTGGGCGCGCTCAGGATGAGGTCAACGGTGTGGTCGTCGACTTTCTTGATGTCGCTGATGCCGGTGATGTAGATCTGCATCGTGCCTTGCGGCTGCTTGACGCGGGCAAAGGAGAAGATCACATCGTCGGCCGTGAAGGGCGTGCCGTCGTGGAACTTGACGTTTTTGCGCAGTTCGAAACGCACCTGCGTCGGCGTGATGTTGGTCCACTTGGTGGCCAAGGCCGGCTCCACCTGGTACGTGGGGCTGTAGCGCACCAGGCCCTCATAGGCGTGGCTGAGGATGGAGTTGGTCGTCGCATGGTTCTGCGAATGCGGGTCCATCGTGAGGATGTCGTTTTGCGCGGCCCAGCGCAGGGTCTGGGCCTGCACGGGCAGGGCCGTCACGGCAGTCAGTGCAGTCGTGATGGCCACAGCTGCCAAAAGGGCTTTGAGGGTCATGGGGTTGTCCTTGAAAGATGAGAGAGGCGTTGCAACCCGCCATCGTAGGTGCAGTGCCGCATTCGCCTCTCCGGGGAAACGCCCGTGCCGCCTGGGCGACGGGTCAGCCGACCTGCAGGTCCGAGTCGCAGCCCTTGGCTGCTGCGATCCAACGCCGTGCCAGCGCCGCCGCCGCGCGCGTCGGCAGCCACGGCAGCCAGCGTGTCGGCTCTGCCAGTGCCCCGCACAGGTAGCGCTGGTCTTCCTCTTTCCAGCTCAGCGCCACGCAGGAACCCTGCCTGCTGCGCGACAACCAGATGCCCAGCGGGCAAGGTGCGGCCGCGCAGCACACGCCGCAGCCATTGCACGGGCGTCCGACTTCTGGTTTGGACGGCGCCTGCTGCTGCAGCAGGATCACGCGATGCGCGTCGAGTTGGGCCAGGGGTTGTGGCCGGTTTCGTGGCCGTGTTTGTCGCATTCGGCCCACAGTTTGGCGGCTACTTTCTGCGGCTTGTCAGCAAAACAGAGCCCTGGAAGTCGCCCAATTCAAGCCACGGGCAGGGCGGAGCGCGGTGCTACAGTCCTTCCCCTGATTCGAGCCGGTCCTTCCCGTCCCCTTGCTGATGTGTTTCAAGCAGCAAGGCGGGTCGCTAGTCCGCCAACCGGTGCAGCCGGGACGCGGAAGGTTGTTGAACCCATCAGAGCACCAGCAGACCTGGGGCAAAAGGTGAGCGAAAGATGATGCAGCAATACAGGGCAAATTCGTACCTGTTCGGGGGCAATGCCCCCTATGTGGAAGAGTTGTACGAGGCCTACCTCGACAACCCCGGCAGCGTGCCCGACGCCTGGCGCACCTACTTCGACAACCTGCAGCACGTGCCTGCCACGGACGGCAGCGAAAGCCGTGACGTGGCCCACGCGCCGGTGGTCGAGAGTTTTGCCCAGCGCGCCAAGGCAAACGCCTTTGCGCTGAAGGCAAGCGAGGCCGATCTGGCCGTGGCGCGCAAGCAGGTGCACGTGCAGTCACTCATCGCGGCCTACCGTTTCCTGGGTTCCCGCTGGGCCGATCTGGACCCGCTGAAGCGCACCGAGCGCCCCAAGATTCCCGAACTCGAGCCTGGTTTCTACGACCTGACCGAGTCCGACATGGACATCACGTTCTCGGCCGCCAACACGTACTTCAGCAAGGCCGAGAACATGAGCCTGCGCGAAATCGTGCAGGCGCTGCGCGAGACCTACTGCCGCACCGTGGGCGCCGAGTTCATGCATTGCACCGACCCGGCCGAGAAGCGCTGGTGGCAAGAGCGGCTGGAATCGCGCCGCAGCCTGCCCACCTTCACGGCTGCCGAGAAGATCCACATCCTGGACCGGCTCACGGCGTCTGAAGGCCTGGAACGCTACCTGCACACCAAGTACGTCGGCCAGAAGCGCTTCAGCCTTGAAGGCGGCGAAAGTTTCATCGCCAGCATGGACGAACTGGTGCAGCGCGCGGGTGCTTCCGGCGTGCAGGAAATTGTCATCGGCATGGCGCACCGCGGGCGCCTGAACGTGCTGGTCAACACACTGGGGAAGATGCCGGCGGACCTGTTCGCCGAGTTCGACCACACTGCACCCGAAGCGCTGCCTTCGGGCGACGTCAAGTACCACCAGGGTTTCAGCAGCGACATCACCACGCCCGGTGGGCCGGTGCACCTGTCGCTGGCTTTCAACCCGTCGCACCTGGAGATCGTCAACCCCGTCGTTGAAGGCTCCGTCAAGGCGCGCATGGACCGTCGCGGCGACAAGACCGGCGCGCAGGTGCTGCCGGTGCTGGTGCACGGCGACGCTGCCTTCGCCGGCCAGGGCGTGGTGATGGAAACGCTGGCGCTGGCGCAGACGCGCGGCTACTTCACCGGTGGCACGGTGCACCTGGTGGTCAACAACCAGATCGGCTTCACGACCAGCGACCCGCGCGATTCACGCAGCACGCTTTACTGCAGCGACGTCGTGAAGATGATCGAAGCGCCGGTGTTGCACGTCAACGGCGACGACCCCGAAGCCGTGGTCTGGTGTACCCAGCTGGCCATGGACTACCGACGCGACTTCCGCAAGGACGTGGTGGTGGACATCATCTGCTTCCGCAAGCTCGGCCACAACGAGCAGGACACCCCGAGCCTGACGCAGCCGCTGATGTACAAGGTGATTGCCAAGCACCCGGGTACACGCCGGCTGTACGGTGAAAAGCTGGTGACCCAAGGCGTGCTGCCCGAGACCGGCCCCGACGACATGGTGAAAGCCTTCCGCTCCGCGATGGACGAAGGCCGCCACACGGTGGACCCGGTGCTGACCAACTTCAAGAGCAAGTACGCGGTGGACTGGGCGCCGTTCCTGGGCCGCAAGTGGACCGACGCCGCCGACACGGCGCTGCCGCTGGCGGAGATCAGGCGCCTGTCGGAAAGGCTGACCACCATTCCCGGCAACTTCAAGGTGCACCAGCTCGTCGAGAAGGTCATCGCCGACCGCGCCGCCATGGGCCGCGGCGACATCAATGTGGATTGGGGCATGGGCGAGACGCTTGCCTACGCGTCGCTGGTGGCCAGCGGGTATGCCGTGCGCCTGAGCGGCGAAGACTGCGGCCGTGGCACCTTCACCCACCGCCACGCCGTGCTGCACGACCAGAACCGCGAGAAGTGGGACACCGGCACCTACGTGCCGCTGCAAAACGTGGCCGACGGACAGGCGCCGTTCACCGTCATCGACTCGCTCTTGTCCGAAGAAGCGGTGCTGGGCTTCGAGTACGGCTACAGCAGCGCAGAGCCCAACACGCTGACGATCTGGGAAGCCCAGTTCGGCGACTTCGTCAATGGCGCCCAGGTCGTCATCGACCAGTTCATCGCCAGCGGTGAAGTCAAGTGGGGCCGCGTCAACGGCCTCACGCTGATGCTGCCGCACGGCTACGAAGGGCAGGGGCCCGAGCACAGCAGCGCGCGTCTGGAGCGCTTCATGCAACTGGCGGCCGACAACAACATGCAGATCGTGCAGCCCACTTCGGCCAGCCAGATCTTCCACCTCTTGCGCCGGCAGATGGTGCGGCAGTTCAGGAAGCCGCTGATCATCTTCACGCCCAAGTCGCTGTTGCGCGCCAAGGATGCGACGTCGCCGTTGTCGGAATTCACCAAGCACGACTTCCTCACCGTCATCGGTCCTGCGCGCACAGAGATCGAAGGTGACAAGGTCAAACGTGTCATCTGCTGTTCAGGCAAGGTGGCTTATGACCTCATCAAGAAGCGCGACGAGAAGAAGGCCTGGGACGTGGCCATCATCCGCGTCGAACAGTTGTACCCGTTCCCGCACAAGGCCTTCGGCGCCGAGATGAAGCGCTTCCCCAACGCCACCGACGTGGTGTGGTGCCAGGACGAGCCGCAGAACCAGGGCGCCTGGTTCTTCGTGCAGCACTACGTGCACGAAAACATGCTCGACGGGCAGAAGCTGGGCTACGCCGGCCGGCCGGCGTCGGCGTCGCCCGCAGTGGGCTATTCGCACCTGCACCAGGAGCAGCAGAAGGCGCTGCTGGAGCAGGCATTCGGCAAGCTCAAGGGCTTCGTGCTCTCGAAGTAACGTCACGCCGGACAGGGCACTGCTGGCATGACCCCGCGCGATCGAACGGACGCCGTTGGCGCCGTTCATCTTGCGGAGATACCTAACAAAAAGCTGAGAAGATCATGGCAATCGTTGATGTGAAAGTCCCGCAACTGTCCGAGTCAGTGGCTGAAGCCACGCTATTGCAGTGGAAGAAAAAGCCCGGCGAAGCCGTGGCGCTGGATGAGATCCTGGTGGAGATCGAGACCGACAAGGTCGTGCTCGAAGTGCCAGCGCCCGCCGCGGGTGTGTTTGCCCAGATCGTCAAGAACGACGGCGAGATGTGCGTGGCCGAAGAGGTCATCGCGCGCATCGACACCGAGGGCAAGGCCGCAGTCAGCCCGCTGGAGGTGCGCGAGGTGGCGCCCGCTGTCAACGCGCCTGCCGCAGCATCCAAGGGCGACATTGCGATGCCGGCCGCTGCGAAGATCATGGCCGACAACAATCTGGCCACCGGTTCGGTGCCCGGCACCGGCAAGGACGGCCGCGTGACGAAGGGCGACGTGCTGGGGGCGCTGGCCGCACCTGCAGTCGCGGCATCACTTGTGGCATCACTTGTGGCATCACCTGCAGCCAAAGCCCCTGCTGCGGCGCCGCGTGCTGCAGCCCCTGCCGCCCAACTGCTGCCCAGTGTTGCGGCGCCGACCAGCATGAACCTGGGCGAGCGCCCCGAGCAACGCGTGCCCATGTCGCGCCTGCGCGCACGCATCGCCGAGCGGCTGGTGCAGTCGCAGTCCACCAACGCCATCCTGACCACCTTCAACGAGGTGAACATGGCGCCGCTGATGGACATGCGCAAGCGCTTCCAGGAAAAGTTCGAGAAGGAGCACGGCGTGAAGCTGGGCTTCATGAGCTTCTTCGTCAAGGCCGCGGTGGCGGCGCTGAAGAAGTACCCGATCATCAATGCCAGCGTGGACGCCAACGACATCGTCTATCACGGCTACTTCGACATCGGCATTGCCGTCGGTTCGCCGCGCGGCCTGGTGGTGCCGGTGCTGCGCAACGCCGACCAGATGAGCTTTGCCGACATCGAAAAGAAGATTGCCGAATACGGCCAGAAGGCCAAGGACGGCAAGCTCGGCATTGATGAACTCACCGGCGGCACCTTCAGCATCAGCAACGGCGGCACCTTCGGCAGCATGCTGTCGACGCCCATCATCAACCCGCCGCAGTCAGCCATCCTCGGGGTGCATGCCACCAAGGACCGCGCGGTGGTGGAAAACGGCGTCGTCGTCGTGCGCCCCATCAACTACCTGGCGATGAGCTACGACCACCGCATCATCGACGGCCGCGAAGCCGTGCTGGGCCTGGTGACGATGAAGGAAGCGCTGGAAGATCCCGCCCGCCTACTATTCGACATCTGAGGCAGGCACGATGAGCACCAAGAACTTCGAAGTTGTCGTCATCGGCGCCGGCCCCGGTGGCTACATCGCGGCCATCCGCGCGGCGCAACTGGGTTTCAATACCGCCTGCATCGACGAGTGGAAAAACGACAAGGGCGGCCCTGCACCGGGTGGCACGTGCACCAACGTCGGCTGCATCCCGAGCAAGGCGCTGCTGCAGAGCAGCGAGCACTTCGAACACGCGGGCCACGCCTTTGCCGACCACGGCATTGGCCTCAAGGACCTGAGCATCGATGTGAAGAAGATGCTGTCCCGCAAGGACACTGTCGTGAAGCAAAACAACGACGGCATCCTGTACCTCTTCAAGAAGAACAAGGTCAGCTTCTTCCACGGCCGCGGCGCTTTTTCAAAGGCGGTAGAGGGGGGCTATGAAGTGACGGTGGGCGACGAGACGCTGGTCGGCAAGAACGTCATCGTCGCCACGGGTTCCAGTGCACGCGCGCTGCCGGGCACCCCCTTCGATGAAGAGCAGATCCTCAGCAACGACGGCGCGTTGAAGCTCGGTGCGGTGCCGAAGAAGCTGGGCCTCATCGGCGCCGGCGTCATCGGCTTGGAGATGGGTTCGGTCTGGCGCCGGCTGGGCGCTGAAGTCACCGTGCTGGAAGGCCTGCCGACGTTCCTGGGCGCAGTCGATGAACAGATCGCCAAGGAAGCGCACAAGGCCTTCGTCAAGCAGGGCCTGAAGATCGAACTGGGTGTGAAGGTGGGCGAGATCAAGGCCGACAAGAAAGGCGCTCATTCGCAAGTGACGGTCGCCTACACCAGCGCCAAGGGCGACGCCCAGACGCTGACGGTGGACAAGCTCATCGTCAGCATCGGTCGAGTGCCTAACACCACGGGGCTGAATGCCGAAGCCGTTGGCTTGACTCTGGACGAACGCGGTGCCATCACCGTCGATGCCAACTGCCGCACCAACCTGCCGGGCGTCTGGGCGGTGGGGGACGCGGTGCGTGGCCCCATGCTGGCGCACAAGGCCGAAGAAGAAGGCGTGGCCGTGGCCGAGCGCATTGCCGGCCAGCACGGGCACGTCAACTTCAACACGGTGCCCTGGGTCATCTACACCAGCCCCGAGATTGCCTGGGTGGGCCAGACCGAACAGCAGCTCAAGGCTGCGGGCCGGGCCTACAAGTCGGGCACCTTCCCTTTCATGGCCAATGGCCGGGCGCGGGCCCTGGGCGACACCACGGGCATGGTGAAGATGTTGGCCGATGCGGCCAGCGACGAAATTCTCGGCGTGCACATCATCGGCCCGATGGCCAGCGAACTGATAGCAGAGGCCGTGGTGGCGATGGAATTCCGCGCCAGCAGCGAAGACCTGGCGCGCATCTGCCACGCGCACCCAAGCCTGAGTGAAGCCACGAAAGAAGCCGCACTCGCGGTGGACAAGCGCACCCTGAACTTTTAGTGGGTGTGCGCCAGCTCTACGAGGCCACGCTCGTCGAGCGTGGCTACACCAGCGACCCGGCACAACTGGCTGCCGTGGCCGCGCTGGAGCGCTGCGAAAACGAATGGGCCGACTACAAGGCGCGACGCGGCAACGCATTCACCAAGTTGATATCGCGGCCCCCCATTCCGCGCGGCGTGTACATGCATGGCGGGGTGGGGCGGGGCAAGAGCTTCCTGATGGACTGCTTCTTCCAGAGCGTGCCGCTGGCGCGCAAGACTCGCCTGCACTTTCACGAATTCATGCGCGAGGTGCACCGCGAACTGCAGGACCTGAAGGGCACCGTTAACCCGCTGGACGAATTGGGCAAACGCATCGCGCGGCGCTTTCGACTCATCTGCTTTGACGAATTTCACGTCGCCGACGTCACCGACGCGATGATCCTGCACCGGCTGCTGGCTGCGCTGTTTGCCAACCGCGTCAGCGTCGTCACCACCAGCAATTTCCACCCCGACGCGCTGTACCCCAACGGCCTGCACCGCGACCGCATCCTGCCGGCGATTGAACTGCTGAAAGCCAAGCTGGAAGTGATCAACGTCGATGCCGGCACTGACTACCGCCAGCACACTTTGGCGCAGATCGACATGGTCCACTGCCCGCTGGGCGAACCGGCCGAAGCGGCGATGGAGCGCGCCTTCAACCAGCTGGCCGAAGCGCGCGACGAAGACCCGGTGATGCACGTCGAACACCGCGCGCTGCGCGCCCTGCGCCGCGCAGGCGGTATCGTTTGGTTCGACTTCCGCACGCTGTGCGGCGGCCCGCGTTCACAGAACGACTACCTGGAAATTGCCTCGCGCTTCCACACCGTGCTGCTCAGCAACGTGCCGCAGATGCCACCGCGCCTGGCCAGCGAAGCGCGCCGCTTCACGTGGCTGGTGGACGTGCTGTACGACCGCCGCGTCAAGCTCATCCTGTCGGCCGCCGTTCCCGCCGCAGAGCTTTACACCGAAGGCCCGCTCGCGCATGAGTTCCCACGCACGGTGTCGCGTCTGCACGAGATGCAGTCGGCGGAATTCCTGGCCCTGGCGCGGCGCGACGTTGACACCTCATTGACTTGAACATGGTGGACCGCATGCGCTTGATCTTCATGACCGCGCTGCTGCTGGGCCCGACGCTGCTGTCCGCAGCGCCACCGAATGCGGCCGACGGCGAACGCATGCGCCTGGCTGCCGAGCGACGTGCGCTGAGCGACCGCTTTGCTGCCGAGGAACGCGCTTGCGCTGCACGATTTGCCGTCACCGCCTGTGTCGATGACATGCGTGCCCGTCGCCGGGAAGCGCTGTCACCGCTGCGCGAACGCGAACTGCGGTTGGACGAGTCAGAGCGCCAACAGCGCGGCGCCGAACGCCGCGCGGCCATCGCGTCCAAGGTGGCTGCGGCGGCCTCCAGGCCAGCGGCAGCTGCTGCTGCGGCAGCCAACCCTGCGGCTTCGAGCGCCCCACCCGCGCCGGTGGTGCGGCTCCGCGCGCCGGGCGCTGCCGCCAGCAGCGTCGCCCGGGCAACCAAGGCCAAGGATGAGGAGGCAGCGCGCGCTGCACAAGCCGCGCACCGCGTGCGCGAAGCGCAGGCGCGCCAGCAAGAGTCCACGGCCGCTCAAGAACGCATTCAGCGCCGGCTGGCAGAACAAGCCGCCAAGGGCCTCAAGTCAGACCCGCTGCCGGTGCCCGGCACCGTACCCGGCAGCGGCGCAAGCCGCTGACCGCAGGCCGATCCCGTTACTTCAGCGGATCGATCCGCGCCAGCGCCAGCGACAGGTTGTCACCACCGCCGCGGGCGCGCTGACGGGCCTTGCTGATCAGCATCTCGCTCGCTTCACGCGGCGGCAGCGCATGCAGGATGGCGCCGATTTCTTTCGGCGTGAAGTAGTGCCACAGGCCGTCACTGCAGGCCAGCAAGCTATCGCCGAATTCGAGCTGGTCGATGTGCCACAGCGCCACTGGCGGGTCGGCATGCGTGCCCAGGCAGCCGGTGAGCAGGTTGGACTGCGGGTGGGTGTTGGCCGCCTCTTCGCTGATCTTGCCTTCGTCGATCAGCCGCTGCACGAAGGAATGGTCCACCGTGCGCCGCATCATCTCGGCACCGCGGAAGTGATAGACGCGCGAATCGCCGGCGTGCGCCACATCACATTCGAGGTTGGGGCTGACGCAGAAGGACGCCAGCGTGCTGTGCGGTTCTTCTTCCGACGTGATCGCCGTCAGCTTGATCATCAGGTGCGACTCCTGCACCACCTGGCGCAGCATGTCGGCGGGGTCGTCTTCCAGCGGAACGAAACGTTCGTAGATCTGGCGGCCGGTGAGCATCACCTGGTCGGCGGCCTTGCGGCCCCCGCTCTTGCCACCCATGCCGTCAGCCACCAGGGCCATCACGGAGCCCTGAGTGCGCGGGTGCGAGAAGATCTCGACCTGGTCCTGCTGATAGGCGCGGTCGCCGCGGTGCAAACCGGTGGCGGCGCTGAGACGAAAGGGCACGACGGTGATGGCCATGGACGGGAATATAAACTCGCCCCACTAAAAACGCCGTGCTGCAATGGACGAGAACCTGCATTCCCCGCAGCGCCGCCTGATCGAGTTGCGCATCGAGCACGCCGACCTGGACAGCCTGATCGACAACAACCTGCTCGTGCGGTCAGCCGACGAACTGTCCTTGCGGCGTTTGAAGAAGCGCCGCCTCCTGCTGCGTGACCAGATCTCGCGCCTTGAATTCGAAGTCGAACCGCGCGGCAAAGCGTGAGCCTGGCCAACCCCTTGACGAGCGCTGAACTTGCGGCCGCCGTGGCGCAGGCCTTTGCCATCGACGGCCCGATCGCGCGCCAAAACACAGGCTTCGTGCCGCGCCAGGCGCAGGACGAGATGGCCGCGCGCATCGCACAGGCGCTGGACGCGCGCGAGGCGCTGGTGGTGGAAGCCGGCACTGGTGTCGGCAAGACATTTGCCTACCTGGTGCCGCTTTTGCTGTCGGGCCGCCGCGCACTGGTGAGCACCGCGACCAAGAGTCTGCAGGATCAACTGTTCCTGCGAGACCTGCCGCGTCTGCGTGACGCGCTCGGCGTGCCGGTGCGCATGGCGCTGCTGAAAGGACGCGGCAGCTATCTGTGCCGCTGGCGTCTGCAGCAGGCCGAACACACCGCGCACCTGCCTGACCGCTTTGCCGTGCGTGCGCTGCACCGCGTGGCGCAATGGGCGCAGTCCACGAGCAGCGGCGACATTGCCGAAGTCGAGGGCCTGGACGACCGCTCGCCAGTGATTCCGCTGGTCACGTCCACACGCGACAACTGCCTGGGCACCGAATGCCCTGAATACCGCGCCTGCCACGTCATGCATGCCCGGCGCGACGCTATGGCGGCTGACCTGGTGGTCGTCAACCACCACCTGTTCTTTGCCGACATGGCGTTGCGCGACAGCGGCGTGGCCGAGCTCTTGCCCACCGTGGACGTGGCGGTGTTCGACGAAGCGCACCAGCTTGTCGAAGCGGGCGTGCAGTTCCTGGGCACGCAGCTGGCCACCGGGCAGGCGATCGACCTTGGGCGCGACATCCTGGCCGCCGGGCTGCAGCACGCACGCGGGCTGCAGCCGTGGGCGGAACTGCAGGCCGCCATCGAACGCGCCGCGCGCGACCTGCGGCTGGCCTGCGCGGGGCCGATCCACGAAGTGCGCGGCATCCTCAAGCGCCGCTGGGAAGAGGCCGCCGATGCACTGCCGGCTGCGCTGCCGGCACTGGTGGACGCCGCGCTGGCGGCGTCAGAAGCGCTGGCCGCGGTTGCCGAAGCGGCGCCGGACTTCCCTAAGCTGGAACAGCGCGCACGCACGCTGGCAACGATGGCCCGGCACTTCGAAGAAGAAGTGCTTGCCGGCCATGTGCGCTGGGTCGATCTGTCGCCGCAGCAGGCGCGGCTGGTGGAGTCGCCGCTGGACATCCGCGAGATGCTGTCCGAACAGCGTGCGCTCTCACCCAAGGCCTGGATCTTCACCTCGGCCACGCTCGGTGACGACGCCGAGCTGTCCTGGTTCACCGCCAGCACCGGCCTTGAAGACGCCGCCAAGTTGCGCGTCGGCAGCCCATTCAACTACGCCGCCAACGCCCGCGTCTGGGTGCCGGCGCAACTGCCCCTGCCCAATGCGCAGGGCCACCCGGCGGCGGTGGGCGCATTGGCCGCGCGCTGCGCGCTGGCACTGGGCGGCCGCTGCTTCGTGCTGACGACGACACTTCGGGTGCTGCCGCTGCTGGCGGATGCGATTCGAGCCGCGGCGCCCGACCTCACGGTGCTGGTGCAGGGCAGTGAACCTCGGCGCGCGCTGCTGCAGCGTTTTGGTGACGGCCGCGGCTGCGTGCTGGTGGGCTCACAAAGCTTCTGGGAAGGCATCGACATGCCCGGCGACGCGCTGCAGTGTGTGCTGATCGACAAGCTGCCTTTTCCCCCACCCAACGACCCGCTGGTGGAAGCGCGTGTGCGGCAGCTGCGCGAGCAGGGCCGCAACCCCTTTGACGACTACTTCGTCGCCGAAGCCGCGGTGTCGCTGAAGCAGGGCGCCGGCCGCTTGATCCGCACCGAAAGCGACCGCGGTCTGCTGGTGCTGTGCGACCCGCGCTTGCGCCAGATGCGCTACGGCCGCCGTCTGCTGGCGGCGCTGCCGCCGATGGATCGGTTGACCGAAGAGGCCGAGGCGCTGGACTGGCTCGCGGAGCTGGCAGCCGCGCACTGAGCGGGGTTGCCAGATTCGTTGGCCGAGCTCAACTTACCAGAGCTTCCACCACGCCTTGTTGCGCGCCGACAGGCCCTGAGTGAGGTAGCTGCTGTTCGGGAAGTTGCTGCGAAGCACGCGGTCGGCGTCGTCGCGCAGGGTCGTCAGCTGCAGCTTGTCGTAGCTCTGCGCCATGATGTAAAGCGCCTCTTCAGCGGCCGGCGACTGCTGGAATTCAGCAACGGCCTGTTGCGCGCGGTTGGCCGCCGCCACATAAGCGCCGCGGCGGAAGTAGTAGCGTGCCACGTGAACTTCATATGACGCCAGCGAATTGACGATGTAGTTCATGCGCAGCCGCGAGTCGGGCGCGTAGCGGGAGTTGGGAAACTGGTCCACCAACTGCTTGAAAGCCTGGAAGGCGTCGCGCGATGCGCGCTGGTCGCGTTCAGACAGGTCCTGCCCGGCCAGTGAACCCAAGAGCCCCAGGTTGTCGTTGAAGTTGATGGTGCCGCGCAGGTAGTAGGCGTAATCCAGTGCAGGGCTGGAAGGGTTGAGCTTGATGAAGCGCTCCACGGTGGTCAACGCCTGCGCTTTCTCTCCGGTACGCCAGTTCAGGTAAGCTAGGTCGAGCAAGGCTTGCTGCGCGAGCAAAGAACCTGCGGCCAGGCCCTCGACACGTTCCAGGCTCTTGATGGCGCGTTCATAGCTGCCGGCCTCCATATCGTCACGGGCGTCTCGATACAATCGTTCGGCCGTGGTGTTGGGGGTTTCGTCCTTGGGCGTGGAGCCGCACCCTGCCACCAGCAATGACGCCGCCGCCAGCACGGCCGCCAACACACCCGTCGGCGCCCTGCGCCACCCTGTAGAACCGATCGAAACGCTCATTGCCAATGGTGCCAGTCCGTCAGAAGAGCGCTGATTATAGGGAGCCACCCCCCGCGCCTCTGGAAGCCGATGACGCGGCAGAACCCGATGCCGACTCTGGCGTTGACACGCGCACCGCGGTCGTCAATGCCGCACAGCACGGCCAGCGTGTGGACAAGACACTCGTGGACATGGCGCCCGAGTTCTCGCGCAGCCACCTGCAGCAGCTCATCGAAAAGGGCCACGTGCAGGTCGATGGCGCGGTCGCCGGCACCGCATCCAAGCGCCTGCGGATCGGCCAATCGGTGCGCCTGGAACTGGTGCCCACCGAAGAAAGCCTGGCCTTCCGCCCACAGCCCATCGCGCTGGCGGTGATCTTCGAAGACGAGCATCTCATCGTGCTCAACAAGCCCGCCGGGCTCGTTGCGCACCCGGCACCGGGCAACTGGTCAGGCACCCTGCTGAACGGCTTGCTGGCCCACCACCCCTTGGCCGCCACGTTGCCGCGTGCGGGCATCGTGCACCGGCTGGACAAGGACACTTCGGGCGTGATGATGGTGGGCAAGACGCTGCCGGCCGTGACCGCGCTGGTGCGGGCGATGGCTGCGCGTGAGGTGCACCGCCGCTACCTCGCGCTGACCCACGGCGCGTCGCCTGAAGCCGAATTCAGCATTGATGCGCCCATCGGCCGCGACCCCGTCGTGCGCGTGCGCATGGCCGTGGTGGCAGGCGGCAGGGCATCGCGCACCGACGTGCAGCGAATGGGTGCACTGGGCAGCAGCCCACAAGGCAGGTTCAGCGCGTTCAGCTGCACGCTGCACACGGGGCGCACGCACCAGATTCGTGTCCATCTGTCTTCACGCGGGCTGCCGCTGGTGGGCGACACGCTGTATGGCGGCAAGCCCGCACTGGGCCTGGAGCGGCAAGGATTGCACGCCACCGAGCTGCGCCTGGCGCACCCGATCAGCGGCGCCGCATTGGCCTTTGACTGCCGGCCGCCGGCCGACTTTGCGGCGGCGTGGGCGCACGTGCTGGGCGGCTGAAGCGCAAGGCTGCGGGGGACGCTGCGGGCCACGAGCTACAATGCGGCCCAATCGCAGCGCTGCTGGCACCCCAAGTGCCGCGCCTGTTTGAGTTGATGCCCCGTCCCGGAAGTTGCCGGACCGTGCGAACCACCCGCGAACCCAGCCACAGTGCCCCGCGGGCTCACTTGTCAGTCCTGCCCCGGGTCAGACCGCGGCCCACCCACCGACACACCCAGCCCCACCTCAGGCGGCAACCATCAAGCGCAGTCCATGAACACCTCAGAGGCCAAACGCGTCCTCGAAACCGCACTCATCTGCGCCCTGGCACCCATGCCGACGCAGGAGATGCGGGCACTCTTCAACGGCGAAGTCGGCACCGACACCCTGCGCCGCATGCTCGACGAACTGGTCAACGACTGGCAAGACCGCGGCGTTGAACTGGTGGCGCTGGCCAGCGGCTGGCGTTTCCAGAGCCGGCCCGAAATGCGCGAATTTCTCGACCGCCTGCACCCCGAAAAGCCGCCCAAGTATTCGCGCGCCGCGCTTGAGACACTGGCCATCGTGGCCTACCGGCAACCGGTGACACGCGGTGACATCGAAGACATCCGTGGCGTCACCGTCAGCAGCCAGATCGTTAAACAACTCGAAGACCGCGGCTGGATCGACGCCATCGGCTACCGCGAAGCGCCAGGCCGCCCGGCGCTGTACGCCACCACGCGCCAGTTTCTGGACGACCTGGGCTTGGCCAGCCTGGACCAGTTGCCGGCCATCGACGGCCAGGTGGACGGTGCCACCGCCGCTGCGGCCCTGGCAGCGATGGAAGACACCGGCACGCTGCTCGACGAGCCGCAAGCGTCGTTCCTGCTCGAGGGCGATGGCCCCACCGAAGCCGAAGCGCCCGCGGAGGCCGTGGCCGACGTGGCACCGCTGCCAGAACCCAGCCCCGAAGCGGTGACAACGCCGTTGCCCGACCCCGACCCCGCCCCCCCCCCGGGCACCCACCCTGACCCGGATGCTCCTGCATGAACGCTCCTGAAACCGATCCGCTGTTGCCCGATCAGCCTGCGCCCGAAGCGGCAGAGGCCGACGCAAAACCCAAGCGTCGCCGTGCTCCGCGCAAGGTTGCTGCGGCGGCCGAAGTCGAGACAGCGGCGCCCACGCCTGCTGAATTGGCGCCTTCGTGGGAGGCAGTGTTCTCGCCCGCTGCCGCGCCGGTTCCGGCTCGCGAGGCAGAGCCGATGCCTGTGCCACGGCGGAGGGCGGCAGCACCCGTTGCCGACAAGCTGCGCAGCGCAGGGGCCGAAACGACAGGTGACGATCCCGCCGCCGAATCCGTCGCTGAACTCGGACCGGTGTCGGCGGGTGAGTCGGCAGAAGAGTCTCTCGGTTCCGGCTCCGCGGCCGATGGGACATCGGCCCATGAAGACGGCGCCGCGCCCGGTGGCCGGCGTGGCCGCAACCGTCGCCGCGGCCGCCGCGGTGGCGAAAAGATCCGCCTTGAAGACGGCACGGTGGTGCCAGATGGCGCCGTGCCCGAAGTCATCGCTGCCGTCATCGCGCCGCAAGCCGGTGAACTCTTCGCCCAGGTGCTGTCGGGCGAGTTTGACGTTGACGTGCCGGCGCCGGCCATCACGGCTGACACAGACGGGGCCGGTGTCCCGAACACAGAGGAGGCCGCCGCGCCGGATGCCCCGAAACGCGTGCTGGCGCCCGAGCCCGACGCGCCGAAGCTGCACAAGGTGCTGGCACAGGCCGGCGTGGGGTCGCGCCGTGACCTGGAGCAGATGATTGCCGAAGGCCGCGTCACCGTGAATGCCGAAGTGGCGCACACCGGGCAGCGCATCTCTTTCGGTGACCGCATCCACGTCGATGGCAAGCCGGTGCGCTACCGCATTGCACCGCCGCCGGCGCGCGTGCTGGCGTACCACAAGCCGGTGGGTGAAGTCGTCACCCATGATGACCCGCAACAGCGCCCGACCGTGTTCCGCCGCCTGCCGCGGCTGGCGCAGGGCAAGTGGCAATCGGTGGGACGGCTGGACATCAACACCGAAGGCCTGCTGCTGTTCACCAACTCCGGCGAGATGGCCAACCAGCTGATGCACCCGCGTTTTGGCGTCGAGCGTGAATACGCCGTGCGCTCGCTGGGCGTGCTCACCGAAGAGGGCAAGCAGCGGTTGCTCGAAGGCGTGGAAATCGACGGCCAGCGCTGTGCTTTCAAGAGCATCGAAGACGGCGGCGGCGAAGGTGTGAACCACTGGTACCGCGTCGTCATCACCGAAGGCCGCAACCGCGAAGTGCGGCGCCTGTTTGAAGTGGTGGGCCATGCGGTGAGCCGCCTGATCCGCATCCGCTATGGGTCGGTGGTGTTGCCACGCGGCCTGAAGCGCGGCGTCTGGGTGGACCTGGGTGAGCAGGACCTGCGCCTGCTGCGCCGGCTCACCAGCGGCCCGCGGCCTGCGGCGTTGCCCGTGGAAGGCGACGGCGCGGTCCTGCGAGCACCGGAGGGCGAAGTCGCTGTGGAAGGCGATGGCGCAGGGCGCCGCGGCCGCAACCGTCGCGGACGCAAGCGCGGGGAAGGTGCCGAACGTGGCCCGGAACGTGCAGCGATGCAGGACCGTCCGCCACAGCAGGGCGTGGACCGGCCGCCGACGCAAAGGGCTGATCGCGCTGAGCGACCCGACCGGCCCGACCGAGCACCCGCCGACCGTGGTGGGCGCAGTGACCGCGGCCCGCGCAACGACCGTGGCCCCCGGCCTGACCGCGGCCCGCGCCCCGAGCGCGGGCCGCGCCCCGAGCGCCTTGAACCCGCTGAGGGTGGCGCCATCCCCAACCCACTGCAGCAGACCTTTGACAAGCGCGCCATCCAGCAAGACCGCCAGCTGCGGCGCGACATGCCGGAGGACGGCCCCATTCCCAACCCGCTGCAGCAAACTTACGACAAGCGGGCGCTGCAACGCGACCGCCAGCCGCAGCGCGACATTCCTGAAGACGGGCCCATTCCGAACCCCTTGCAGCAGACCTACGACAAGCGATTTGCGCAGGCCGGCCCGCGTCCAGCTTCGGGCTCAGGGCAGAAAAAACGCGGCGGTGGTCAAGGGGGCGGCAGCCGCGTCGGCGGCGGCAATCCCGGCCGGGGTGGTGGTGGTGGTGGCGGCGGTGGCGGTGGCAGCGGTGGAGATCCCGAACGCATCCCCGATCCGATGCAGACGGCGGTGGGCTACATCGGCGCCAATGCCTTCCACGGCAAAGGCGGCGCCCGTGGCGGCCGGCGCTCCGGGGGCGGCGCGGGTGGCGGCAATGGCGGGGGCCCGCGTGGTCCTGGTGGTGGCGGCGGCAATGCGGGTGGCAACCGGGGCAACGGTGGTGGCAATCGAGGGGGCAACGGCGGCGGCAACACCGGTGGCAACACCGGTGGCCGCGGCGGGCGTGGTGGCAAGGGTCGCTGACACATCACCGCGATACAATCGAGAGCTTTGCCAAGTCCTTAAGTCATTGATTCAGGAGCACTTTTCTCATGGCCACGAATTCCACAACTGAGCGCACCCTTTCCATCATCAAGCCCGACGCCGTGGCCAAGAACGTCATCGGCCAGATCTACGCCCGTTTTGAAGGCGCTGGCCTGAAGGTCGTCGCTGCCCGCATGGCCCATCTGTCGCGTGGCGAGGCCGAGGCCTTCTATGGCGTGCACAAGGCGCGTCCTTTCTTCAACGACTTGGTCAGCTTCATGATCAGCGGCCCGGTGATGATCCAGGCCCTGGAAGGCGAAGGCGCCATCGCCAAGAACCGCGACCTGATGGGCGCCACCGATCCCAAGAAGGCCGACAAGGGCACGATCCGCGCCGACTTTGCCGCCAGCATCGACGCCAATGCCGTGCACGGCTCCGACGCGCCGGAAACCGCGGCCGCCGAGATCGCGTTTTTCTTCCCTGGCATGAACGTCTTCTCACGCTGAGCGGGTTGATCTGGCCATGGCCGCCAACCTCCTTGACTTTGACCTCGAGGGACTGGCGGCCTTCTGCGACAGCCTGGGCGAGAAGCGCTTTCGCGCCGTCCAGCTCTACCGCTGGATCCACCAAAAGGGCGCGGCCGACTTCGGCCAGATGTCGGACCTGGCCAAGTCGCTGCGCAGCAAGCTCGCGGGTGTGGCCGAAGTGCGCGCACTGCCGGAGGCGAGTGAACATGTGTCGGCCGACGGCACCATCAAGTGGCTCTTCGATGTCGGTGACGGCAACGCAGTCGAAACTGTTTTCATACCCGAGACCGACCGCGGCACCTTGTGTGTGTCCTCGCAGGCGGGGTGTGCGGTGGGCTGCCGTTTCTGCGCCACGGGCCACCAAGGTTTCAGCCGCAACCTGCGCACCGGCGAAATCGTGGCCCAGCTCTGGCACGCAGAGCACCGCCTGCGTCAGCGCCTGAACCTGGCCGACGGCGTTCGCGCCATCGACAACGTGGTCATGATGGGCATGGGCGAACCGCTGCAGAACTACGGCGCGCTGGTGCCGGCGTTGCGAACGATGCTCAGCGACCACGCCTACGGCCTGTCGCGCCGTCGCGTCACGGTGTCCACTTCGGGCGTTGTGCCCATGATCGACCGTCTGCGTGTGGACTGCCCGGTGGCGCTGGCGGTGTCGCTTCATGCGCCAGATGACGCGTTGCGCGAATCGCTGGTGCCGCTGAACCGCAAGTACGGCATCGACGAACTGCTGGACGCCTGCAGCCGCTACCTCGACGCCGCGCCGCGCGACTTCATCACCTTCGAATACTGCATGCTCGACGGCGTCAACGACGCTCCCGAGCAGGCTCTGGCGCTGGCGAAATTGCTCAAGCCCCGTATCAACTGCAAGGTCAACCTGATTCCCTTCAACCCCTTCCCGGCATCGGGCCTGACACGCTCACCCCGTGAACGCGTCACCGCCTTTGCCCATGTGTTGCAGGACGCCGGAATCGTCACCACCGTGCGCAAGACTCGCGGCGACGACATCGACGCGGCTTGCGGCCAACTGGCCGGCGAAGTGCAGGACCGCACGCAAGCGCGCCAGCGCATGGCGGGGCGGCGGGTGATCGACATCACGGCGGTGCAAACCGCAAGATCGGTTTCATGAACCAGCACCTGCCGTCGCTGCTTCGGGCCCTGAGTGCGTCAGCATTGTGTGTGCTGACCCTGCTGTCGGCCTGCTCCACCACCACCACCGTCACTGAAAATCGCGACACCCGCCCGGCCACCGAACCCGCCGACCCCGAACGCCGCGCGCGGGTGCGGCTTGAACTGGCAGGCCTGTACTTCGGCCGCGGCCAGAACAGCACTGCGCTGGACGAGATCAAGACCGCGCTGGCTGCCAAGCCGAACATGTTCGAGGCCTACCACCTGCGGGGTCTGGTTTTTGCCAGCATGGGCGACGCGCGCCAGGCCGAAGAGAACTTCCAGCGCGCCATGCGGTTGGCACCGAACGACGGCAACACGATGCACAGCTACGGTTGGTTCCTGTGCCAGGAGCGGCGCTTCCCGGAATCGGAAGCGCAGTTTGAAAAAGCGCAGGCGCAGCCACAGTACCGCGACGGTGTGCGCACCTTGCTGGCTCAGGGCGTGTGCCAGGCCCGCGCGGGGCGTTGGACAGAAGCCGAACGCACGCTGTCACGATCGTACGAACTGGACCCTTCCAACCCGGTGACGGCCTTCAACTTGTCGGAGGTGTTGTTGCGCCGCGGTGAACTTGAACGCGCCCGCTTCTACGTGCGCCGCATCAATGCGGTGCCGGAACAGGTCAGCTCGCAAAGCCTGTGGCTGGCGGCGCGCATTGACCGCCGCCTGGGCAACTTCGACGCCTTGCAAGACCACGGCCGCCAGTTGCGTGACCGCTTCCCGCAGTCGCCAGAACTGCTGCTATTCGAGCGTGGCAAGTTTGATGAGTGAGACCACTTCTGGTGCACCCGGCACCTCCAGCGCAAGCGGTGCCGGCGCCATGCTGCGCGCCGCGCGCGAGAAGCAGGGCCTGCACATTGCCGCACTGGCCGCGGCGATCAAGGTCTCGCCGCGCAAGCTGGACGCGCTGGAACATGACCGCTGGCATGAACTGCCCGACGCCACCTTCACCCGTGCGTTGGCGCAGACCGTCTGCCGCACGCTGAAGATTGACGCGCGGCCCGTGCTGGACAAGCTGCCGCCTGCCGTTTCCACCACGCTGGAGCCGCGTGATGGCGGCCTGAACGAACCCTTCCGTGAGCGTCCGGGACGCGAAGAGCCTGGCTTTGCGGTCACGGCGGTGCGCCCGATGGTCTGGGGTGCGGCAGCGTTGATGGTGGCTGCGGTGGCCGTGTACGTGATGCCTGCAGACTTGTGGAGCCGGCTGGCGACGCCTGCGCCCGCTGTTGTCCCCGTGGTTGTCCCCGTGGTTGCCCCCGCTGTTGCCCCCACTGTTGTTCCTGCCGTTGCTCCCCTGGTGAAGCCAGACGTTGCAGCAGCGCCCTTCCCGTCTGCGGCGTTTGCGGCGTCGGCCGCTTCGGCTGCCTTGGTGGACGCAGTGGCTGCGATCGCGCCGGCTGCCGCGTTTGCACCGGCATCCCCTGCGCCTTCGACGCCGACTGCGGTCACTCCTTCCGTCACCTCGGCCTTGCCTTTGGTGGCCGTGGCCCCGGCCGCGTCGGGTGTGGTGCAGCTTCGCACTTCGAAGGCGTCCTGGATCGAAGCCCGTGACGCGCGCGGTGCGACCCTGCTGTCGCGCACGGTGCAGCCGGGTGAGAGCGTGGCGCTCGACGGCAGGCTGCCCATCCGCATGACGATCGGCAATGCATCGGCGACACAACTGGCCTTTCGCGGCAACGCCGTCGATCTGGCGCCGAGCACCCGCGACAATATTGCGCGGGTTGAACTGCAGTGATCCACTGCAGGACATCCAGCCCCTTGTCCCAGCCCAACCAGGCCTCGCAATGAACGCTCCTGAAGCCTTCGACATCATCGACGCCGCTGCGCCCGCGCCACGCCGTTCGCGCCAGGCGCGGGTGGCCTGGGGCGACCACGTTGTTACCGTCGGTGGCGACGCACCGGTGCGTGTGCAGTCCATGACCAACACCGACACCGTGGACGCGGTCGGCACGGCGATCCAGGTCAAGGAACTGGCGCTGGCCGGCTCCGAGCTGGTGCGCATCACCGTCAACACCCCCGAAGCGGCCATGGCCGTGCCGTACATCCGCGAGCAGCTCGACCGCATGGGCGTGAACGTGCCGCTGGTGGGTGACTTCCACTACAACGGCCACCGCCTGCTGACCGACCACCCCGACATGGCCGCGGCGCTGTCCAAGTACCGCATCAACCCCGGCAACGTAGGCAAGGGCGACAAGCGCGACCGCCAGTTCGCGCAAATGATCGAAGCCGCGGCGCGCCACGACAAGGTGGTGCGCATCGGCGTCAACTGGGGCAGCCTCGACCAGGAACTGCTGGCCGATCTGATGGACAACAACGCCAAGCGCAGCCAGCCGCTGGACGCCAAGCAGGTGATGTACCAGGCGCTGATCCAGTCGGCTTTGACGTCGGCCGACTGCGCCGCCGAGATCGGCATGAAGCGCGACAACATCATCATCAGCTGCAAGGTCAGCGGTGTGCAGGACCTGATCTCGGTCTATCGCGCGCTGGCCCGCCGTTGTGATTACGCGTTGCACCTCGGCTTGACCGAAGCCGGCATGGGCACAAAGGGCACGGTGGCCAGCGCTACGGCCTTGTCCATCCTGCTGCAGGAAGGCATCGGCGACACCATCCGCGTTAGTCTGACGCCGCAGCCCGGTGAAGCGCGCACCCAAGAGGTGGTAGTGGCGCTGGAAATCCTTCAATCGCTGGGCCTGCGCACCTTCAACCCGAGTGTCACCGCGTGCCCGGGCTGTGGCCGCACCACCAGTACCACCTTCCAGGAACTGACCAAGCAGATCGACGATTTCCTGCGTGCGCAGATGCCGGTGTGGAAGGCGCGTTATCCGGGCGTCGAAAACCTGCGTGTGGCGGTGATGGGTTGCATCGTCAATGGCCCAGGCGAAAGCAAACATGCCGACATCGGCATCAGCCTGCCCGGCACTGGCGAAGCGCCGGCCGCGCCGGTGTACATCGACGGAGAAAAGGCGATGACGCTGCGCGGTGATGGCATCGCTCAGGAGTTCCACAAGATTGTCGAGGGCTACATCGAGCGCAGATTCGGGTCCGCCCCGTAGCGCCCTCGGCACGTCCCGCCAGCGGGCGCCGCGAGCGCTCCGGCAGAGCCGGTTCCCCGGCGGCCGCATGGTGGTGGTGACCGCCCTTATCCCTGACCCCTCCAATGGCTGAAAAACTCACCGCCGTCAAAGGCATGAACGACATCCTGCCGCCGGAATCGGCGCAGTGGGAATGGGTCGAAGACATCGTGCGCCGCTTGATGCTGCGCTACGGCTATCGCAGTCTGCGCACGCCCATCGTCGAGCCCACCGCGCTGTTCGAGCGTGGCCTGGGCGAGGTCACCGACATCGTCGAAAAGGAGATGTACTCCTTTGAAGACCGCATGAACGGCGACCGCCTCACGCTGCGCCCCGAAGCCACCGCCGGCATCGTGCGCGCCATCAACGAACACAACGCGCTCTACAACGGCCCGCTGCGCGTCTGGCTGATGGGCCCGATGTTCCGCCATGAGCGGCCACAGAAGGGCCGCTCGCGCCAGTTCAACCAGCTCGACGTGGAAGCCTTGGGCCACGCCGGGCCGGACGTGGACGTGGAACTGATCCTGATGCTGCGCGCGCTGTGGCGCGATCTCGGTCTGGTCGAAGGACGTGACCTGACGCTGGAGTTGAACAGCCTGGGCCAGGCGAACGAAAGGCTGGCGCACCGCGCCGCACTCATCGCGCACTTCGAAGGGCACGCCGGGCAACTCGACGGAGACGCTCGCCGCCGCTTGCACAGCAACCCGCTGCGCATCCTGGACACCAAGAACCCGTCGATGCAGCCGCTGGTGGAAGCCGCACCAGTGTTGATGGACTACCTGGGCACAGAAAGCCGTGCACATTTCCAGGCCATCTGCAAGGTGCTGGACGCCGTGGGCCTGGCCTACCGCATCAACCCGCGCCTGGTGCGCGGCATGGACTACTACAACCTCACCGTCTTCGAGTGGGTCACGCCGCACCTGGGTTCACAGGCCACGGTGTGCGGTGGCGGGCGCTATGACACGCTGATCGAATCGCTGGGTGGCAAGCCGGCGCCGGGTGTGGGCTTCGGCCTCGGGCTGGAGCGACTGCTGCTGCTGCTGGAAGCCGTGGGTTTGCAGCCCCCGTCCGCCGCACCCGATGCCTATGCGGTACTGCCCGACAGCGCCGCGTTGCCCGTCGTGATGCCGGTGCTGGAAACGCTGCGTCAGGCCGGTGTGGCGGTCGTGCTCCACGCCGGCGGCGGCAGCATGAAGTCGCAGTTCAAGAAGGCCGACGCCAGCGGCGCACGTTTCGCGCTGATCTTCGGCGCCGAAGAACTGGCGCGCGGCGAGGTGGCGATCAAGCCATTGCGCGGCGAACCGCAGCAGGCGGCTGCCGCGCAGAGCACACAACCGCTCGCCAGCGCCAGCACCTGGGCCGCCAGTCTCCTCAACGCATAATCGACAGCTTTGCTGCTGCACCGACCGATGGCCACACAACTCGACCTGCAAGAGCAGGAACATCTCGACGCCCTCAAGGCGTTCTGGAACAAGTACGGCAACCTCATCACCTGGCTTCTGGTGCTGGTGCTGGGTGCGTTTGCAGCCTGGAACGGCTGGAACTACTGGCAGCGTGAACAGGGCCTGAAAGCGGGCGGCATGTTTGAAGAGCTGGAGCGCTCAGCGCTGGCTGGCGACGCCGACAAGACGGGCCGTGTCTTTGCCGATCTGAAGACCAACTTTCCGCGCACCGCGTTTGCCGAACAAGGCGGGCTGCTGGCCGCCAAGCTGCAGTTCGAAACGGGCCAGATCGACGCGGCCAAGGCGAGCCTGAACTGGGTGGCCGAAAACGCCAGCCAGGAAGAGATCAAGACCGCCGCGCGTTTGCGTCTGGCCGCTGTCCTGACCGAAGGCAAGCAGTACGACGAAGCGCTGAAGGCGCTGTCGGCAGCGACTGCACCGGGCTTCGAAGCGCTGGTGGCCGACCGCCGAGGCGATGTGCTGGCGATCCAGGGCAAGAAAGACGAAGCCCGCGCGGCCTACCAGGCTGCCTACAAGGCCATGGGCGAGAAGATCGACTACCGACGCCTGGTTGAAGCCAAGCTGACGTCACTGGGTGCAGTGCCGGGGGTGCCCGGTGCGCCGGCTACGCCGGCTGTGGGCCCTGCCGCTGCTGCGGCGTCCGCAGCACCCGCAGTTGCAGCATCCGCCGCTGCCGCAGTCGCTGCGTCCGGAGCCGGCAAGTGACGCTGCACCGCGGTTTCACGCGGCTCTTCGTCACCGCGGCAGCGCTGGTGCTGGCGGCCTGTGCGGCCGACAAGCCCAAGCCCACGCCGCTGGAAACCTACACGCCAAAGATCGCGGGCCGCGTGGTCTGGGAAGGGCAGATCGGCAAGGTCGGGTTTGCGCTGGTGCCGGCGGTGAAAGACGGTGCCTTCTACCTCGCGGCAAGCAATGGTGATGTGGTTGCCATGCAGGCCGAAACAGGTGCTGTGATGTGGCGTGCCAGCGCCGGCGGCGCCCTGTCGGCCGGTGTCGGCAGCGACGGCCGCTTCACCAGCGTGGTCACGCGCGGCAACGAAGTTGTCACTTTCGACAACGGCCGTGAAGCCTGGCGCAAGCGTGTGCCTTCCAGCGTGGTCACGCCGCCGCTGGTGGCAGGTGAACGTGTGTTCGTGATGGGCGTGGACCGCGCGGTGCATGCCTTTGACGCCCTCGATGGCCGCCGCCTGTGGACGCTGCAGCGTCCGGGCGACCCGCTGACGCTGTCACAGGCCAGTGTGCTGTCCGCCTACCGCAACACGTTGCTGGTGGGGCAGGGGCCGAAGCTGGCAGGTGTAGATCCGGTCAAGGGCCTGGTGCAGTGGGAAGTGCCGATGGCCTCACCACGCGGCAGCAATGAAGTCGAACGCCTTGCAGACCTTGTCGGACCGCCGGTGCGGCTGGGTGAACGTTTCTGCATGCGTGCCTTCCAGTCCGCCGTGGGCTGTGCTGACGCAGCGCGCGGTGCGGTGCTGTGGTCGCGCAACGTGGGCGGCGCCAATGCGGTTGCTGGCGACGTCGAACGCATCTTTGGCGCGGATGGCAGCGACCGCATCACTGCCTGGCGCGCTGCCACGGGTGACGTGGTGTGGCAGAGCGAAAAGCTGCTCTACCGCGGCCTGAGCGGCGCCGTGGCTGCAGGCCCGGTGGTGGTGTTTGGCGACAGCGAAGGTTGGGTCCACTTCCTGGACGCCGCCACGGGTGAACAGCAACTGCGCCTGCCCACCGACGGCAAACCCGTGGTGGGCACGCCGGTGCTGGCCGGCAATACCTTGCTGGTGACGACGCAGGCGGGCGGCCTCTACGCTTTCCGCCCGAACTGAACGCAACCCTGAACGCGCGCCCTCCATGCTGAAGCCGGTCATTGCCCTGGTCGGCCGCGCCAACGTCGGCAAGTCCACGCTCTTCAACCGCATCACCAAGAGCCGTGACGCCATCGTTGCCGATTACGCCGGCCTGACGCGCGACCGCCACTATGGCGACGCGCGGTTGGGCAACCGAGAATTCATCGTCGTCGACACCGGCGGCTTCGAGCCCGACAAGCCCAGCGGCGTGGTCGCCGAAATGGCCAAGCAGACACGCCAGGCAGTGGCCGAAGCGGACGCCGTGATCTTCGTAGTCGATGTACGTGGTGGGCTGTCCGCGCAGGACCATGACATCGCGCGCTATCTGCGTTCGCAACGCAAGAAGGTGCTGCTGGCCGCCAACAAGGCCGAAGGCATGACCGAGTCACCTTTGCTCGGCGAATTTCACGAGCTCGGCATCGGCGACCCGCATCCCATTTCTTCGGCGCATGGCCAGGGCATTCGCAGCCTGCTCGAAGCCGCGCTCGAATCCTTCCCCTACGACGAAGACGCACAGCCCGCCGAGCCCGACCCCAACGCACCCATTCGCCTGGCCGTGGCGGGCCGACCCAACGTCGGCAAGAGCACGCTCATCAATGCCTGGCTGGGTGAAGAGCGGCTGGTGGCCTTCGACCAACCCGGTACCACGCGTGACGCCATTCACGTGCCCTTTGAGCGCGACGGCCAGCGTTTCGATCTGATTGACACGGCAGGCCTGCGGCGCCGCGGCAAGGTGTTTGAAGCGATCGAGAAGTTCTCCGTCGTCAAGACGCTGCAAGCCATTGCCGACGCCAGCGTGGTGCTGCTGCTGATTGACGCCACGTTGGGGGTCAGCGAGCAGGACGCGCACATCGCGGGTTACATCCTGGAGTCCGGCCGTGCCGTGGTGATTGCGCTCAACAAGTGGGACGCTACCGACGAGTACCAGCGCCAGACGCTGCAGCGCTCCATCGAAACCCGGCTCGCGTTTTTGAAGTTTGCGCCGGTGCTGGAGATCTCGGCCATCCGGCGCCAGGGGCTTGGGGCGGTCTGGAAGGCGCTGCTCCAGGCGCATGCCTCGGCCACCGTGAAGATGAGCACGCCAGTGCTGACGCGCTTGGTGCATGAAGCCAATGAACACCAGGCGCCGCGCCGTGAAGGGCGCTTCCAGCCCAAGATGCGCTATGCCCACCAGGGCGGCATGAGCCCGCCGCTGGTCGTGATCCACGGCACTTCGCTGGACCACATCACGGCGAGCTACAAGCGCTTTCTGGAAGGGCGCTTGCGCGAACACTTCAAGCTGGTCGGCACGCCCATTCGCATCGAGATGCGGTCGGCCGCGAATCCCTTTGACAAGAAGGGGCACTAGGCCCTTTCTGGCGCTGCAACGCGCAGGGCTTTCCCTGTGATAAGGTGGGACTCTTCTGTCATTCAACACGGAACATATCGTGAGCAATAAAGGCCAACTCTTGCAGGATCCCTTTCTGAACCTGCTGCGCAAAGAGCACGTACCGGTGTCGATCTACCTCGTCAACGGCATCAAGCTCCAGGGCCACATCGAGTCCTTTGACCAGTACGTGGTGTTGCTGCGCAATACCGTTACCCAGATGGTCTACAAGCACGCCATTTCCACGGTCGTGCCCAGCCGCGCGGTCAACTTCCACGCCAACGAGCCGGGCGAGCAGGCCTGAGTTCGGGCCACCGCCTCGCCACCTTGAATTCATCCCCAGCATCCGCCGCTGCGCGCGGTGACGAGCCCACACGCGCCGTGCTGGTCGGCGTGGACGTGGGCGGCAAGGTTGCCTTTGACGACACGCTGGATGAATTGGCCCTGCTGGCGGCGTCCGCCGGCGACGTGGCTGTCGCACGGGTCATCGCGCGCCGCAAGGCGCCCGACCCGGCGCTGTTTGTCGGCAGTGGAAAGGCCGACGAAATCAAGGCTCTGGTGGCCGCGACGTCTGCACATGGCGTCATCTTTGACCAGAACCTGAGCCCTGCGCAGCAGCGCAACCTGGAACGCCACCTTGGCGTGCCCGTGGCTGACCGCACGGGGCTGATTCTCGACATCTTCGCCGCCCGTGCGCAAAGCCATGAAGGCAAGCTGCAGGTGGAACTGGCGCGGCTGCAGTACCAGGCCACGCGCCTGGTGGGCCGCTGGAGCCACCTTGAAAGGCAGCAGGGCGGTATCGGCACGCGCGGCGGCCCGGGTGAGGCGCAGATCGAACTCGACCGCCGCATGATCGGCGAGCGCATCAAGACCGTGAAAGAGCGGCTGGAAAAGGTCAAGCGCCAACGCGGCACGCAGCGCAAGGCGCGAGACCGGCGCGGCACCTTTCGCGTATCGCTTGTGGGCTATACGAACGCCGGCAAATCGACGCTGTTCAACGGCCTGGTCAAGGCCCGCAGCTATGCGGCCGACCAGCTCTTCGCCACGCTCGACACCACCACCCGCGCCCTGTGGCTGGGTGAGGCGCAAAGCTCGGTTTCGCTGTCTGACACCGTGGGTTTCATCCGCGACCTGCCTCACAAGCTCGTCGAAGCATTTGAGGCCACGCTCCACGAAGCTGCCGAAGCCGACCTGCTGCTGCATGTGGTGGACGCCGCCAGCCCTGCGCTGGCTGAGCAGCAGGCCGAAGTGGAGCGTGTGCTGGAAGACATTGGCGCCAGCGCGGTGCCGCAGATCTGGGTCTACAACAAGTGCGATTTGCTGGAAGAATCGCAGCGCTCGCGTGAGCCCACGGACTGGACCGAGGTGCACCCGGGCGTGCGCCGACAGCGGGTGTTTGTCAGCGCGGCCACGGGCGATGGTCTGCCCGCTTTGCGCCAGGCGATCGCAGAACACGCACTGGCGCGCTTGAATGGCGCCACGCCGGCCCCAATTGATCAACGTTTTGTGGCGGTTGCAGCCACTCTCCCGGGCGCAGACCCGGCCACCCCTCCGCTCCTTCCCCCGCAACAGCATGCGTAGTCAAGAATCCCCTCGTTTCACCACCCGGTTGTCCGCCGTGGCCACTGCGCTTGTCGCTTGGCTTGGCGCGGCCGTGCTGCGCCGCCGCCAGGCCCCAGCAGAAGGCTCAGGCCTTGTCTATGCCAGTCGCAATGACGGCCCTCCCGACCTCGACGAGTTGTGGCGCGACTTCAACCGCAAATTGAGCGGCCTGTTCGGGGGCAAGGGCAGTGGGCCCGGCAAGCCCGGCCCTGAGGACCGCGGCACCGGGAGGAGCCCTTTCCAGCCGGACTTCAAGAGCGCGGGCATCGGCATCGGGCTGATCGGCGGCGTGGCGCTGCTCATCTGGCTCGGCAGCGGCTTCTTCATCGTGCAGGAAGGCCAGCAGGCGGTGGTCACCACCTTTGGCAAGTTCAGCACAATCAAGGACGCCGGTTTCCAGTGGCGCTTTCCATACCCGGTTCAAGGGCATGAAACGGTGGCGGTGACGCAGCTGCAGTCTGTCGAAGTGGGGCGCAATTCGGTGGTTCAGGCCACGGGCCTGCGCGACGCTTCCATGTTGACGCAAGACGAGAACATCGTCGACATCCGCTTCACGGTGCAGTACCGCCGCGCCGACCCGCGCGCTTACCTTTTCGAGAACAACCGGCCCGATGAAGCCGTGGTGATGGCCGCCGAATCCGCCGTGCGCGAAATCGTCGGCCGCAGCAAGGTGGACCAGGTGCTGTACGAACAGCGCGACGCCATTGCGGCGGATCTCGTCAAGTCGATCCAAGCCCAGCTCGACCGCCTGAAGGCCGGCATCGTGGTCGGCAACGTCAACATGCAGAACGTGCAGGTGCCGGACTCGGTGCAATCGGCCTTCAACGACGCGGTCAAGGCCACTGCAGACCGTGACCGCTTCAAAAACGAAGGCCAGGCCTACGCCAGCGACGTCATCCCCAAGGCGCGCGGCACTGCGGCACGCCTGCTGGAAGAGGCCGAAGGCTACCGTTCACGTGTGGTGGCGCAGGCCGATGGTGACGGGCAGCGCTTCCGCTCCGTGCTGTCTGAATACCAGAAGGCGCCAGGAGTGACCCGCGACCGCCTCTACATCGAAACGATGCAGCAGGTCTATTCCAATGTCAGCAAGGTGATGGTGGACAGCCGCAGCGGCAGCAATCTGCTGTACCTGCCGCTGGACAAGCTGCTGCAACAGGCCGGCGCGCCGGTTGCCGTGCCTGCAGCCACACCGAATTCAGTCCCCACGCCCGCCGCAGTGGACCCGACAGGCACCCAGAGTGTCGACATCCGCAGCCGCGACGGCGCGCGCGGCCGCGACCGTGAAGGCCGTTGAGGCAAAGCAGTAACCATGAACAGAATAGCCCTCTTCGTTGCCGGCGCCCTTGTGGTGCTGATGCTGGCCGCCAGCACTCTCTTTGTCGTTGATCAGCGCCAGGTTGGCGTGGTGTACGCCTTGGGCGAAATCAAGGAAGTCATCACCGAACCCGGCTTGAAGTTCAAGCTGCCGCCGCCGTTTCAGAACGTGGTGTTCCTCGACAAGCGCATCCAGACGCTGGACAGCCCCGAGACCCGCCCCATCTTCACGGCCGAGAAGAAGAGCCTGGTGATTGACTGGCTGGTGAAGTGGCGCATCTCCGAACCGCGCCAGTTCATCCGCAACAACGGCGCCGACTTCCGCAACCTCGAAAGTCGTCTTGCTCCGGTGGTGCAAGCCGCTTTCAACGAAGAAATAACCAAGCGCGACGTCAAGGGCGTGTTGGCCACCGAGCGAGAAAAGGTCATGCAGGACGTGCGCTCGCGCCTGGCTGACGAAGCCAAGTCCTTCGGCATCGAGATCGTCGATGTGCGCATCAAGCGGGTGGACTTCGTCGCCGACATTTCAGACTCGGTCTACCGGCGCATGGAGTCTGAGCGCAAACAAGTCGCCAATCAGTTGCGCTCGCAAGGCTCGGCCGAAGGCGAGAAGATCCGTGCCGACGCCGACCGCCAGCGCGAAGTCATCATCGCCGAGGCCTACCGCGACGCGCAAAAGATCAAGGGTGAGGGTGACGCCAAGTCATCGGCGCTGTACGCCGAAGCCTTCGGCCGCGACCCGCAGTTCGCCCAGTTCTACCGCAGCCTGGAGGCCTACCGCGCCACCTTCCGCAGCAAGGGCGACGTCATGGTGCTGGACACCAACAGCGACTTTTTCCGCGCCATGCGCGGTGGCGGCCCTGCGCCGACGGCCGCACCGGCAGTGCCGCGAAAGTAGTCGCACTGCGCACGTCGAGCCTCTTGCGGTTTTTGCGATGGCGGATCTGCTGCTCGGTGCCCTGGCGCTGATGCTGGTGTTCGAAGGCCTGTTGCCTTTCCTGAGCCCCGGCGCCTGGCGCGCGGCCTTCGAGCGTGCCACCCGCATGACCGATGGCCAGATCCGCTTCTTCGGCCTGACCAGCATCGTCATCGGCCTGATCCTGCTGGCGTTCTGGCGCTAGGCTTTCGTCAGCTGAAAGCAGGGGTCGGGCCCCTACAATGCCGTTTTTAACACCGGTGCTTTTCATGCTGTCTGCATGGCTGCTGCCCGAGCACATTGCCGATGTCCTGCCCGCCCAGGCGCGGCGCATCGAAGAACTGCGGCGCACATTGCTCGACCGGGCTTTGGCTTACGGCTTCGAGCTGGTGATCCCGCCAATGCTGGAGCACATTGAATCGCTGCTCAGTGGCACGGGCCGTGAACTCGATCTGAAGACCTTCAAGCTCGTCGACCAGCTCAGCGGCCGCATGCTGGGCCTGCGCGCCGACACCACGCCGCAAGCGGCACGCATCGACGCCCACCTGCTCAACCGCCAAGGTGTGACGCGCCTGTGCTACTGCGGCCCGGTGTTGCACACCCGGCCCACGGGCCTCGCCGCCACGCGTGAACCGCTTCAGTTTGGTGCCGAGATCTTCGGCCATGCAGGTCTTGAAGCCGACCTGGAAGCCGCGGAACTGGCGCTGGACAGCCTCAGCGCTGCCCCTGTCGGTGAGCTCGTGATCGACCTGGCCGATGCGCGTGTGCTGCGCGGCGTGCTCGCCGACGTGCCGCTCCAGGCCACCCTGTTGCAAGACATCGTTCAGGCCCTGGCCGACAAGGACACTGCTGCACTGCAGGCAGTCAGTGCGGGCTTGCCCGATGTAACGCGTCGCGCCCTGACTGCGCTGCTGCGCCTGTATGGCGGCGACGAGGTGCTGGATGCCGCACGCAGCCAACTGCCTGCGTTGCCGCTGGTGCAGGCGGCGCTGGACCAGCTGCAGTGGCTGGCCAGCCACCTGCGCGCGGCATACCCGTCGCTGCGGGTGGGTTTTGACCTCTCCGACATGAGCGGCTACGCCTACTACTCCGGCGCCCGCTATGCCATCTATGGTGCCGGCTGCAGCGATGCGCTGGCCCGCGGTGGGCGCTATGACGAGGTGGGTGCGGTGTTCGGCCGCAACCGGCCCGCCGTGGGCTTCAGCCTCGACCTCAAGTCGCTGGCCGAAGTGGCCGGCACTTCGACCGCACCGGCTGCGGTGCGCGCCCCATGGGGCGAAGACCCGGCGCTCCGCGCAGCGGTGCGCCGGCTGCGCGAGGCCGGCGAAACCGTGCTGGCCGTGCTGCCCGGCCATGAACCCGAAGCCGATGCCTTTGCCTGCGACCGTGAACTGGTGCAAGTGGCGGGCCGCTGGGTTCTAAAGGCCATCGACGTCGGCACCGCCGACTGAACCTCTGCAAGATATCGACAAGGAATCACAGGACATGCAAGCAGCCATTCGGCCCCGCGCCGGACGCAACGTGGTCGTGGTCGGCACCCAGTGGGGCGACGAAGGCAAGGGCAAGATCGTCGACTGGTTGACCGACCACGCACAAGGCGTGGTGCGTTTCCAGGGCGGGCACAACGCCGGCCACACGCTGGTCATCAACGGCCGCAAGACGGCCTTGCAACTGGTGCCCTCGGGTGTGATGCGCGAAGGCGTGGCCTGCTACATCGGCAACGGGGTGGTGGTGGACCCGGCGCACCTGCTGATCGAAATCGCGCGCATTGAAGCGCTGGGCATCGATGTGCGTTCGCGGCTATTCATGTCGGAGTCGTGCCCGCTGATCCTGCCCTTCCACGTCGAGATCGACCGTGCGCGCGAAGCCAAACGCGAAGGCACGGCAGCCGGCAAGATCGGCACCACCGGCAAAGGCATCGGTCCTGCCTATGAAGACAAGGTGGCGCGGCGCGCGCTGCGCGTGCAGGACTTGAAACATCCGGCGCGCTTTGAAGCCAAGATGCGCGAACTGCTCGAACTGCATAACGCCGAACTCACCGGCGTCCTGGGTGCCAAGGCGCTGGCGCTGCAGCCGATGCTGGACGACGCGATGGCCAGCGCCGAAGCGCTGCGTCCGATGATGGCCGACATTGGTTACCGGCTGCACAAAGCCCACTTGCAAGGCGACAACCTGCTGTTCGAAGGCGCGCAAGGCACGCTGCTCGACATCGACCACGGCACTTACCCCTTCGTCACTTCCAGCAACTGCGTGGCCGGCAATGCGGCAGCCGGTTCTGGCGTCGGGCCAAGCATGCTGCACTACGTTTTGGGCATCACCAAGGCCTACACGACACGGGTCGGCGGAGGGCCATTCCCGACCGAGCTCGACATCGACGCCGCTGGCACCGTGGGGCACCACCTGTCCACCGTCGGGCAGGAACGCGGTGTGGTGACAGGGCGCATGCGGCGTTGTGGCTGGTTGGACGCGGCGGCACTGAAGCGGTCGATGATCATCAACGGCGTGTCGGGCCTGTGCATCACCAAGCTCGATGTGCTGGACGGACTGCCTGAAATACGCATTGGTACAGGCTACAAACTCGGCGCGGCGACGCTGGATGTGCTGCCGCTGGACGCCGACGAAGTCTCGGCCTGCGAGCCCATTTATGAAACCCTGCCGGGGTGGAGCGAAACGACGGCCGGGCTGACGAACTGGGAGCAGCTGCCGGTCAATGCACGCCGATACCTGGAACGGATGCAGGCCTTGATCGGCGCTCCGATCGACATGGTCTCCACCGGCCCCGACCGCGTGCACACAGTGCTTCTGCGCCACCCGTTCCGGGCCTGAGCCGAACACCGCCATCCTTCATACCAACCCACCAGCGGAGAACTCCGAGCATGCTCACCGACGACGGCAAGCACCTGTACGTGTCCTGGGACGAGTACCACCTGCTGACCGAGCGCCTGGCGCTCAAGGTGGCGCACTCAGGCTGGGAGTTCGACCAGATCCTGTGCCTGGCGCGCGGCGGCATGCGGCCGGGCGACGTGCTGTCACGCGTCTTCGACAAGCCCCTGGCCATCATGTCCACCAGCTCGTACCGCGCCGACGCCGGCACGATCCAGGGCCGACTGGACCTGGCCAAGTACATCACCATGCCCAAGGGCGAACTGGCAGGCCGCGTGCTGCTGGTGGACGACCTGGCCGACACCGGCATCACGCTGCGTGCGGTGGTGGACCGGCTGCGCGGCATGCCCGCCATCCAGGAGCTGCGCGCGGCCGTCATCTGGGTCAAGGGCGTGTCCACGTATGTGCCCGACTACTACGTCGAAACGCTGCGCACGAGCCCGTGGATTCACCAGCCTTTCGAGGAGTACGACAACCTCCGCCCCGACGGACTGGCAAAGAAGTTTGCTGTCTAGACAAGTAAAAAGGCCGGTCACTTTTTACCGTGACCGGCCTTCAACATTTTGGTGCCCAGAAGAGGACTCGAACCTCCACGCCGTTAAGCGCTAGTACCTGAAACTAGTGCGTCTACCAATTCCGCCATCTGGGCCTTCAGGAACCAAGGATCATATCATCAAAGAGAAGAATATCTCCAGCTCGACCCAGTCGGGCCCGCCCTTGATGGGCGACATCGAAGGCACCGTCGAGGGCCACCGCGACGGCCACGGTTTTGTGCGGCCCGACAGTGGCGAATCCGCCATCTACCTGGCACCGCAAGAAATGCGCAGCGTGCTGCACCGTGACCGTGTGCGTGTGCGCGTGCTGCGGCTGGACAAGAAGGGCCGGCCCGAAGGGCGCGTGCTCGACATTCTTGAGCGGCGCAAAGCACCCATCATCGGCCGCCTGCTGCACGAGGGCGGGCACTGGCTGGTGGCCCCTGAAGACAGCCGTTATGGGCAGGACATCCTGATCCCCAAGAACGCCACCGCCAGCGCGGCCGTGGGGCAGGTGGTGTCGGTGGAACTGACCGAACCGCCGTCCTTGCATTCGCAGCCCGTGGGCCGTGTGGCCGAGGTTCTGGGCGAGATCGACGACGCCGGCATGGAGATCGAGATCGCGGTGCGCAAGTACGAAGTGCCGCACGAGTTTTCTGCCGAAACGCTGGCGCAGGCCGCGGCGCTGCCCGAGAAGCTGCGCCCGGCGGACCGCAAGCACCGTGTGGACCTGACCGACGTGGCGTTGGTCACCATCGATGGCGAGGACGCACGCGATTTCGACGACGCCGTCTATTGCGAACCCTTCAAGCAGGGCCGTGGCAAAGCGGCCGTGGAAGGCTGGCGTTTGATCGTGGCCATTGCCGACGTCAGCCACTACGTCAAACCCGGCGAGCCGCTCGACGAAGACGCCTACGAACGCGCGACGTCGGTTTACTTCCCGCGCCGCGTGATCCCGATGCTGCCCGAGAAGCTGTCCAACGGACTGTGCTCACTGAACCCGAACGTCGAACGCCTGGCCATGGCCTGCGACATGCTCGTCACCACCGATGGCAAGGTGCACGCCTACCAGTTCTACCCGGCGATCATCAATTCGCTGGCGCGCCTGACGTACACCGAAGTGGCGGCCATGCTGGCCAACACGCGGGGCCCGGAAGCCCAGCGCCGAGGCGACCTGGTGCCGCATCTGCTGCACTTGCACGAGGTCTATCGCGCGTTGCTCAAGCAGCGTGCCGTGCGCGGCGCGGTGGACTTTGACAGCACCGAAACGCAGATCATCTGCGACGACAACGGCCGCATCGAAAAGATCGTGCCGCGCACGCGCAACGAAGCGCACCGCCTGATCGAAGAAGCCATGCTGGCAGCCAACGTGTGCTCGGCCGAGTACATCGCCGGCGCTGAGCACGCCTGCCTGTACCGCGTGCACGAAGGGCCGACGCCCGAGAAGCGCGTGGCGCTGCAGGCCCAGCTCAAGGCACTGGGCATGAACGTGCACTTGAGTGACGAGCCCACACCGGCGGAGATTGCCGCCATCTCGCAGGCCACGCACGGCCGGCCTGACGCGATTCAGATCCAGACGCTGCTGCTGCGGTCGATGCAGCAGGCGATCTACACCGCCACTAACAACGGCCACTTCGGCCTGGCGTACTCGGCCTACACGCACTTCACGAGCCCGATCCGGCGCTATCCGGACCTGCTGGTGCACCGCGTCATCAAGGCCATCCTGGGCGGTCGCCGCTACCACCTGGTGGCCAATGACAAGACGCGTGTGCCCGAGATGCGCAAGGGCGGCAAGCCGCAGCGCCAGGCCAAGCCCCTGTCGCAAGAGATGACGCTGTGGGAAGCCGCTGGCGGCCACTGCAGCGCCAATGAAAGGCGCGCCGATGAAGCGTCGCGCGATGTTGAAGCCTGGCTGAAATGCCGCTACATGCGCGAACGCTTGGGCGAGGAATTTTCCGGCACGGTCACGGCGGTGGCGGGCTTCGGCCTCTTCGTCACGCTGGACGCGTTGTATGTCGAAGGCCTGGTGCACATCACTGAACTGGGCGGCGAGTACTACCGCTTCGACGAAGCCCGGTTGGAGCTTCGCGGCGAACGCACAGGCCTGCGCTATGGCGTGGGCACACGCGTGCGGGTGCAGGTCAGCCGGGTCGATCTGGACGGCCGCAAGATCGACTTCCGCATGGTGCGCGAAGGCGAGACCGACCGGGTGCCGACGAAGACCGACCGCCCCGAGCGGACCCGCCCGCCCAACGCCAGCAGCGAACTGGCGGCGGTGCAGGGCGCAGACCGCATCGCCAAGGCGGCCGCACGGGCCGCCAAGGGCGGCAGTGGCGGTGCCGTGCCCGGCAATAGCGCTGGCGATGCGGCTCGGCGGTCGCGCAAGCCCACCGCGCAGCGTCCTGCGCCCAAGCCGCGCACGCGGCGTTGACCTTTGCAACCGCGCACGCGGCGTTGACCTTTGCAACCGCGCACGCGGCGTTGACCTTTGCAACCGCGCACGCGGCGTTGACCTTTGCAACCGCGCACGCGGCGTTGACCTTTGCAACCGCGCACGCGGCGTTGACCTTTGCAACCGCGCACGCGGCGTTGACCTTTGCAACCGCGCACGCGGCGTTGACCTTTGCAACCGCGCACGCGGCGTTGACCTTTGCAGCCGCGCACGCGGCGTTGACCTTTGCAGCCGCGCACGCGGCGTTGACCTTTGCAGCCGCGCACGCGGCGTTGACCTTTGCAGCCGCGCACGCGGCGTTGACCTTTGCAGCCGCGCACGCGGCGTTGATCAAGCCCAGCGGACCAGAGCCTCGATCAACTCGGCTGCCCGCAAGGGACGGCCGGGCAGGCGGGCCGCAAATTCGTCGGCA